>ENA-OPZN01000019-OPZN01000019.1-human-gut-metagenome-genome-assembly--contig:-NODE-19-length-78774-cov-4.972523_pt1 | contig 78774 bp, 80 predicted proteins | sample MGYA00242483_ERZ504503 | MGnify/ENA primary metagenome ERZ504503 (study PRJEB26092, sample SAMD00036285) | human gut metagenome | host: Homo sapiens | study: EMG produced TPA metagenomics assembly of... | reverse complement strand
CGCGGCATCGCTCAACGGATAAAAGGTACCCCGGGGATAACAGGCTGATCATTCCCAAGAGTCCATATCGACGGGATGGTTTGGCACCTCGATGTCGGCTCGTCGCATCCTGGGGCTGGAGCAGGTCCCAAGGGTTCGGCTGTTCGCCGATTAAAGCGGCACGCGAGCTGGGTTCAGAACGTCGTGAGACAGTTTGGTCTCTATCCTCTGCGCTCGTTGGAATGCTGAGGAGGCCTGCCCATAGTACGAGAGGACCTGGGTGGACGAACCTCTGGTATGCCGGTTGTCACGCCAGTGGCACGGCCGGTTGGCTACGTTCGGAAGGGATAACCGCTGAAAGCATCTAAGCGGGAAGCCTGCTCCAAGATAAGCATTCCGTGGAACCTTCGAGTTCCTGTAGTCCCCATGCAGAACACGTGGTCGATAGGCCGGACGTGGAAGCCCCGCGAGGGGTGGAGCCGACCGGTACTAACGGACGAAAGGCAACACTAACATTCCAACCCCTGGCGGTTGGACCGCATCTTCCTCCTGCAAACGGCACCAGACGGCAATGAGCATTGTCTGGCCACAAGACGAAACATCGACATATCCGCGTCCGCTGTCCGGTTCCCAGGCCGCCACAGGCCGGCAGACCCCAGCGTCTGACCGTACAAGAGAAGATTTGCGGCGGCCATGGCCCAGGTGAGACGCCCGGTCCCATTCCGAACCCGGAAGCTAAGGCCTGGCACGGCGATGGTACTGCACCCGACAGGGTGTGGGAGAGTAGCACGCCGCCGCATCACACGTACAGGAAGCCCCTCGGAGCACACGCCCCAAGGGGCTTTCGCATACCCGAAACCAACAAGACAAGACACCGACAAGACATAGGCTCTCGCACCTAGGGTGTGGCCGAATCGAAAGCATATAGAAGAGGGAACCCTCCAATGACGGAGAGTTCCCTCTTTGCGTATCTGGACCGATAAAGGTCTAGAAATTGAAATTGTCCGGATCAGCACCGTTGCGCTTGCCGGTGTTGATGGCGGAGATGGCGGTCATATCATCGACCGATAGGTTGAAGTCGAAGACCTCGAAGTTCTGCTTGATGCGCTCGGCATGAGTGGACTTGGGAAGCACGACGATGCCGCGCTGGATGTGCCAACGAATCACTACCTGTGCAGCAGACCTGCCGTACTTGGCACCGATTCCGGCCAGTACTGGGTTGCTGAGTAGGTTACCGCCGGTGCCGCCGAGCGGACTCCAAGCTTCAGTGTGAATGCCCTTGGCACGCAGCTGGCCAATAAGCTCTTGATTGGTGAATTGTGGGGAAGACTCAATCTGGTCTACAGCAGGCACCACATCGCTATGGGTCAGTAGCTCATCGATATGATGCTTTTGGAAGTTGCTGACGCCAATGGCCTTGGCACGGCCAGAGGCATAAATCTCCTGCAAGTCGTCCCATGCCTGCTGCCAGCCGTCTGCTGGCCAGTGAATCAGATACAGATCCACATAATCCACGCCCAAGCGGTCGAGGCTTTCTTGGAATGCATCCTTGCCGCGGCGTGCGCGAATATCGTCATTCCACAGCTTGGTGGTCAAGAAGAAATCGCTGCGCGGCACACCAGCACGGCGAATACCTTCACCCACTGAAGCCTCGTTGTGGTAAATCATTGCGGTATCGATATGGCGGTAGCCATTCTCCAGAGCCGTCTGCACCGCGTTCACTGTAGTATCACCATCCGGTGTCTGGAATACGCCCAAGCCCACCTGCGGGATGACAGTGCCGTTGTTCAGCATGATTGTCGATTGAATTGCCATAATGCCTCACTAGTCGTAGTATTCGTTCAATTTCCCATTCTAGAAACAAGACGATGCAATAAGCCGCGTTTTGCTGGCAAAGAATGATTCTTTTTTCAGCGCTACGATGAACGATATGACTACGGAATATGTGGCTGCATTTGATGCGGGGACCACGGCGTTGAAGGGTGCCTTAGTTAATGGGCAGGGTTGCATTGTAGCTAGTGCGAGTAGCGAACTTGACCTTATTATCAACGGCGACTATCGGGAGCAGAGCCCCGATCAATGGTGGCAAGCTTTCTGCTCGGCCTCCAGGCACATGATTGAGCAGGCGCGGCAATCCGAGTCAGAATTCAATGTGACTCGCATTCGTGGCATCATTTTCAGCGGTCAGATGCAGGATGTTATTGTTTTGAACGGCGAGCTCAATCCCGTCCGCAATGCCATTCTGTATTCGGATGGCCGAGCCGAGGAACAGGCCAAGCAACTCGCCGAGACATATCAGGGCGGTGCAGAACGTTTCCTGAACACCGTTGGTAACCGGCTCGAAGGCTGCTTGCCGTTGCCCAAGTTGATGTGGCTGCGTGAACACGAGCCGGAAACGTACGCGCGCATTCGTCATGTATTGATCAGTTCCAAGGACTACTTGATCGCCCAATTAACTGGCGAATGCGTGGGCGATGTGGCGGCGTGTTCCACAGCTGGGGCCATGAATATCCGTAATGGCCAGTGGGATGCCGAATTATGCGAGGTCGCAGAAATCGACATGACCATATTGCCACACCTGCACAATCCGCAAGACAACATTGGCACAGTGACGGAATCCGCTGCACAACGCACCGGTTTTTCCGCCGGAACTGCGGTATACGCGGGCATTGGAGACGCGGGTGCCACCACACTTGCCAGCGGTGTCAGCCACCCTGGTCAATACAACATCAATATCGGCACCTCAGGCTGGATCGCCACCGTTTCGCCCGAGCCGTTCACCGACAAGCCAGGTGCTGCGAATCTGGCATTTGGCGTGGAAGAAGGCTTCGTGAATGCCGTGCCATTCCTCAACGCCGGCGACGTGCATAAATGGGTTACCGGCGTATTCTCCGATGGCGATTACGCAGAGGCGCATCAGCTTATCGAAACATCCAAACCCGGCTCCAACGGTGTGCTATGCCTGCCATATCTGGTGGGGGAGCGATTCCCTGTTATGAATCCGAATATTCGCGGTGCCTATGTGGGCCTCGATCCAGACACCGCCAAGGCAGACATGATGCGTGCCGCGCTTGAGGGTGTGGCCTTCTCCATTCGTCAAGGTATGGAAAGTTTTGACGCCAAACCCACCGAGATTTCCCTGATTGGCGGCGGAGCCAGAGAAAATGCGTGGTGCCAGATTCTGGCCGATGTGTTGGAGCATCCTATTGAAGTGTTCGCCAATGCCGATATTCTGCCAGCAGTGGCAATGGCCTCGTTGGTATTCAATGTACCAGACCTGCTGCAATCAGTATGCGAATGCACTGTATACCAGCCGAATCCTGACACCGCACGCACATATGCCGACGCATACCGGCGATTCCTGAGCCTCTACCCAATGCTGCGAACGATGGATTAGGAACTGAGCATCATGAGGCAATCGGCGAATTTGGTCCGCAAACATATAGTGGTCAACGGACTGGTGCAAGGCGTGGGATTCCGTTATTTTACGGTGACTCAGGCACGTCGGCTTGGTGTACGGGGTTGGGTGCGTAATTGTCGCGATGGCTCGGTTGAGCTGGAAGCACAAGGCAGCAGCGACGCAGTGCAAGCCTTGGTTGAGCAATTAGCCATTGGCCCGCGATGGTCCGAAGTGAGTCACGTCGCCGTGCATGACATGCCGATTATCGATGAGACCGCTCGGGCATTTGGCGTGCGTCAATAACCTGTATCACGAACCCACATCACGCACGATAATCTCACGATACGGGTGAACATGGGCGTTCCTCGCCGCTTAGGCCTCGCACATTGCTACGATGGGGCGTATGAGTGAGAACATCATGCGAATCATTGACCTGCGTGGTCAGAACCTGTCCCGTGCCGAACTGCTTGCCGCGATGCCGCGTGCTGCAATGGGTACTTCCGAAGCCACCGATTGGTGCGTCCGATTCTGGACGATGTCAAAGACGCGCGCCGCTGCCCTGCGCGACTTCGAGGAGAAGTTCGATCACGTGCGTCCCAAGAACCTGCGCGTGCCGGTCGAGGCGATCAAGGACGCCCTGACCACGCTCGACCCCGAAGTGCGCGCCGCCATCGAGGAATCGGTGCGCCGCGCCCGCGCCGTGGCCGCCAACCAGGTGCCGAAGGACTTCTACACCGACCTCGCCGAAGGCGCCCGCGTGGCCGAACGCTGGATTCCGATTCAGCGCGTCGGCCTGTATGTGCCCGGCGGCAAGGCCGTCTACCCGAGCTCCGTCATCATGAACGCTGTGCCGGCCCAGGCCGCCGGCGTCGAATCGCTGGCCATCGCCACCCCGCCCGCCCGCGACAATGAGGAAGGCCTGCCGAACAAGACCATCCTCGCCACCTGCGCCATCCTCGGTGTTGACGAGGTATACGCGGTCGGCGGCGCTCAGGCCATTGCCATGTTCGCATACGGCGCCAAGGGCAGCGAGCCGCAGGACGGCGACATCCTGTGCGATCCGGTTGACAAGATCACCGGCCCGGGCAACATCTTCGTGGCCACCGCCAAGTCGCTGGTCTCCGCATTCGTGGGCATTGACGCGGTTGCCGGCCCCACCGAAATCGGCATCATCGCCGACGAAACCGCCAACCCGAGCCTGCTGGCCGCCGACCTCATCGGCCAGGCCGAGCACGATGAGCTCGCCGGTTCCGTGCTGTTCACCGACTCCACCGAGATTGCCGACAAGGTGCAGGAGAGCCTCAAGTACCGCGTGCCGCGTACCGAGCACGCCGAGCGTGTCCACACGTCGCTGTCCGGCACCCAGTCTGCCATCGTGCTGACCGACGGTCTCGACCAGTCCATCGACGCGGCCAACGCCTACGCCGCCGAACACCTTGAGATTCAGACCAAGGATGCCGATGCGGTCGTCAAGCGCATCAAGAACGCCGGTGCCATCTTCCGCGGTCCGTACTCCCCGGTGCCGCTGGGCGACTACATGTCCGGCTCCAACCACGTGCTGCCCACCGGCGGCACCGCCCGCTTCGCCGCAGCCTCGGCGTGCACACCTTCATGAAGCCGGTCGAAGTCATCGAATACGACGAGGAAGGCCTCAAGGCCCTCGCCGCCCGCATCAACGCCTTCGCGGTATCCGAGGACCTGCCCGCCCACGGCGAGTGCGTGCTCTCCCGCTTCGTCAAGGATCCGTATGACAAGGCCACCCTGCGCGAGCAGGAGAAGGAAGCCGGTCTGCGATGAGCTCGATTCCTGCAAACCTGCCGCTGCGCAACGACCTGATCGGTGAGGAGCCGTACGGCGCTCCCCAGCTGGACGTGCCGGTGTGCCTGAACGTCAACGAGAACCCGTATGCGCCGGACCCGGCCGTATGCGACACCATCGCCAAGCGTGTGCGTGAAATCGCCCCCACACTCAACCGATACCCGGACCGTGAGCACATCGAATTGCGTCAGGCATTCTCCGATTACCTGGCCCGCGAATCCGGTACCCGTCTGGACGTGGACGAGCTGTGGGGTGCCAACGGCTCCAACGAGATCATGCTCCAGCTGTTCCAGGCTTTCGGTGGCCCGGGCCGCACCGCACTCGGTGCCGACCCGACGTACTCCATGTACCCGGAGTACGCCCGCGACACCTTCACCGGTTGGAAGCTCGCCCACCGCAACGCCGACTTCACGCTGAACGTCGACAAGGTGCTTGAGGCCATCGCCGAGGTCAAGCCCTCGATGGTGCTGCTCACTAGCCCAAACAACCCGACCGGCACCCCGTTGCCGATGGAGGATATCGAACGTATTCTCGCCGCCTGCGAAACCGCTGAAGTGGTCGGCGCGGGCGAGGGCGTGCACCCGATTCTCGTCATCGACGAAGCGTACGTGGAATTCCGCAAGCCCGGCACCCCGAGCGCCGTGAGCCTGATCAAGGACCACCCGAACTTGGCCGTCAGCCGCACCATGAGCAAGGCTTCGCCTTCGCCGGTGCGCGAGTCGGCTACCTGGCCGCGTCCAAGGGCATCATCGACTGCGTGCGTATCGTACGTATGCCGTACCACCTGTCCGCCGTGACTCAGGCCGCCGCACTGGCCGCCTTCGAACACACCGACGAGCAGCTGAGCCGTGTCGAGCACCTGCGCGAAACCCGCGAGGCCACCGCCGCATGGCTCAAGGAACAGACCTACAAGGACCAGCCGCTTGAAGTGGCCGAATCCGGCTCGAACTTCCTGCTGTTCGGCGGGCACTTCGACAAGCGTGAAGCCATCTTCGACGAGCTCCTGAAGCGCGGCGTACTCATCCGTGTGGTCGGACCGGACGGTTGGCTGCGCGTGTGCATGGGCACCGACGAGGAGATGGAAACCTTCCGTAACGCCCTTGTTGAAGTGCTTCGTATAGTGGAAGCAGCATAAGGGACGTTTCTTTCCGATTGCGGCGAGACCCGAAGCGATTCGAGTCCCGCCGCAATCCAATATGACGAATCACACAGGAGACATGATGGCAAGAACCGCGCACATCGTCCGCGAAACCAGCGAATCACACATCGACCTCGAACTGAACCTCGACGGCACCGGCAAAACCGATATCGATACATCCGTGCCGTTCTACAACCATATGATGACCGCGCTCGGCAAGCATTCGCTGATCGACCTGACCATCCACGCCCACGGTGACACCGACATCGACGTGCACCACACTGTGGAAGATACGGCCATCGTGTTCGGCGAAGCTCTGAAGCAGGCTCTCGGCGACAAGAAAGGCATCCGCCGCTTCGCCGACGCCACCGTGCCGCTCGACGAGGCGCTGGCCAAGGCCGTGGTCGACATTTCCGGCCGCCCGTACTGCGTGTGCAGCGGCGAGCCCGAAGGCTACGAATTCTGCATGATCGGCGGCCATTTCACCGGCTCGCTGGTCCGCCACGTCATGGAATCCATCGCCTTCCACGCCGGCATCTGCCTGCACATGCAGGTGCTCGCCGGCCGCGACCCGCACCACATCGCTGAAGCCGAATTCAAGGCGCTGGCCCGTGCGCTGCGCTTCGCCGTGGAAATCGACCCGCGTGTAGACGGCGTGCCCAGCACCAAGGGAGCCCTGTGATGACCGACGACAAGTTCGATCCGGACGAATCGCACTTCTCCGACGAGGAGCTTGAGGCTGCGCTCGCCGGATTCGAGAAAGAATTCGCGGACGATTCGGTATCCGGCGATGCCAGTGATACCAGTGATGCCGATAAAACAGCGGACGCTGCTTCAGCGAAGTCCGATTCCGACGCGAATGATGATACGGCTGATAAGGCTTCCGCTGATTCCGGCCAGCCTATGACCGACGACGTCACCGGGTCCGTTGCGGATGCGGTGAACGAGGCCATGGCCGACGTGGTCGACCCCTCGCTCGGCTTCGACAACGAACTCGCTGGACTGTTGGGTAACAAGGCGAAGGTGGCGCTGATCGTTACCCGTCTTGCCTCCGCCGAACTGTTGGCCGCGTTCTGCCAGCTGTCGGACATCTCCGCCGCATGCATCGGTGCCAATCAGGGGGCCGTCGCGGTGCTGAAGAATCTGAACGGCGAGGCCCGGAAGCCGCAGCCAAGGACCTGACCACCGTGGTATCCGGCATGGCCGTGATTCTTGCAGTCAACCGTGCCGACAAGCTTGAAGTGGCCATGTACGTGCAGGGAGAGGCCGGCCAGAGTTTCGCGCCGCCCGTGCTGTTCACCTCCACGCCGCGCTTCGTCGAGGACCTGATGCTCGGCATCGTAACCCTGAATCAACTCAAGACCCAAGGGTTCGAAGTGGTGGATTCCGCTGGACTCGACCATGATCAGGCGATGCAGATTCTCGCCAACCACACTAGGCGCGGACGTGGCGGGCGCGGCTCCCGCATCGAATAGACGCCAACCAAACCAGTAGGGGATAGGAGAGCAGATGACCACAGCGGTTGTTTTCGATTACGGTTTCGGCAATGTACGTTCCATGGTGCGTGCGCTCGCCAATCTTGGCGTCGACACCACCCTCACCTCCGACTACCGGCAGTCGTTGGAGGCCGACGGCCTAGTCGTGCCGGGCGTGGGTGCGTTCGCCGCATGTATGGAAGGACTGAAGAAGGTCGACGGCGACCGTGTGATCTATGATCGCATCCGCGCTGGCCGCCCGGTGCTCGGCGTGTGCGTGGGCGAGCAGATCATGTTCGAACACGGTCTGGAGCACGGTGCCCATGCCGCAGGCATCGGACTGATCGGCGGTTCGGTGAACCTGCTGGACGCCGACGTGGTGCCTCACATGGGATGGGACACGATCGAGGCCGCCCCCGATTCGGTGCTGCTCAACGGCGTGGAGAACGAACGGTTCTACTTCGTGCACTCCTACGCCGCGATGGAAGTGAAGCCGGCGGATACGTCCCGCTTCGACATCGATCTGAGCGATTCGCCCGAACGCGTGAGCTGGTGCTCGTACGGCCGATCGCGCTTTGTGGCCGCCTACGAACACGGCCCGCTGTCCGTCACGCAATTCCACCCGGAAAAGTCCGGGGACGCTGGCTCCCAGCTCCTCAAGAACTGGATCGCCACGCTGTAAAAAGCATGAAGCTCCCTCTGACGAGGGAGCTCAAATTGTGTATAAGTAACTGAAGAAAGGCTCTTCTTATGTCGTTGACTCTGATGCCCGCTGTCGATGTACGCGATGGCAAGGCCGTGCGCCTGCGCCAAGGCGAATCCGGTTCCGAAACCGATTACGGTTCGCCGTTCGAGGCCGCCCGTACTTGGGTTGAGGCCGGTGCCGAATGGATTCACCTGGTCGACCTTGATGCCGCTTTCGGTACGGGCAACAATCGCGATCAGCTGCGAGAAATCGTTCATGAGCTCGGCGACCGCGTGAACATCGAACTGTCCGGCGGCGTGCGCGATGACGCTTCGTTGGACGCGGCCCTTGAGGCCGGTGCCGCCCGAGTGAACATCGGCACCGCCGCTTTGGAGAATCCGGATTGGACCGCCTCGGTCATCAAGAAGTACGGCGACCGCGTGGCTGTTGGTCTGGATGTGCGCGGTCACACACTGGCGGCGCGCGGCTGGACGCGCGAAGGCGGCGACCTGTTTGAGACCATGAAGTTCCTTGACTCCGTGGGCTGCTCGCGTTACGTGGTAACCGACGTGGCTAAGGACGGCATGATGTCCGGCCCGAACATTCAATTGCTGAGTGAAGTCGCTGAACGCACCGACGCCAAGGTCACGGCTTCCGGTGGTATCTCCAAGCTGGACGATTTGCGCGCCATCAAGGAACTGGCTGAAATTGGTGTTGATTCTGCCATCCTCGGCAAGTCCCTCTATGCACGTGCGTTCACGCTCCAGGAAGCGCTTGAAGTAGCGAAGTAGGCAAAGGACTCGCCTTAGCGAGACTGTTAATCTACCTTCGCTCAGCTATCGCTTCACTCAGACCCCTCCTACGGACAGCCCAATGGGCTGTCCGCTTAACGGCTCAGCAAGGGAGGTCGCCGGATTTGAGGAGCTTTTTGAAGACGGCGTAGTCTTCATCATTCTGTTCGGCGTAGCTGACGGCGAATGAGGCGATGGCCTGATCGAATTCGTCGGTGCCACCCATGTAATTGGCGATCGCAATCGAATCGCCGGTGCGGGCGTGGGCGTGCGCCAACGACCATGCGCACATGCGTGACAGATCGCTCAATCCCGAAGCGTTGAGATTGTCGATATCAATCGACCCCTTGCCATTCCACAACTGGCGCACGTAATAGTCGCGCGGTCGGCCATCCTCGGCCATAAAGCTCGACCAACCCAACAGCACATCGGCCGTATTCTGAATCAGCTTCTGCCCCTGAACCACGCGCTCACCGTGCGTGGCGTACGGCGACGCGCCGCAGTAATGCTCGAGCACGGAATACGTGGCCTCCTTCATCTGAATCATCATCGGATCGTCGATATCACGCGCGATCCACACCGCGTCCACGCGCGCTGGCCCACCGAGCCCACGCCCACCACCTTGCGGGCCGCATCCTGATAGCGCAAATGATCGAACACCCAACGGCGATCGTCGTACAGGGAATGCCGGTAGCTCTCGAACAGCGTGTCTATACGTGCCTGCAACGCATCCAAGTCGGCGTAATCATCCAGCTGATTGATCGGCACCAGCTCGGGCGGATTGGATTTGAACCTGAGCTTGCCGCTCTCATAACGGCACAGTTTGGCCGCCGCCGCGTCGTTATCCTTCAGCAGCGCCTTCATGGCCGCCTCGCGCAGCACACGGCTGCGTTTGGAACCGGTGGTCTCGAAGCGGTCGAGCGTCTCCTCCACGTCCAGGTGCTCATACCACGCGTCAAGGTAATCCATTTCGGAGAACCACTTCATGCGTGTGCGGTACGTGTGTACGCACTGGACCACGGCGGCGCGACGGTCCTTCTCCTTGATTTTGTTGGCGCGTCCGCAGATCTCCACCGAGGCGGCGAGACGTTTCAGATCCCATTCCCACGGGCCGATAGCGGTTTCGTCGAAATCATTGATATCGAACACCAGACGGGCGGAAGGGGAGCGGAAAATGCCGAAATTGCCGATATGCGCGTCGCCCACGCACTGCACCGGAATGCCAGTGACTGGCGTGGAAGCCAGGTCATTGGTCATGATGAGCACGGTGCCCCGGTAGAAGGTGAAGGGGCTGGCGCTCATACGCTTGTAACGCAGCGGAATCAGATCCGGTACGCGAATCGCGGACTGCTCCTCCAAAAGGCTGATCGCCTCACGCCGGCCCTCCTTGACCTTCCAGATGGCATGTGCGTCCAGCGGCGCCTTGGTACGAGTGGCGATGCCGGCGCGCGAACGGTCGCGCGGGTCGGTGGCCTGCGTCCAGCTGGTCACGTCGACGGGCGGATTGGCGGATGGGGTGAGATGATCTTCGCTCATAGTCACTACCATAGTGCCGTGCCGGCATGGGCCTGAACCATGCCTGACATGCGGACCGGGGCATGTTGATGAAATCTCGCGACTCGCAGGTGACGAACAGTGAGATGTTAACGCCCTTCGTAACACGGTTATGGAACGATAGGCGACTATGGATAAACAGCAGGAGTTTGCGCTGCGCACGGTCGAAGAACGCGACGTGCGCTTTATTCGTCTGTGGTTCACGGACGTGTTGGGAACACTGAAGTCCGTGGCGATTGCTCCGGCCGAACTGGAAGCCGCGTTTGAGGAGGGTCTCGGCTTCGACGGTTCCGCCATCGAGGGCATGACCCGCGTGTCCGAAGACGATATGATCGTTCAACCCGATCCCTCGACGTTCCAGATCCTGCCGTGGCGCGGTGGCCCGCAAGGTACCGCCCGCATGTTCTGCGACATTCTGACCCCGGACGGCGAGCCTTCGCTCGGCGATCCACGTCACGTGTTGAAGCGCACGCTCGCCAAAGCCAAGGACAAGGGCTTCACGTTCTACGTGCATCCGGAAATCGAGTTCTACCTGTTCGAAAGCCAGGACGACTGGTCCAAGGCCCCGACCCCGATCGACGAGGGCGGCTACTTCGACCACGTGCCGCGCAGCCCAGGCATGGACTTCCGCCGTGCCACCGTGAACATGCTCGAGCAAATGGGCATCTCGGTGGAATACTCGCACCATGAGGCGGGGCCAGGCCAGAACGAGATCGATCTGCGATACGCGGACGCGCTCACCATGGCCGACAACATCATGACATTCCGTACGGTGGTCAAGGAGATTTCCTTGGAGCGTGGCATTCACGCCAGCTTCATGCCCAAGCCCCTGGCCGACGCGCCCGGTTCCGGCATGCACACGCACCTGAGCCTGTTCGAAGGCGATTCCAACGCCTTCTACGAGGCCGGTCAGGAGTTCAACATGTCCCTGACCGCCCGCCAGTTCGCCGCCGGCATCCTGTACCATGCGGCCGAAATCTGCGCGGTCACCGACCAGTACGTCAACTCGTACAAGCGCCTGTGGGGCGGTAACGAGGCACCAAGCTACATCTGCTGGGGCCACAACAACCGTTCCGCGCTGCTGCGTATCCCGCAGTACAAGCCGGGCAAGGGCAACTCCGCGCGCATGGAGTTCCGTGCGCTCGACCCGGTGGCCAACCCATACCTTGCCTACTCGGTGCTGCTGGCCGCCGGTCTCGACGGTATCGATAAGCAGATGCAGTTGGGCGAGCCTACCAGTGATGACGTGTGGGAGCTCACCGACGGCGAACGTCAGGCTATGGGCATTCAACCGCTGCCGCGCTCGCTGGACGAGGCGCTGAAGATCATGGAGAAATCCGACTTCGTGGCCGACGTGCTCGGCGAACACGCCTTCGGCTACTTCCTGGACAACAAGCACCAGGAATGGGAGGAGTACAACCAGCAGGTCACGCCTTACGAGCTGAAGAAGTATCTGCCGAAGCTGTAATCGCAAGCGTTGCACATGTGCCAAACCCCGTCGATGATTGGTCATCGGCGGGGTTTTCTATGGCGTGTCGTTGTGGTGGGTAGCGGGCAGAGGCGGGAAAAGTGTTATCGCTGAGTTGATACGAAAAAACGATTGACGTAACCGACGAATCAGCTTGTAGTACGAGCGAGAGCACTCAAGAGAGCACCCATGACGAACGCACCTGCGAACACCGCGCGTACCGGCCGGCACTTGGGTGGCCGATACCTTTGGTTGGCGTGTCACCTTTGCCTTGGTTTCGGTGCTCACCGCCGTGCTGATGGCATCGATGGCAGTGTCTCTGCCACGTAGCTCGCATCCGGCGAAGATCGGTTTCCTGAGGCAATTCCGCCTGTTCTTCGACCGCCGCATCCAGCTCGGTGTGGCGGATGTGGTCTTCGGCGCAGCCGCCTCCTACGTCTTCTACACGTATCTTTCGCCGATCATGCGCGACGAAATCGGCGTGCCCGAACGCTATATCAGCATCGGCTTGGTGATTTACGGCTGCGCCTGCCTGTGGAGCAACCTGTACGGCGGCAAGCTGGCCGACAAAGGTCATGGCGTGGAACCATTGACCCACATTCGACCGATCTACTGCGTGCAGGCCGTCTGCCTGTGTCTGCTGGCTTTCGCCTCGCTGCTGGCGGTTGGCATCACGACCCTGCTGCGTCCATACGTCGAACGCTGACAGTGTTGGCCGAGTCCAATCGGACAAGATCGGTCGGCTGCCGTTATCAACTTCGCGGCGAACCGAACCAGCTGGTGTAGATAAGCGCGAAGTTGCGGTTGCCATAACTGGAGCAGGAATCGCCGGTACCGTTGCCGGCGGCCAGTGCGGCGATGTTCGGCTGGTAGGGCGTATAGATGTAGAGCAGGGCGGTCGCCTTGTTCTCGATATACACTTGTGCGCCGCCGCATGCCGCGTTCGGATGATATTGGATGTAGTTGAGATTGTGCGCCGTATACCCGTACTGTTCCTCGTGCTCGAGATAGTAACGGTACCGCTTGGCCGCGCCATACACCTGCCGAAAGAATCCGGCATAGGTGGGATCGCAGTCGGCGGTATCCGGACAGTTCAACCCCATCGCCGCCATAAGCTGATAGTCGCTGGGATCGACGGCAGTGACCAGATGCTGCTCCTTCTGCATCACGGTGAGCAGTACTTTCTGGCTCACCTTGCAGGCGCGGGCCGACTGGTCGATGATTGCCGCCGCCGACTCGCCTTTGGTGCCTGCATAGTCCGTGCACAGGCCTTCGCCTGACTCGTTCGATGTGTCGAAGGTCATCGCGGCCAGCGAGCCGCCTTGTGTGTCCAAAAACGATTGGACTTCGGCCTGACTCATCGCCGAACCGTTGAAGAACTGACCATCCGAAATAATATTGCCCGGATTGAAATCGTATGTTCGCGTCAGTTCCAGCTGTGCCGCCTCGGCTGCGCGAACCTGTGCCCGCCAGTTTGTGAAACGAACCAGCTCGGCCACCAGCGCTACGACAACGACCACCGCCACCGTGGGAATCAGCCCCATCTTGATGCGGGTCGGCCAGTTCGCCTTACGCCAGGAACGCTTCAGAGCATTGATCGGACCGTGCCTACGATTGCGTTTCCTTTTCCGATTGCCGAGGTGTCCGCGCACTGGCCCACGCTGTGATGACGGCTTGTGCGTGCGCTGGCGCGTGGCCTGGCGACTTGTTTGCCGTCCGGTCACGCCAGCGCTTTCTTGATACGGTTGAGCGAAGCCGGCCCCTTGGTGCCAAGCTCCTGCGCCCATAGGGACACGTAGAACTCTTCAAGCATCCAACGGGCCTGTTCGGCCTGCTTCATCAATGCCTCATGCTTCGGGCCGGCCGGCTCCGCCTTGGCACGGGCCAACGCCTTATCTACCACCTGACGGGCCTCGTCGGCCTGCCAAGCCCACTTGACGTCACGGTTCTTATCGGTTTTCGCCTTATTGAGTCGGCTCAGATCGGCTCTCAAATATCGGCTCAACGACTTCAGCGCATCCGGGGGAGTGCGCCCGATGAATCCGGGGTAGACGAGCGTGGCGATATGGTCGCGAATCGACTGCAACACCGAAAGCATCGGCAGATCAGCCTTGCCGCCAGTGGCCTTGTCGACTTCGGCATAAGCCTTGAGCACGGCGATCACGTCATGCGCCACCTGATAGACGGTGTCCTCGTACACTTCGCGCACATCGAGCACCGCATTGGCCAACGCCTCATCGTCCGAGAGCCTGTCGACATTCGGCATCAGCCGTTTGACCGTGGCCAGCTGCAGGTCTTCGACCAGATCCTTGGTGGACTTGTACGGAGCAGAAGCCAGCATCAACGCCTCGGTACCCAGCCAGCGCGACGAAATGCGTTCGGCCGGCAACCGCAGCGCATCCAATGCGCCACGCCAGAGCATCGTGGCCCGGGACTCGGTGGTGGCACCCGCCTTATGCAACAGGTTCGCCTGACTGACCAGCTTGCCCTGTTCTCCAGCCTGATCGGCCTGCTTCTTGACCATTTGACGGGCCGACGCCTCCGCCTGCGCGGCGAACTTGCGTTGCAGCGCCTTCAGATCCTTGGACACACCCAGCACCTTGATGGGGCCGCGCGCATGCCGGCGTCCACGAGGGTGCTTGCCGGCCGGCAGTTGCTGCTCCACCGAGAACGTGACTCTGAGATACGGGGAAAGACGCTCGACCAGTTCCGGCCCCAACACTTCGGGATGAATCTGCGCACCCTTGGTGGCGATGGCCGCCTTGGTGAACACATGTGCCAGATCGGGCCAGCCAACGGTCGTGCCATCCTCATCCACCGGCGGCAGATTCGGCTTCTGCTGCGAGCCCGAGCCCGGCAGATCCGGGTAATGCTCGTCGATCCAGTCACGAATCGCACGCGCGGCATCCGGGGCCGGCACGAACTGGACGCGCAGCTGCTTGGGCAGCGCCTTGATCATCGACAGGATCAGCTCATCCAACAGACCCGGCACATTCCATGTGAACTGGTCGGGCGTGATACGCGAGAGCGCCTTCAACGGCACATGCACGGTGACGCCGTCGGCCGGGTCGGCCGGATCGTACACGTAGCTCAGACGCAGGTCGATGGGTTGGCCGTCCGATCCGGTCGTATGCCAATGGTCGGGGTAATCGTCCAGACTCACCGAATCGCTGGATGCCAGACGCTCCACCTTGGCCGGGTCGAAATCAAGCAGATTCGGCTGACGGTCATGCTCGGACTTCCACCATTTCGCCAGATCGGCCACGCTGGTCACATCGTTGGGAATGACCGCGTTGTAGAAGTCGAACAGATCCTCGTCGGACACGGTATCCGCCAGCTGGCGGGTGCGGCTCGCATCATCGGCGGCATCCTCGAGAATGTCGCGGTTTTGCCCACGAAGTCGTCGTAACTGAAACGCTGCTGAATATCGCCCTCGACCAGACCCTGGCGAATCAGGAAGTCGCGCGCCTCAAGTGGATTGATGCGTCCCCACTGCACGGCACGGTCCTGTACGATCGGCAGACCATACAGCAGCACGCGCGCGGTGGCCACAGCCGAGCCACGCGAACCCGACCAGTGCGGCTCCGCATACGTGGTGCGGGTCAATTGGCCGGCCAACGGTTCGGCCACGCGGGGTCGATGGCCGCCGAATAGCGGGCCCACAGGCGAGAGGTTTCCACCAGTTCGGTGCTCATCACCCATGACGGGGTCTTCTTGGCCACGGCGGAAGCGGGGAACAGGGCGAAACGGGTGCCGCGTGCGCCCTGATAATCGTTCTTCGACTGCTTCTGGGCGCGTTTCATCGCACGGGCGCGCGCCGAACCGGTCAGCCCCGCGAAATCGGAGCCTTGGGCTCGCGCACCACCTGCATGCCCATCATCGACAGCAATCCGGCGAGCATCGACTTGTGGATGCCGTCCGCATCCCACGCGCAGCACAGCGAATGCGCGGCCTGCTGATTCAACGGCAGCTGGCGGATCTCCAAGCCTGGGCGGGAGGCGGGCAGCGGGTCGCCGACCTTGAACTTCAGCTCCTTGCACATCTGGCGTAGCTGGGAGACGAGATCTTTCCACTGGCGCATCCTCAGCCAGCTGAAATACTCGGTTTTGCAGATACGGCGCAGCGCGTTGTTGCTCGGATCGCCGTCTGCTTGGAACACGCGATCCCAGATATTCAGGGCCGTCAGGAAGTCGGAGGTCTCATCCGCATACCGGTTGTGGATGCGGTCGGCATCCTCACGCTTGTCGTCCGGGCGTCACGTGGGTCCTGCAAGCTCAGGAACGCCACGACCACGAGCACCTGGGCCAGAAGATTCGGCGAACCGGTTTTCGCGGCCTCGATAACCATACGTCCCAGACGCACGTCGATGGGGATGCGCGCCAGCTGACGGCCGGTATGGGTGAGCGTCACCTCGCCGCGCTTGCGGCCGATGGCCTTGAGCTCGGTGAGCTCATTGAAACCGTCCGACACGGCCTTCATATCCGGCGGATCGATGAACCCGAAGTTCGTGACGTCCTCGGCCGTGCGGGCCACGCCCACCGACAGCATGTGGAGTACCACGGCACCCAGCGAGGTACGCAGGATTTCCGGCTCGGTGAAGCGCGGTCGGGTCTCGTAATCCTCACGCGAATACAGGCGGATCGCGATACCGTCGGCCACGCGGCCGCATCGGCCGGACCTCTGGTCGGCACTGGCCTGGCTGATCGGCTCGATCGGCAGACGCTGGACCTTTGCGGTCTTCGAATACCGGGAGATACGGGCGGAACCGGGGTCCACCACATACCGGATACCGGGCACGGTCAGCGAGGTCTCAGCCACATTGGTGGCAATGACGATGCGCTGGTGAAGGTGCGATTCAAACACCTTATGCTGGTCGGCGGCGGACAGTCGCGCGAACAGCGGCATGATCTCGATGGCATCCGGCCGGCGCATGTCGTCGGCGCGCGGGCCGTAATGATGCCGCAGTGCGGCCTCGAACTCGTGGATGTCGCGCTCGCCGGAGGCGAAGACCAGAATATCGCGGGGACCGCGCTCGTGGGAGGAGTGAATCACCAGCTCGGCGCAGGCTCGAGCCACGGCGGTAGGCATATCGGTGATGCCGTCATCGGCATAGGAGGCACCGGACCGGCCGCGGGGCCGGTCGGAATCGGATTCCGCGATGGCGCTGGCCAGCTCGTCGTAATCGGCGTCGCCGGGGCGGGCGCCCACCGCGAATCCCGGCACTTCGCGCATCAACGCGGGCGCGGTGCCAAGCGGCTCGTAGACCACCTGCACGGGGAAGGTGCGGCCGGAAACCTCGATTACCGGCACCTTCTCATGCAAGGCGTGCTCGAAATGCTCCTGGAACTTGACCGAATCGATGGTCGCGGAGGTAATGATGAGCTTCAGATCGCGGCGCTGAGGCAGCAGTGCCGTCAGATAGCCGAGCAGAAAGTCGATGTTAAGACTGCGCTCATGCGCCTCGTCGATGATGATCGTATCGTATCGGGTGAGTTTCGGATCGCGCTGGATCTGGGCGAGCAGAATACCGTCGGTCACGACCCTCAATCGTGTGCTGGGCGAGCTTTCGTCGGTGAAACGCACCTGATAGCCGACCTCGTCACCGAGCTTCACGCCCATCTCCGAGGCGATACGTTCGGCCACCGTGCGTGCGGCGATACGGCGAGGCTGGGTGTGCACGATCTGCTTGCCGTGCGTGCCACGGCCAAGCTCAAGCAGGATTTTCGGCAGCTGTGTGGTTTTGCCCGAACCGGTCTGGCCGGACACAATAACGACTTGGGAACGTTTGACCGCGCTGGCTATCTCATCACGCGCGGCAGATACGGGAAGTTCTGCGGGATACTCATATTTCATGACGAACTTCAATGATACGGAAGCCCTTGGAGCTCGCGTATTTGCTCGCAGTGAACCCCTCGCCGAGCGCATCGTCCAGCCAGGGGATCAGCGAATCGGAACCGAGATTCTTCTGCACTACGAGATAGGCGGCACCGCCCACCTTGAGCTTCGGCAGCCAAGCCATAAGCAATGTATGCAGCGCTTCCTTGCCGACTCGGATCGGTGGGTTCGACCAAATCACATCAAACGTGAGGTCGCTCGGCACCGTCTCGCAGAACGCCGGCTGGTTCTCGGCAGGCAGGGGAGTGCTGGACTCGTCCACCTGAGCCGTATGAATGTTCGTGTGGCCGTTCGCCTGTGCGTTGGCATGGGTCAGGTCCAGCGCGCGCTCGTTGACATCCACCGCCCACACGTTCGCTTCGGGCGACTCAAACGCCAATGTCAGGGCGATAGGGCCCCAGCCGCAGCCCAAATCCAGAAAATCACCGGTAAGCGGCGGCTCGGGCGCATGCTTCAGCAATACCGACGTACCGAGGTCCACGCGCGAGCCGGAGAACACGCCGTTCGACACCTGAGCGGTCGCCTCATGGCCGCGCAACGTTACGTTCAATGTGCGGCGCACATCCTTCGATGCGGGTTCCGCAGAGAAATACTGTTCTGCCATGGTCGCTCCATTTCTGCGGGATTCGCCGCTCTCGTATGCCGACCTGTATCAGCCGGCCTATGCCGGTACGTGCCGATCTATGCCAGCATGTCACCTCATGTGATGATAATAAAGGACCATAGAAGAATCGTGAACCATTCCAACCAAACGAGGCGCACTTGACCGACAACACCCAGTACACCGACATCAACCGCGGCAACAACGACGTTACCCCTGAAGGTGTGCTGGCCGAGCAGTCCGAAGTGCTGCTCGACGACAGCCAGCGCGCGACCGGCTGGCATGAGGACGCCAACCAGGAATGGGAGGAGCGCGAGGCCCGCAACGAGCTCAAGCATGTCGCCGGTCTCGGCGAGCTGCAGGACGTCACCGAAGTCGAATACCGCAAGGTGCGTCTGGAACGTGTGGTGCTCGTCGGCGTCTGGTCGTCCGCCGTCACCACGCAAGCCAAGGCCGAGGAATCATTGAGAGAGTTGGCGGCGCTCGCCGAAACCGCCGGTGCGGTGGTATGCGATGGTTTGCTGCAGCATCGCTCCAAGCCGGATGCAGCCACGTACGTTGGTTCCGGCAAAGCCAAGGAGATTGCCGGCATCGTGCGCGTGAGGAAGCCGATACGATTATCGTGGACGACGACCTGCCGCCGTCACAGCGCCGTGCATTGGAGGACGCCGCCAAAGTCAAGGTGGTGGATCGCACCGCGGTGATTCTGGACATCTTCGCCCAGCACGCCACCTCGCGTGAAGGTAAGGCGCAGGTGGAGTTGGCGCAGCTCGAATACATGCTGCCCCGACTGCGTGGTTGGGGTGGTTCGCTGTCCCGTCAGGCCGGCGGTCGCGCGGCCGGCGCGGATGCGGGCATCGGATCGCGAGGCCCGGGCGAGACCAAAATCGAAATGGACCGTCGTGTAATTCGCACGCGTATCGCCAGACTGCGCCGTCAGATTCGTGAGATGGCCCCGGCACGTGAGGTCAAGCGCGGTTCACGCCGTCGCTTCGGCCTGCCCACAGTGGCCGTGGTCGGCTACACGAACGCCGGCAAATCCTCGTTGACCAACCGTCTGACCGGTTCGGCCGAACTGGTGGAAAACGCGCTGTTCGCCACATTGGACACGGCCGTGCGCCGCGCCAAAACCCGCGACGGACGCGCTTACGCCTACGTGGACACGGTCGGCTTCGTGCGCCGCCTGCCCACCCAGCTGGTCGAGGCGTTCAAATCCACCCTGGAAGAGGTGGCCGAGGCCGACGTGATCCTGCATGTGGTCGATGGCTCCCACCCTGACCCGTTCTCTCAGGTCGACGCGGTCAATGACGTGTTGGCGGACATCGAAGGCACGGCCTCGATTCCGCGTATTCTCGTATTCAACAAGGCCGATCAGGCGGACGAGGCGACTCGTGAACGACTCGCCGCGCTGCAGCCAGATGCGTTCATCGTCTCCGCCTATACCGGTGAGGGATTGGACGAGCTGCGTACCGCGGTCGAAAGTCTGCTGCCGGTCCCGCATGTGCATGTCAACGCTCTGCTGCCGTATACCGCTGGCTCCCTGATCCCCGATGTCTATTTAGAAGTGCAACACCCTTGTTGGTCCTGTAATTCTAACAGTTCGTCGGCGAACGCCTCGGCGGGCGTGCGGTAGCCGAGCACGCGCATGGGGCGGTTGTTGATCTCGTCGACGATCTCCCTGACCTCCTTTGCCATGTCCATCCGTATCTCGCAGCGTTTGGGCAGATACCGGCGGATCATGCCGTTGCGGTTCTCGTTGCTTCCCCGCTGCCAGCTGGAGTACGGGTCGGCGAAGTACGTGGCCATGCCCAGCCCGTCGCGCAGCCTTTCGTGGTGGGCGAACTCGGTGCCGTTGTCGTGCGTGACGCTGACGCGCGCGCCGGCCGGCAGCGGCGAGAACATGTCCAGCTGCGCCCCGACGCTCTCGCCGGCGGTCTTGTCCGGAACGACGCGGGCCATGAGGAACCTGGTCCTCCTCTCCACCTCGGTGTGCAGGTTGCATCCCACTCCGATGACGCTGTCGGCCTCCCAATGGCCGAACGCGCTCCTGCCGTCGGCCTCCGGCGGGCGTTCGGAGATGGGCACTCGGCCGGGGATCGGGAAGCGCGACGTCCTCCTGCCGCCGTGCCTGCGGCGCCGCCTGTGCCCTCGCGGCAGGCACCGCGCCCAGCGTTCCCGAAGCGGCCTGCTGGAGTAGACCCATCGGTAGATGGTCTCCGGGCACACGCGCATGAGCGCATCGTCCGGCCACAGGACGCGCAGCCTGCCGCTGATGAGCAGCGGCGACCAGCCGCGGCCCAGCCATTCGGCCACCTGCGCCCACAGGCGGTCGTGCGACAGCCGGTAGGGCTTTCGTGGCTTGGATCTCCTGCGGTCGGCCTTGCGCTGCGCGGGCCCGGCGATGTAGTAGCGGCCGGTCCATGGCCCCGCCTTCAGTCTTTTCGGCCGGTACGGGCGGTACGACTCGTTCTCGTTGGACGGGAACCATGTGTTGCGCTTGATCTCCCGGCTGATGCTGGACGGGCTGCGGCCCAGCATCGCGCCGATCCCGCGTATGCTGGCGCCGTTGCCTACCTCGATCTGGATGACCTGGCGTTCCTCTTCCGACAGGTGCGAATATACTTCTCCCATAGGTGCGACATCCCTTCGGACTGGTTTTCTAGGCAATTTCCAATCTAACGGGTGTTGCACTTTCATTTAGACAACGGGTCTCTCGTGTACGCGAATACGGCAAGGTAGACAAGGTGGAGTACCGCGATGATGGCATACAGCTTGAAGCGGACGTTGATGCCCATCTTGCCGCTCAGGTGGTCGAACAGTCCATTGACTAACGTGATAAACATCACAGTATATTCGTGAGCGCTAACAACCGTTGAAAACATTACCATACGGTTGTCAAACAGGGTGGTGTGCCGGTAGCAAAACGTCTTAGCGGGTTTATAGAGTGAAGACGTTAGTTACAAGGCCTGCCATTCATCAGCAGACCGCCTTTGAAGAGAGGTTCATCCATCATGGCGGAAACTACCGTTAAGCCACGAAGCTTGCTGTTATTGGTGCCGGTGCCGTTGGCTCCACCCTCGCCTTCGCCGCTGCCCAGCGTGGCATCGCTCGCGAGATCGTGCTTGAAGACATCGCCAAGGAGCGCGTGGAAGCCGAAGTGCTCGACATGCAGCATGGCTCCAGCTTCTACCCGACCGTGTCCATCGACGGTTCCGACGATCCTGAGATCTGCCGCGACGCCGACATGGTCGTCATCACCGCTGGTCCGCGTCAGAAGCCGGGTCAGTCTCGTCTTGAGCTCGTTGGCGCTACCGTCAACATCCTCAAGGCCATCATGCCGAACCTGGTCAAGGTGGCTCCGAACGCCATCTACATGCTCATCACCAACCCGGTCGACATCGCTACCCACGTGGCTCAGAAGCTCACCGGTCTGCCCGAGAACCAGATCTTCGGTTCCGGCACCAACCTGGACTCCGCTCGCCTGCGCTTCCTGATTGCCCAGCAGACCGGCGTCAACGTCAAGAACGTGCACGCCTACATCGCCGGCGAGCACGGCGACTCCGAAGTCCCGCTGTGGGAGTCCGCCACCATCGGTGGCGTCCCCATGTGCGACTGGACCCCGCTGCCCGGCCACGATCCGCTCGACGCCGACAAGCGCGAGGAGATCCACCAGGAAGTCAAGAACGCCGCTTACAAGATCATCAACGGTAAGGGTGCCACCAACTACGCCATCGGCATGTCCGGCGTTGACATCATCGAAGCCGTCCTGCACGACACCAACCGCATTCTGCCCGTGAGCTCCATGCTCAAGGACTTCCACGGCATCTCCGACATCTGCATGTCCGTGCCGACCCTCCTCAACCGTCAGGGCGTCAACAACACCATCACACCCCGGTCTCCGACAAGGAGCTCGCCGCTCTGAAGCGCTCTGCCGAGACGCTGAAGGAAACCGCGCCCAGTTCGGCTTCTGATAAAAAATCGCTGTACGGAGCGATTTTCGCACCGCACAAGACTCGACCTACCTTTGTAGGCCTTCACCTTGTGCGGCACGAAAATCGCACACGTACAGCGATTTTTTATACCCTGCTGAATGCTCCCCGTTGGGAGCATTTTTTTATCGTGGAGTTCGTTGGAGGAGGGGGAGCTATAGCCCTCGGGCTCGAGCTGGAAGGTGGTGTGGGGGACCGAGACCGGGAAGTGCTCGCGCAGGCAATCCTGCAGTTGGGTGAGGATTGTGGCGGCATCTTCCATGGTGAGGTCTTTGTCGACTACCACGTGGGCCATCAGAATCGGCATGCCGGTGGACACCGTGCTGGCGTGGAGGTCATGCACGGCAAGCACATGCGGCACGTCTTCCAGATGTTCGCGTACCTTATCGAGGTCAAGTCCATCCGGTGTTTCCTCCAGCAGCACCTTGACCGCGTTGTGCAGCAACTTGATGGCGCGCGGAATCATCATCAGTGCGATGACGGCACCGGCCACGGCGTCGAAGCCATTCCATCCGGTGGGGATCATTACCAGGCAGAGGCCACCACGGCCACCGAGCCAAGTGCGTCATTCATCACCTCGAGGAACGCGGCCTTCATATTCATGTTGTCTTCGCGCTGCGAGGCAAGGATGAAAATCGAGATGATATTTGCGGCAAGACCCAGAATGCCCGCGAACAGCAGCAAGCCGATATCGTCGATTTCCGCTTTGGAACTGCCGAACAGACGCATGCCGGCCTCCACCAACGCATAGATGCCAACGATGAGCAGCACCACGGCACCTGCGGCAGCGGTGAGCACCTCAAGCCTGGCCCAGCCCCAAGTACGAGTGTTGTTGGGCTTGCGGCGCATCAGTATGGCGGTGATTGTGGATGCCGCCAGCACGGACATGTCAGTGAGCATATGACCGGCATCCACCAGCAGGGCCAATGAGCCGGTTAAGACAGCCGACACCACTTCGATGAGGAAGACCGAACCGGTTACGGTCAACGTGGCAATCAGCCTACGCTGGTGCGCGGCAGGGTTTACGGATGTGGATGATGCGGGTGCATGGGTATGAGCCATATGTACTCCTTCGCTCTATCGAGTTGAAACCGCTTCTCAATACCATTTGCGATATGGTCTGAATACGACGAAACCCCGGCGCGAGGCCGGGGTTTCGTAAGCTGTGCGTGACTATAGCACGACCAGCGCGATTCGGTGCACGCTGATCAGCTGGTGGCGAACAGGCTACAATTTGCGCAGCACGGTGACCACCTTGCCCATAATCGTGGCATGTGTGCCGTCGATGGGCGAGTATGCGGGGTTGTGCGGCATCAGCCAGACATGGCCGTTTTCCTTGCGGAAGGTCTTCACCGTGGCCTCGTCGTCCAGCAGAGCGGCGACGATATCTCCGTTGACGGCGGAATTCTGTTCGCGCACCACCACATAGTCGCCATCGCAGATAGCGGCATCCACCATGGAATCGCCGTGGACTTCCAGCATGAACAGGGTGCCGGAGCCGGTCAGCCGTTCCGGCAGACGCATGACGTCGTCCACATGCTGTTCGGCGGTAATTGGCACGCCGGCGGCAATACGGCCAACGAGCGGCACATCGTGTGATTCGGCAATGGCTTCGGCGGGGAATTGGTATATCTCCGCCACATTACTGGTGCTGGTTGCCTCTTCGCTGGCTTGGGAGGGCTTTTCGGCATTCGGGGCGGATCCTGCCACCACCTCGATGGCTCGACCCTTGTTCGCGTTCATGCGGATGAAGCCCTTGTCTTCCAAAACTTGTAGCTGATGCTTGACCGAAGACGGACTTTTGAGCCCGGCGGCATTTCCGATTTCCCGGAAAGAGGGGGCGAAGCCTTGTTCGTCGATATGCGTGCGAATGGCGTCCAACACTTTGCGCTGGCGGTCGGTCAGGGTGGACTCGTCCGGCTTCTGCTTGGGGGAGAAGGGAATGGTGCTCACGTCAGGGCTCCTTTCGTTATGTCACCAGCATAACGTGTTGTTCGTGTGAAATCAAACATCTGTTCGAGTTTCGACTTGACCGTGTCGAACGTTTGTGCCATTATAAGAACAGTTGTTCGATAGAACATCTGTTCGAGAGAGGTGGTCGTGATGACTGGTTCAATGGTGATGGCCCCGGCCCGTAGCGCACGTGTAGCTATGCAGCATGCTGGAACGTCCCGCCGGAATGTGCGTGGGAAGATTATCGCAGTGATGGTCGCCTTGGCGCTGGCCTGGTGTGGTTTCGGCGCGCTTACCGCTCAGCGGGCCCAATCGGATACGGGGGCCACGCAGGTGACCAGTTATATCGTGCGGCCGGGGGATACGCTCTGGTCATATGCTTCGGCTATCACGCCTGCTGGTCATGATGTATCGGAAACGGTGGATGAGCTGATTGCGTTGAACAATCTTGAGTCCGGATCATTGCAGGCCGGGCAGCGCATTATTGTTCCGGTTGAGTAAATGAAACCCGAGCGGCATGGTTTTTCCGCCCGTACACGTTATTCTGGGGAGCATGCATTGTCCTTTTTGCCAGAACCCCGACACCAAAGTCATTGATACGCGCATTAGCGATGACGGTCATTCCATCCGTCGGCGTCGCGTATGCCCGAAATGCAGTAAGCGTTTTACCACGGTGGAAACCAGTATGCTGCTGGTCACTAAACGTTCGGGTGGCGTGGAGCCATTCAGTAGAGACAAAGTGATTTCCGGCGTACGCAAAGCTTGTCAGGGGCGGCCGGTCAGAGAAGAGGATCTGAAGCTGCTGGGACAGAAAGTCGAAGAGGATCTTCGCTCCCGAGGCCTTGCTGAAGTCACCTCAGATGAAGTGGGCAAAGCCATCCTGAAACCGTTGCGTGACTTGGATGTGGTGGCGTACCTTCGATTCGCGAGTGTGTACCAGAACTTTGCAGGTCTGGAGGATTTCCAAAGCGCCATTGATGGTTTGCGTGAATAATATGCGAATGCCATGCACCGTGATATGCGAGTGATTCGCAAACCATGGTGCGAGCCAATCATGAAGCCCAGCACTTATGAAAGAGACCCGTCATGATGACGGGTCTCTTTCATATCAATCGAGGATGAGCTGCGTCAGCTGATGACACGCATGCGAATGGTGCCTTCGATGTTGCGCAGTGCTTCAAGCGTGGCGGCGCTGGGCTTCTGAGCCACGTCGGTGACCACATAGCCAAGTTCGCCTTCGGTTGCCAGCGACTGGAAGGAAACGTTGATGTTCTCCTCGCCGAGCACATGATTGACATGAGCCAGCACACCAGGAAGATTGTCGTGCAGATGGGCGATACGGCACACACCCTTGCACTCACCGAGGTTGATCTGTGGTAGGTTCACGGACAAGGAGGTAGAACCCTTGAACCAGTAATCCTCAAGACGCTGAGAGACGAAATGGCCGATGGATTCCTGAGCTTCCAAGGTGGAGCCGCCAATATGAGGAGTCAGAATCATATTGTCTTCATTGGCCAGTGAGGTCTCGAACGGATCTCCGCTCTTCTTCGGTTCAACGGGGAACACGTCGACCGCCGCGCCAGACAGATGGCCGGAATCGAGGTGCTGCTTCAGAGCTCCCAGATCGGCGACGAAACCGCGCGAAAGGTTAATGAAAATCGCGTCCTGCTTCATGTGGGCGAATTGGTCTTCGCCGAAGAATCCGGTGTTCGACTTGCGGCCATCCACGTGCAGGGTCACGGCATCGGACTGTTCCAGCAGTTCGTTGAGGGTGTCGCAACGGTGGGCATTGCCCAGTGCCAGTTTCTCCTCAATGTCGTAGAACACCACGCGCATGCCGAGGGCCTCGGCCAGTACCGACAGCTGGGAGCCGATGTTGCCGTAGCCGATGATGCCGAGGGTCTTGCCTCGCACTTCATGCGAGCCGGAAGCGGACTTGTCCCACAGGCCATGCTTGATGTGATGCGTGTGTGCGGGAATGCGGCGCATCAAGCAGATGATGTCGCAGATCACCAATTCCACCACGGAACGGGTGTTGGAGTAGGGAGCGTTGAACACGGCGATGCCACGCTTGCCGGCATGTGCCAGATCGACCTGATTGGTGCCGATGCAGAAGCAGCCGATGGCGCTTAGCGTAGGACGCGCATCCAGCACGCGGGCTGTGACGTTGGTCTTGGAGCGTACGCCCACCAAGTCCACGCCATCCAGCGCATCGATGAGTTCGTCCTCGCTCAGGGCTCCCTTCATGGTCTCGACTTCGAAACCGTGATCACGCAGCGATTTGGCCGCATCGGGGTGAATGTTTTCCAATAACAGTGCTTTGGGCATGCTTCATACCTTAGATGTTCAGGGACTTTTCGTCCGCTTTTGTCCGAACTATAACCAGTTTCTGGGTCGGCCTGGTCATTGCCACGTACAGGTCCGAGGCGGCGACCAGGCGGCTCGGCGCGTCATCCTCGATGAGACCGGGCTCGACCACCACGACGGCATCGAACTCCAGACCCTTGACCGTTTCAGTGCCGCAGACGCTGATTTGCTCATCCCATTCGGGCTGCTCGATGAGCCTTGCGTATTCGGCCGGGTCAAGAATGACAGCCAGTTTGCGGCGCACGGCATCGCGCACCGGGGCGATGAGATTATCCGGACAGATGACGGCGATGCGGCCGGTGCCGTCTGCCGAAACGAATTGTTCGGCAAGCTGCGCCGCCTGCTCGGCCGTCGTTTCCAGCAAGGACGACATGTCGGGCACCACATTGCGGGACACCGAATCGGGGATGGTGCGCACCGCATTGACCGTGGAGATGTAGAGGCCTTCCTCCTCGGCAAATCGTGAGGCAAGTTCGGAAACTTCCTGCGGATTACGGTAGTTGATGGTCAACTCGTTCAAATCCCAGTGGCTTTCGCCGAACAGGCGGTTCATCGATTTGCTCCAGCGTCGGGTGCCACCCAGCGCCGAAGTCTGCGCCACATCGCCCACGATGGTGAACGAGCGGGAGGGGCAACGGCGGATCAACATACGCCAGTCCATGGCGGTCAATTCCTGCGCTTCATCGACACGATGTGCCCGTAGGTCCATTCACGGTCGGCCGCGGCCCGCTGCGCGGTCAGCTCAGCGTCGTCCCCGTTCATCTGGTCGAGCAGCATCTGACTGGAGACGATGCCTCCACCCAGACCGGTCGCGGCCAGAGTGTCTTTGGCATACTGCTCTTCGGCGGCACGACGTGCGTCGGCGGCGGACTGGCGGGCCACCGCCTTGGGATCGGGGCCCAGCATATCCATTGCTTCGTCGAGCAGCGGAATATCGGAGCGGGTCAACGGGGAGCCTTTGGGGCGGGCAAGTGCCGCGATGTCGTTGTCGGTCAGCCAACCAGCCAGAGACTTCAGACGTTCGGGATGGGCGAACAGCTGATCGATGAGCCATGGGGCGGTCATCGGCAGCCAGCACAGGTTCAGGGTCTTGCGAACCTGCTCGTTCATACGTAGCAGCGACATCGCGCGGTTCAGCTCCGCCTGATCCGGCGTGTAATCAAGCTGTTCGGCATAACGGTTCTGCATGCTGGTCAGCATCGAACGGATAAAGGTCTCGCGGGCCTTGTTATGAGGTTGTCGGGTGCGCTTCGCGTCCGCCTGCGCCTGCTCGATATCAGTGGCCAGCATTGGTACCTGAATGCCGCTAATGGTTACTGTCGGCAGAGCAGCGGGAACACGCACGCGTGCGGCGATGGCATTGGCCACTACGGAGGTCATGCGTCGATCGCCCTTGAGCTTGGCTGCATAAGGGGAGTCGACCGCCGTGGCGGTGATGCCGGGAATCAGATCGCTGATGGTGCGTGAGACCACGCCGGTTTCGCCCAAGGAGGGTAGCACCTGATCGATGTAGTGCAGGAACGCCGAGCTGGGGCCAACAACCAGCACGCCGGAACGTTCCAGCGTGCGCCGGTGCGTGTACAGCAGGTAGGCGGCGCGATGGAGCGCCACGGCCGTCTTGCCGGTGCCGGGGCCGCCCTGCACCACCACGGCGCGATTCATGTCGGAGCGGATGATGCGGTCCTGCTCGGCCTGAATGGTGGCCACGATATCGGTCATCTTGCCGGTGCGGCGTGAGCTCAACGAAGCCAGCAGCGCACCCTCGCCGGTCAATGTGCCGGCGGAAGACGCCTGGCCGACCTGGTCTGAATGCACGTCAAGCACCTCATCCTCACGCCCACGACTTCGCGGAAACTCAAGGTGATATGCCTGCGCATCACGATGTCGCCGTGATTGGAAGGGGTCGCCTCATAGAAAGGACGTGCGGCTTCGGCACGCCAGTCGGTCAGAATCGGCTCATGGTCCGGGCTCGACAGGCCGATGCGGCCGATGTAATGACGGTCGCCGTTCTTGGCATCGAGGCGGCCAAACACCAGCCGATCCTCAACGCTGCGCAATTGCGTGAGGCGGTTTTCGTACATTGTGGCAAAGGAGTCTCGTTCGCTGCGTTGCGTGGGGGATCCGTGGGAGCCGGCGGCGCGTACGGTGTCCAGGCGTTGCCACATTTCGGCTCGCAGATCATCCAATCGTCCATAGGCGCGATCGACGGCCTGCTGCTCTTCATGCAGCTGGGAGGCGTAACTCGACATGCTGTTCTCTTCGTTCCATTTCCGTGGGGCAGAAAAACTTAAGGCATTCAAATTTACCGCACACCCCCTACGTCAGTGATGCGGACAACCCGGAATAGGTGAATTCAGCGTGAATTCACCATGCTGCTCGGTCGGTGGGGTGCGCGACGTGGATTGAATGTGCGGAGCGTCCATTCGTGCGACAGTCGTGGCCGACACGCGCAATCCATCGGTAATTGCCCTAAAAGGGTGAGCAAATCGTGCATGAGTGGGGAGAAATGGGGAATCGTGGGGTAGAGTGGTGAGCCAGTTGGCCGAAGTGTATCCCACGTAACGATGAAGGAGGTGGAGCCATGGTTGCCGATCAGACGATTCGCGACGCTGATGCCAACGCACAAGGCTCCACCACTATGGCCGATCTCATGGCTGGTCTGCCGCCATTGCTTCTCGGAACATATACGCCGAAGATCGATGCCAAGGGCCGTATGGCGCTTCCGGCCAAATTCCGCTCCCAGCTGGGGCAGGGCCTGGTCATGGCCCGAGGCCAGGAACGGTGCGTGTACCTGCTGCCGTTCGACGAATTTCGACGTATCGCCTCGCAGATTCAGCGTGTGTCGGTGGGAAACAAAGCCGCCCGCGAATACCTGCGTGTGTTCCTTTCCGGTGCCGTCGACCAGCAGCCGGACAAGCAGGGCCGCGTGCTGGTGCCGCAGATGCTGCGCGATTACGCCAATCTGGGTTCCGACGTCGTGGTGATCGGCGTTGGCACCCGTGCCGAACTGTGGAATAAGGACACGTGGGAGTCCTACCTCGCCGAGAAGGAAGAGGGATATTCCGATATTGCTGACGATGTGTTGCCGGAGGTGGAATTCTGATGGTTGATGTGGCGAATATTCATCTGCCGGTATTGCTTGACGATTGCGTGAACCTGATGGCACCTGCCCTGGAACATGAGAACGCCATCGCAGTGGATTGCACCCTGGGCCTTGCCGGCCATTCCATCGCCTTCCTCAAGGCCGCGCCTCAGGCTCGGCTCATCGGCATTGACCGTGACAGTGAAGCGCTGGGGCTGGCCACCGAACGTATGGAACGGGAGGGGCTCGCCGATCGATTCATTCCGGTGCATGCCGCCTTCGATCAGCTCGATCAGGTGTTGGCGGACCAAGACATCGAACGCGTGGACGCCGTATTCATGGATCTGGGATTATCCAGCCTGCAGATCGACGAAACCGATCGTGGCTTCTCCTATTCGCATGATGCGCCGCTGGATATGCGCATGGACGTCAGCCAGCCGTTGACGGCCGAACGGATTCTTGCCACCTATGATGCGGCGGAACTGGTCCGCATATTCAAGGAATACGGTGAAGAGCGTTTCTCGCGTCAGATCGCCCGCGCCATCGTGGCGCGTCGAGACAAGGAGCCGTTTACCACCACCGCACAGCTCAACCGTCTGGTCGATGAAGTGGTGCCGCAAGCCCACCGCCCGGCGGGCAATCCCGCCAAACGCGTCTTCCAGGCGTTGCGCATTGAAGTCAACGGCGAATTGGACAAGCTCGCCTCCACATTGCCGCAGGCCGCGAACCGACTGCATGTCGGGGGACGACTGGTGGTGGAGTCCTATCATTCGCTCGAAGACAAAACCGTCAAATCGTTCATGGCACAAGGGCTGCGAGTGGATGTTCCGGCTGGCCTGCCTGTCATACCGCCGGATGCCCAACCGTTTTCACGGATCTCACGCGAGGTGCCATCAAGGCCGACGAACATGAAATCGCAGCCAACCCGAGATCGGCTTCGGTGCGGTTGCGGGCGGTGGAAGTCAGCCGTGAGATTCCGTCACGATGGAGGAAACGCTTTACGCAACCGCGCAGGGCCTGAATGACGTCAAGATACAAGGCTCCGCGTCTCCGGGCAGAGCCAAAAACACGGCACGAATTCGTACAAGGAGGGGATAACAGCATATGGCAACTGCACGTAGCATTCGATCGAACGCGGCTCCAGCCTCGAACCGACCGCACACCAAGCATCAGTCCTCCTCCCGACCTGAGCTGCGGGTGGTCTCCAACCCGCGTGGAAACGAGCAGGGCAATGTCGTCGGACGGGTCATCGAATGGACCAGAACAAGAAGCGCACCGCTGGTGCACGTGGCCATCGCAGTGATCTTCCTCGTCGGCACCTTGTTCGGCGCGCTGATGCTGCGTACCCAGATGGTGCAGAACTCGTTTGAGGCGGCACAGATCGAAACCAACATCAACAGACTTACCCAAGATGTCGAAGACGATCAGGCCAAACTCGATCAATTGGTCGCGAACCTGCCCGACAAGGCCAGCGACATGGGCATGGTCCCGCAGCAGGGATCAGTGTCCATCGACTTAAGCGGATACCAGTCCAACAAAGGCGGAACCCAGTGAACACCATTCGTCGCATCGTAGAGTTCGCCAAGGTCAAGACCTTCGCGTTCAAATGCATCGCCATCGGCGCCGCATTGGCGTTGGTGCGTCGGCATGCGTGATTCAGCTGGCCTCCACCCAGCTCATCGGCGGCCGTCAAACCGCACAAGCGGCCACGGCTAACCGCACCCTGACCGTGACGTTGAGCGCCAAGCGTGGGCGTATCCTCGACGCCAACGGCTCCGTGCTCGCTCAAAGCGTGGAGCGTTATACTATCGTCGCCAATCCGGAGGCTGCACAGGAGTTCGAGCCGATTACTTGCAATGACAACACCCGTGATTACTGCCACGAAATTGACGGCAAACCCGTGGGCGCTACCGGAGCGGCGGCCGTGGGCCGACTGCTGGCCAAAGTCCTGGATATGAACGCCATGGAACTGGGCGCTGATCTGTCCGGTACCGGGCAGTATGTGATTCTGAAGAAAGATGTGACTCCGCAGGTCAAGCGCAGCATCGAGTCGTTGCACCTGGGCGGTATTGTCTGGGGTGAGCTGAGCAGTGAACGACTGTATGCGGATGGCGATCTCATGGGCGCGCTGCTTGGCGGCGTGAACGACAACGGCGATGGCGTCGCGGCATCGAGCAGGTCGAGAACAAGACGCTTACCGGAACCGATGGCCATGAAACCTACCAGCGTGGTAATGGCGGCGAAGAGATTCCCGGCACCATGACCGAATCGGTGGCGGCCAAAAATGGCGACGTGTCACCCTGACCATTGACCGTGATGTGCAATGGTATGTCAAAAAGGTCTTGAAGGAGGCCGAATCCAAGTATGGTGCAGCGTGGGCGATCGCCGTGGTGCAGGATGTCCAGAGCGGGGAGATTCTCGCACTGGCCGATAGCGATGAAGTACAGGCTGGTACCGATGCGGCGAAGATGAGCCCGTCTCGGGCCGTGTCCGAAACCTTCGAGCCTGGTTCGGTGGGCAAGGTCATCTCCATGTCCGGCTATCTGCAGATGGGACTGCATAAGATGAGCGATCAATTGTCGGTCCCGGACCACATCACACAGGAGGGCCAGACCTACAAGGACTCATTCGACCATGGCACTGAGCGCTGGACGCTCGCCGGCATTCTGCAGAACTCATCGAACGTCGGCATGATTATGGCCGGGGAGAACTATCCGGATGAGCAACGCTACGAGTACCTGACCAAATTCGGCATCGGACAACCGACCGGACTGAACCTGCCCGGTGAATCGAGCGGTCTGCTCACCAACCTTCGGCGTGGGATCTGCGTACGCGCAACACCATCCTGTTTGGTCAGGGCTACACCGTCAACGCCCTGCAGCTCAACAACGTGGTGGCCACCATCGCGAACAAGGGTGTCAAGCAGCAGCAGTCGATCATCAAATCAACCACCGATGCCAATGGCAAGACCACTGAGACCAAGAAGGGCGAAGCCACCCGCGTGGTGGATGAAAAGGTCGCATCGGACATGATGAATGCGATGGAATCAGTGGCGGAAGGCTACAACAAGTTCGTCAAGGTCGATGGTTACCGCATGGCCGCCAAGTCCGGTACCGCAGAGGTGCAGGGCTCGGATGGTACGCTCTCGTCCATTATCTCCGATTATTCCGTGGTGATTCCCGCGGACAACCCGCGCTATGCGGTCACCGTGGTGATGAAGGATCCGAATGGTGTGTTCGGCGGTCTGACGGCCGGCCCTGTTTCCGCACAGATTTGTGAGTTCCTTATGCAGAAATACGAGGTGCCTGTCTCCAGTCCACGCAAAATGCTATTCCAGTCACGTGGTAAGGATCAGGGGAGAAAGGCGATAGCCCATGAGTGCAGTGAGCGAATCCATCGCCCAGCGGGTGACCCTGGGAATGCTGGTCGAACGGTACGGTTTTGAAGTCGATCCACCCTTCGCCACCAATGTCACCATTACCTCACTCAGCGATGCCGTGGACACCGTGATTCCCGGCTCGCTGTTCATCTGCACGCATGAGCAGGAACCCGATGTACTGCATGCCGCACAGGCCGGTGCCTATGCGGCGTTGCTGCCACGCGCGTCCAAAGGGCAGATCGCCAATGCCGATATACCGTTGCTCTACGGCGATTTCGACGATCGCGTACTCGGCGATCTGGCCAGCGGTCTGGCCGGCGGACCGTCCAATGCCATGGCGGTGTTCGCGGTGACCGGTGCGGATGAGCAGGCCGTCGACGCAGGCGTGTCCCAGCTCTCCGAATTCCTGCACATGCTGGGCAATCCGGTGGCGGTAATCACCGCATCCGGGTCCACGTCGATGACACGTACCATGAACCTGAACTATCCTCTGGGCATCCTCGATATGCAGCGCGCGCTGTCCGTGTGCGCCGAAGACGGTGTGGCGGCCGTGATCATCGCCATGGATGACCGCACGTTGGCCGAGCATGCGTTGGAATCGGTGAACGTGGATGTGCTGGGCACGGAAGATGTCAACGCAAGCGCAAGCTTGAACGAATTGAAGACACGCTACGCATTCGTTGCGGAACATGACATGTCCATGACCTCGTCGACACCCGAATCGGATGAAATGGCTGCGGATTCACCGGCAATGTATGACCGCGTCCGACTTGGGCACATGTCCTTGGCCATCGCCATGGTACAGGCCGCCGGCGTGAGGAAAACAACATACGCAGTGCCCTGCATGTGGCCAATAATCTCAATTAAGTCCGTGGATACGGGACGAAGCGTAATCGTAAAGGAGTTTGAAACACCATGGTTCCGATGAGCGTGGAGGAGATCGCCAAGGCCGTCGATGGTCGATTGATCGGAGACGCCGATTCCGAGTCTCGAGCCACCAATACGGTCAGCGACTCGCGGCAGGCCGGCCCCGGATCGGTGTTTGTGGCCATCCGAGGCGAGCGTGTCGATGGGCATGACTTTGTGGCGAAAACCGCTGGACAGGGAGCCACGGTGGCCATCGTCGACCATGAGGTGAAGTCCGATGGCCTTCCGCAGATCGTAGTGAAAGACACGGTCGACGCCCTTGGCGAACTCGCCCGATACAACATCGTTCGCCGCCGCGAGCTGGACGGCGACTTCGATATCATCGGATTGACCGGTTCGGTGGGCAAGACCACCACCAAGGATCTGCTCTCCTCCCTGCTTGCCACCGTAGGTCCGACCGTGGCTCCGGTGGGATCGTTCAACAATGAGATCGGCCTGCCGCTCACTGCGTTGCGGGTCGATGAGCACACCCGGTTCTTCGTGGCTGAGATGGGTGCCAGCCATATCGGCGAAATCGCGCGACTGACCCGTATCGCACCGCCGAACACGGCAATCGTATTGAAGGTCGGCGTCGCTCACCTTGGAGAATTCGGCTCCCGCGAACGCATCGCACAGGCGAAAAGCGAGATCGTGCAGGGATTGCTTACCGGAGGCACCGCGGTACTGAACGCCGATGACGAACACGTGGTTCCCATGGCCGGCCTGGCCAACGGCGACGTGCTGTGGTTCGGCTTGGGATCGTCGCAGGAGCCCGAGGTGCGGGCCATTGATGTCACTGCCGACCGGTCCGATCATGCTGAATTCACGTTGGTCGATGCGGACGGCAACCATACGCCGGTGCATCTGGGCATTCCTGGACGTCACAATGTGATGAACGCGTTGGCCGCCGCAACCGTGGCGATGCGTTACGGTATGGCACCCGAAACGGTGGCACGGATTCTGGCCTCGCAGCACACCATCAGCCTCATCGCATGGCATTGTCCACGGTGAATCGCGAGGGGACTTCCTTCACGCTGATCGATGATTCCTTCAACGCCAATCCCGACTCCATGAAAGCCGGCCTGAACGGGTTGAAGGCCTGGAACTCAAATGACGGCAAGGAGCCGTTCCGCGTGGCGCTGCTGGGTGCCATGCTGGAACTCGGCGCCGATGAAACGGCATTGCACACCTCGATCGGCACGTATGCGGACGAATTGGGCATCGACGCGATCATCGCGGTCGGTTCCGCCCAAGACCAACATCTCGATGCACTGGCACAGGCTCTGGCGGACGGTGCCCGTCAGAGCCAATCCGCGTCGGTGGATTGCGTACACGACATCGATGCGGCCGAACAGCTGGTCATCGACTTGGCTCGCAACCATCCCGACGCTGTGGTACTGCTCAAGGGATCGCACGCGTCAGGCCTGAGCGCTTTGGCTGAACGCTGGGCAAAGAACTGACCTGATAACCACCCCAAGAAACCGACAAGAAAGAGAAGCTGCACGTGATTGCTCTGATCATTGGAATGCTGGTGTCGCTCATCGTCACCTTAGTCGGCACCCCGCTGCTGATTCGGCTGGTCCACAAGCTGCACTATGGCCAGTACATCCGCCAGGATGGGCCGCAGTCGCATCTGGTCAAGCGCGGCACCCCCACGTTGGGCGGCGTGGTCATCAACTTCGCGATTCTGCTCGGTTGGGCATCCTCCGCACTGTACCGATACCTGCGTTCGGGCGACGTGCCCTCCTGGTCCGCGGCGCTCGTACTGTTCGCCATGCTGTCGATGGGTTTGCTGGGCTTTATCGACGACTTCGCCAAGGTGCGTAAGAAGCAGAACGAAGGCCTATCGGTGGGCGGCAAGTTCATCGGCCAGTTCATCTTCGCCACCATCTACGCGGTACTTGCGCTGCTGATTCCCACCAAATCGGGATTCCCCAGTGCGCAGGCAGGCATCAGCTTCATCGAACAGCCGTTCTTCAACTTCGACTTCGCCGGCCGTGCCGTAGCCATCATCCTGTTCGTCATCTGGGTGAACTTCCTGATGACCGCATGGACCAACGCAGTGAATTTGACGGATGGACTTGACGGTCTGGCGGCAGGTTCGTCGATGATCGCCTTCACTGGTTTTGGCATCATCGCATTCTGGGAAAGCTACCACATCAAGGGCGGCAGCCATGGCGGATATTCCTATGCCGTGTCCGATCCTCTCGATCTGACCGTCATCGCCGTATGCGCGGCCGTCGCCTGCTTCGGCTTCCTGTGGTACAACTCGAACCCCGCATCGATTTTCATGGGTGATACCGGTTCCCTGGCCTTGGGTGGTCTGTTCGCAGCCCTGTCCATCGCCACGCACACCGAATTCCTGGCGGTGGTTCTGGGCGGACTGTACGTCATGGAAGCCATGAGCGACGTCATCCAGGTCGGGTACTTCAAGATGACCCACAAACGTGTATTCAAAATGGCGCCGATTCACCATCATTTCGAACTGGAGGGTTGGACCGAAACCAAGGTGGTGGTGCGGTTCTGGATGATCGAACTCATCTTCGTGCTGCTCGCCCTGACGATTTTCTACGGCGACTGGGTCACCCGCTCCGGCCTGCTGTTCAGCTAGCGGAAATCTGGGTGGATTATGCTCACCCACGGAATTCCTATATCAGGAGGAACAATGCAAGTAGCGGATAAGACAGTGGTGATCGCCGGACTGGGGGTGTCCGGCACCTCGTTGGCGGAGGTATTGAGGGAACGCGGCACCCACGTGATTGGCGTCGACGAGAGGAAGCCCGAGGCCGATCTCCACTCCTTTGATGACGTGGACTGGGACCACGTGACTACGTCATGTCGTCCCCGGTGTTCAACCCCCGCACCCCGTTCGTGCTGGAAGCCCAACGCCGTGGCATCCCCGTGATGAGCGAGGTGGAATTCGCATGGCAGCTGCGTGTGAATAACGAGCGCACCGGTACTCCGGCTCCATGGATCGGCATCACCGGCACCAACGGCAAAACCTCCACCACCGAGATGACCTCGGAAATGCTCACCGCCTGCGGACTCGACGCGCCGACCGCCGGCAATATCGCCTCCGGAGACATGAGCATGAGCCTGTCTCGTTGCGCCACCAATCCGCAGCACGACGTACTGTGCGTGGAACTGAGCTCCTTCCAATTGCACTTCACCGATTCGCTGGCACTTGACTGCGCGGCGATCACCAATATCGCCGACGATCACCTCGACTGGCATGGCGGGCGCGAGAATTACGCCGCCGACAAATCCAAGGTGTTCCACAACGCCAAACGCGCCATCGTCTACAATGCGCAGGACGCCAAAGTCAGCGAACTGGCGGCCGAGGCTCAGACTGCCGAAGGATGCCGCAAGGTGGGATTCACGCTCGAGGCCCCTCAAGCCGGCCAGATCGGCATTGAAGATGGCTGGATCGTGGACAGGAGCGGCGTGGCCGGCGGCGCAGTAGGAGAGTCGGTCAGACTGGCCGCCATCACCGATTTCACGCATCTGGCAGAGCCGGACGGCTCACTGTACCCGCATCTGGTGGCCGATGCATTGACGGCATTGGCGTTGGTGCTGGGACTTGGCGCTGATCGCGATACCGCGTTGAAGGCGCTTACCTCGTTCAAGCCGGGCGGCCATCGCATCGAAACCGTGGCTGAGGCCGCAGTCGAGGGCGGCTCTGTTCGTTTGTGGACGATTCCAAAGCCACCAACGGCCATGCGGCACGCGCCTCGCTGTCCAGCTTCCCGGCCAAGTCTGTGATCTGGATTGCCGGAGGTCTGGCCAAGGGCAGTCGATTCGAGGACCTGGTCAAGGACCAGGCACACACCATCAAAGCGGCCGTCATCATCGGCAAAGACCAGCAGCCGATGATCGAAGCGTTTGCCAGCCAAGCTCCGGACATCCCGGTGACCATCATCGATCCCGAAGACAACGATACCGTCATGGATCGTGCCGTCGAAGCCTGCGGCACGTATACCGCCGCCGGCGACATCGTGCTTATGGCTCCGGCCTGCGCCTCCATGGACCAGTTCAAGTCCTACGCGGATCGAGGCAATCGATTCGCCGCCGCAGCCAAGACGTGGAGCGAGGTGCATGGCCTCCACTGATACCCATAAGCGTAAGGCATACAGAGTCCCTGACAAGCCCGCACTCGAAATCACTGACTACACGGGTTGGCGAAGCTTGCTCAACCCGCTATGGTGCTACCACGCTTCCGCATGGCCGTGGTGGGGCTGACATGCTTCGGCCTGATCATGGTGTTCTCCAGCTCCACGGTCACCATGGCCGCACTGGGCAAGTCGCCGTTCCTTCAGCTTCTGAACCAGGGCGCGTTTTGCCTGATCGGCTTGGTGCTGGGCTTCGTGGCATTGATGATGCCGGTGACGTTCTGGAAACGGACCGGCGTGCTCTTTGTGGTGGGTGCCTGCCTGTTGCAGGCGCTGACCTTTACTCCTTTGGGTATCGACGTCTATGGCAACAAAGGTTGGCTGAACCTCGGCTTCACCACTATCCAGCCGGCTGAATTCATGAAGTTCGCGATGTGCATATGGCTGCCCTCGTCGTTGCATGCCTGCAGCAAGATGTACCACAAGAAGGGAATCAAAGCATATGCCGCGCCGTTGGTGTTGTATGCGATAGGCGTGGCGCTGGTGATGGGCGGCAGGGACCTCGGCACGGCCATGATTCTGGTCTTCATCGGAGGCGTGGCCTTTCTGATCGTCGGGTTCCCCGGCAAATGGATGGGAGTCGGCGTATTGGGCGCGGTGGTTATGGTCGGTGCATTGGCGGTTTCCAGCCCGAACCGCTTGCGTCGTATTCTGGCCACATATGGCGATTGCTCGGCCGCTGACGCGCAGAGCGTATGCTACCAGTCCATTCACGCCAAGTACGCCATCGCCTCCGGAGGTTTTCTGGGATTGGGCATCGGCAATTCGCGGGAGAAATGGAACTACCTGCCGGCCGCCCATAACGATTTCATTTTCGCGATCATCGGCGAGGAGACCGGATTCGTCGGTTGCGCCATCGTATTGCTGTTCTTCGCGATTCTCGCCTGGTGCATGATCGTCATCGCATTGCAGGTCACCGATCGTTATGTTGCCATGGTGCTGATGTGCGTCGCCATTTGGATCGTGGGCCAGGCCATGGTCAACATCGGCGTGGTCGTGGGTGTGTTCCCGGTATTGGGCGTGCCTATGCCGTTCGTCTCCGCAGGTGGCTCATCCATGATTATGTGCTTGACGGCGGCCGGACTGGTTGTGGGACTTATGCGCTCTCAACCGCAGATAAAACAGTCGCGTCAGAGCGCGTAAGTAGACTCGGTAATCATGAATCAAGGCACACCACATATCGTTCTTGCTGGCGGCGGTACCGCCGGACATGTCAATCCGCTGCTCGCGGTCGCCGGGGCGATTCGCGACATCGAACCCACGGCACAGGTCACCGTCATCGGCACTGCGGTGGGTTTGGAGAAGGATTTGGTGCCGGAGGCCGGCTACGAGCTCGACACCATCGAAAAAGTGCCGTTCCCGCGTCGCCCTAACCTGTACATGCTGCGCTTCCCGGCAAAATGGAAGCGAGAAACCGCCAAGGTGCGCTCCATTCTTGAAACGCGGCATGCGGATGTCGTGGCCGGATTCGGCGGGTATGCTTCCGCCCCCGTCTACGCCACCGCACACAAGATGGGCATTCCGATTGCCATCCATGAGCAGAATGCGCGTGCCGGCATGGCCAATAAACTGGGCGCTCGTTGGGCCGATTTCATCGGTACCGTGTACGAGGGCACCGGTCTCAAACCGCGTGCCGGAGCCGACGTCGAGCGCGTCGGTCTGCCGTTGCGCCCGGCCATCGCCTCCCTGACCAAACGCATCGGTGACGACCGTGCCGCCGTACGCCGTGAATCGGCCGCGCAGCTTGGCGTCGATCCGAACTGTCCGCTGGTGCTGGTCACTGGCGGATCGCTGGGAGCGCAAAGCCTGAACCGCGCCATCGCCTCCTCCGCCGCAGACCTGTTGGCCCACGCACAAATCATCCACTTGACCGGGCGAGGCAAAATCAGCGAAGTACGCGAACTGGTCACGGCCTCGGCCGGCGCGGACGTGCTTACCGGCATCGGCCCCGAATCGGCCGGACAAGGTGACTACCATACCGCCGAATATCTGGAACGAATCGATCTGGCCTTCGCCTGTGCCGACTTGGTGATTTGCCGTGCCGGAGCCGGATCGGTATCCGAGCTGGCTGCACTGGGCCTGCCGGCCATTTACGTGCCGCTGCCCATCGGCAACGGCGAGCAGCGTTTCAACGCCGAGCCAGTGGTGAACGCCGGCGGCGGCCTTCTGGTCGCAGACAAGGACCTGACCCCGCAGTGGGTGCATGAGCATGTGCCCGATCTGCTCGCCGATCACGAAACGACTTGCCGAATTCGGCCGCAAGGCATGGGAATACGGCATCAGAAACGCTGCCGAAATCATGGCCCGGCACGTTCTGCAATTAGCCGAACCATCCAAGTAGTATTCAGATATCATTCCGTGCGCGATACTGACCAATTCCGTTCCGCAGCACGAGATACGGTCATAATATAGGGTGCTGGAATCCCTAAAGGAGTTTTGAATTGTCTCAAGATCAGCCCATAGTGCTTGACCCCACGTATGCCTCATTCGATGCTGCGGCCCGCCCCGCGGATCTCGGCGCCACCCATTTCATCGGTATCGGCGGTGCCGGTATGAGCGTTCTGGCCGAAATGCTGCACGCCGAAGGAGTCGCGGTGGACGGCTCCGATCGCGCACACAGCGCCAAAACCGACCGACTTGAAACGCTGGGCATCACCGTTGAATTCGGGCAGCGAGCCGAAAATGTCGCCCAGGCCGAGACCGTGGTCTACTCCAGCGCCATCAAACCGGACAATCCGGAAATCGTCGCAGCACACGCGGCGGGCAAGCGCATTGTGCATCGCAGTGACATCCTCGCCCTGCTCATGAACGGCAAACGAGCCGTCACCGTGGCCGGAGCGCACGGCAAAACCACCACCAGCTCCATGCTGTCCCACATTCTGGTGAACGCCGGTGCCGATCCAAGCTACGCCATCGGCGGCTTTATCCAAGGCCCGGACGGCACCACGCTGGACGGCGGACACGCGGGCAAAGGCGACATCCTGGTGGCCGAAGCCGACGAATCGGACGGCAGCTTCGCCAAATACCATCCGACCATCGCCATTATCACCAACTGTGAAGCCGATCATCTCGACCATTACGGCGACGAAGCCCACTACCGTGCCGCGTTCGTTGCCCACGCCGGCCGGGCCACCGGTCACGTGATCATCAGTATCGACGACCCCGACGGACTTGCCGTGCTGGAGGCCCTGCCCGCCGACGTGAAATCCCATACCGTTGCCTACGGCACTACCGCGCGTGAATCCCTGCCCGATTTGGGCGGTGCCGCGTATGTCTGGATCGCTTCGGAAAGCGAGACCGCAGGCAGCGGCGTCGAACAGCTCACCCTGCATCTGCCGGCCGCGGTGACGGCGGGGGAGCCGGTGTCTCAGAGCGTTGCCCTGAAGGTTCCTGGCGTGCACAATGCGCGCAATGCGGCCGCCGCCATCAGCGCTGCCGTGCTGCTGGGCGTGAGCCCCGCAGACGCGGCCAAGGCGGCCGGCACATTCCTCGGTGCGGCACGCCGCTTCCAGGTGCGCGGCACGGTCAAGCAGGTCACTGTAGTGGACGATTACGCCCACCATCCCACCGAAATCGCGGCCCTGCTGGATGCGGCCCGACGCCGGTACCCCGATTCGACCATTCGTGTGATCTTCCAGCCACACCTGTTCTCCCGCACCAAGTTCTTCGCGCACCAGTTCGCCAAATCCTTAGCCAAAGCCGATGACGTCATTATCACCGGCATCTTCCCGGCCCGTGAAAAGCAGGCCGATTTCCCGGACATCAGCCCCTCCACCATCGTGGACGCGGCTGCGGGACTCAAGGATGCTCCTCGCAGGCACGTGGATTCAGCCGGTCGAGGATATGTGCCTGGCCGCCAAGATGATGGCCATGCGCGCCCACCACGGCGACGTGATCTTCACCGTGGGCGCGGGCGACATCACCGACATGGATCAGGTGCTGCTCACCGCACTTGAGGCCCATCGGGAAAGCTGCGAGTGATGTCCGGGCGCACGGTCAGATCCGGGGGCAATGACAACGGCTCACGTCGTTCGTCTGGGAGCTCCCGCAAGCCGCGCACCATCGGTTCACGCGGAAACACGGGTCGCTCGTCGAAGTCTCGCACTCCCCGGTCCGTGTCTTCCGGTCATGAGATCGACGAGCCGGAGATCATCGACGATGTGACGGTAGCCAAGGGCCAGGCCGGTGCCTTCGTCGATGCACGACGGTTGCACAGCGAGGATTACGTTGCCGAAACGCTGCATCAGACCACCGGCTCCCTAGGAGTCGCATCACGCCCGAAAGTGGTGAATTTCACCGAACGCGCCAAAGAACGCAAGCGTGCAAACGTGCGCGTCGTTGCGTTACGCGTGTTGATTGCGGTCGTCAGTGTGGCTGTAGTGGCGGGGCTGGCATGGCTGCTGCTTTTCTCGTCGGTGTTTCGTCTGGAAACCAGCGAGATCGGCGTATCCGGTGCCAACGAATGGGTGAGTGCGCAGACCATCCATGTCATCGCCGATAAGCAGGCTGGAAAGTCGTTGTTCCTGGTCTCCGCCCATGAGGTCACAGAGCAACTCAAGTCCATTCCCGGCGTCAGCGAGGCCAAGGTCTCCAAACAGTTCCCCAAGTCGATGAGCGTGGAAGTCAAGGCGCAACGGCCCGCGGCCATGCTGAAAAGAGGCGATACCCTGACCGCGGTGGATTCCCAGGCGCGTGTGTTGAACTCGGTGAAGAACGCCAACGTGGATGGCATCCCGGTGATCGAGGTCAAGGATATAGACGCCAGTCTCAAGAACCGTTCGGTGAAGGAGACGCTGACGATTCTGGGCGCGTTGCCGGAATCGATGCGTAAGTCCATTACCAAGGTCACCGCTGAGACGCAGGATTCGGTGACTACCACGCTTAACGACGGTGACCGCGTAATCATTTGGGGCGACTCCTCGCAACTGAAGCTGAAGTTGGCGGAAGTCGAGGAAATCGACAAGAACATCACCGCTGGCACGGCTGGCTTTGCCGGGAAACATCAGATTGATGTTTCCTCATCCCAGAAGCCCATCATCAAGTGACGGCGATTTCGTTGGCTTCGTTGGTTCCGGGGCGATGTTCGCTGCTGGCGATTTGCGCGAGTAGCACCATAGGGTGTATGCTGAAAAGTCCGGCCGAAAAGCCGGAAGCTTGATAACTCAAGATTGGGGGCGATCGGTTTCGACGGTGACCTGTTCGCTGCAGGGAAGCGTGCCGAGAACGCCGGGTCCGCTCGTGGATGACCCCGGCAAAAGAATAAGTGCTAAATCTAACCGCACTGAGTTCGCTCTCGCTGCCTGATTTTTAGTCAGGATTAACCAGTGAGCAGCCGCTCCGTTCACTCCTCCTCGTCTTTGGGAGGATGCTGAGCGTCGTTTAGAAGACTTGCTGATGCAGTTGAGCCTCAGGGCTGCATCGGGACTTTAACTGCGGATATGCTCGCCATCAGTTGTCTGCGACATCGATGGGAGCAGAAAAATCGCCAACTTGGCCAGCAGACTACGCACGTAGGAAGACTGTGGCTCGGTCATCGGACCGGGTTCAATTCCCGCGCCTCCACCAATCCGCCTCGGCGGAAACAAGCCGCTTGGCTTTACGAAAGTAAGGCTGAACGGCTTTCTGTTATTGCTCCGTTGATTCCTTGTTTTCCCGCTATTCTCTCGTGTCGGATATGTCAGTTGGACGAACTTGCGGGGAAGAAACGATTTAGACTTAGTTCAGGGCTGCCGATTGCACGATGCGCAGAGGCTATTACGCTACGCCGTAATCAGGGAGGATATATGCCGCTGGAATTGGTCCGACAGGATATTACGAAGATGAAGGTGAACGCCATAGTCAATGCGGCAAACACGCAGCTCGCCATGGGTGGGGGAGTGTGCGGCGCGATATTCCGCGCTGCGGGAGTCTCGCGCATGGCTGCCGCCTGCGATCGGTTTGCTCCCATTCATACCGGTGAGGCGGTTATCACTCCGGGATTCAATTTGCCATCACGCTATGTGATTCATACCGCAGGCCCGATATGGCGAGACGGCAAGCATGATGAAGAACGTCTGCTGCGTTCGTGCTATCGCAATTCGATGGAACTCGCGGCACGGCAGGGGTGTGCCAGCATCGCCTTCCCCTTGATTTCCAGCGGTATCTATGGATATCCGAAAGCCGAGGCCCTTCATGTGGCCCTCGATGAGATTCGCCGATTCCTGGGCGACGCAGCCGACTCCGGACACGATCTCGACGTATACCTATGCGTATTCGACAAAACCGCTTTCGAAATAAGCAGCAGTATTGACAAACGTCTTCGCGCATATATTGATGATTATTATGTAGCGGAGCATGAAGATACGCTAGGAAGCAGAACGTATGAGCTGCTTGCTCTCCAACGGTTTTCGGATAATAAGCCGAAGGCGGATAGGGCCGTACCTTCCGGCGTCTTGGACATGCCGGATTTCCTGGGCGATATGGGTGAAACGCCTGTCTACTCGGCGCCGTCGGCAGCTCCATCGCCGAAATCCGCCGGGCATGTGGATGATGCGGTGCTCTCCAATCTGGATGAACCTTTTAACATCATTCTCTTGAGGCTTATCGACGCCAAAGGATATTCCGACGTGGAGGTATATAAACGAGCGAATATCAATCGTAAACTGTTCTCTAAAATTCGCTGTGGCGATGGCTATATGCCCAGCAAGAAAACGGTTCTGGCACTGGCCATTGCCTTACGGCTGAATATTGACGAGACGCAAGATATATTGGCGTGCGCCGGGTATGCGCTGTCGCACAGCGTGAAATTCGATGTGATCGTGGAATTCTTCATCGTCCATGAGATGTTTGATGTATTCACTATTAACGAGATGTTGTTCCGATACGATCAGCCGTTGCTTGGGCAATGATGCGGAGCGGTACGCTCGTCTCCTGACCTGCTGCCGATACGCGGCATATTGTCGCTTGCCAAGCGACCTAGGACTGGTCCCATGATGCGAAGCTCATTGATATCGCCGACAATCCGGCTGGCGAATGAGCGAAAGGATCCATCATGGGCAAGAACGACAATGGCAATAACGGCCGTACGGAACTGGTGTTCGTCGTCGACAGAAGCGGATCGATGGGAGGTCTGGAATCAGACACCATCGGTGGCTTCAACAGCATGCTGTCCAAGCAGCGAACAATTGCCGGCGAGTGCAGGGTAACGACCCTACTGTTCGATCATCGAATCGAAACCTTGCATAATCACCTCGACATCCGCGAAGTGAACGATTTGACGAGCCGGGATTACTGGGTGCGCGGTAGCACTGCGTTGTTGGATGCGATTGGGCTGGCCATTGACCGCATGATCGTGACGCAACGACATACTGCGGCAGCGTACCGTGCTCAACATGTGCTGTTTGTCATCATTACTGACGGGTATGAGAACGCGAGTCGTCGATATTCGTTGCATCAGATCAAGCAGATGATTACCTATGAGCGTGAACGCTATCATTGGGAGTTTGTGTTTCTGGGCGCGAACATCGACGCCGAACAGACGGCTGGCGATTTTGGTATCTCACCGCGATGCGCCACTGATTTTCATGCCGATGGACAGGGAATCAAAGCCTCGTTTGAGGCCGTTGCCTGTGCCGCGACCGCCGTGCGCGGAGGTGCTGACCTTGAGGACCTCAACGCGCCGGACTTTCTTGGTGGTGTTCGTGATGACTATCGGTCTCGTCGTCGAATGAAGCGGTAAACGATGAACTGCAGTGCAGATATTGCCGGTCGCCAGTCGGTCGCGTACGTTACCGGCTGGTGACTGCACACGTTGTACTGTAGGGAACCATGAAAGTCGTATTGCAACGAGTATCCGAAGCGTCCGTGGACGTGGTCAATGAATTGGGCACGCTGGATCCCACGTTCGAGCCGCAGCAGATTGGCCCGGGATTCATGATTCTGGTGGGCGTCACCGATGAGGACGGCGACAAGCAGATCGCCTGGTTGGCCCATAAGATTCTGAATCTCAGGGTGTTCGAGGATGCGCAGGGCAAGATGAACCGTTCGATTCAGGACATCGGCGGCGAGATTCTCTCCATCTCGCAGTTCACGCTGTTCGCCGACGTGCACAAGGGCAATCGCCCGAGCTTCATCAAGGCCGGCAAGCCCGAGCATGCCGATCTCATGTGGATCAAGTTCAACGAGGCGTTGCGCTCCGGGGGAGTGCCGGTGAAGGAAGGTCGTTTCGGCGCGCATATGCGGGTCGGACTGGTCAATGACGGGCCGGTGACCATCGTCATCGACACCGAGCATGACATGCCTGACGGAACACGCTGAATTGCGATAGTGATTTGACATCATATCCCGTTCCCTCCAATATGTTACTAAAGCGCTTTAGTCTCCTGCGGGCGAGGGCGCATGTCGATATGTTTCCCATGAACGGGCAGCACAATGATGTGGCCGCACAAGCGGCAGAGATAAGGGGAGTGAACAGCAGATGTTCCTGAAACCTGAACAGCAACTGGAGCGGTGCAAGCGCATAGTGCGCCAGCGCGTGGACCCTCATATCCACCCATCGATCGCACAGCTCGCGGTGGAGTCCTTTGACATTCCCGGAGAGCCGATGCCCACTGACGAGTTCTTCGCGAAGCTCAATCGAGGTGACATCGATTTCAAGCCGTTTACGCTCGGCAGTGAATGGGGCACCACATGGGGCACAGTCTGGTTCCGCCTGACCGGTACCGTGCCGGCCGGCTACCCGAAAGGCAAGCCGCTGGAGCTCATCCTCGACCTCGGCTGGTACCCGCACTCCTGCGGCGGCCATATCGAGGGCCTCGTCTACCGCGCCGACGGCACCGCCATCAAAGCCGTACACCCGCTCAACTATTGGGTGCCGTTCATAGATGCCGAGGGCAACGCGCAAGTGCCGGTCGCCGAAGACGGCAGCTTCACCCTGTACCTCGAAGCCGCCAGCAACCCGCTGCTGCTCGGCGTGCCTCCGTTCATTGAGACCGAACTGGGCGACCATGCCACCGGCAAGCCGGACGAGCCGTACGTATTCAAGTCCGCCGATCTGACCGAATTCGATGCCCGTTTCGAGAACTACTCCGTGGATCTCGACGTGGTGAGCTCCCTGATGGAATTCGCCGACAAACAGTCGCCGCGTTACTGGCAACTCGCCAAAGCGCTGCAGCGCTCGCTGAACGCCTACGACGAGCGCAACCCCGAATCCGTGGAAGCCGCGCGCGCAGCACTCACCGGCGTACTGGCCAAGCCGGCCAACGCCTCGGCCATGAACGTCAGCGCCATCGGCCACGCACATATCGACTCCGCATGGCTGTGGCCGGTGCGCGAGACGCGCCGCAAGGTGGCCCGCACCGTATCCAACGCATTGGCTCTGATGGACGCCGACCCCGACTTCAAATACGCGATGAGCTCCGCCCAGCAGTACGCCTGGCTGGAAGAGGATCATCCGGACATCTTCAATCGCATGAAACAGCGCATCGAAGAAGGTCGGTTCATCCCGGTCGGCGGCATGTGGGTGGAAGCCGATGGCATGCTGCCCGCCGGCGAATCGCTGATTCGCCAGATTGCATATGGCCGCAAATACTTCAAGGAACATCTCGGTGTGGAGCCCAAGGGCGTATGGCTGCCGGACAGCTTCGGCTACACCGGCGCATGGCCGCAGATCGCCCGCCGGCCGGGTACGAATGGTTCCTCACGCAGAAGATCTCGTGGAACGATACCACCAAGTTCCCGCACCACTCGTTCATGTGGGAAGGCATCGACGGCTCGCGCATCTTCACCCACTTCCCGCCGGCGGATACTTATGCTGCTTGGTGCAAGGTTCAGGAACTCGACTACGCCGAGAAGAACTTCCAGGACAAGGATCTCGCCGACCGCTCGCTTCTGCTCTTCGGTTTCGGTGATGGCGGTGGCGGCCCCACGCGCAACATGATGGAGCACCTGCATCGCTATGAGAACCTCGAGGGCGTCTCCAAGGTGAGCATCGAAGAGCCGAACGACTTCTTCGACAAGGCGCATCAGCAGCTTGCAGAGAACGCCGGCCCGGAAATGCCCGTCTGGAAGGGCGAGCTGTATCTCGAACTGCACCGTGGCACCTTGACCTCGCAACAGGACATGAAACGCGGCTGCCGCCAAGAGGAATCGCTGTTGCGCACGGTCGAATACCTGGCGTGGCCGCCACGTTGGCCGACCCGAACTATGACTATCCGCGCGAAGAACTGGACCGTATCTGGAAGACCCTGATGCTTAACCAGTTCCATGACGTGCTGCCGGGGTCATCCATCGCATGGGTGCACCGCGAAGCCCGCGAGGACTATCGCCGTGACCTGAAGCGTCTCGCTGAAATCGCCCAAGACATGTGCGCCGTGCTGCGCAAGGCCAACCCGCAGGCCGACTTGCTCGCCGAGGCCCGCATCAGTCAGTTCCGTAATGACGGTGCGTCTTGGCGTGCCAGCCGCATCAACGAACCGACCGGCGCGCTTTCCGTGCTGACTCAGACGCTGGACAACGGCCGTGTACTTCTGGCCAACGGCGTACTGTCCGTCACCATCGAGGCCGACGGTACAATCTCGTCACTGCTTGACGAGGAGCATGGCCGTGAACTGGTTCCGGCCGGCACCCGATTGGGCCAATACGAACTGTTGAAGGACGAACCCGCCGTTTGGGATGCCTGGGAGATCGAACGCGAATCCCTGCTCATGGCGAATGCCATGACCGGATCAATCGAATCGGTCGATACCGAAAACGGTGCGGCACGAGTCCGCGTGCGTACCGCCGACGATGACACCGTCATCACCACCGCCATCACGCTGCGCCCCGGTTCACACACGCTCGATTTCCACGCCGACATTGACTGGCACGAACGTGAACGCTTCCTCAAAGTCGATCTGCCGCTGGGTATCGTGGCCGACCAAGCGACATACGACTGCCAGTATGGTCTGGTCCGCCGCCCAATCGTCAAAAACACCGCATCCGACGAGGCCAAGTATGAGAGTAGCACGAACCGCTTCACCCTTATCGGCGACGCCGGTTACGCGGCGGCCGTCATCAACGGATCGGTGTACGGGTCCGATGCCTCACCGATCGCCGGGAACGCCGCCGAAGGTCGTGACTCGGGCACCATGTTCCGACTGTCGCTGCTCTCCGCGCCGACCTTCCCCGACCCGCGCACCGATATCGGTGCGCATGAGTTCGACTGGTCCGTGGTGGCCAACGCCACGGTGGGCAGTGCGCTTGACGCCGCTTGCGCACTCAACGCACCGACGCTTCATGACATGCCCGACTTGGCGCCGCTCGCCTCGGTCGAGTCAGCAAACGGCACCGTGGTGTTGGACTGGATAAAGCTGGCCGACGATGGCTCCGGAGACCTGATTGTGCGCGCCTATGAGGCGGCCGGCGGCAGGGCCGATGCCACGCTGCATGTCTGCCCGGCGCTCGCAGGCGCTTCGGTGCATGAGACCAACGTGTTGGAAGGCGACGATCTGGCCGCCGACCTGCCGGTCGCACTGCAAGACGGTAGACAGAACGCCGAAGCGCCGCACTGCACTTCGGCCCGTTCCAGCTCGCCACCCTGCGCATCGCGCGCTGAATTTTCGCCTGACGCTTCTGCCTCCTTGTACCATGAGGGGCAGAAGTATGTCGTATTACGGTTTCTCCAATTACCATCACTCCCACCCCTACCACCAGACACAGCAAAGGAGTTGAACTCTCCATGTTTCTTCTGCCCAATCAGCAGTTGGAGCGCTGCGACCGCGTCATGCAGCAGCGCGTCAAACCGCATATCCACACCACACTCGCCGCATGCACCTTGCGTTCGTTCCACAATCCCGGCGAACCGGTGCCCTCCAGCGAATTTCTAGCCAAAGTGCGCAACGGCCAAGTGCCCTTCGAGCCTTTCCGCGTTCCCGGCGTCTGGGGCACCACATGGGGCACCACATGGTTCGAGGTGAACGGCCACATCGACATGGCGGCGGTCAAAGGACGAAAAGTCGAACTCATGGTAGACCTCGGCTGGCTCGATCACCGCGGTCCCGGATTCCAATCCGAGGGACTTGTCTATCGTGCCGACGGCACCGCCATCAAATCCGCGAACCCACGCAACCACTGGATTCCACTCGTCTACGCGGACGGCAGCAGCACTGTAGAACTCGATGAACATGGCGACTTCACCGTCTATATCGAAGCCGCCGCCAACCCATCGTCGAAGGCCCACCCCGTTCTCACCCACCGAACTCGGCGAAGAGGCCACCGGCACCTGTGACTTCCCATACACACTGAGTCGCATGGATATCACCATCTTCAACGAAGACGTGTTTGCCTATGACATGGACTTGGAAACCGTATCTTCCCTGATTCGCGAACTCAAAGACGACGACCCGCGCTACTGGCAGCTCGCCAAAGCGCTGCAACGCTCCTTGAACATCTACGATGAACGCGACTTGGAAACCGTGCCGGCAGCCCGTGCGGCGCTCGCCGGCGTGCTCGCCGAACCGGCTGCATCCAGCGCAATCAACCACATTGCCATCGGCCATGCGCATATCGACTCCGCATGGCTATGGCCGGTGCGCGAGACCCGCCGCAAAGTGCCCGTACCGTATCCAACGTGCTGGCTTTAATGGACGAAGACCCGGACTTCACGTATGCGATGAGTTCCGCCCAACAGTACGCATGGCTGGAAGAGGAACATCCCGACCTGTTCGCACGAATGAAGCGGCGCATCGAAGAAGGCCGGTTCATCCCGGTCGGCGGCATGTGGGTGGAATCTGACAACATGATTCCTTCCGGCGAATCATTGGTGCGGCAGATCACGTTCGGCCGCCGATATTCAAGGAGCATCTCGGCGTCACGCCGCGTGGCATCTGGCTACCGGACAGTTTCGGCTACACCGGCTCTTGGCCGCAGATCGCCCGTCGTGCAGGATTCGACTGGTTCCTCACGCAGAAGATCTCGTGGAACGACACCACCAAGTTCCCGCACCACTCGTTCATGTGGGAGGGCATCGATGGCACGCGTATTCTCACGCACTTCCCGCCCTCGGATACCTACTGCTCGTGGATGAGCATGCATGAGCTGATGTATTCGCAGCGCAACTTCCTGGACAAGGACCTCTCCCGTAACGCGATTCTGCTGTACGGCTTCGGCGATGGCGGTGGCGGTCCCACCCGTGAGATGACCGCGCGCATCCGCCGCGACCATGATCTCGCCGGCGTGCCGAAGATCGAATTCGGTACTCCCGACCAACTGTTCGACCGCGTGCGTAAGGATATCGTCGACCGATGCGCAAGGAGAGACCCCGGTGTTCAAGGGCGAACTGTACCTTGAACTGCACCGTGCCACCCTCACCGCCCAGCAGGACATGAAGCGTGGCTGCCGCCAGGAGGAGTCGATGCTGCGCGTCGCTGAATACCTGTGCGCCGCGGCCCGCATCAAGAACCCGGACTATGTCTATCCGCGCGAAGAGCTGGACCGTATTTGGAAAACGCTGCTCCTGAACCAGTTCCACGACATTCTGCCCGGTTCGGCCATCGCATGGGTACACCGTCAGGCGCGGGTCGAATACGCGCGTGACGTCGCTCGGCTGAACGAGATCGCCCTTGAAGCCGGGCGCGCGATCGCAGCCGTGGAACCCGATGACGCAACCATAACCGACGCCGTAATCGCCCCATATTCCCGCCAAGCCTGTGAGGCGTGGGTGGTACGCCCGGCTTCGAGCCGAGCCGAAGCGGGAACCGCATCCATGGCTCGGGTCGCCGTTACCCATGACGGCGATGCGATTGTGCTCGACAACGGCCAACTGCACGTGCGCATTGAAGCCGACGGCACCGTTTCGTCAATCGTCGATCAGCGAACCAATCGTGAACTGGTGCCAGCCGGCACCCGACTGGGCCGCTACGAAATGCTCAAAGACGAACCCTTCCACTGGGACGCCTGGGATATTCAACGCGATGCATTCCTCACCGCCAACGCGCTCAGCGAGGCATCGATTACAAGCGTGGATGAAACCGCCAACGGTGGGGCCGTCGTGCATGCTGTCACTCGCGCGAAGGGCGTTGAAATTCGTACGGGCATTGCCTTAAGGCCGGGCTCCGCCACACTGGACTTCACCGCCGATGTGGACTGGCATGCCGTCGAACAGTTCCTCAAAGTGGATATGCCGGTCACCGTGCAAGCGGTGAACGCGCAATATGAATGCCAATACGGCCTGGTCGAACGCCCGATCAATAAGAACACGCGCAGCGATGATGCCAAATTCGAAAGCTGCACGCATCGCTTCGTGCGTATCGCCGACGCCGACTATGCCGCCGCTGTGGTCAACGCCTCCACCTACGGCTCCGACGTCAGCCCCATCCACGCCGATACGGCACATGGCACCGGCCGCGGCACCATGGTGCGGTTGTCGCTGCTGTCCGCACCGCTGTACCCTGACCCACGCACCGACCAAGGCGCGCACTCCTTCGCATGGTCTCTGGTCGCTGACGCCGATATGAACGCAGTGCTGGACGAGGCGGCGCGACTCAACAGCCCTGTAATAGGGGAGTTGCCTGACTTGGCCCCGCTGGTCTCGCTCACCGACGTCACCGGCACCATCGTATTGGACTGGGTCAAGCTCGCCGATGACGGTTCCGACGATCTGATTGTGCGCCTGTACGAGGCCGCCGGCGGCAATGCCGCGGCCGCACTACGCCTTGACGCCGCTCTCGCCGATGCTAAGGCCAGCGTGCAGGAGGTGAATCTCATGGAGGAGCCGGAACTGGACGCCGAATTGCCGCGCGCGCTCGCCGGCGACGAGCCGATGCCTGCCGACGGTGCGGTCGTCTCGTTGGCGCCGTTCCAGCTCACCACGCTGCGTATTCGCCGATAAGGGATATTGGGCCTAGGCTCGATATTTTGGGTCGCGCCCAACCGTAACGGAACCGGAGTAGACCGGCTCTGCCATACGGTTGCGCGGCCCATTGTTGTATGAGAAGAGGGGACGATTTCGTTGGGCAAATATCAATGCGACACGCGCGGATGAATTCGTTGCGTGCATGTTTCGATTGTGTTTTATTCTTACTAAACCGATTTAGTTAACAGGTTCATAACTGGCTGGAAACTAAAACGGTTTAGTCTCAGCGATGAGAACTGAATAAAGGTTGTGATACCACGTCAATCACCGCGACGGGTGACTGTACCGGAACACAACGATTAGGTTTTCTCCGTCCACAGCAGGGCGGGGCGAAAAAGGAACCAAAAGGAAAGGAAAACGTATGTTTTCTATGAAGAAGATCCTCGCCATCGCCGGTGCCGGTGCGATGCTCGTATCGGTGGCTGCCTGTGGTAGCGGAACTGCGGGGGATGACGGCGGCAAGAAGGAGATCTCCTTCCAGACCTGGAACCTCAAGAACGACAAGTACACCCCGTATTTCGAGGCGCTGATCAAGGCCTATGAGAAGGACCACCCGGATGTCACCGTCAAGTGGCTTGACGCCCCGTCCGATGGTTACGAAGACAAGCTGTCCAGCCAGGCTGCGGCCGGCGAACTGCCGGACATCGTCGACGGCGGCAACTCCATCCTGTACGGTCTGGCCAAGGCTGGCGCGCTGCTCGATGTCTCCAAGCAGGCTCCGGATGCGGAAAAGGACTACTACGAAGGCGCATGGAAGTCCGTGACCATGCAGGGCAATGGCGTCGAGAAGGGTGCCTACGGCCTGCCATGGTATGTCAACGATGGCCCGACCTACTGGAACACCGAGCTCATGCAGAAGTGCGGCCTTGATCCGAACAAGATTCCGACCACATGGGATGAATACTTCGCCGCCGGCGACACCATCGTGCAGAACTGCAAGGATGTCTACCTGGGCACCACGATGGGTTACACGCCGAAGATCTGATGACCGCAGGCGTCAAGTCCTTCATGAATGATGACCACAGCAAGTACACCTTCAATGATGAGGCCGGTGTCAAGCAGATCAGCCGCTTCGTTGAGCTGTACAAGAAGGGCGGCATCCCGCCGGAGGCCCTCGACTCCTCTTGGAGCCAGGCCGCCGATCTCTTCCAGCGCGGCAACTTGGTCTCCATGGCCGGCTCCGCCTACTCCGCTGACGGCTTTAAGCAGAACGCTCCGGACCTCTACAAGAACCTCGCAGTCGGCCCGCGTATCAGCAACGACGGCAAGTCCGCTTCCGTGGCCTACGAGATGCTCGGCATCAGCGCCAACTCGAAGCACCCCGACGTCGCCATCGACTTCGCCCGCTTTGTGACCAACGAGAAGAACCAGATCGAGTTCGACAAGAAGGCCTCCGTGTTCCCGTCCGCTAAGGGTGGTCTGGATGACGACTACTACAAGAGCATTGACGAGAGCACCCTTGAGGGCAAGGCTCTGAAGATCACGCTCGACCAGGTCAAGGACGGCTACGGTTCTCGTCCGGCCGAGTTTACCGACAACAACGGCTACAAGAACTTCCAGCAGCAGATCGCCCTCGCCATGCAGGGCAAGCAGACCGCCAAGGAAGCCCTTGACAAGTCCGTCGAGTTCGCAAACGAGAAGCTCGCACAGTGAGCAACGCGGCACTCGCCGCTGACAGGTCGGAGGCCCGCACGGCCTCCGACCGGCCTGAACCGATGAATACGCGTCACGGCAAGAAGCAGGATCGCAAGTTCGGCACCATCATTGCCCCTTACTTGTTTGTTCTGCCCGCATTCGTGATTGTGTTTGTTTTCATCGTCCTCGCGGCACTCAACACTTTCAGGCTTGCCTTCACCGATTCCACGCTGCTCCGTCCGGGCAAATTCGTCGGATTCGAAAACTTCATCAAACTGTTCCACGACGAGTACTTCCTCACCGCACTGCTCAACTCCACGATCTACGTGATCTGCGTAGTGCCGTTCATGGTGATCCTCCCGTTGATTCTGGCCTATCTGGTCAAGGGCAACTCCCGAATCATGGGCTTCTTCCGCACCGCCTTCTACATGCCGGTGGTTATGTCCGCCGTTGTGGTGGGCATGATCTGGACCAACCTGCTGGATTCCGCCGGTCTGGTCAACTCCGTGCTCAAGGCATTGAAGATCATCTCCAAGCCGATTCCATTCCTCACCGATCGATGGGGCGTGCTCTTCAGCTCGATGTTCGTGACAATCTGGCTGGGCCTCGGCTACTACATGGTCATCTACCTGACCGCCCTCGCCAACATCGATGAATCCCTTTACGAAGCCGCCTCCCTCGACGGCGCTGGCCCTGTCCGCCAGTTCATCTACGTGACAATGCCCGGCGTGCGCTCCACGATGATGCTCATCATGATGCTGTCCACCATCGCCGCATTCCGAGTCTTCAACGAGATCTACGTGTTGACCAACGGCTCCGCAGGCCCCGGCGGCATGGATATGACGATGTCGATGCTTATCAAGCGCGAAGGCACCGGTATCCAGGCCCGCACTGGTTACGCGAGCGCCATCTCCATCGTCGTGCTCGTCATCGTCGGCGTCATGCTCATCGTGCAGCAGATCGTACAAAAGCGAGGTGAGGACTGATGAATACCAACACGCATAAGGTCACTGTCGGCAAAGTCGTCCAGTATCTGATTCTGATTCTGATGTTCCTGCTGCTCGTCGGCCCGTTCGTCTGGGAACTGTCCCTGTCGTTCAAGGGCAAGGGCGACAACGTCTACGCCGTGCCTCCCTACCTGATGCCGAAGACCCCGACGCTGGAGAATTACATTTCCGTGTTCAAGCAGGTCCCGGTATTCCACTACATGCTCAACACGCTGGTGGTCTGCCTGATCTCCATCTTCGGCAACGTGGTTTTCTCCACGATGGCCGGCTACGCACTGGGACGCCTGAAGTGGCGTGGCCGCGGACTGGTGTTCACCATGTTCATGGGCACCATGGTCATCCCGATCGAAGGCGTGATGATCTCCCAGTTCCTGATCATTCGCTCCATCCACCTGCAGAACACGCTGCTGGCAGTCGCACTGCCTGGCCTGTGCGGTGCCATCAACATCCTGCTCATGACCAACGCCTTCAGATCCATTCCAATGGAACTCGAAGAGGCGGCCATGGTGGACGGTGCCAACCTATGGCAGCGGTTCTTCCACATCTGTGTACCGCAGGTCAAAGGCACGATGACCGTTGTCGGCATCTTCGCATTCGTCGGTGCCTGGAACGACTTCCTGTGGCCGTTGATCGCGATCTCCGATGAAAGCAAGTACACCTTGACCCTCGGCATGAACCGACTCAAGGGCATGTTCATCCAAGATCCGCGACTGATTGCCGCCGGCGCGCTCGTCTCGCTTATCCCGATCATCGTCTTCTTCTGCTGCTTCCAGCGCTACTTCTTCCGTGGCTTGGAACAGGGCGGACTCAAGGGCTGAGCGGACTGGAAAAAAGGAGATACTCCAATGAAAATTCGGAGTCAACTACACGCCGTCGCATGGCTGGTTCCACGCATGGCTCGACCCGGACTGGGACGGCATCGACAAACGATCTCAAGCAGATCAGCGAACTGGGTATGGACCATGTGCGCATCTTCCCGATCTGGCCGTATCTGCAACCTAATCGCACTTGGATCAACAAGAAGGGCGTGGCGGATGTGCGCCGCATGGTGCACATCGCCGGCGAGCACGGTTTGGATGCCTATGTGGACGTGTTCCAAGGGCATCTGTCCAGCTTCGACTTCCTGCCTTCATGGCTGGTCACCTGGCATGCGGGCAACATGTTCACCGATGCGGACTCCGTTGCGGCCGAGCGTGAACTGGTCAAGACCATGACCGATGAGCTGTCCAAGAACCCGCGTTCAAGGGCCTTACCTTGGGCAACGAGGTCAATCAGCTGTCTGACAGGCCGCATCCTACGAAGATGAGCGCCACGAGCCAGCAGATCGATGCATGGCTGAATGCACTGCTTCCGGCCGTTGCCGGCGAAGGGCATAACGCACTGTACAGCGTCAACGATGGCACTTGGTTCATTGACGGGCACCCGTTCACGCCGGTGCAGTCTGCCACCAAGGGCGATATGACCGTGATTCACTCCTGGGTGTTTAACGGTATCGCGCAAGGATACGGCGCTACCAGTGAGGAATGTTCGTCGTACGCACTGTACTTGGCTGAGCTGGCCAAGCGTTCGGCAAGGATTCCGAGCGTCCGGTGTGGCTTCAGGAAGTCGGTGCGCCGGAGAATGTGCTGGAAACCGACTACACGCCGGAATTCTGCCGCAAGACCGTTGAACGTGCCATGGATTGCCGGAACCTGTGGGGTGTGACGTGGTGGTGCTCGCACGATGTGCCCGCCAGCATGGAAGACTTCCCGTTCTTTGAGCACTCTCTGGGCTTGTTCGACGAGCAAGGCCAGCTGAAGCCGATTGGCCGTACGTTCGGGGAGCTCGCCGCACAGTACCGTTCCGCATTGCCGGCTCAGCCGAAGACCGTCGCCGTGGTGGTTGATGTGGACGAGGCCGGAAACCCGGTGAACCGCAGTGCGCTCGGCCCGGGAGGTTCGGTGTGCGACCTGTGGATGAAGCTGCAGGTGGCAGGCCAGCGCCCGACCATCATCACCTCGCAGGTGGCGGCCGATCAGGCGGAACTCGCGCGTCGCGGCATCCTTGAATTGCACGCCGACGAGCACCCCTACGCCGCCCGCTACTACACTGCGGTTTCGGACCCATCGTTCGAAACGGCTGACTAAACCGATATCCGGTTGTGGAATCATCTACTCCTTGTTCCGCAACCGGATATTTTCAATTGCCGTGCGCACAATTGCGGTGCGCAGTGCACAACATAAGACCCTGTACTCGCCGAAGAGCGGGAAGAACGAGAAGTTATATACGAGAGGGGGCGCACCCGATGAGCATCAATCACGCCGCAGTGGACCGACTCATTGATTCGATGAGCTTCACGCAGAAGGTTGGTCAGCTGAACCAGCGTCTGTTCGGTTGGAAGTCCGTAGAACGCAATGCCGCAGGACGGCTTGTGGCCTCAGACGAGCTCAAGCAAGAGATCGACCGGTGGGGCGGGCTTGGCGCTTTGTACGGCCTGCTGCGAGCTGACCCGTGGTCGGGCCAGCATTGGGGCAATGGGCATACGCCCTGAGGAACGGCCTGAGGCGGTTGCGTGGTGCAGCAAACCGTGTTGGAGCGCGGTGCACATGGCATCGGCGTATTGCTCAGCGAAGAGGCTACTCACGGGCATCAGGCGCTGGGCGGCGCGGTGCTGCCCACCAATCTGGGATTGGGTGCCACATTCGATTCGCAAGGAGTGCAGGAAGCGGAAGCCGCAGTCGCCGCGGAACTGGCAGCCAGCGGTATTCATATTGCATTGGTATCCGGTTTGGACATCGCCCGCGACCCGCGTTGGGGCCGTTGCGAGGAATGCTTCGGCGAGGACCCGCTGATGGCCTCCCGCATGTGCGAGGCCATCGTTACCGGTATGCAGGGTGAGCATCGCAGCAAGGTCGGCCGCGGGGGAGTGGCCGTGGTGCTCAAGCATTTGGCGGCGCAAGGCGAGGCTGTGGGTGGCCGCAACGGGCAGTCCGCCGTATTGGGCCCGCACGATCTTCACGAGATTCATCTGCCGCCGGTGGCCGCTGGCGTGCGTGCCGGTGCCTTGGGCTTTATGGCTGCCTACAACGATATCGATTCCGTGCCTTGTTGTGCCAACCCGTGGTTGCTCGAGGATTATCTGCGTGACCAGCTCGGTTTTGATGGCATCGTGATGGCCGATGGTCTGGCCGTGGACCGGCTTGAAGATATGGCCGGCTCCATTCCCGCTGCCGGACGCGCCGCACTGCTTGCCGGTGTGGATGTCTCCCTGTGGGATGAAGGATTCGCGCGCCTCGAAGAATATGTGGATGACGAACAGGTGGCGGCCGCCGTCGATACGGCATTGCGTCGTGTGCTGGAGCTCAAAGCCATGTTCGGTCTCTTGCCCGAAGATGGTGCCGATACCGCCGCAATTGCCATGCCAGATGCCGATGCCATCGCGCAGGCCACTGCGGATGGGCGTGAGCAGGCCAAGCGCATGGCCCGCGAGGCGATAACGCTGATTAATGATGGCCGCTCTGCCGTTACGCTCGACAGCATTCGGGGTGTGCTGACCGATGCCCAAGCCGGCCCTGTGATTGTCGCCGGCCCATTCGCCGACGATTTCGGCTGCTTCCTGGGCGATTACACCGCCCCTCTGCCCGCCGATGAGCAGTCAAGCATCTACCGGCAATTGGTGGCACGCCTTGGGAAAGACCGGGTTTGCTTGGCGGCCAAGCCGAGCGATGTGTCGGCCGATCGGTGGGCGAGTGCGGCAGCCGTGGTATTCGTATGCGGCAGCACCAGCGAACGCAGCTATGACAGTGAATTCGACGACAATGGTGCGGCAAAGGCCGTAGCCGAATACGGTGCCACCTGCGGTGAAGGCGTGGATTTGTCCGACATCCGTCTGCCTTGGCACCAGGATGAAATGCTGGACGAAGTCGTGGCATTGACCACCGCTCCGGTTGTTTCGGTGGTGGTGTGCGGCAGGGCGCATGTGCTGACTCATGTAATAGGTCAATCCGCCGTGACGATTTGGGTCGGATATGCTGGCCAGTATGGTCCGCAGGCCGTGGCTGATGTGCTGATTGACGGTGCCGGTTTGCCGGGCCGCCTTCCCGTAACGCTGCCTGCGCATCCCGCAGCCATTCCGGTTCGATACAACGACCGGCAAAGTGCCGCCCACGTATACAAGGATGCGGCGGAACCGGTATTGCGCGAGTTTGGCTACGGAGCCGGTTCTTTGGCTGGAGTGACGTTTAGTGGGATGCATGCCGATGCCGAATCCCGCGCGAATGAGGTGTTGGTGCAGGTGACGGCACATGCCGGCGACCATAAGACGGCCGGTTCGGTGAACCTCTTCGCACACGTCAGTGGCGGTCGTCGCATCCCACGCTTGGCAGTGCTGGTCGATTCCGTTGTCCTGACGCTTGAGGCGGGCGAAAGCCACGCGGTATCGTTCTCGGTACCCTTTGAACGGCTGATGGACGAAGCTGATGACAATGTGCGTGTGACGTTTGCCCTGACAGCCGCTTTGAATAACGATGATACCCGACATACAGACGACTGCGATACCAGCGTAAGCATCGTGATACATCGCTGACGATGTGCATGAGACAAGTCGGAGAGGGGTATGTTCCGTAAGTCTCATGACCTACTCATTGCGGCCGATATGGTCGGTGGGTGAGAGAAAAAGAGAATGTGGGATATGGCGTTGGTGAGATATCGCCGTATCCCGTGGGCTCAAACCGTCCTACCGGTTTGAGCCCCCGTCTACTCAAGCCGCATAGACGGTTGATTTCCGGCGTGAGTCGGAGGAAATCAAAGGAGATTATGGATGAGATTGTCATCAGGTGATCACGCTGGGCGTGCTTCTGCCCGGACTCGACACAGGAAATGGCTGCGGTCTGGCTTGGCAGCGGTGCTGTCGATGGCCACGCTGGCGGCATTGGCCGCACCGGCAAGCGCCACCGACACCATGCCGTGGGGAGGCCAGTATGCCGATACCAGCCATCCGGAGCAGTCTGCGGGAGCCAACCAGCCATATCAGCATGGCTATACCGGTCTGGATATTCTGAACTGGAACCCGGACGCGGATAAGGACTCGGAATACCTGCGCTCCCGTGTACCGTTGCAGACCCGCATCGCCGCCAACGCCGCGACGCAGAAAGACCCGAACCTGCCGGCCGATACGGAGATGTTCAACCTTGCTGGCGACTACGGCAACGCGTTCTTCGAGTCGTTCCACGACAACAACGTGTTCTCGCAGTACCTGTTCAACTACTGGCAGTACACGGATTATTACGGTACCTGGCATGGTCAGCCGACTGCGAACGTGCCAAAGAGCCTCTACGACGAGAAGGCCCAGTCTGACTGGACTCAGAAATGGTTTGAGTTCGGTACGTTGAATCTGCCGAATGCCGCATATACCAATGTCGCGCACAAGAATGGCGCGAAGTCGATTGCGACGATCTTCTATTCTGGCAACGACCGAGGAGAACAGACCTATAAGGACCTGCTTCAAGGCAAGCGTGCCGACGGCACCTATCCGGTGGCTGACAAGCTGGTGGAGATTGCCAAGTACTATGGTTTTGATGGTTACTTCGTTAACCAGGAATCCAGTGTGAATTCTGCTGATGTGCCGGCCTACCAAGACTTCATGAAGCAGATCATCGATCAGGGCATTTATATCCAGTGGTACGACTCCGCCACATACCCGAATGGCGGCGTCAGCTATCAAAACATGTTCAACGATGCCAATTCGCCGTGGGTGCAGGATCCGAACAAGGGTAAAATCTCTGATTCGATCTTCCTGAACTACTGGTTCAGCGGCAACATGCTACAAGATTCAGCTGATCACGCCAAGAGCCTTGGCATTGATCCGAAGTACGCGGTATTCGCGGGTATCGAGGCCGGACAGAAGAAATTTGGTAGCATCGCCAGCAACGCGAATTATATGAATGTCAACCTTGACGCTGACGGCAAGCCCTATGTGAGCCTTGCGGCACTTGGCACCGATTTCGTCTCCCACGAGTTGGGTGACGACAAGAAGGTCTACCCGAAGTATCAGAACCAGGTATTCGACCGCGAACGCCGTCTGTGGACTGGTTCGTCCACCGGTGAGAAGGGCACGACGGATATATCTGATCCGTATATTGATGATGGTACGAGCAGCGATAGCTGGAAGGGTTTCGCTTCGCAGATCGCCGAGCGCTCCGTCATCGGCGGTCCGGTCTTCTCCACATCGTTCAACACCGGTCATGGTCTCGAATGGCGAGACAACGGCGAACAGACCAGCAACCAGCAGTGGGGCAATATCAACCTCCAAGACATTCTGCCGACATGGCAGTGGTGGATTGATGCCGATTCCGACCCGCTGCAAGCCGACTTCGACTATGGCAAGAAATATGAAGCGGCACCACGCTTTAACTACACCAAGGTCGGCGGCTACGAAGGCGGCGATTCGCTGGTGTTGAGCGGCAAGCTGTCCAGCGACAACACCGTCCGTCTCTACAAGACCGACTTGAGCGTCGCTGCCGGCTCCAAGGTCGAACTGACCTACAACAAGCTCAACAGCGACGATTCCAAGCTGCAACTCGGCCTCATTTTCGCCGACGACACCAAGACTATAGTGCCGGTGGACATGGCAGACGGTGGGGCAAGCAACGGCTGGAAGACCGCAACTGTAGACCTCTCTCAGTACGCGGGTAAGAAGATCGCCACCCTGGGCCTGATCGTCAAGGCCGGGGGCGAACCCAATCGACAATTACCAGGTGAACATCGGCAAGATTACCGTCACCGACGGTGCTGCCTACACGCCGGCTGCTCCGACGAACTTCCAAGTGGAACGCGCCTACGCGGACTCCGACGAACTGACCGTCAAGTGGGATCTCGCCGATTACTCTACTGCCAAGAACTACCTGCTCTACTTGGACAACACCTTCCTCGGTGGCCGTTACGACGACACCCTGTACGTCAAGCACCTGCCTGCCAAGACCGGCACGCTGAAGCTGTACGCCGTGGGTGCGGACGGTTCGCGCTCGCTGGCCGCCGAAGCGCCGCTGAACGAAGCAGCGGCCGTGTCTGGCGTGAAAGTCGAACCCGGCAAGGATGGTAACGTCAAGGTCTCCTGGACCAATCCGCAGGTATCCGGCGAGAAGACCGTGACCGTCAAGTCTGACAATGGTTCGTGGCGTTACGCCGCGCAGCCGTACTCCCAGACCGTCAAGGTCTCTGCCGATAAGAGCGAAGCGACGATTCCGAATGCGCCGGTTGACGGTTCCCGCTATGTGGTGACCGTCGATAACGCAGGCGGCACTACCGCCACGGCAACAGGTGTATTTGCCGATGCCACCATTGAGCCGTATCCGGCTTGCTCGGTGACATGGAATGGCGATAGAGTCACTCTGGTCCGTCCGGAGACTCAAGACTGGCGCTACCTCTACATGACCGAGAAGTGGACTGACGAGAACGGTGAAAAGCAGGAGAAGCAGCTGGGTGCCAATTACACCTACTCGCAGAGCACTCCGCCAATCACCGGCATCATCCGTGGTCGCACTACGCCGAGCTCTTACACCAAGTCCATCCCCTCTGGCCATGAACTGTGGGTGCAGGTCGAGGATTACAACGGCAACAAGACCGAACCGGTGAAGATTCAGACCGCCGACGAACTGGCCAAGTGCACGGTCTCTGACCCGACTCAGCCGGATGCCAAGGAGTCCACGCTGACCGCCGTTGACGGCTCGGCCGTGGCCGACGGCAAGGCTACACGTACGATTCAGGCAACGGTCAAGGATTCGTTCGGCAATCCGCTGACCAACGCCGAGGTGGCGTTTACGCTGCCCGAGGGTGTCACGGCCGTTGACGGCAACGCCACTGTCAAGACTGATGCCGCTGGCGTGGCTTCACTGAACGTCGTGTCCACGAAGGTGGGCAAGTACACGGTGAAGGCCGCACTGGGCGACAAGTCCATCGGTGAGGGTGTCGCCATCGAATTCACCAAGGTCGCGGCGACCCCGAACAAGCCCGGCCAGCCGGACAAGCCGAATAAGCCCGGCGACAACAAGCCTGGCCAGAACAACAACAAGAACAATGATAAGAATGGCGCATCGGACTCTTCGCTGAGTAAGACGGGCTCTTCGATTATTGCGATTGTGACTGCCGCAGTGGTGTTGCTCGGAGCGGGCACGGTGGTGCTTCGTGCTCGTAGCAAGATGGAATAGTTTCGCTGCGTATGCGGGTGCGTTGATACCCGTGCCTTAAGCGGGATATGGGGTGGTTGTCCCTGTAGACACCCCCTATATCCCGCTTTTTATATCCGAACATATGCTGAGACCCATAGACTAAAAACGTTTTAGTTGTTGATATCATAGGTATTAGAACACAGCTGATTACATGCGGCCCAAAGTGGGAAATAATCTGTTGTAGCGTGGTATTCGCAGCGTGGCTGCAAGGAGGATTATTCATGGGATTCGCTCGCGAGGCATCACCATCGTCCACAGGCACGCAGCGTGTGAGCTTAAAAGACATCGCGGATGAGTTGGGCATTTCGCAAACCGCGGTGTCCTTTGCCATCAACGATCGGCCTGGTGTTTCCGCGGAAACCAAACGACGAGTCAAGGAGGCTGCGGCCAAACTTGGGTGGACGCCGGTCTATGCCGCGCAAGCGTTGGGCTCGTCGAAAACCATGACCATAGGCTTTGCCCCCGCACGCTCCGCACAGGGACTCACGGACGAAACCTTCATGTTGCACTTCATGGCCGGTGTGCATACCTCGCTCAGCCCTAAGGGATACGGCTTGCTGTATCGCCCTTGCCGTTCGCTGAACGAGGAGATGAGCGTCTACAGGGACTGGGCGTCACGCAAGCGTGTGGACGGGGTGATTCTGGTTGATCTGCGAGCCGACGATCCACGCCCGAAACTGCTGAAGGAACTGGGTGTGCGTGCGGTTCTGGCCGGTGGCCCTGATCCGAACAATTATGTACCGTCGCTGTCCATCGATGATTCGCGCACCATGGGCACCGTGCTTGAACATCTGTCGTCACTGGGGCACCGCCGTATCGCCTATCTGTCCGGCGATTCCAATCTCGATTATTCGCAGGGGCGTGTGTCGGCGTTTCGGTCGTTCGCAAAACGGCGCAAACTGGAATCCATCAACATCGAGTTCACGAATTTCGATGCCGAGCAGGCCGCGATGCTTACGCTGGAGATGTTGCGTTCGCCGAAGCCTCCTACTGCATTCATCTACGAGACGGAAATTCTTGCCGCGGCCAGTCTGCATGCCATGGCCGAAGCATATACCACCGGGCAACTGAAAACAGGGGAGGGGCAATCTGCGGGTTATCCGAACGGGTTGCCCGCTATTGTCAGCTTTGAAGACAGCTTTATTTGTGAGGCAGCGTACCCGTCGATTACCTCAGCGCATCGTGACGCCAGTGAATACGGTGCCAAAGTGGCGAAACTGCTGCTCAAAGTGCTCGCCGGCGAACAGGTGAGCGGCAACCGTCGAATCCTCACCCCGAAACTGGTGGTCAGGGACAGCACGGCCAAACCCTGTAACTCCTGTGGAATATAGAAACCACCGATTCTGAGTCAGCACTTCCAATCCATACGACTGCCTCGTTATCAAGCGGGGGGCCAACGGTCGTTGAAGGAGGAGATAAGAAGGCTAAGATAATTGCCGGTCAGGCCGCGTTCTTGACCGCGGTGGCGATGGACACGGCCGGGTCGAGGAACGGAATCAGCGTGGACTGGAAGGCGTGGTACAGGTCGGACTTGCCCGGCCAGACCGTGCCGATCACGTGGTTGTTCTTGTCGAGCTGGTGGAACCAGGAGCCGCTCTCGTGGTCGATGACATGTTCGTCGACATACTGGGCGAACGTGGCATACCAGTTGGCGTACATCTCCTCGCCGGTGGCCGCGTACAGCGTGGCGGAAGTGTTCAACGATTCGGCCAGCGTCCAATGCATGCGATCGGTGACCACGGGCTTGCCGTTCCAGTCGGTCGTGTAGGCGAGTCCCACGGTGCCGTCGGCGTTCCATGCGTCGGCCACGGCACGCGCGAACAGGTGTTCGGCGGCGTCGACGTACGGCTGTGCTCCGTCAAGGTTGGCAAAGGAGCTCAACGCCCACTGCGTGATCAGGCGGGCCCATTCGATGCCGTGACCCGGCGTGGCGCCGTACGGCTTGAACTGATCATCCTTCTTGTCGACGTTGCATTCGAGGTCCAGCGACCAATCGGACTTGAAATGTTCGGGGATGCGCCACTCGTTGTGCTTCGCCCAGCCGATCACATGATCGATGATGCGTCCGGCGCGTACTCGATAGGCGTTGTCTCCTGTGGCATCCGCCACGGCTAGGAATGCCTCGGTGGTGTGCATGTTGGCGTTGAGACCGCGATACGGGTCGAGCTCGGTGAATTCGGTGTTCCAGGTATCGACGGCCAAACCGATTTCGTCATTCCAGAAATGCTTGTCATACGTGGCAAGTGCCTCGTCAAGCAGTTCCTTGGCACCCGGACGCCCGGCCAGCAGGGCGGAGGACGCGGCGAGAATCACGAAGGCATGCGCATAGCAGACCTTGCCCGGCGCATGGGTGCCGTCCGCGAACACCTGCGGATACCAGCCGCCGTGCTCGTCGTCATGCAGAATGCCGGTCAATCCCTTGAGCGCCGCGTCGGCCAGCTCGCCCGCACCCAGGTATCCGAGCATGGCACCAATCGAATACACATGGGCCATACGCTGGTGATCCACGTTTCGACGCCGTGGGAGGGGTCGAGGGTGCGTCGGCGTTCAGCCAGCCGGAACCGCCGTTCGGTGCTGGGAAGCCTTTGCCGAACTTCAGCAGCTCGTAGGTTTCGGAAGCCATGAAAATGCGGTTGGCTTCGGTGCCGAGCGTATAACGTGGGTTATTGGTCATAATGATTGTTCCTTTCCTTAACGAGAACATGCGGTGGGTGCACAATGAGCATTCAGCGGGCACGTCTTAGTGTTTCACGCGAATGTCGAAATAGTCCATGACCAGTTCGCAGAACATCATATTCGACCAGCTGAACCATTCGCGCGTGTACTTGGTCGGATCGTTCACGTCGATGCCTTCGTGCATGAGATGTGTACCGGCGTCGGTGGCTACAAGACGGTCGAGGATATGCGCCTTGAAGTCCTTGTTGTCACTGGTCATCGCCTCGATAGACAGGGCGATGGGCCACACATAGCGCGGCGGGGTGTGCGGTGAGCCGATGCCCTTGAGATACTCGCCCTCGTAGTAGTACGGGTTTTCGTCGCTGAGCAGCGTACGTCGGGTTGCCAGATATGTCGGATCGTCCGGTGCGCAGTATCCCAAGTAAGGGGCCGCCATCAAGGAGGGCACATTGCTGTCGTCCATGATATTGACGTGGCCCAGGCCGTCGGTCTCGAATGCGTAGATCGTCTCTCCATTGCGGTTCGTCGTTTTGGCGTGGGCTTCAATGCCTTCGGTGATGGTGCGGCGCAACTCGCCGGCACGGGCGGCGATATCGGCATCATTCAGAATCTCACCGCCGAAGATGCGTTCCAGATAGCCCATCACCACGGCGGCGAACATGTTCGAGGGCACCAGATAGTGGTAGGTGCAGGCGTCGTCGCTGGGGCGGAAGCCGGACCAGGTCATGCCGGTGTACGCCACCGGCGACCCCTTGCCGTTATTGCTCAGCGATTCGGTGGGGATGTCCGTGTCGCGGATGAAGAAATACGGGGAGCGTTCATGATGCTGCTCGGTCTCGAATACGTCAAGAATCTTCTTGACGCCGGCAATGAATTCGGCATCGAAATGACCGGTGTTGCCGGTGTTCGCATACAGCATCCAAGCCAACTGGATGGGGTAGCACAGCGAATCCACCTCGTACTTGCGCTCCCAAAGCCAAGGGCTGGAGAAGTCGGACTGATCGTCCTTGTCCCAGGAGGCACCGTTCGGTTCCTCGTTGAAGGCGTTCGCATACGGGTCGATGGTAATGTAGCGGAACTGCTGGCGAACCAGACCGGCGATCAAGTTCGCAATGTCGTCGTCTTTGGCGGCAAGGGCTAGGTAAGGGCGTAATTGCGCGGTCGAATCACGCAGCCACATGGCCGGGATATCGCCGGTGAGCAGAAATGTGGTGCCGTCGTCATGCCGTTTGACCGTGGTGGTCAGGGTATCTGCAAAGCAGGCGTTGAAGTTCTCGGCCCAATCAGCGTGTTCGGTGCCACATAGGTCCGTGATGCGCTGCAAGAAATCCGAGACCGACTTCGGTATCGCGGTGGTCGTCATAAATTCAACTTCTTTGTTTGAGGGATATACATATCAAGGGAACAGCATTATTCTAAACCGCTTTAGTTGAAGACACGCGAAAGGATGTGAAGAGCGTGGCCGTGAGTACACCATATGAAAAAACCGGTGAGATTTCCTGTTCGGAGAATCTCACCGGTTGCGGTCAGTCGATTCGTGAAGTCACACGAATGACGAACAAAGGGGGGCGGAATCAGGCCTCGTTCTTCTCGTCCATGGTCTTGAGCTGGGGCGGGGTGTACGTGTCGCGCTTGAATTCAGTCAGGAAGTACAGGCCGACGACCAACAGCTCGATGGCGGGGCAGGATGAAGGCGGTGCCGAGAAGAATCACGCAGCCGATAATCATGTAGACGGTCAGCACGCGAGTCTCGCGGACCTTCGAGAGCGGGTAGCTGGCGGAGATACGGTCCACGAAGAAGATGAAGCAGCCGAGCGCGAAGAACGCCAGGCCGGTCATGATGCCGATTTTGTAGCTGGTCTTCTTGATGAACAGCGAGGCGGGGATGGCCACGATGAAGTAGCCGGCATAGAATGCGGACTGCACGAACGCGGTCTTCATGTCGCTCAGGTCGAATACGGCCTTGAACTGGGTGATAAGAATGTCATTGAGGCTTGCGGCGATGGCCTAGAAGGCGAACAGCACCGAAGTCATTGAAAATTGCAATACTGGCGTGCGATCAAGGTAGCCGTCAGGGCTTTCCACCCACGCCACGTTCTTGGATGCGGTCTTGTCCATGATATGTATTCCCTTTTTCTCTATAAATGGACGTATGACAGATCGATCGATCAATGGATGATGACTAGTGAATAGTGATAGTCCTGTTGCCGGGTTCCATCAGGGTGTTACATGATTTGGCAGAATTCGATGACCTCGTGGTTCGGGCCCAGTACGTTGAAGTAACGGATGCCGTTGCTCCAGAAGGTGTCGATGTGCTGGATGGAGCCTTCCGCGAAGTTCAGGCCGAGCTTCTGCGCTTCAGCGAAGGACGCCTCGATATCCGTGGAATCCAGCGCGAAGTGGTTGATGGCACCGTTTTCCATCGGGGTGGGATCCATGGTCCACACCTCGAGGGTCAGGTTGTTCAGGCGCAGGAAGGTGCAGCGGTCCTCACCGTTGGGATAGATGCCGAGGCATTCGAAGCCGAGACGCTCGTAGTAGGCGATGGTGCCTTCGAGATCCGTGGTCGGAATGCCGACATGCTGGACGCCGGTGACGGTGTCACGAATGGACATGGTAACTCCTTTTTAAAACGGGATGCTTTGCCGGTATAGGACGGCAAAGCCATCGGGAAAATAGGTAGTTTTGGATTACTTGCCGATTTCAGCCAGGTAGTCGGGCATCTCGGCCGGGTACTGCGGCCAGGCACCGGCCTGGGTGCAGACGTAGGCGGCGGTGTTGACGGCCTTGCGGTGGGCTTCGGCGAGCGTGTCGCCCAGCAGGATGCGTGCGGTGAAGGTGCCGGAGAAGGAGTCACCTGCACCCACGGTGTCGTTCACCTCGACGTGCGGAGTGTCCAGCGTGGAGACCTCGCCTTGCGGGAGATGATGGTGGAGTAGGCGGAGCCGGCGGTCAGAATCACGTAGTCGAGGTCGAATTCCTCGAGGAACCAGCGGGAGGCGTCTTCGCCGGAGGTGCCGCGAATGTCGAACATGTCGCGCAGCAGCAGGAGTTCCTCGTCGTTGATCTTGAAGACGGTGGCCGCCTTGAGGAGTTCCTCGATAAGTTCCTTGGAGTAGTGGTCGCCGCGCAGGTTGATGTCGAAGAACTTCATCGCGCCCGGCTTGGTGTGCTTGAGCAGCTCCGTGATGGTGGCGTGCGATTCGGGGGAGCGCAGGGCCAGGGTGCCGAAGCAGACGGCGTCGGCCTTGGAGACCACGTCGATGAGCTGGCGGGTGTACAGGATGTGGTCCCAAGCCACGCCCTTGACGATGGTGTACTCCGGGATACCGTTCTTCAGTGCGACTTCGACGGTGGAGGTCGGCCAGGCGTTGCGCTGGATGACGGTGTTGATGCCGGCCTCGTCGGCCTTGGCAATCAGTTCGTCGCCGAGTTCATCCTCGCCGACCGCGCTGATGGCCCAGCCTTCGGTGCCGTTCTTCATCGCGTGGTAGGCGAAGTTGACGGGGGCGCCGCCGGCTCGCTTGCCGCTCGGCAGCATGTCCCACAGCAGTTCACCGAGGCTCAGAACGATCGGGGTAGTCATGGTTGGTTTCCTTTCCTTTGTTTCCTTTATCGGGTGTTTCGTATGGAAAATCTTGTGATGTCGGCGCTTGGTTTAGGAGACGTCGAAGAACACCGAGGGGTGTTCGAGGAATTGGGTCACTGCCACTGCTGCGGCACCGGAGACCGCCGCGTCGGCGGACAAGGTGGATAGGCTGATGGAAGTGGAGGCATTGATTTCGGGGATGGCCCGTTCGGCCACCGTGGCGCGCACCTCATCGAGCAGTATCGGGCCGGCTTCGGACACGATGTCGCCGATGATGATGTGCTCGGGATTGTATCCATTGAAGATGGTGACGCATCCGTAGCCGACGTATCGGGCGACTTCGCGGACAATGGCGATTGCCGCTTCGTCGCCGTCGCCGGCTTTGGCGAACAGGCGCGGGCGGCTTCGGTGTGGGTCATATCGGCCGCGCCGGGAACCACGGTGCCATCGGCGATGAGCGTATCGTGAATGGCGGGGGTGGAGCAGTAGCGTTCAAGGAGCCGACGTTGCCGCAATCGCAGGGGCGGCCGTTGACGTCAATGGAGATGTGTCCGATTTCGGTGGCGGCACCGAGGAAGCCGTTGATGAGGCGACCGTTGTCGATGACGCCGAGGCCCACGCCTTCGCCGACCAGATAATAGGCGAGGTTGTCGTCGGCGTGCACCGACGGGTCGAAGAGATAATGTGCGAGGGCGCCGGCGCGGGCGTCCTGTTCGATGAACACTGGCACGCGGAAAGCGGTGGCGAATTCGTCGATGAAGTTGATTTTGCGCCAGCCCTGCATGTTGGACACCACGGCGGTGCGGCCTACGTTACGCAGATAGGGGCCGGGCACTGCCATGCCGATGGCCACGATGGATGGGTCGTTGTCGAGCAGTTGTTCGACGCGCTGGTGGATGGTGACGATGGAGTCGTTGATGGTGTTGTCGCACACCGTGGGCAGGTTTTCAAAGCTCAGGGTGTTGCCGCACAGGTCGAACACGCCGATCTGCACCAGCGAGCGGGCGAATTTGATGCCGATGATGCGGAAGTGCGTGGTGTTGAGCTTGAGTCCGATGGAACGGCGGTTCTTGGAGCCTTCCAGATCGCCGGTCTCTTCAATCATGCCGGCCTCGATAAGGCGTGCGGTGATTTTGGTGATGGCCGCGGGGGTGAGTTCCAGTGCCTTGGCGATTTGCGCGCGGGAACTGATGCCGTTGTGATACAGGTGCTTGACGATGCGGGAGCGGTTGGATTCGGAGACACTGGCCTGGGAAGTGGCGTGGGTGGTGTTTGTTGCCATCGGTCTTAAGTCCTCCTTGTCTGCACCGCTGCGAGTTGTTCCGCTCGTCTTTGAATCTGAACTTGATTAAGATATTAACGCTGTTAATTGATTGACGCAATCAATATGTCATTCGGCGTGTCGTGCATGTGAGTGTCGTCTTGGGTGAATTTGTTAAGATAGTTGTCAATAGTCAGATGTACACTGATATCAAGCGAAACGTTCGATGAAGAACAGGGGAGGACTGATGTCCGAAAACACTATGAACAATCTCAAAATCGGTGTTGACGTGGGCGGAACAAAAATCGAAGCTGTGCTGGTTGACGCAATGGGCACGGTATTGGGTTCCGCCCGTATTCCCGCCAGACATGGCAACGATGCCGTGATCGAAGACATCGTCGCTGTAGCGCATCAGGCGGCGGGTGAGCGTTTTGACGAGGTGAGGGCCATCGGTGTCGGTACCCCGGGCACGGTGGATTCGGCCAGCGGGCATGTGGGCAATATCGTGAATCTCGACGTGGTCTCGCTGGATATGGGGCCGTTGATCTCGCAGCGTTCGGGCGTGCCGGCCCATGTGGAAAACGACGTCAACGCCGCCGCCGTCGGCGCGGCCACCGTGTTGGGCGGTGCAGATGGCATGGCCGGTACCATTGCGTTCCTGAACTTCGGCACCGGACTGGCTGCGGGCATTGTCGAAAACGGCGTGCTGATGCATGGCTATAGCGGTGCGGCCGGCGAAATCGGCCATATCCCAGTCGAACCTCATCGCCTCAAGTGCCCTTGCGGGCAATACGGATGCTTGGAAACCGTCTGCTCGGGCGCATCCGTGGGCGTCTGTGGCCCAACGCCGACCCGCCGATGCCCGACCTGATTCGTCGCGCGAAAAGCGGGAGGCCGAGGCCGTCGATGTGCTGGACATGGTAGTGCGCGCCATCGGCGACACCATACAAATCCTGGCTCAGTCCGTTGATCCGCGACTCATCATCTTGGGCGGTGGCATGGCCAAAACCGGCGAACCATTGGTCGAGGTGATCACGGCTGAGCTGCGCCGGCGCGAATCGCAATGCCGATTCCTCGAAACGCTGGACCTGCCGGCCCGGCTGCGTCTGGCACCTGTCGGCCAACCAGTCGGAGCCATCGGTGCCGCCATGGCGGCGTAGCCTGGCATAGTGCCGGGGCATGGGAGATGAGGCCTCAGATTTGTCTCCGAGGCCCCATCTCCCACGCAGTCCTATATCGCTTTATGTCGTGCTGTGCCGCGCTTGGTCTTGCGCGTTTCGTTGCCGGGGTGACCGGCTTTTATTTGGCCAAGTGTTGGAAGACCACGGCGATGGCCTCGCCCTGTACGGTGATGTCAGGTCCGCATTCGCAGCGCCGAATCACCGTGTGTTTGTGGAAGGACGAGGATGTGGCGGCATCCAGATATTGCTGGGCCGCGCCGATGAACGTCGCGTTGATGATGTTCGGCTGGCCATAGACGCATACGTCTGCCATATCCAAAAGGCCCACAGGCATGGCCAGGGCTTGGCCAAGATAGCGGCCCGCCCGAGCAAGGATACCCTGATGCTGCTCCACGTCTGCTGCGCTGAGTTGCTTCTTCAATGCGGTTCCGGAAATCATCGTCTCCAAGCAACCGTGCTTGCCGCAAGGGCACAGCGGCCCGTCAAGATCGATGGAAATATGGCCGAGCTCGCCAGCCGCGTGCAGTTCGCCGATTACCGGCGTGTCCGAGAGCAGAATCGCCGAACCGATGCCTCTTTCGATGCGCACGAAAAGCATATTCGGCCCGCCTTGGCCAAAGAAACGTTCGGTGAGCATGGCTGCGGTGGCGTCGTTGCTGACGTTTACTTCAAGTCCGAAATGTTCGGCGATTGGCGTGGACAGGTCGAGATTGTTCCAGCCGCGCATCGTGGAGGAGCGGACCACGCCGTTGTCTACCACGCCGGGGGAGGCGACTCCGATGCCGATGACCTCGCCATCGGACATGCCCAGCATCTTCTCAATGAGCTCGATGATCACATCCACGGAAACGAATGAGCCGGTGTTCAGGGTGACTTCGGCGTGACGCAGCGGCTGGCCGAGCAGATTGGTGACTGCGCCGTGCAGCAGGTGCTCCTGCGTCAGGTCGATGCTGATGATGCGCAGTCGATCGATATCGATGCTCAGCAGTGTGCCTCGTTTGCCTTTGCCGCCGCTGGGTGCCTGACCGGTCTCGCGCAGCAATCCTTCCTCCAGCATCCGACCGACCACATCGGAAACGGCCACGCGGCTCAATCCGGTGCGTCGGCCGAGCTCGGCGCGCGAATACTGGTTGGTGGGGAACAACAACCTGAAGATAAGTTGGCGGTTCTTGCGGCGCACATCGGCGGGGGAAGCCTTGGCCGCATGGTCGTCGGTCGTTGTGTTGAGACCGAGATATGACATGTTTCCTCCTGCCTGATGGTGAGCGAGTGGACGGCGATTGTTGTTCCATACACAGCTTAGACGGTGAAGCGCAATTTCGTCGTTGAAACTGTTATGAAACTTCACTAATAAATTCCAGTGTACCTGTGTGAAGCGTCAGGAAACACCGTGAGTGTTCATAAGGTCCAAAATTGTTAGTATCATTAACAAATAGCGAATCACCAATCGGCGCTACGCCGAACGGTGGTTGGAACGCCGCGCGGCACCCGGACGTGACAAGGATGTTGCCATTATCCGCAAGACGGGCGGCGGTACAGCGACTCGCATCGGGCGGGCCGCACGGAACTGGAGGAAACCGATGCCGGAAATCATCATTGTCAAGAACGAAGCCGAGGCCGGCGAGATCTACGGCCGTTGCGTGGCGGACCTGATCAAAGCAAAGCCGGACGCCGTGCTGGGCCTGGCCACTGGCTCCAGCCCGCTGGCCGCCTATCAGGCGCTCGCCAAGATCGTCAAGGACGAGGCCATTGACGTTTCGGGCGTGCGTGGTTTCGCGCTTGACGAATACATCGGGCTGCCGCTGACCCATCCCGAGTCCTATCATGCGACCATCCATCGCACTGTGGTCGAACCGCTTGGCCTGGACCCGGCCAAGGTCCATGTGCCCGGCGACGTACTCAATGGCACTCCGCTCGAAGACGGCGACAAAGTCGCGCTGGCCGGCCCGGCCTATGATCGTGCCATCGAAGCCGCTGGCGGCATCGACGTGCAGATCCTCGGCATCGGCACCGACGGCCACGTCGGCTTCAACGAGCCCGGTTCCTCGCTGGCCTCCGGCACTCGCGTCAAGACCTTGGCCGAACAGACCCGCATCGACAACGCGCGCTTCTTCGACAACGACATCAACCAAGTGCCCACCCACTGCATCACGCAGGGTATTGGCACGATCATGAAGGCCCGTCACCTCGTGCTGCTGGCGTTCGGTGCCGGCAAGGCCGAAGCCATCGAGGAGACGGTGGAAGGCGGCGTGTCAGCGTTCTGCCCGGCTTCCGCGCTGCAGATGCACCCGCACGCCACGATTATCGTGGATGAGGAGGCCGCGTCCCGCCTGCGCCACAAGGACTACTACCGTTACGCCTACACCCACAAGCCGGCCTGGCAGGGCATCTGAGTTATCGTGTGCTGGCTCCCGCCAGCGGGAGCGCATGAGCGGTAAGGAGAACAACATGTCTGATAGGAACGAGATAGTCTCGCGCGTGACCGCGGCACTGGAGGGCAAGCCGGCTCCGGTGGCGATTCGTAACGCGCGCAAGGTGGATGCGCGCGGCGAACGGCGCGGATATTGGGTCGTCTCCGATGCCGCCGGCGTCATCATGGCGGCCGGCACGGGGGAGGGGACCTTCGAGCACTGCTGCCGCACGGTGGGGCTCGACCCGGCCGATCGCAACGCGGTCATCGACGCCGAAGGCCGTATTCTGACCCCCGGCTACGTGGACATCCACGCGCACGGCGCATGGGAGAAGAGCTTCGATGACGGGCCGGACGGCATCGACGTGGCGCGGGCCGGCCACGCCGTGCATGGCACCACGCGCCAGGTGCTCTCGCTGATCACCAACCCCGTGGACGTGATCTGCCGCAACATCCGCACCGTCCGCGCCACAATGGAGTCCGGCCGCCCCGACATCCTAGGCTGCCATCTGGAAGGCCCGTTCCTGGCCCTGGCCCGCAAGGGCGCACATGACCCGGAATGTCTCAAGGATCCGGTGCCTGACATCGTCGATAAGATGCTTGAGGCCTCCGGTGCCGACCCCGCCTCCGGCAAGCTTGGCTGCATCCGCCAGATCACCATCGCCCCCGAACTGCCCCACGCATCTCCGCCATCCGCCAGTTCGCCGCTGCCGGCGTGGTGCCGGCCGTGGGCCACTGCGACGCCGACTACGAGCCGCCAAAGCCGGCTTCGACGCGGGCGCGGGCATCATGACCCACATGTTCAACGCGATGAACGGCCTGCATCACCGCGAACCCGGTCCGATTCCGGCCGCGGTGGAGGACCCGCGCGTCACCATCGAGCTCATCAACGACGGATTCCACGTGCAGGATCCGATGGTGAGCCTCTCCTTCCGGTTCGCGCCTCACCGCACGGCCTTCGTGACCGACGCGATGGCCGCCACCGACTGCCCGGACGGCGCCTACAAGTTGGCGCGCTGGACGGTGAACGTGGTCGGCGGGCATGCGCGCCTGGTCTCCAACGGCGCCATCGCCGGCTCCACTCTGCTGCTGGAGGTCGCCGTGCGCCGTGCGGTGTGCGAACTGGGCTTCAGCCCGGTGGACGCGGTCGAGGCGGCCACTCTGACGCCGGCCAAGCGTTCGGCTTCGACCGGCCGAACCCGGTCACCGGGGTGCCGATCGGCCTCATCGCCCCCGGCTTCGCCGCCGATTTCAACCTTGCGGACCCGGCCGACTGGACGGTCGAACAGGTGTGGTGCGCGGGCCGCAAGCTCAAGTAGCAGTAGGCCGACCGGTTGACGAATGGAAGGCATTCGTCTACGAACATGGTCACATGGTGAGATGATAGTATATTTGTCTCACCATGTGACCGTTATTCACGTCGTAATACAAGAATCCGTAATACTGCTCGATACCGCATAAACCGGCCTTGGTCGCCACAAGCGAAACATAAGTCGATGACTATGGAAACGCAGAGGTAACACATCCGCACCATAGTCAGGCGGTAATCCACGCCCGCAGTGATGACGTGGAAACAAGTTATGAGAGAGGATTCCTGTTGAATTCCAAGAAGATTCTGGCCGCCGCCGTCTCCGTGGCCGCCATCGCATCCCTGACCGCCTGCGGCGGTGTGAAGGATGACACCACCGCAGCGCCGATTCCGGCAACGCCATCACCATCGGCACCACCGATAAGATCACCAGCCTGGACCCCGCCGGCTCCTACGACAACGGTTCATACGCCGTGCAGATTCAGGTGTTCCCGTTCCTGTACGCCCAGGACTACAACACCTCCGAACTGAGCCCGGACATCGCCGCCGATGACGGTACCTGGAACGATGACGGCACCGAATTCACCGTCAAGCTCAAGGACGGCCTGAAGTTTGCCAACGGCAACGACCTGACCGCTTCCGACGTCAAGTTCTCCTACGATCGCATCAAGAAGATCAACGACCCGAACGGCCCGAGCTCCCTGCTCGCCAACGTCGAATCCGTGACCGCCAAGGACGACACCACCGTGGTGTTCAAGGATTCCGTGCCTTTTGACGTGACTCTGAAGCAGGTCATGTCCAGCCCCGCCGGCCCGATCGTCGATGAGGATACCTTCGACGCCGACAAGCTCACCGACGCCGACACCATCGTCTCCAAGAAGGCCTTTGCCGGCCCGTACACGCTGACCGCCTTCAAGATCAACGAGTCCGCCGCCTACGCCAAGAACGACTCCTACAAGGGCCTGACCCCGGCCAAGAACTCCGCCGTGCAGGTCAAGTACTTCGCCGACGCCTCCAACCTGAAGATGGCCGTCCAGCAGGGCCAGATCGACGTGGCCAACCGCTCCCTGAGCCCGACCGACATCGAGGACCTCTCCAAGGACTCCAAGGTCAAGGTCGTCAAGGGCCCGGGCGGTGAGGAGCGCTTCATCGCCTTCAACTTCAAGATTCAGCCCTACGGCGAATCCCAGCCCGACGCCGACGCCAACAAGGCCAAGGCCGTGCGCCAGGCCGTCGCCAACCTCATCGACCGCGAAGAGCTCTCCACCAAGGTCTACAAGGGCACCTACACCCCGATGTACTCCTTCATCCCGGACGGCCTGGCCGGTCACGATGACACGCTGAAGTCCGCCTACGGCGACGGCAACGGCAAGCCGAGCACCGAGAAGGCCAAGAAGGTCCTCGCCGACGCCGGCGTCACCACCCCGGTCGACCTCAAGCTCCAGTACAACAACGACCACTACGGCTCCGTCTCCGCCGACGAGTACGCTGCCCTGAAGTCCCAGCTTGAGGCAGGCGGCCTGTTCAAGGTCGACATGCAGTCCACCGAATGGACCCAGTACAACAAGGATCGTGTGGTTACCGACGATTCCGACGGTGTGTACCCGGTCTACCAGCTTGGATGGTTCCCGGACTACTCCGACCCGGACAACTACCTGTCCCCGTTCTTCCGCGATGGTAACTTCGTGAACAACGGCTACTCCAACAAGGAAGTCAACGACCTGATCGTCAAGCAGGCCGGCGAGAAGGACGAGTCCGCTCGTGGAGACATCCTCAAGCAGATTCAGAAGCTCGAGACCGAAGACCTCTCCACCATCCCGCTGCTGCAGGGTGCCCAGGTCGCCGTCACCGGCACCTCCGTGAAGGGTGTCACCCTCGACGCTTCCTTCCGCTTCCGCTATGCCTCCGTCACCAAGGGCTGATCCAGCATGAGCTCCCCTCTTTGAGGGGGGAGCTGTCTGCCGACGCAGACTGAGGGAGGCCA
>ENA-OPZN01000018-OPZN01000018.1-human-gut-metagenome-genome-assembly--contig:-NODE-18-length-78912-cov-14.027683_pt1 | contig 78912 bp, 61 predicted proteins | sample MGYA00242483_ERZ504503 | MGnify/ENA primary metagenome ERZ504503 (study PRJEB26092, sample SAMD00036285) | human gut metagenome | host: Homo sapiens | study: EMG produced TPA metagenomics assembly of... | reverse complement strand
CACTGTATTACGCGGTCGAGCGTGCGCATTGCAGCGGGATCATCCCCGCGTATGCGGGGAACACTACATATCGTTCCTATCGCTGAGGATGGGCGCGGGATCATCCCCGCGTATGCGGGGAACACTTCCGGGCATGACGTCGAGCTACGTACATACAGGGATCATCCCCGCGTATGCGGGGAACACACTAAGAGATTATAGCAATTTCGTGGTTTCTAAATTCATGTCATTCGTTTTTCATTTGGTTTGAATACTTCTTCGCCTGCCGATACTTACTGGCATTACTCCATCCACGGTGAAGAGCACTACCAAACGACACTTCCTTTGGACCAGAAGGACGTTTTACAAGCTCCAAGCCTTCACAGTCTGTCGGAGACCACTCAGCTCCATGCACTTTAAAAGCAAGATGCTGCTCATTTCGAGCCGAATAAACCATAATGGCACGACCGTTCTTTGAGAGTTCAACGATTCGCTCCCACAGTTTTTCACGAACACGTGCATCCAAATGCCCCACAAACACGCCTGGCGATATTTCCAATAGCCATCGAGTAAGGTCACCGCGTAAACCCACCGGGCATGCCGTTAATACAATAACTACCATTCCTCATATCCCCACTCATCATCGGCATAGGATTTTCCTGCAGATACTTCTCCCAGCCGTTCATCCCACAGTCCGACATGATCCCCAACGCTCTGAACATCATCGGAGGAAGATTCTCCCAATAACGTGCGAATGTCTTTCACCATTCGTTTCAGCAAACTAAGATCGTATATTGCATCGCGAACGTTATGCCGTACTGCCGATCCAATATCCTCTGGCTGAGTTGCCGCCGTTTCGAACGCAACCGGAATCGACAATTCAGCCTTATAAAGATCGGCTATATCGTAGACGAACGACCGCTCATGACCTACATGTACGAAACCTAACCCCGGAGAGCAACCTAGCGCCACTATTGCGGCATGCGCCAGACCATACAGACATGTATGGGCAGCAGACAAGGCTTTGTTAATCTCCGAGCCAGCCATGAAATCATCATGATCATACGTTCTTTTGTCCCACTCCACTCCGGTACGAGCGGAACACTCACGGTACACCCGCCGTATACGCGCTCCCTCGCGACCCCGAAGTTGCTGCATGGTCAGGCCACTCACATCTTCGCCTGGGAAACGCATTTGGTACATCTGGCGCGCAACATTCAATCTCTTCCTCGTGTTAGACACGAGAGCCGCCTGTCTTTGCAGCAGTACAGAAGAATGCGTCAATGGTTTGCCGAAGGCATACATACGAACGCCACGCTCCCCTACCCAAATCACAGTCGCGCCGTTCTCCCCTATGACCGTCATCGCCTGATGTGTCACGCGCGTTCCAGGCCCCAGCATCAACACGCTCAGCGTCGCTGCAGGAATGTGGGTAACGCCGGTACTATCCGTTGCGGTAATGGCATTGTCATCACGCCCGATGGTACAATGTTCGAAATACGCAAACGACAGACGGTCTTCCGCACGGACAAGTTCACTAATCTCCGGTGGCGGAGTACCCATGTGAGAGTGCCCGTTTTTCCTCGGCTGACGCTCCGCCGCCTCAATATAATCGTCTGTAAGCTTGTCGCCATCTGTCGTTTGCGCATTCATCATTCGCCCTTAATTGTTCAGATCCGGAGCAATTGTCAACAATCCACATCCGAAACCTTTCGCCCTTCCTATGCCTTGGCAAAGAGTCTTGCAGAACAGTTCCGCATCGGTGACCTCCAAGCATCCTTCAAAAACCACTGTGACCAAAGTAACGGTTGCATCAGCACGTTTGAAGTTCTCCTTATGGCGTTCCCTCACCACCACGTCAGGTCGATCATTCTGGTCGCACAGAATGGCGAAACCATGGGACGCCGAACGATCGATCAGCCACTGCAACTGCTGATCAACGGTAACGTGGCCTTGCACCTTGCCAACGATTCCGCCGTTCCTGCGCCTCCGCCCCCTATCTTCTTTTGCCTTTCGGACTGGATTCGCGCGAAGTTTGAAATGCCACCGTTGTCCTTTAGCGATACGCTCAAGCAACGGCTCATAATTCTTCGTTTCCCACTCCGCATGCATCGGCCAACCAGCCTGTTCGACGATATGCATGAAGTCAGGTTTCTCCGGACTCACCACATAGAGCCAAACACCGTTATCGGCCACAGACGTGTCCAGCCTCCACAGGATACGTCCTTCATCGTTGTTTCGAACTGCATTGGGAGGGAATGCGCATTCCACTGCCGCATGCAGCTTATATGGCGAACTAATAAGCTGCCGAGCCCCGTAACGCGCTTGTTCAAGGCTATTCTCGAGATAAACATCGTTCTTTCCTACCTAGATGAAGTTCATCGGATCCGATTCACCGGTAGATTCAAAGGAAGGAGGCCGAGTATCGTCCTTCTCGCCTTCATCCACGGGCTTATCCGGGTTAGGAATGCGGTAATGATGCACCGCACGATTCGCATAGCGTCGCCCCTCCCGGCTGAAACTTAGCGGCAAATCCGATTGCGTCGTTACGTTTTCGACTTCTTCAGCATCGCAGACGATTTCCAAATCCGGATACTTGTAACGTCTCCGATACCATTCCGAAGCGTGCCACACCTCGGAATTCAGAGCCTGGCGAATATCTTCATACTCATCGTGGATGCCCAACGACAACGGATAATTCGGCGGGCACGAACGCCTACCTAGATAAAGCGGCCATTTCGGCGAATGAATCGCATTATCCAACGTTTCCAACACCGAATGATCAGCACCCAGCGCGACCAGAAAACAGGCGTCCGCCAGATAATACCGATAAGTCGGCGACATCTCCTTATCGAACTTCCTGGAATTACGTTTCCTTGTCAGGGATTTTTCGGTCTGAAAATCACGGATTACCCTACCGCGTTGCTCGACACGCACACCAAACGATATACCTAGTAAATCCTCGATGGAATCCTCCCGGGTACGTCCCTGCGCCGAAGCCAGCATGCCGATCACACCGCTTTTGGTTGGCTCGTTACGAGTCTCACGCCGAACGAATCGCGAAGAATCGCCCCATGACTGCAATGGTCCGGCCAATTGCAATAATAGAACGCTCATTTCAACTCCTTCCGAGCATCACGCGGAATACGCGGCGCTCAGCGTTTCTCGCAAGCTCTGCTCAAGCTCCGGCAGCGTAACCTGTTCACTCCATTCATCCAGACTGGGCACAGAACCACCGGACACAACATGCCAAGCCTTCACCGGTTCCTCGCCGTAGTTGATACGAATCTCGTTCAACCTGTCGCCCAGTCGTTCGATGCCTTGTCTGGAGACCGAAATCCCATCCTTCCTCTTGATGGGATTCTCAAAGGCGTCAGCTGCGCTAATCGGCTGTGAATCGCGAAGCACGATCACAATATCCTCAGGAAGTGTGTGGTTGGCGAACGTATTCTGCTTGCCGGAGGGCATAGACTTGACAAAGGCTTCCACGAAGGCGGAAACTCCTTCCACCATTGCATCAGCATCCTGCAGCTGATCCCTCAACGCATCAACGTTCAACGTCGCGTACCGATACAAGGTCGAGGAGTTGAAACCAACAGTATCGATCATGGCAGCACCGGCATTGTCGTCCGATGCACAATCATCAACAGCAGTGAAGTAATCATATTCAGGCGTAATCTGATCGATGGAGAACGCATGGGCAACCTGAGCCGAGGCATCCGTATTCAAATCTGGAGCATCAGCCAGCATGCGGCCAAAGCAAGCGATATCGATAGCCTGCTTACCATGGAACACTGCAGCCACCTCCTTCTTCAACTTCGAGGGATCCTTCCCCTCATCGAATGCGGCAATCGCGATATCAGCCAGCTGTTCAACTTCACGGTTAGCGATGAAAATCAAATACTCTGTAGCAGCTGACCCCTTGTCTGCTCCAGCGCGATCGGATGCCTTAACCTTGACGCCCGTAGCAGTCAGCACTTTCTCTGCCAAATTATTGGCTTCTTCAGCCAAATCCAGCCTTTTCTCAGCAATAGCATTACTGATCAGCGCCACCGCGCTCTTAGTACGCTTCCCCATCTTGCTGCTGTCCAGCTTGCTACCGAACATCTCGCGCATGGCACGCTTCCAAGACTGACTGGACACACGAGCTCTCAGCGCTCCACCAACGTATGCGGTTTTCGGGCTACCGGTATCATCTCGGTTGATATTGCTCGGCGGCACCTGCTGAAGGCAATGGATATCTACGAACATGATTTTTCTCCTAATCGGTTTATTGTGAAGATGTTTTTGAAAATGAATGATGATTACTTGTCGGCCTTTTGACCACTTTGCGCTGACGGGAACTTGGAGTAGTAATCCCTGCCCCATCGTTGGAACACGGACCCACGGCTATCAGAGAACTGCAACAAATACAGATCGCTAGCCAAGGAACCATAATCAACCTGAATATCAGTGTTGCGCATCAGCATGATAAGAGCGCGCATACTGCGAACGATTCCGTTGAAATCGGGTGCATTCTCCGCGACTCTCAATCGTCGCAGAATACCTTTCGCACTGTCCGTATCAGGTTCAATCCTTCTGCACGCACGCCCAAAAGTCATACGTAGGCTTGGATCGCTCTGAAACTTTTGCGCGCTCCCTGTTTTTCGAACGCTGATGCACTGCATATAACCCCAGCGCAGCTCTGATTGCGTTGCTCTGGCGCTCGAATTCAGGTGAATTATCCGCTGGCTCATCAAGCTCGGTCGGCCAATTCGAAAACAGTTCGTCGCCAATCAGCATCCAAGACGGGGATGCCCCATCCAGGTCCCTGTGCAATCTCGAGAGCCTAGCCCTACCCCTCGCGTTGCTGCCGCTGCCTGAGACATAATCACGCTGCACGTCATAAACCAGACTGGCAGCATATTTCCCAACAGCTTTCACCTTATCGTATCTTGATAACGACGCCATAGTCATTTCCTCCTTTGGTCAAGTGCGGTCAAAACCCTAGTCTGAGATACGACCAAGTTCCTTGTTCAGCGATCCGCGGAACAACAATTGTGCAAGAGGGGCGCTCATTACGCCGAACCTTCCGGATTCGTGTTCTTCGAAAACCGGCACTGGCGACTGACTCAGGTAATCCCGTCCCATCATCAGCAACATCCGATGGACTTCATCCAACCACGCATTGGAGTACGCCACGGGATTTTGAGACTCATCGAAGTTTGCCAATCTGTCACGGAAAAGCATGTCAAGATCCGCATATGCACTTTCACGAATCTGGTCAGCTATCTCTTGGGTTTTCCCACTATGTTCGCCTGCCGCCGACCGCAGATTTCGGACAAACGTAGTCAAAACCGTCACGGCCTTGTCCGTGCGCTTAACCACATCCACCACTGCAGCAATACCTGCATAATCATGTCGGAACATCATCATGCTTAGAGACAGATTGTCATCGATACCGGTTTCAAAAAACTGCTTTGCGTACCGTAGGTCATGCCCTGAGCATGAATCGTCACCATATTCAGCACATGCTCTTCCGAGCCAAGCACCTCAGTACGAATTTCTTCCAGCCATCTGATGATTCCAGGACGGAAATCGCCATCATCCCCCACACACAGGATAGGTTCCAAGCCGCGCCACAACGCTTTGCTTGCATCATGGGTAACGGGCATATGCGGAGGAGTGGGAAGCCCCAGCTTCTTCTGCTGCGGAATGCTCCTCCTCCATGCAGTCATCTTTTCAAAACCATCGGTGTTGTATAGGGTTACGGCATCCCCATAACAGTTCACGACACCGATAACCCTTGTGCGCTCTTCATTCGGTACCAATCGAATACGACGCGACTGCCAAGTCATTGCCTGAACAGGACCGGCAAAGCTGCTTTGATCATCCATGTCCGCAGAAGGAACCTCGTCCTTCTCCCATACCGGAATATCGTTCACATTGCCAAACAAACGATAATATTCCAAGTCATAGCGGTCGTCATACAGGACCCAATTGAGCATCAACGTCTCGAAGAGGTTCGCCCCCTCCGCATACACACCGCCGATACCGCCAAGCCAACCGGTACCCAGGAAGCCCTTGAGAGGGTATATCTTCCCCTTATTAATATGGGTGTTTCCCTTCACCGGAGTCTTAATGCCCGCCGTATCAAACGACTGCAAAAACACCAGCCACCGTGCAGCCTCCGGCAGAGAAAGCGTGTCCGTAGTCCCCAAACCACGCATCGCAAACAGATATTTTTCGGGCTTAGGCATGTCCGCAATCATTTCGGAAACGGGATCATATTCTTTCTGCCCAACATATTCCAGTTCAGGAACCTGGAAGAAAGGCCTGTCCCCGAACAGGAAGAATCTATCTTTCCATTCGTTGAAATAGCCATCCAAGATATCCATATCGAAGTGCCCCGCGAGGAACACATCCGCCCACATATCCCGCATCTGTTCCTCGCTGGGATCTTCAACGCAATATGCGCGATACAGGATGCCAAGTGCTAACCGAAGCATAGTCATCGCCTGCTGAGGAATATCGCCTCGTATTCCCTTAATCTTCTGAGCATCCTCAAAAAGCTGCCGGAGCGACACTTCATCAGGATGCCCATCTACATAGGAAACCGGAATCCACCTATCATCGAGCAATGAGAAGTTTCCGTCCATTCCCCCGTCTCCTTTACATATCAGCCTTGATCGAAGGTTCTTTTTAGAGCATATACTCAGAATCTACAAATGTCAACATAAAAGATTTTGTTTTTGTGTTTTCCAAAGATGCAACGAGAAAGCACAAAAAATAGGCAATCCCGTTGATCCAACCCCGCAGATGCGGGGAACACTACGAATCCCAAGTCTTTTATGGGATCATCCCCAAATGAGGACATTTCAATTATCCTCTTTCTTCGCATATGTCAATCCACCACCACGCGAATACGAAATCGTATACCCGCACAACTCATCTGAGGACAAGTGCTTTTCCACATCCTCATGAAGGAACAAAGCAAGCTTTCCCGCAAGCCAAGGCGATTCCTGCCAATACACAGCCTCAGTCTCGCAGCCTTTCTCCAGAGCAGCAATCAACGTATCAATTCGCCCGTGCGCACACAACGCCACAGGCAATCTCACGGAGCATTGTGCTGCAACCTTAGCCACATCATCACAAGGAACTGTATCGACAGGAATAACTGCTCCTCGTTCTATGCCGTTACGCTTATCACCGATCCAAGGCAGCAAACACGCCTCACCATCACGCTTGCAGAGCAATATCACTTCCACAGTATCCTGCGTATCTCTTACGGCACGTTGTCCCTTGTCATCATCAGCCTCATCGATCTGAGGAGAAAACCAGTCCACCAGCGAGCGTTTCCGATTCATGACAGCTACCGATTGAATGAGATAGCTGTGAGCATCTGCTCTCTTCTTCTCCTGCTTGTTCACTCGCTCCTCGCAGCCTTTGTCATATTGCATATTCCACGCCGTAGCACGAGACTCCGAGCGTCATCGCCGTATGCATTCCTTACGGTACGAGCTATGTCCTTCGGCAAACATTGCGTGCAGAAAGCGGAAGAACCAGTCAATTCTAGAACCGCAAGCGATTCCATCAGAGAAGCCACGTCATATACCGCATCCACCCCCTTAGCGAACTCGGGACCATTGTCATTCCAGAATGCAATGCCTCGGATATAGCACGCCGCTCCCCGCAAGAGACTTGGACGGTCGAACTCGTTGTCACCACGCCTGTGACGATGTACCCTTCCAAGACGCTGCATAATTAAATCAACCGGCGCGATATCCGTCACCAGCGCGTCGAAATCAATATCCAACGACTGTTCCAGCACTTGTGTCCCAACTACGATCATGCGCTGAGGACGCCCGCCATTCCCCACAGTGCTATCCGGCCCTAGCAGCTGACGCAGTTCGGCTTCATTGGACATACGGTCAATATCCATGAACCGCGAATGCGTCAGCTTCACATACTCACTACCGAAATAATCACCTAGCAGTTTCGCCGCATGTTGCGCCCTACCGACCGTATCGCAAATCACTCCCACACAACCGCCATTTTCAAGCAGACGATCAAGTAAGCTAATCAGCGCTTCATCGCTGTCATCAACGATCTGGCAACGCACGTTCATTGATCTGCCAGAGGGTTTCACATCCATGTGTTTGATTTCAGTATCAGAAGTATATGTCAACACCGGATACGCAGACGAGACATTGCGGGCAGATGAATTTTCCTTTTCTTGAACCAATTTAGGTGCGTTGACGCATACCTTCTCAGTCTTCGCCGCAAGCTGCCTTCTTTTGAGTTCCCGAATTCCTCCATGCTTTGCTTCCGACGGAAGCTCAAGCTTGCTGTTCTTCCATCCTTTCAAGTATGCCTCCGCCATTTCCTCACGCTGGCTCTCCGGCAATGTTGCAGATAACAAAATGACCGGAGTTCGGGTACTACCAAGCCATTCCAGTGCCATCTTGAGATACTCGCGCATATATGCATCGTAAGCATGGCATTCATCTACGATGACAACCTTGTTTGCCATCGCAAGTTGACGCAGCACCACATGCTTCATTTGCAGAGCGCCCATCAACACTTGATCGACTGTGCACACAAGAAAATTAGCGAGCGCTCCTTTCTTGCGCCCCCATAGCCAATCGGAGATAACGGTTTCAGGAGGAATCTCACCATGTTTCCTTGAGTAAGGTTCATCGGTATCATCCTGACTGAGCGAAGAGAAATGTCGACGTGAAGCTGCGATAATGCCTTGGAAATCGTCATTAAGTTTCGCTTTGCCGTGTGCCAACCAAACCGTTTTCTCATCCGTAGAATCACGGGACGGCAAAGCATCCAGCCACCGATGCACTCGTGAGAACATGGCATCCGTGGTAGCCATCGTCGGCAACGCTACGCATATGCCGCCCCTGCCTGTACGCTGCGCTAGGATTTCTGCAGCGGCGAGGGCGGCCTCAGTCTTCCCTTCGCCCATGGGCGCTTCGATTATCAGCAATCCTGGAGTATCCGTATTACGAGCAACACGAACGGCTTGTTCTTGAACAGGACGCGGATGCGCCCCTTCGGGCAGTCTGAATCTAGTCGAGAAAAGATCTTGGCAGGATGACGGTATATCTGCCGGCTCCCACGCATGAGGCAATTGCACACACGCCCATGCGCGTTCTGCTCTTCTTTTCAGCCCTGACCATGACTGAATATCATCGTATTCTCGCTCCGTCATGCCGAATGACTCCTCATCTTCCCACAGAGGATGCACTCGCACTAGGGGGAACATATCAGCATCACTGTCACTGGCAATCCAATCGGCCATAATGACCAAGCCTGTTGCAAGAACAGCGGACTGAGCGCTGAATCTCTTCTTAGAGAGCAATTCCCACTCTTCATCCCCCATGCCAACGGTTCCGGCAATGAATTCTATAAGCTCATTCTGAGTTGTCTTCCATACTTCTGAGTCCAGACCGGATTCCGTTTTCCCCAATCTCGCGCTTTCAAGCTTGCTTTTATCCGGCGGAGTTCCGTGATGGCCTCCCACAACGCAAGCGTATTGCCTCGACTCTCTTCCACCCCATTTATGAACCAGCGAAAAATACCTTTCGAGAATGACCTGCCCGGCAATAGGATGAGTGGGATGACTGGTGTCCCTAAGTCCCGCAATCATAGGAAGCCCTGCTTGCTCCGGCTTCCAGACAAGGCTTTCCGCATCGGGACCGAATGAAATGGGTTTCGCCTGAAACACAGGCGTCGCCTTGCCGATGTCATGCACACCGGCAAGGAAAATCATTAGTTTTCTTGCTAAATCGTCATCATTACCAAGGTCACGGGATATTATTGATTTCGTTCCATAAGGAACCCAAGTGTCCCAAATTCTCGCTGCCATCGCAGCCGAATCCGCCATGTGGACATATAGGGGCAACCATTCAGTATCATCCACTCGATTTGTTTTGCCCCAAAGCGATTTTGCACGGTCAGATAGTTCTATTTCTCCATCACACATAACATCCTCGTTTTCCACAGCACGACTCCGCAAAACAATCGTGCGCGCTTATCATGACATGCAATATACCGCATGCTAGCAGATCAACCCCTACGGATTGCTGTGTATATCCACAAATCACAAAAAGAAACACGCGTATGCATATTGCGGTGAGGAAAACAAGCGAAAAACGGGAACCGCGCGAGCGCGATTCCCGGTGTGCGACTGCTTCTCAAATGTGTGCTTGACTCACATGGATGGTACTGAGGACCATTCGCGTAACGATCTGTTTCCACATGCGAGTCGTACGCGCAATGCGATCACATATGTAAAGTGCGCGCCGACATAAATTACATGCTTACGGATACAGATCAAGTCTGCAAGGCTTGAAGCCACGGGTTCACTGTAGCTTCATGTTTGAACATTTCATGGTCGATTGTTCAGTTCCGCCAAAAGACAGACAAAAATACCGATAGAAGACCACCAAAAGACCATTTAAAAAGGTCCCGAACCTTCTGGAATAATCCATCGGATTCGGGACCTGTTATGTTGGCGACCGTTCAGCTGTCAGCCATCAGCCAAGCCAACCGTCAGCCCACTCAGGCTTTGGCAACCTCAACGTTCAGCTCATCGCCGGCCGTCACTTCGAAGGAGGTGGCGAGCGTCTCGGAAGCGATGAGATCCTTGAACTGCTCGACCTTCGCCACGTCATCGGCCGGCACGGTCAGCGTCAGTGCGATGCGGTCGGAGATCTGCAAATCGGCGGCCTTACGGGCATCCTGCACAGCGCGAATCACGTCGCGGGCGTAGCCTTCGGCGATCAGATCATCGTTCAGCTCGGTGTCGAGAATCACGAAGCCACCGGTCGGCAGCGCGGCGGAAACGGAGTTGGCGGCCTCTTCGGCGTTCTTCTCCTCCACGCTGTTGATCAGCTCATATTCGCCTTCCTCAAGCACGATCTCACCGTTCGGAGTCTCACATACCGGAGCGCCTTCGGCGTTCACATGCCATGCGCCGGACTTGGAAGCCTTGATGGCGAACTGTACGTCCTTGCGCAGGCGCTTGCCCGCCACGCGAGCGTTCACGCGCAGCTCGTTGATGATCTTCAAGCCTTGGGCTTCGGCATCCTCAAGCGTGCACAGTTCAACGTTCTTCACGTTCAGTTCGGATTTCAGAATCTCGTCGTATGCGGCCACGGCATCAGTGTTTTCCACCACCACGGTCAGCTTATGCAGTGGCTGGCGCACGCGGATCTGCTTCGTCTTACGCATCGACAGGGTGCCGGACACGACCTCGCGCACCTTCTCCATCGCGTCAACCAGAGCCGGATCGTCAACGAGCACACGGCCCAGTTCGGTCGCTTCGCCAGTCTGCTCGTCGGCAAGGAACGGCCAGTCGGCCAGATGCACGGATTCGCCACCGGTCAGACCACGCCACACGGCTTCCGCTTCCATCGGAGCGAGCGGTGCGATCACGCGCATGAATGCTTCAAGCACGGTGTACAGCGTGTTGAACGCGTTCGCATCCTCATTCCAGAAACGGTCACGATTGTTGCGGATATACCAGTTGGTGAGCATGTCGATGAAATCAGACACTGCTTCGCAAGCGTCGGAGATCAGGAAGTCATCCAGCGAGCTTTGCGTCTTTTCGATCAGACGGCGGGTACGTGCCAGCAAGTAGCGGTCCATTTCCGGCAGTGCGGCGACCTCATCGGCACGCAACGCACGAGCATCGAAACCGGCACCATTATTGGCGGCGTTCGCATACAGGGTGAAGAAGTAGTACGAGCTCCACACTGGCAGCATGACCTGACGCACGGTGTCGCGAATGCCATCGGCGGTCACGATCAGGTTACCGCCGCGCAGGATCGGCGAGCTCATGAGGAACCAACGCATGGCGTCGGAGCCGAAATCGTTGAACACACCGTTCACATCCGGGTAGTTGCGCAAGTGCTTCGACATCTTCTGACCATCGGAACCGAGCACGATGCCATGGCAGATCACGTTCTTGAACGCCGGCTTGTCGAACAGTGCGGTCGCCATGATGTGCAGCACGTAGAACCAGCCACGGGTCTGGCCGATGTATTCCACGATGTAATCGCACGGGAAATGCTGTTCGAACGTTTCCTTGTTTTCGAACGGGTAATGGTACTGGGCGAAGCTCATGGAACCGGATTCGAACCAGCAGTCCATCACGTCGGTGATGCGGTGCATGTGGCTCTTGCCGGTCGGATCGTCCGGGTTGACGCGGGTCAGCTCGTCGATGTACGGGCGGTGCATGTTGACATTGCCCTCATGGTCGCGCGGATAATCGCCAAAATCAGCCTTCAGCTCGTCCAACGAACCGTACACGTCAACGCGTGGATACTTCGGATCATCGGAAACCCACACCGGAATCGGCGAACCCCAGAAACGGTTGCGGGAGATCGACCAGTCACGGGCGTTGGCCAGCCACTTGCCGAACTGGCCGTCCTTCACATTGCCCGGAATCCAGTTGATTTCCTGGTTCAGTTCGAGCAGACGATCCTTGATCTTGGTGACGGACACGAACCACGAGCTCACCGGCTTGTAGATGAGCGGCGTGGCGCAACGCCAGCAGTGCGGGTAGGAGTGTACGTAGCTCTTCTCCTGGAAAAGGATCGCACGCTGCTCTTCCGGAATACGCTCCAGCGGGCCGTCACCGGCACGCAGGTTACGCAGAATCGGCTTGTTCGCATCGAACACGTACATGCCCTCATAGTCCGGGCACAGCGCGGTGAACTTGCAGCCCGCGTCGAGCACGTCAACGCTCTTGATGCCCTTGGCGTTGAGCGTGTTCATATCGTCTTCGCCGTACGGAGCCTGGTGCACGAGACCGGTACCTTCAACGGTATCGACATAGTCGGCGGTGAAGATCTGATAGCCTTCCGGACCCGGAACCTTGCCTTCGACGGCGTTCTCGTCGCCTGCGAAGTACGGGAACACCGGGTAGTAGCGCCAGCCTTCCATCTCGGCACCCTTGAGTTCGCGCACGATCTCATAGTTGTCGCCGAGTTCCTTGGCGTAGGAGCCGAGCAGTGGCTTGCCCAGGTAGAACTTCTTGCCCGCGAACTTGCCTTCGGTCGGACGCACTTCCACATAGTCGATGTCTGCGCCGACCACAATGGCGAAGTTGGTGGGAACGGTCCACGGCGTGGTGGTCCAGAACACCGCATAGGCGTCTTCCTCGTCGCGCAGCTTCACGGCCACGGACACGGTGGTGTCCTGACGATCCTGATACACGTCGGCGTCCATGCGCAGCTCGTGCGCGGAAAGCGGCGTCTGATCCTTCGGACAGTACGGCAGCACGCGGTAGCCCTGATATGCGAGGCCCTTGTCGTACAGCTGCTTGAACGCCCACATCACGGATTCCATGTATGGAATGTTCAGCGTCTTGTAGCCATGCTCGAAATCGACCCAACGTGCCTGACGGTGCACGTAGTCCTTCCACTCGTTGGTGTACTTGAGCACGGAGGCACGGCAGGCGTCGTTGAACTTGTCGATGCCCATTTCCTTGACCTGATCGACCGAATCGATGCCCAGTTCCTTCTGGGCTTCAAGCTCGGCCGGCAGACCGTGCGTATCCCAGCCGAACACACGATTGACCTTGCGGCCCTTCATGGTCTGGTAACGCGGAATCACATCCTTGGCGTAACCGGTCAGCAGGTGGCCGTAATGCGGCAGGCCGTTGGCGAACGGCGGACCGTCGAAGAACACGAATTCGTTCTGGCTGTGATCGCCGGAAGGACGGCGTTCAATGGACTTCTGGAAAGTGTCGTCCTTCTCCCAATAATCAAGGACGGATTCTTCCAGCTTCGGGAAACTGGGGTTCGGCGCTACATTGGCGCTCTGCTCACCCGCAGCTGCCTTCGGATACACGTTGTTTTCGCTCACCGTATCTCCTCGTAGGTTCTTGCTATCTATCTCCTACGAGGACGATGGCCGTAACGTCTGCTGGACGCCGCCACCGCGGTACCACCTCGTTTGCCGCACTTTCAAATATACGTGCGACCGCTTGTATGTTCGGCTATTCGGGCCTTCCCGCCGGGTCTAATAAGTCGCTCACGCGACCGTTCTTCCGGAAGCTCCCCGCTGATAACGGATCATCGCTCGCATTTCGGTTGTCACTATAGCATGCAGCGCGAACTATTTTCGCTTGTTTTGCATGATTATGGACGATTTCACAATAGGTTTCATGGCGATTCACAATAGCTCTTATGTAGGATTACATACAACAGAAATGCCGATACTGACAGCCCATCAGTATCGGCATTGTAATCGTATTTTCAATATGTATTTTTAGAACATACTATGTTCGATCATTCGGAGATTTCACCGGAAGCAAGCTTGGCTTCGAGCTCTTCGACAATCTCGTCGTGCATCTTCTCGGTGATCTTCACCTTGAAGAGGAACACGAGCAGGCTCAGCACGATGATGCCCAGCGGCACGTAGAATGCGCAGACCTTGAACATACCGATGTTCGCGGCGGTCATATCCGCGGCGGTTGCGTCACCGATCATGCCTGCGGCTACGGCGATGAAGCCGACGATACCGTTGGAGCATGCGCCTGCGATCTTGTCGAGCATCGGGCGGACGGACAGGGTGACGGCCTCGTTACGCTTGCCGTTCTTGAGCTGACCATATTCGATGGAGTCGGTCAGCGACAGGATGGCGGTCATCTGAATGAAAGTCTGCGGCAGGTAGAAGAAGACCAGACCGACGATGACCATTGCCAGATTGCTGGAGCCGACGGCGAACAGCAGGTAGCCGACGATCATGAGCACCATGCCACCCAAGTACAGGTAGCGGCGCGGAATGCGCTTGTTCAGGATCGGGTACAGCGGAGCCATAACCAAGCCGGTGATGACCGGGATGACGCCCACGATGGAGTATGCGGCGGTGTTGTCGAGGATGTACTTGAACAGGTACATGAGCACGCCGGTGGTGGCCACGTTGGCGATGGCGTACAGCAGGTAGCTCAAGGCAACCCACAGCAGCTGATCGTTCTGGGCCAGAGCCTTGAAGGCCTGCAGCGGGCCGCCGTTGTCTTCGGCCTTGGCACGCAGCGTGGTGGTGCTTTCCTTGGTGCCGAACGCCACGGAGCACACGGTGAGGATGCCGAGGATGGCCACGATGATGGCGAAGCAGGTCCAGCCGGACTGGCTTTCGACGTACTTGCCGGTGAACACCCAGCTGAAGTAGGTGACGATCGGGATGACCACGATGGTCAGACCGTTGTAGCCGATGGAGCCGCCGAAGGAGCCGAGTGCGGTGTAGGTGGAGCGCTCGTGGGAGTCGGAGCTCAATGCCGGGATCATACCCCAGTAGGAAATGTCACGCAGCGAGTAGAACACGTCGAGCACAATGAAGGTGATGATGAACAGCACGATGAACAGGGTAGTATTCACGTTCACCAGACCGAACAGACCAGTGTAGACGAGCACCAGCAGGATGGCGGAAACGGTACCACCGATGAGCTGCCACGGCTTGAAGCGACCCCACTTGGTGTTGGTGTTGTCGATGATGTTGCCCAGCAGCGGGTCGATGAAGATTTCTGCGATACGAATCACCACGACCAGGCCGGTAATGATGCCAATCAGCTTGGTGGCGACGCTCTTATCGACGCCAGAGAACAGCGAGCTCGTCACGTAGACGATGAAATAGGTGCTCAGTGCGTTGTAGAACGCGGACTGGCCGACGTTACCGAACGAGTACGCCACGCGAGACAAGAGGTTCCCGCCTTTGGAACCGTTGTTGCCATTTCCCATCTTTGCTTCTCCTTAGAAGTCAGATACAGGTCCTTCCTTGACCTAACTATCAGTATATCCCCTTACCTAAAGTTAGTAAAATTTATCACTGAACATATCGCCTATCGGCGTGTCATATTTTGTGAGCTTCTGTTCGAAAGATAGCCAAAAACGTTATTTTTCGCCATTTACACAACAAAATAGGCAAACTGTCGCATTATCTTGTGACAGCTTTTACCAAAATCGATATTTACGATATGCAAAAGCTTCCACGTCGAAACGAAACCAAGCCAATCTGGAAATAGCCCGATTACTATACAGAAGTAAAGAAATAACCGCTATTTTGCCGGCACAAAACTATCGCGCACCACCAGCGACGTCGACAGGTACGCATGCTGACGAATCGTGCGTTTGCCGGAAATGGCATCACCCAACATCAGCGTCGCCACGCGCGCAAGCTCGTTCTGATCGATGGAGAATGTGCTCAACGGCGGCGAGGTCAACTGCGAAATCGTTTGATTGTTAATGCTGATCACGCTGATATCGCGCGGCACCAGCACGCCAACCGCATTGAACGCCTGCAGCACGCCAACCGCAATCACATCGGCAGCTACGATCACGGCATCAGGCAGCACGCCATTATGGTCGCGCACGAATTGCTCCCCCAACGCACGGCCGTTGCTCACGGTGAACAAGCCGTCGGAATACACCAATCCGTCGGATTGAATACCGAAACGCCTTGCCTCACGACGGAAATATGTGGCGCGATTCTCCTCATCGACCTCATAAAAGTTCATCAGGCAGCCCTTGCCTCCGATGAATCCAACGCGCTTCATGCCCTTGGCAGCACAGGCCGCGACCGCATCATGCATGGTCTGCTGCAAATCAGGCTGCACGGAATCGAACAGATTCGGCGCCGGATTCACGTCAATGAACACGCCATACGGCATGGCCCTATGCAGCCGCTCCAAGTCTTCCTCGCTGATCTGGTCGGCGCCTATCGCCATGAACCCGTCGAATTTGGAACTGCGAGCGATCATATCGTCGAGATTGTGGAACACCGTCATTTCCATGCGTTGCTGTTCCGCATTGCATTCGAGCGCTGAACGCAAATCGGTGAAATAGGAGTCCCGCAACGCCTCGTCGGACTTTTCATTGTCAAGCAATGCAACCTCATGAGGGATGACGATGCGCTTGGTCTGCACGCTATAGCCGAGGTCCTCGCTCGCCTGAATGATTTTGCGACGAGTCTCTTCACGCACCGATAGGGTGGGATCCCCGTTCAGAAGTCGAGACACCGTAGCCTGAGAAAACCCGGTACGTTGCGCAATCTCTTTAATCGTCGCCATGTCTCGCTCTCCAATTTAGTAAATCGTTTACCCATGAAAGGATAACCTATTATTGACATAACGACAAACCAAGCGAGATTTATGCAACGATTACGCAAGCCAATTATAATCGCTGCTCATGCAGCAGTCTCATGAACGTATGACGGAACCGCCTTCACGGAAGGCGGGCTGGCCGCAGCCGAATACCATGCATGGCAAAGACAATAAGAAATCCCTTGCTTCAAAATCGCAATTTCAAAGCAAGGGATTTTCCAGAGGATCCGTGCCGTTCAAAGCCACCGGCCATAAGGGCGGTATCAGCCGACAGGGATCGAAGCGCGGCTAGTGTAGAACGCTAGCGTGTGCTCGCATCGCTCCAATTCAGGAGACTATTCGATTATTCGAGTTCTACGGCACCTGTGTAGAGCTGATAGTACTCGCCCTTCTGCGCGATGAGCTCGTCATGCGAGCCGCGTTCGATGATGCGGCCATGGTCGAGCACCATGATCACGTCGGAGTTGCGCACCGTGGAGAGGCGGTGGGCGATCACGAACACGGTACGACCCTTCATGAGGTTGTCCATGCCGGCCTGCACCACCTCTTCGGTACGGGTGTCGATGGACGAGGTGGCCTCGTCGAGGATCATGGCCGGCGGATCGGCCACGGCAGCACGTGCGATGGAAATCAACTGGCGCTGGCCCTGGGACAGGCCGGAGCCGTCGCCTTCGAGCACGGTCTGGTAGCCGTTGGGCAGCATGCGGATGAAGCCGTCGGCGTTCGTGAGCTTCGCGGCGGCGATGCATTCCTCATCGGTGGCGTCGAGGCGACCGTAGCGGATGTTGTCCATCACCGTACCGGTGAACAGGTTCACGTCCTGCAGCACCACACCCAGCGAACGACGCAGATCCGGCTTGCGGATGCCCTTGACGGAAATGCCGTCATACAGGATCATGCCGTCCTGAATGTCGTAGAAACGGTTGATCAGATTGGTGACGGTGGTTTTGCCAGCACCGGTTGCGCCCACCAATGCGATCTTCTGTCCGGGCTTGGCGAACCAGGTGATGTCGTGCAGCACCGGTTTGTCGGGGTTATAGCCGAAGTTCACGTCGGTGAAGCGCACATCGCCCTGCAGGAGGGTGAGGCGACCGTCCGGTGAGGTAATGGCGGTTTCACGGGCTTTCATGGCCACTTCGGCGGCACGCGGGCTCAAGGATTGCGCGGCCTTGAGCGAACGGGTGCCGTCATCGCCTTCCTCGCGCTTCCACGCCCAGTGACCGGTTTCATGGTCAACTTCGGTCATGGTGCGTCCATCTTCGCCGAGTTCCACGTTCACCAAGGTCACGGAACCGCCGTCGTCCTCCGGCTGCTCGTCCATAAGCGCGAAGATGCGGGATGCGCCTGCAAGCGCCATCATCACCATGTTGAACTGCATGGACACCTGGCCAAGCGGGTTCACGAAAGAGCGGGACAGCGTCAACAGCGAGATCAGCGTACCCAGGGTGAGCGGGCCAGCACCGGACAATCCGAAGTTTCCAAGTCCGCTAATCGCAGCAAATCCGCCGAAAATCGCCAGCAGAATGTACAGCAGGTAGCCCATGTTGCCTACGATCGGCATGGTCACATTGCCCCACGTGTTCGCTTCGGCGGAAGCTTCGAAGAGTTCTTCGTTCTTCTTGTCGAAGGTGGTTTGGGTGGCGTCTTCGTGGTTGAAGACCTTGATGACCTTCTGGCCGTTGACCGCTTCTTCCACGAATGCGTTCACATCGCCGATGGCGATCTGCTGCTTGACGAAGTAACGTCCGGAGCGGGAAACGACCTTGCGCACCACCACAAACAGGATCACGGTGAAGGCGAGCACGAAAATGGTGACGGGCACCGACAGCCACAGCATGGAGACGAGCGCCGCGATTGCGGACACCGCGGACGAGAACATTTGCGGGAACGACTGGCTAATGGCCTGACGCAATGTGTCGGTGTCGTTGGTGTAACGGCTCATGATGTCGCCGTGTTCGTTGGTGTCGAAGTAGCGGATGGGCAGGGTCTGCTGATGGGCGAACATGTCGTCGCGAATCTTCTTCAACGTGCCCTGTTCCACAGTGACGATGACCCACTGCCACAGCCAGCTGCAGAAAATACCAGCCACATACAGGCATGCCATAAGCGTCAACGCACGCAGCAACGGCATCCAATCAGGATTGGTGGCACCAACCATCGGCAGAATGTACGTATCGACCAGCGACTGCAGGAACAGCGACGATCCGGCCTGGGCCGCGGCACCGACGAGAATGCACACTACCACAAGTGCCACACGCCACTTGTATTGGAAAATGTAACCGAAGATACGCTTGGTGGTGCCCGGTGCGGCTTTCTGCATCGGCGGCTTGCCGTGCGATTGCTGCATGCCGGCCGCGTTGTTGTTGTCTTTGGATTTCAATGCGGAAGTTTGTTCAGTCATCTGTTGCCTCCTTTCACTGCAGTTCCTCAGGTTGAGCCTGATTCTTGGTTTGCGATTCGTAGATGGAGCGATATTCGTCGCAGTTTTCGAGCAGTTGTTCATGCGTGCCGGCCGCCATGATGCGGCCGTGGTCCATGACGAGAATCATGTCGGATTCCTGCACGGAGGCCACACGCTGGGCGATGATGATCTTCGTGGTGTCGGGAATCTCATGATGGAATGCGGCGCGAATCAGCTGATCGGTTTTGGTGTCGACCGCGGACGTGGAATCGTCGAGAATAAGGATCTTCGGCTTTTTCAGCAGCGCACGCGCAATGCACAAACGCTGGCGCTGACCGCCGGAAACGTTGGTACCGCCCTGTTCGATGTACGTATCGTACTTGTCGGGGAATTCCTGAATGAAGCCGTCGGCCTGCGCAAGCTGGCATGCGTGACGAATCTCTTCATCAGTGGCGTTCGGATTGCCCCAACGCAGGTTTTCGGCAATGGTTCCGGAGAACAGCACGTTCTTCTGCAATACCATGCGACCTGATCGCGCAATACTTCCAAATCGTAATCGCGCACATCCACGCCGCCGACCTTCAGCGAGCCTTCGGTCACGTCATACAAACGTGGCACAAGCTGCACCAAACTGGACTTTGCGGAACCGGTGCCGCCGACGATGCCGACGGTCATACCGGAACGGATCTTCAAATCAATATCGTCAAGCACCGGCTTTTCGGAAGTGGCGGAATAACGGAAGGTGACATGGTCGAAATCAATCTCACCATTCTTCACTTCCTTGACGGGATTAGCCGGATTCGTAACCGTGCTTTCCTCGTTCAGCACCTGGCAGATGCGTTCGGCGGAAGCCTGCGAAATAATGCACATCACGAAAATCATGGACAGCATCATCATGGCCATGAGAATCTGCATGGCGTAAGTGACCAGTGCGGTCAGATCGCCGGTGGTCAAGCCCAAGGCCGCATTGTTGCCGGACGCCACGATCTGCTGGGCGCCCATCCATGCGATAAGCAGCATGGACACGTACACGCACAGCATCATGAGTGGATTGTTGAAGCTCATAATGCGTTCGGCCTTGGTAAAGTCCTTGAAAATGCGCTGCGAAATGCGGTTGAACTTTTCGGTTTCGTGGTTTTCGCGATTGTAGGACTTGACCACGCGGATGCCCTGCAGGTTCTCGTCGACCACGTTGTTGAGCTTGTCGTACGTGTGGAACACACGCTCGAACACCGGATGCACCAGTACTGCCAGACCGCACAAGCCGATGGCGAGCACCGGAATGCAGGCGAGAAACACCAAAGAGATGGATGGGCTGATGCGGAAGGAGAAGATCCACGCCACAATCACCATGATCGGAGCGCGCACACCCATGCGGATGATCATTGAATATGCGTTCTGCAGGTTGGTCACATCAGTGGTCAGTCGCGTGATGATCGAACCGGTGGAGAAACGGTCGATATTGGTGAAGCTGTAGCCCTGCACCTTCTCAAACTGGTCGTGACGCAGGTTTTTGGCGAATCCTGCGCCCGCAATGGCCGAGAACTTTCCGGCCAAAAAGCCGGATGTCAGCGAAACCGCCGAACAAATCAGCAGAATCAAGCCGAATTTCAAAATCGCCGGCATGCTGCCACCGCTGATGCCCTCATCAATCAGCGATGCCATGACGGTCGGAATAAGGATTTCCAGCACGCTTTCCACGGCTACGAATACCGGGGAGAGCAGGCTGGCTTTTTTGTATTCGCGCAGGGATTTGCCCAGTGTGCGAATGACGTGTTGCTTTGGTTTTGACGTTGTGGACGTCGTTGCGTTTGCCGCTGTCACTCCTTGTCCTTTCTTTTTCGTACTTACTTGCTTGCGTGTGTTACCTGAGGTTGTTTGCGATCGCCATTTCCTGCGACATTCGCAGTATGCGCGAAACGTATTCATCATGAGAATCGCGATTATGCGGATTCCGTACATCGCATGATTCTTGCGATTCTTGCGAAACCTGCGGCTTTTGCGAAACCTGCGATTCGCCAAAATCCTGTTCCTGTATTTCCAAGCTTGAATATCGGCTTTCGTCTCCGATCAAACCTGTTTTCACCAGATTCGTCTGCATGACGTCAAGCATGTGCATGAATTGGCGGATCTGGTCGTCATCAAGACCTTCCAACAGGATTCGTTCCATGTTTTTCGCATTGTCGTGCAGCACTTCGGCAATATGCCTCGATTTGTCCGTCAATACGATCTTTTTCAGACGTGCGTCACGCTTCACCGACTCGCGGGCGATCAGCCCCTTCTGCTCCATCAGTCCCAACACTCGGCATGATGTGGATCGGGTCACGCCGAAACGTTGCTCGATGTCTTGAGGGAAGATCTCCTCGTTATCATGTCTTGCCAAGTACACGATGATGTCAACGTTGCCGTTGCTGACGTCTTCCGCCTCTTCGGGACGGGTGACGCGCAAATACCGGTTGACCACGTTGTGCAGCGAGCGAATGGCCACGCTGGGAGGCTTGGTCAGGCCACTTTCCCAGACTTCGGCAAGTCGTGAACCTGACGGTTCCTTGTATTGTTCATTCGTCACTTCTGTCACACCACACATGCTAAACCGTTGCATATACAACTGTTGTACATGCAACGATTAGCGTGTCGCGCATCTCATCGTCCGCGACAAAAAAGGCCGAGGAATCAGATCCGCACCGGTTCAGCGTTAACGGATCGAATCCCTCGGCCTTAAGCCTTGAATCCTACGAAACTACTTGGTGAGTTCAGCGTACTTCTCAAGCATGTATTCGAAGATCTGCTTGCCATCGGCGCCCATCAGCACCGACATGCTGTTGATCGGCATGGAATCGAGGAACAGGCGGGTCATGTCGTTGTCGGGCACCACCGGCATGCGGCCGGCTTCGCCCTCGGCACGCAGGATTTCAAGCACCTTGGAACCGAGCGGATCCTTACGCCATTCCATGAAGTTGGACCATTCGGTGAGCGGCTGGGCCTTGCCGTCGCCGTCGAGCTCCACCACCGCGGAACCGGCGATGTCACGGCTGGACGTGCCGACCTCGATGGTGTATTCGCCGCTCTCCACGTGCCAGTCATTGAACCTCTCAGACCAGTAGGCAAAGGCGCGATCGTCGAGCTCGAAGGAGACTTCTGCGGATTCGCCAGCCTTGAGGAATACCTTCTTGAAGCCCTTAAGCTCGTGTTTCGGGCGGGCTACGTCGGCCTTGCCAGGAGCCACGTACACCTGCACGGTTTCGGCGGCGTCAACGTTCGAGGTGTTCTTGACCACTGCGCTGACGGATGCGGTACAGGCACCGGTCTTGACGGCCTTCACGTCGCTCACTTCGAACGTGGCGTAGCTCAGGCCGAATCCGAACGGGTAGTCGACGGCCTTGTTGTAGGTGTCGTAATAGCGGTAGCCCACGAACACGCCTTCGCCGTAGTCGACATGCCCCTCTTCGCCCGGCCAGTTGATGGTGCTCGGATCTTCGTTGATGTCGAACGGAATGGTCTGCGCGAGCTTGCCGGACGGGCTCACCTTGCCGAACAGCACGTCAGCGAGCGCCGGACCGCCGGACTGGCCGAGCAGCCAGGATTCGAGGATGCCCTTGGCGTTCTTGGCCCACGGTGCCACGGTGACGACGGAGCCGTTGGAGAGTACGACCACAACGTTCTTGTTTTCGGCTGCGACGGCTTCGAGCAGTGCGATCTGCTTGGCCGGCATGTCGAGGGTCTCACGGTCGAAGCCTTCGGATTCGGCTGCTTCGGGGAGCCCCAGGAACATGAGCACCACATCGGCGCCCTTGGCAGCGTCGACGGCTTCGGCTTCGAGTGCCGGATCGGCCGGTTCGAGGTCGAGGGTGAAGCCTGGGGCGAACTTGGCGTCCACGCCGCGTTCGGTGAGGGTGTCGAGGAAGCTGGTCATCTTGGTTGGGGTGATGTGCGAGGAGCCGCCGCCCTGGTAGCGCGGAGTGCGTGCGAATTCGCCGATGACCGTGACCTTGGCATCGCCGGCGATCGGAAGGATGGCATCATCGTTCTTGAGCAGCACCATGGATTCGATGGCCGCCTGATGTGCGACTTCGTCGTGAGCTTCGATGTCGAAACGATAGTTTTCGATGCTCATGGCTGCGCGCGTCTTGTTGACCAGGTCGATCATGCCTTGTGCCATGTGGTCGAGCTGTGCCGGCTGGATGCGACCGTCACGTGCCGCATACACGATTTGGTCGTCGGTGTAGCTTGGCGGCATTTCGAGGTTGAGGCCCGCGTTGAGGGATGCGACGCGATCATGGTCGGCGCCCCAGTCGCTCATGACGATGCCTTGGAAACCCCATTCGTCGCGCAGCACGTCGGTGAGCAGCCAGTGGTCCTGGGCGGCATGCACGCCGTTGATGCAGTTGTATGCGCACATGATGGTCCACGGCTGGGCTTCCTTGACGATGTGCTCGAACGCCGGGAAGTAGATTTCGCGCAGCGCACGCTGGGAGATGTTGGCGCTGATGCGCAGACGATCGGTTTCCTGATTGTTGGCGGCGAAATGCTTGAGCGAAGTGCCCACGCCCTTGGATTGCACGCCGGCGACGATGCCGATGGCTTCATGACCCGCCAGGTACGGGTCTTCGGACCAGTATTCGAAGCAACGGCCGCCAAGCGGGTTGCGCTTGATGTTCACGCCCGGGCCGAGGATTACGGCGACCTTCTCCTGAATGCACTCTTCGGCCATGGCTTCGCCAACCTGGTGGATGAGTTCCGGATTCCAGGAGCTGGACAGACCAGCCGCCGGCGGGAAGCAGGTGGCAGGCACGCAGTTGTTCAGGTCGACTTCGCCGGTGGTGGCCGAATTGGACTTGCGCAGGCCGTGGGGGCCGTCGGTGATCATGTAGCCGGGAATGCCCTTGGCTTCAACGCCCTGCAGATGCCAGGCGTCGCCGCCGGAAGTCAGGGATGCCTTCTCTTCAAGCGTCAGGTCATTGACGGAAGGATAGGTGCTTTCGCTCATACGTTCCTCTTTCGCATCGTTTTCTTGAGTTCGTATCGGTTAACCGATCTGCATGAGACCTCAACCCCAAAATCTCTACTAACCGGTCGGTAGGCACTTTATCAAAACCAACACCGCAACACGCCAATCTTCTTTGAAAAATCAATTAACCGACCGTAAAGTAACTGCAGTATTTACAACTTGAGAGAAATGACGATTCATAAGCATTGCAGCGCACATGAATCGCCATCAATGAAGGGCAAGAGAGGGAATCATCATGGCCAACGAAGAAGTCGACCGAAGGGCGGAGATTCTCAATGCGGCCGTCGAACTGTTTGGGACGCTCGGCTATTACGGCACTTCCCTGCAGAAAATCGCCGATCGCGTAGGACTCACCAAGGCTGGCGTACTGCATTATGTCGGCAGTAAGGAAGGACTGCTCACAGCCGTGCTGGACGAAGTCTACGATTCCGAAACGGAAGACATTCTTACCGACATGGTACGTGAGCCACGACCGTTGATCGCCGACATGTGGCGCAGGATCGTAGCGGTGAACGCACGCAGACCGCTTCAGGTGCACATGTTTTCCACGTTGAGCGCCGAAGCGATCGACCCGAACCACCCTGCACACGAGTACTTCGCCAATCGTGAGCTGCATAATGCCGATACCGCGCTCAATATCCGTTGGTGCACGCCCGAAGGCGTTGATACGCGTCGGCTGCTTAATGCGGGATTCGCCATGATGGATGGCGTGCAGCTGCGTTGGCTGCGCACGCCCGGCCAAGATCTGAACGCCATGTGGGCGGAATGCGAAGACGCCCTGTTCCCCCTGCCCATGTGGGAGGGCTACCGCTAAGCCTCTGCCCCGGCACTGCATTACTGTATGGATGCAGACGTAGAAGGAGGCATGTATGCGGATTTTGCTGGCGCCGGACTCGTTCAAGGAGGCCGCTTCGGCTGAAGCAATCGCACAGGCGATGGCTCGCGGCATTAAGCGTGGCAATCCGCAGGCGGAATGCTGGCTTTTGCCGCTTTCCGATGGCGGCGAAGGATTGACACAGGCCTTGGTTCATGCCACCGCCGGCACGTTGCACAGTGCTGAGACAGTTGACGCGATCGGCCGCCCGATTACCGCTCAGTTTGGGTTTCTTGGCAATAATCATGCTTCTTGTATTCTCCACACCGCCGTGGTCGAATTGGCTTCGGCAAGCGGACTTGAACGGGTCTCCCCTGCCGACCGCAATGCGTTGGTTGCTTCCACGTTCGGTACCGGCTTACTGATTCGTGCTGCGATCGACGCTGGCGCGGATTGTATTGTGCTTGGTTTGGGTGGTAGTGCCACTACGGATGGTGGCACGGGATTGGCTCGCGCGCTTGGATTTCATTTTCTTGATACGGCAGGTCATGATATTCCGCTTGGTGGCGGTTCTCTTGTTGATTTGTCGAGGATTGATGATTCGGAAGTTCCCGATTTTGTAAAAAATGTTCCGATTGTTCTCGCTTGCGACGTCACCAATCCTTTGACCGGCCCGGAAGGTGCCGCCCATGTGTTCGCCCCGCAAAAAGGCGCGACCGCAACACAGGTCGAGCTTCTCGATCAGGGGCTTGCGAATCTCGCGCACGCAATCATGCAATATAACGGCCGCGATATCGAGCACACTCCGGGAGCGGGCGCTGCGGGAGGTACCGGAGGTGGCATGCTTGGCCTGTTCAACGCAACAGTGAAGCCGGGAATCGAACTCGTGCTTAATCTTGCACATGGCCGTGAAGCGTGCGCTTGGGCTGACGTCGTCATCACCGGAGAAGGTTCTATCGACAGTCAAACGCCATACGGCAAAGTGCCAAGCGGCATTGCAAAATTGGCGCAATCGCAAGGAAAACCAACCATTGCCATCGGCGGAACGGTAACCCGTGACCCACACACCGTCGAAGCGCTGAACAAAGCCGGCATTATCGCAACATTCGGCATTGCGCCCGGGCCAGCAGATCTTACAACGTTGATCGCCAACACGGAACGCAATGTCGAAATCACCTGTGCCGCAATCGCCAGCACATTGCGCATCACCGCAGCTACTTCACCCTGCGAATCAGCATGATGAACACCGCACCCAGCAGCACCGCGACCACAGCGATCGGGAACAGCGCCGCATAACTGCCAGTGGCAAGCACAATCGCACCGACAGCCACAGGCGCAAGCACCTGACCAACGGTGTTGGCGAGATTCAGAATGCCCAGATCCTTACCAGCTTCTTCCTGACTTGGCAACACATCGACGTTCAACGCCTGATCGACGGCAATGTAAATGCCATAACCGGCACCGCCGATGCCTGCAAACAGCATCATGCCCAAAGCATTCGGCATGAAACACGGAATGGCCACACCAATCGCGATAATCACCGAACCGATCGCCACGATGACCTTGCGGCGCTGCAGACGGTCCGACAGCGGACCCGACACCATGGACGTGACGATCAGCACAACCATGGAAATCACCGACATGGTGGAAATCGTCGCCGCGGAATCCTTTACGCTCAACCCGCAGTATTTCTGCAGAATATACAGCTGATAGCCGGAAATCATGTTCCAACCCAAGATAAGCAGCAATCTGCCCATCAATGCCAAGTAAAAATCTCGGCAATTCTTGGTAGGAGGAATGAACGAACGCAGCAACTGCTTGACGTCGAGCTTTGCGGTGGCATCCGAAGACTCGACGGAAGCCACAGAAGCAGCCGAGGAGCGTTCGCGCGGCCAGATCAGCACGGTCACGATACCGGTGACTGCGAACAGTGCCGCACCGATCGCAAATCCGGTGCCCATGTTTTCAATGAATTTCGATCCAAGGAACGTTCCGGCGGATGATCCGACGATCTGCGCACCACCATAGAATGCGGAGAACGTACCACGCACGTTTTCCGGAATGCGGTCGGACAGCACTGCCACAGCCGGAGCGATCATCATGTTGACGCCGACCTGCACAATGCACCATCCGGCCACAATACCCACCAACTGCGCACTGGAGAAGGCGAGCACATAGCCGGCTGCCGTAATCAGACCACCTGCCACAATCCATGGCGTGCGCTTGCCGAAACGCGAGCGCGTGATGTCGCTTAACGCACCAAAAATCACGTTGGAGAACAGTGCGAATACGCAGCCTACGGAATTCATGGTGCCGAGAATCACTTCGGGCACGCCTATGTTCAGTTCGGTGAATCGTTGCGGCAGCAGCACGGCCGATCCGGAAGTGCCTGCGACCATCCAAATCAGCGAGAAGAGCACGAAGCCGACGCCGAATCGCCATTTTTCGGTGGATGTCAGTTTGCGGCCGCTGTCAGGTGCGATATCACTCAATACTGCGGTGCTTGGCTCGCGTGATGCGTTTGCTGTCATGATTCCCCCTTTGGAAGCATGTTCTTTTTGAAATATTGAAATGATTTGAAATATACGATGAAGAAAGCTTTTTTCATTTTTGGTATGATCGCAGTCCTGCCGACGCCGACTTTTATTTGGCTTCAGCTTCGGCAGGACTTTCGTTCATATGATTTCACACGATTCCGTACGATTACAGCGCCATCTGCAGATGATGCGTTCCCGCAACAAGATCGACGCGCTCATGGTCGACGATATCCACGAATGCCGTGGTTCCGGCAGGTACCGCAACCGTCAGATCAAGCACATTGTCGTTGACTTCCCATTGCACTTCCGCCTTGCCATATGGGGTGATGTGAGAGGTTTCGGCATGGGTGAGATCTCCCCCGATCACCGGAGCGATACGGAACCGCTTCCAGCCGGGTTCAACGGCTTCAAGGCCGCCGATATGCGCATGCATCCATTCCGCCACCGATCCGAGCGCGTAATGGTTGAACGAGGTCATGCCGCCGGGGTTCAGCGAACCATCGGCCCGCATGGAATCCCAACGTTCCCACGTGGTGGTGGCCCCCATAACCACTTGGTAAAGCCAGCTTGGGCATTCGGTGGAGGTAAGCAGCGCGTAGGCCTCGTCGTTATGGCCGGTCATGGTCAACGCCGGAAGCACGAATGGCGTGCCGGCGAATCCGGTGCTTACCTTGCCGCCGGATTCGCGCACCAGGCAGGCGAGTCGATTGCCGGCCTTCACGCGGCGCACCGGTTCGCCGTCAAGCAGTCCGAAGGCGATGGCGAGCGCGTAGGCGCACTGGGTGTCGGATGTCATGGTGCCGTCAAGGTTGGTGAAACGCTGCAGGAATCCATCAATCACACGGTCACGCAGGGCGGCGAATCGAGTTTCATCATCGGTTTTGCCGAGAATATGCGCGATGTGCGTGCCTTGCATGCAGCTGCGTGCGTAGAACGCGGTGGCGACCAGTTCCTTTTCGGTCATGGCCTGCGTAGGATCTTCCGGAGGCGCGGTCGGATCAAGCCAATCGCCAAGCTGCCCGAGCGGATAGTCCGGCTTGCGATCCCATACGCCATCGGGCGAAAGGTACCCTGCCACTTCATCGATCCAATCACGGATCAGATCGTAGGAATCGGCGAGCACCTGCACGTCCCCGCTTTCCATGTACAGCGTCCACGGCACTTCCACCGCCGAATCGCCCCACGTGGAGATGGCTTGTGGATGCGCCCATACGCCCAACGGCACGAACGCACGTAGAACGGCACAGTGCCCCACTTGACCTGGTCGGCACGCACGTCTTTCAGCCAGCTTTTCAGGAACCCGTATACGTCATACAAATAAGCCGCGGTAGGCACGAACAGGCAGATGTCTCCCGTCCAACCCATGCGTTCGTCGCGTTGCGGGCAGTCGGTTGGAATGGACACGAAGTTGGAACGCATCGACCATACGGCGTTCTCGTGCAAACGGTTGAGCAGCGGATTCGATGTGGTCAGTTCGCCGGTGCGTTCCATCACAGAATGGTAGACGCGGCAATCCATGTCGGCTGCGGTCAGTTCTCCTGCGAAACCTTCGATCTGTGCATAGCGGAAGCCGTGCATCGCGAATCGTGGCTCCCACCAAGCGTCGGAACCGTTGGAAGTGTACACATCGCACTGCTGGCCTCTGCGCAAGGTTCGCGTGGCGATGGATCCGTCCGGTTCCAACACTTCCACATGACGTAACGTCACGCTTTGTTCTGCTTCAAGATCGCGCATGTGCAGGCGGATGCGCTGCGAACAGTTCTGTCCGAAGTCAACCAGCCATATGCCACGACCATCTTCCGTGTTGCCGATGCGTTCGACGCTGACCGGCTCATGCGATTCATGCGCGCGCACCGGCGATGTTTCAGGATTTTCAATACGTGCCGGGTCATACATGACTTCCGCGACCGGCTGCCAGGAGCTGTCGTCGAATCCTGGTTTCGACCATCCCGGCTGTTCCAGTCGAGCGTCATATCGTTCGCCTTCGCACAGATCCGAGCAGACGATCGGTCCGAGCGTCGCCTTCCATTGGCGGTCCCATGCGTTGGAATATATGTTCTGCATACTGCCGTCGGCATATTCGACCTCAAGTTGCGCGAATACGGCAATACGATCGCCATAGAAGTTGGAGTAACCGCCATCGAAGCCGAGGCGTCCGCGGTACCATCCGTCACCGAGCCAGAATCCCAATGCGTTGGCACCGGACTGCAGTTCGTCGGTCACATCGTAGGTGAAGCATTCCACGCGCTGGTTGTAGTTGCTCCAGCCTGGTACGAGCGCGTCATTGCCGACTTTGACGCCGTTGATTTCGGCTTCCACAAGACCGAGTGCGCTTAGATATAGGCGTGCGCGTTTGGGTTGTTCCTTCAGTTCGACTTCGGTGCGCACTAATGGCAGGTGACGATGGTCAGTTTCGGATTCGCTCCACGATGGTCCGACGAAATCGGCGACATGCTCATGTTCTTCCAATAGTCCGACTTCGAAATGCAGGGTTGCGCTCGGTTTGCCCAATGGCTGGTGACTTGCCGAAACGGCCTGCATGGTGGCGAACACTTCTTCGCGTGAGGCGAGCGGCGCGAACTGCCATGGAATAAGCACGGAAGTGTCAGTGGGCAGGTAGGTGCGTTCTTCCACAGGTTGCCCGCCGGGAACACGTCGTGTCACTTTGAGCAGGATCTGCGCGTCGATTGGCAGCATGCCGGAGCACACCCATGTCATGCGTGGAGCTGCGGTGGCGATGCCGAGCGCATCTCCCGGGTAGTGTTCCACGGTGAAGCTGATGATGTCAAGATCCGAAGCCAGCGTACTGGGCACAATCTGCGGATCAGTAATGGCCATGATGACCCCTTTGTCTACAAAAATAATGGATCACTTGTTTGTGATGGTGGGAAGCAAAGTCCGAGCCATACCGCAAGGAGAGAGAAACGAACGGCGACGATGGCTGGGACTTTGGCTGGCAATCGCAAGGTATTGCATAACTGACTTGCGATTGGAGATATTGAGTTGTTATGTGATTGCTGTTGTTAATCAGGCTGCGATCTTGTGTGCCTGACGTTCTTCGTCGGTGCCGTACTTCTTCTGAGCACGGATCATGATGGTACCGGCGATGCCTTCGATGATTACGATGCCGAAGAAGCACCACATAGTGGTCTGAATGGTTTCAGGAAGCACCAGAGCCGGGGTGATGAGCGCGAACAGGCCACAGCACAGGCGGGAGAAGCCGTTGATGAAGCCCTGGATGGAGGCGCAAATCTCGATCGGGAAGGATTCCTGGGTCCACACCTTGTACAGTGCTTCGCCTGCCAGCGGGGATCCGAGGTTCATGAAGGCTGTCGCGCCGACGATGACCCATAGGCCCGCACCTCCCATGGCCATGGCGGCCATGGCGATCAGCGAGATCACGATGCCTGCGAAGAACGCCTTGTTACGATATTTGCCGCCTGCGATGGACGCGAACACGATGTTGAGCACGAGCGTCACGAAGTTGAGGATGATGCCCAAGCCGGTGGCCAGGGACTGGGCGGCTCCAGCCTTGGAGAACATGTAGGTCTGGAACTGGCCCCACGTGTTGGCCAGCAGGTTCCAGCCGACGTAGAAGATCACGATGGCAAGGAAGTAGGTGAGCAGCACCTTCTTGTCGGCGCCGAACAGCACCTTGGTCACGGAAACCTTGCCGTTGCCTACAACAGCCGGACGTGCGGCGTCACGAACGTCGGCAGCTTCATGGAAGCGGCGGAAGGTCGGAGAAAGCAGTCGCCACAGCCATGCGATCACAGCGAATACTGCGAGGATGGCGAACACCACACGACCACCGGTGGCACCCTGCATGGCGGAAACCAGGAACGCGCAAATGAAGGAGATGAACACACCCACCTGCCAGAACACCTGGGTGGTGGAGACGAGCTGTGCGGCGGTGGCCTCGTCTGGAGCATCATGGGAGACGATGGTCATGGAAACCGGCAGATCCGCGCCGGAAGCCAAACCTGCAATGATCAGGCCGATCAGCAGTACGGTGAAGTTCGGGGCGAACACGCAGATGGCGGCACCGATGGCGTAGAACAGGTTGATCCAGTTGAAAAACAGCACGCGGCCGATCTTGTCGGCCAAGCGGCCTCCGAACAGCGAGCCGAAGGCGATGGCGAAGGTCAGAATACCGGAAAGCAGGCCGACCTGCGTGGTATCGAGTCCAAGGCCTTCCTGCCAGACCACAATGGTTGCCGACAGACCGACGATGATGCCGGATCCCAGCATCGATCCGATGCCTGCGGCGAAGGCGAGCGGCATGTATTCGCCCAATCCTTTGCCCTTCTTGGTTGAAGTATTCATTGCTCTTTCCTTACTTTTTCATACTTGCATGCGTTTTTTCACACAAGTATGTCCTTCTTTTTTTCAAATGGTTTTCACTGCGTTTTCAAATTGCCGAGGCATCTCCTTTGATCTGTCCAGCATTCAGAAAACACTGCGATTCCATTGTTTTATACACCAGAACATCCTGCCGTCCTCAGCAGCACCTCCAGTGATGTTGTAGTTGAAATACTACATTCGTTTTTGAAAATTTCAAAATCGTCGCGCGTTTTTTTTTTTTCAATATACAATTTCAAAAGAGAGCGCGTAGACTATTGATACATCAAGGAATAACCGGTTTATGTACGAACAGGAGCAATCTCATGCCAGCATCAAAACGTGTGGGCGTTTCCGACATCGCCAAACATGCCGGCGTCTCCATCGGCACCGTATCCAACTATCTCAACTACCCCGAACGCGTATCGGACACCTTAAAAGAGAAAATCGGCGCAAGCATCAAAGAACTGGGCTACACCCCCCGCAGAAACACGCTTCTCCCCCAGCGAGAGAACGCCGGACCGCGCCTCATCGGCTATATCATGACCGATATCGAACATTCCCTGTTCACCTTCATCCATGAAGGAGCGCAGGAGGTCTGCGAAGAAAAACGACCTGCAGCTTATCGCCTTGAACGCATCATCCGACGCGCAACGGCAAAACGAACTGGTGAAAACACTCATCGACATGAACGTGGCCGGAATTCTGCTCAGCACCATATCCGACTCCCCCGAAGACGTGGCCGCGGCACGAGCGGCCAACATTCCCATCATCCTGCTCGACCATACCAATCCCCGTCACGCCGATCAGGTGTGCTGCGTGCTTGAAAACAATATGGCGGCCGGGCAGATCGCAGCCGATGAACTCATTCGCATCGGATGCAGCCGCATCGCGTTCGCCGCACACTCATTCGACTATGAATCCGTACAAGATCGGCAGATGGGCGTCGAAAAAACCATTGCGCGCACGCATGGAAGCACGCAATTGGAACTCATCAATTCCAAAGGTCTGATGTTTGAAGACGGTTACCAGCTCGGCCTGGACATCATCGACACAATGAAGCGTAGCGGCCTGGACGCCATTCCAGACGGCATCATCACCGTCTCGGACGCGCTTGCCGCCGGCGTGCTGTCGGCATTCCATGACCATAACGGCCCACGGGTTCCAGAAGATGTTTGCGTCATCGGCATGGAGGGGGCACGGTTGGAGACCAAATGCCCCATGTCGCTGACCGTAGTGAACGCGCCCGCTATCGACATGGGGCGCAAGGCCATGGCGCAGATGCTCGACTACATCGACAATCCCGCCGCACACGTGCACAGCACCACGCTTATCGAGCCGACTCTAATCCGACGCGAATCCACACGCGCATAATCGCATGCGGAACACTGTTAGCACAGCCCAACTCGACGCAACACAACGGCAAGGTGGGTCTCCTTACCTGGCGAAACCCACCCTTACTACTATTCTGCAGCGTTTGAAAATTTCAAACCATCAGACTGCGGCACGGGACTTGTCTTGCAAGTCACCGAATACCGGTGTGGCCGAACCAAGCCAGTCGCGCTGTTCCTCATTGCCCATGGCATTACCTCCTACCGCCATTCATCGTCGAAGCGGCATATCATTCAGGCTCCGCATCCTCACGGAGCAACCTCACGGAATGATAGACTTTGCCCCGAGGGCAAGGTCAACACGAACAGTGAAGCCCACGACAAGGAGACAATACGTGGCCGGCGATGATGACGAGCTGCTGACGATTGGCGAAGTGGCCAAATTGGACGGCATCACCGCCAAGGCGTTGCGCTATTACGATGCGCATAACATCTTGAAACCAGCCGCAGTAGATCCGGCTACCGGCTACCGACTACCGACTACCGACTACCGATACTACACCCCGATCAAATGCTTGACGTCGATGTGATGCGTATCTGCATCGCCGCCGGCGTGCCATTGGATTCGTTGGAGAAATTCCGTTTCGAAGACGGTTCGCTTGATTGGCGAGCGTTACTTGCCGCAGCGCAGTCGCAGGTGGATGAGCGCATTCAGCAATTACGACGATTGCAGACGTCAATCACCGATTATTCCGGGGAATTGGTACGCAAGGCCTTCTCCCCCGAAGATGGGTTGGTGCGTGCCGATTTGCTGCCGACTTGGCTGGTTGCACAACCTTGCCTCTACGGTAATGTTTGCGATATAAAACGATATTTACGCATAATGACGTCGTTGCGTACCTTGATTCGCGATGCGCAGGCACCGCATTTGCTGCGCAGAGGCATACTGTTGGATTTGGTGGAATGCAAGGCGTTCGCTTTTCAACAGTTCGCGCCAACGCAGCGCATGCTTGATATTTTCCATTCCGGCGATCGTTCGCGAGTAACCTACGATTACCACTTTCCCACTGGAACCGTTGTTATCAATCCTCCCGGAGGTCCTGCGGAAAGTCGCGTAATCGAGCGTGAATCGTTGGCGCAATGCTTTGAGGATGGCATGGCGTTGGCTGAATCGCTCGACGCTGAGGATTGGCCGCATGTCACCATGACTGAGATTTGGGGCAGTCATGCCCCAAATGGTTCGGCTTGCAGGCTACTCCTGAGCACGCTTCACCGAGAAGCGGAACATGAGCAACGCCAGAATCTCACCGCATACGGCCATGCCGAAGAACACCCACATGCTGGTGGAGAAGCCAGCCACATAAGCGTCAGCCTGCTGCATGCCGGCATTCACGTTGGCGGCCGAGAATTCGGAAATCAACGTGGATGCCACAGCCGTGCCGATGGCGCCTGCGAGCTGCTGCATGGTATTCATCACCGCGGAACCGTCGGCGTTCATGGAAGACGGCAACTGGTTCAACGCATGCGCCTGATCGGGCACCAGCACGAATCCGGAAGCGGCCATGAACAGCGCGTATGCCACGGCAATGGCTCCTTCGTGCGAGCCGCCAAGCATCATCGCCACATCCATCACCGCCACGCCAACAAAACCGCAGGCGATGAACTTCGGCGGGAAATGCTCTTTCAACGCGCCGCCGATCAGTGGAGCCGACACCGCGCCAATCACAGCGCCCGGCAGCAAAATCAAAGCGGCCGTCATCGACGTATGCCCCAATCCTCGCTGCAGCAGAATCGGCAGCAAGAAGTTCACACCAAGCACACCGCCGGAAGACATGAGCAGAATCACCATGCCGAGCGTGAATCCCGAATATGCAAACGTACGCACTTCCACCAACGGATGAGCCATATGCAACTGCAATACGGCGAACACCGCCAACACCACAATGGCACCGATAAGCACACTCCAGAATCGCCAATCGCCATTCCATTGCGCGAAGAAACTGGCCGCAACAATAATGCCGGCCAAGCCAACAGCCACCAACAGCAGTGATGGCACCGACAGATAGCCCTTCTCACCGTGACGGATGTCAGGCACGGTAGCCGCGCCAAGCACGAACGAAATCACCAGGAACGGAATCATGGCATAGAAAATCCAATGCCAGTTCAGGAATTCCATCACCAATCCGCCGAACACCGGCCCGATGGCCGGAGCCGCGCACGTCACCAAACTCACCAACCCAAGCATCATGCCGCGCTTGTGGAATGGAGCCTTGTCGAGAATGATGTTGGTCAGCAGCGGCAGGGAAACACCCGTGCCGAGCGCCATGATCAGTCGTGCGGCAAGCAGCATCGGAAAGTTCAATGCGAGCGCGCCGACGAGCGTTCCCACGGAAAACAGCGCGATGGCCATAACAAACAACGCTTTGGTCGGGAATTTGCGCACCATGAACGGTGACGTCGGAATGGCCACGGAAAGCAACAGCAGATACCCGGTGGTCAGCCATTGCACCACGTCGGCGGAAATCGCAAACTCTTCCATCAACGCCGAATATGCGATGTTCAGCGAAGTTTCCGACAGAATGCCGAGGAAGGTGAGAATGGCGAGCGTCACCACCACGATGGTGAGTTTGCCTTCGCTCATACACTTGTCGTTGATTGCGCCGCTTTGTGCGCCGTTGGTGGCGGAAACCGTGCCGTTTTCGGCATGTTCGATGGGTATGTCTGATGGTGCGTTCCTCTTATCCGTAGACACTCTGCTCCTTCGATAGAAAGGTTGTGTAATAGTTCTTGCTTCGAAATTGTCGACGATATTCGCATGCCGGCGCGGCTACAGTTTGCGCCGGCACACACCACACATTACGTAAGGCAGAACATTATGTAAGGCAGAAATGTTACGTGAAATTGCATGAGCCGCCTACGATCAGCATTTCGTAGGCGGCTCATATCAGTCTGGCGTGTCGATTATCGAGTTCTGCGACACGGTTTATTTTGGTTGCTTATGCGACGGTGAAGGTGGTGCGCTTCAGGTCTTCGCGACGGCTGGAGTGACCGATAAGCACTTCGAATTCGCCCGGCTCAACGATTCGGTTAGCTTCAGAATCGACGATGGTGCAATCGGAAACCGGAATATCGAAGGCAACGGTCTCGCTTTCGCCCGGTTCGAGTTCCACACGCTGGAATGCTTTGAGTTCACGATCCGTCCAGCTGTAAGAGGTCACGATGTCGCCGATGTAGAGCTGCACTACTTCCGTGCCCTTGCGATCGCCCGTATTGGTGAGGGTGATTTCGGCATGCACGGTGTCGGTTTCGGCGAACATGCCGGATTCCGGAACATTGGTGACGGTCGGCTCTCCGTATTCGAACGTGGTGTAGCTCAGACCTTCGCCGAATGCGAATGCCGGATCCTGCGTGAGGTCGGCGTAGCGGTTGCCGTGCTGGCCGCGAATCTGGTTGTAGTAGACCGGCAGCTGACCTGCATGGCGTGGGAAGGTGATCGGCAGGCGTCCGCTCGGCTCGGTTTCGCCGAGGATGATTTCGGCGATGGCCTGGCCGCCCTTCATGCCCGGGCTTGGAGCCCACAGCAGAGCCGAAGTGCCTTCGGCCGGTGTTTCGTCAACAATCACACCGTTGGTACCGATCACGGATGCCGGCAGCACCTGCGGCTTGGAGCTGACGAGCACCACCACGAACGGCTTGCCGGTTTCGCGAGCCACGTTCGACAGCGCGTCGATCAGTGCATTCTGGCCGCCGAGCAGTTCAAGCGTAGCGGTGGAGCAGCCTTCACCAATGGCTTGAATCACATCACCCACCACGGCCACGATCAGGTCGCTTTGGCGAGCGTTTTCCACGGCTTCATCGAGCAGTGCGCGGTCGAGCTTGGCGGAAACGCCGATCTTCGGGCGAGGCTGGCCATCCGGGTAGAACTCGCCTTCCGGATCAGGCACCAAATCCACGATATTGGCACCGCGGGAGTACACGACCTCGCAGCCTTCCGGAGAGAGCTGCTTGAAGCCATCAAGCACGGTGGTGATCATCTCGCGCGGGTGGCCGTCAGGCATCCAGTTGATCTGACCGGAGCTGCCCGCCCAGTCGCCCAGCTGAGTTTGCGCATCGTCGGCAAGCGGACCAACGACCGCGATACGCTTCGCGCCAGCCGCATTGAACGGCAGCGAACCATTGTTCTTCAGCAATGCCACGGCTTCGCGAGCCACTTCGAGATTGAGCTGCTGGTGTTCTTCGGAGCCGATCACCGCATTGATGCGTTCCTGATCAGGCAGACGCGGATCTTCGAACAGTCCAAGACGGAACTTTAGTGCGAGAATACGAGCCACGGCGGCATCAATCAACGATTCGTCAAGCAGACCGGTCTTCACGGCTTCGATCGCACCCTCGTAGAACTTCGGGGTGGTCATCACCAAGTCGTTGCCGGACTTGACCGCGTCAGCGGCGGCCTGCACATAGTCCGGCTTAACCTTCTGCTCCCATACGGAACGTCCGACGTTGTCCCAATCGGTGATAAGCGTGCCCTGATAGTTCCAAGCGCCACGCAGCCTGTCGGAAAGCAGCCACTTGTTGAAGGTGACCGGCACGCCTTCGATGGATTCGTAGCCAAGCATGAAGGTGCCACAGCCTTCCTTGGCCACGCGTTCGAACGGCGGCAGGAACCAGGATTCCAGCTTGCGGTGGCTCAGATCGGCTTCGGAAGCGTCACGGCCTCCCTGGGTTTCGGAATAGCCCGCGAAATGCTTGGCGCATGCGAGAATCGCGTCTTTGGCAAGCGGCTCGCCCGCCTTGGCACCACCCTGATAGCCTTTGACGATGGACGATGCCATTTCGCCGATCAGGTACGGGTCCTCGCCAAAGGTTTCGCCCACGCGACCCCAACGGGTGTCTCGCGCGATGCACAGCACCGGAGAGAACGTCCAATGCACGCCGGTAGTCGACACTTCCTCGGCGGTGGCACGGCCCGCGGCCTGCACTTTTTCGGAATCCCACGTGGTCGCCATGCCCAATTGTTCCGGGAAAATGGTGGCTCCCGGCCAGAAGGAATAGCCATGAATGCAGTCGTCACCGATCACCAGCGGAATGCCGAGACGGGTTTTGGTGTTCACCGTTTCCACGGCTTTCGGCAGGTCGGACGGCGAGGTGTGCAGAATGGAGCCGACATGCTTGTTGACGATTAGATCGTCCAAGTCGCCGCTTCGCGCGTCAAGTTGCATCATCTGTCCGACTTTTTCCTCAAGGGTCATACGGCCAAGCAGATCGGCGATGCGTTCCTCGGTCGGAAGTTCCGGATTCTTATACGGCAGATTCGCAGTGTTTTCAATGGTTTCGGTCATGGGATTGCTCACTTTCCTCATTGAAGCGATTTCCTTTAATTACCAATTGGTAGTTTAACACGATGCAGGCACGCACGCAACTCAACATGACCATACCAACACAGAAGGCGAGAAGCCCGTCAGCCCCCTCGCCTTCTCACACGAATACATGCAATGCAATCTTAAATAATCAGCGATATGCATCCCATAATGGAGCGGGAAACAGCATGTTTTCCATCTGAGCCCACTCTTTGCACAAATCAACTTCAGGTTCGCGCAACCACCATAATTGCACGCCATCCATGATTTCCATGGCCTTACGCACCACCGGACGCATGCTGCCGGCCCATGCACCCAATTGCGGCGGAACTACCCACGGGTATTTCGAGTAGCGTTCCCAGATGTCCTCCATGCGTCCCATGAATTCGTCATGCAATGGATGATCCGGGTTCAGGGATTCCGCCGACAGCACGGTGAACAGCTGCACCATCATGCGTCGGCGCGAGTTGTGTTTCACCAGGTAGCGCAGATACGCGGGAAAATGCGGCGCGGCAGGATCACTGCCAGGCATACCGGATGCGAAGAAATCCTCAGGAGTGCCCGTTTCACCGTAATACTCGTTGAACACCATGGCCAGCATATTGTCTTTATTGCCCACATACCGAAGCACACCCTGCTTGGAGATGCCAACACGATCAGCCACATCCTGAATGGAAATACCGTTGAACCCACGCTCGCTGATCAGCTGCACCGCGGCATCCAGCACTTCCTCACGCCGCTCCTGCGGTGATTTTCGGATACGTTTCGGAGTCTCTTCCTCTGCCATGATTCCGAGTCTAATGCACCTTATGTCGATTGCCGTTGATTGACTGACTATGGCATGTCATCGTGAGAGGTATCCGCCCGAATCCATCCATGACGCCATACGCGAGTCAGATCCCACGCCTCAAGATTGCCGCCGTTGCGAGGATCCCGCGGCGGTTTCCCTTCGCCACTACCCGGTTTCGCGGAGCGCGCAAGCTGGTAGCTCCAATAGATCTGTCCCGCCGACACGTCCCATGCCGCGCGTTGCAATCGTGACACTTGGCGGTATGCAGCCGATCGGTTTTGGCTGTGTAGGGCCCACTGATTCTCCACGCACCACTCGCCCACCAGCACGGGAATACGACGAGCCGCCGAACGAATGGCGATGCCACTCGCGCCCACCAGCATCCGGTACAGCCATGGCAGTCGCCGCGATCGCAGGTACAGCCGGCGTGCCGGTCCCGAAAACAACGGATCCTCCATCGCGATGAGATACTGATGGGTGTCGAGCATGACGTTGCGCATGCCAGCACGACGAAACCAACCGCCCCAGCGGAGTAGTCGGAAACCGTCATGGAATACGATCACGGTTTCCGGACGCAGCACGGCGCGCAACCGGGCGTAAGCGTCGCGGTAGAAGCGCTTCAGAAACCGCAGTGAGACATACGTGCTACCGGAAGCCTCATGAGAGTCTTTCGCCGTGTTCGACGTGCTATGGAACACCGACCAGCTCACTGGTTCGTTGAGTACTTCGATGCTGTGCAGGGCCGGTTCGTCGCGGTATCGGCGAGCCAATCGCTCCAGCACGTTCAGCGTGTACTCCACCAAGTCCGTATTCTGCGCCCATTTGCACACACCCGTCAGACCGCCGTTGTCGAAACCATTCTGCGATTCGGGAACGGTATGCAGGTCAATCATAATCTTCAATCCCGTCTCCCGCGCCCAACGGAACGCGCGGTCGAGGTACGTGATGCAGCCCGGATGCCCGGGCCAGTCGCCGAAGATGAAATACGGTATGGGAATGCGTACGAGGTTGATTCCGTGACCGACGATAATACGGAAATCCTCCAGGGTGATGTAGGTTTCGCGGTGCCGGCGCAGTTCCTCGGCGAGATTCCGTTCGGACCAGAGGGATACGTGCGTGCGGTGCATCCAGATTTCATCGTCTTCGGCGCTGCGGGTGAACGGTTTCGGATCCATCCATTTCTCCAGCACCAGCCAGTTGCCGAGGTTCACGCCGTCGATTCGCTCATCGATGCCTAGCACCATGCGTCTCACCGCCCTTACGCTCGGGGGTTGCCCGACTTTTCGTTTCCGTCCATCACAACCCATGGCAAAACCCATTCGGCCCAATGGGCCAAGGAACCGTGCGTCATTCGCAACGTTCCTTGGTCCATTGTATGTGCCCTGCGAGCGGCCACACGGCCGCCCGGAATCGGATCACGACCGGATCAGGGTCGTTGAATGATCGTGGTGGCCGCCCGGGCGGGATCAGTCGACAGGCTTCGTTTCGTCCGCCTCATAATCGAAGAAATCAAAATCGGCGGTCTTCTCATGCAGCGAAGCATCAGTGACGGCAATACCGACCATAGTGCCGGTGAACTCACCGAACTTGCAGTATTCGTCAGAGAACGTGGTGGTATCGAAATCCGGACCGATCTTGGTCCAATTCTCGCCATCATAACCCCATTCGAACCAAGTGCGACGGCCCTCAATGTTCAAACGGAAGTAAATCGGCTTATCTTCCACGGCAACACGAGTGTCAAGCATTTCCGTCTTTTCGCCGTTTTCGAGACGCACGATCGAAATCGCGCTGCCGCCAAGCGTCTGCGAATAATACTTGCGCAGGAAAATGTTATTCATGTTGTCGTAGTAGATGGTCAAGCCAGCGCTGTGCTGGTAGACTTCCGGCTCGAACTCCATCTTGGTGGTCACCGTGGCATACACGCTCGTCAGCTTGCGAGTAAGCAGGCTCGTACGATTCAGCGAGGCAAGCGATTCTTCACCGCGAACACGCAGCCAGCCCGGGCGTTCCGTAGCATTCGCAAACGTGCTCGGCATCTGACGCGGCGAGTAATACCAGTTGCCCAATTCGCCGCCATCAAAGTCATCAAAGTTCGGAATCTCCGGCATCGGCACATCCGGCAGATTCGGTTCCTCAACCTCAATCTTCGCCAGATTGGAACCGTCAGCCATACGCAGCCAGCCATCAGACGTCCACTGCATCTTCTGGATAGCGGTTTCACGACCAAGCGTGCAACGCAATTCCGGCACAAACGGACGGCTCGTCAAATGCACCAGATAGGTTTCGCCATTCGGCAGGTCAACATACGAGCCATGCCCGGACTTTTGCAGCACGGAATCCGGGTTGAAATAGCGCGGCTTCAGATGATCGTCATCGGCACGCTCGTTCGACTCCTTCGGCTGCGAAGTGACGAGCGGACCATTCGGATCCGGCTCGTACGGACCCCACACATTGCGGGAACGCCCCATGGTCACGGAATGGTTGTAGCCAGTACCGCCCTCAGCGCACATAATGTAATACCAGCCATCACGCTTGGTCAGATGCGGAGCCTCAATGCAGCCACGATCAGTAGCGCCACGCCAAATACGCTTCGGATAGCCGACCACATGTTTGGTTTCCGGATCATATTCCACGCAGCAGATCACACCCGGCTTCTCATAGCCTTCGCGGGTCTCCCACTCCAAGCTGACGATGTACTTCTTGCCATCATCGTCATGCAGAATGGACGCATCGAAACCGGAGGAAGTCAAATACACCGGCTCGCTCCACGGGCCTTCAATATTCTTCGACTTAATAAGATAATTATTCACGTCGAAATAGCGTGCATTCATGGAATTCATAACACCATAAATCACGTAGAACATGTCCTCTTCCTCACAATACGTGAGGCAAGGAGCCCAAATGCCCTTAGCGCTCGGCAGCTTGGTAAGGTTCGGATTCGTGTCATCGGTAAGCACATGGGTAAGCAGCTCCCAATGCTTCATATCCTTCGAATGGTAGATCGGAATGCCAGGGAACCATTCGAATGTGGAAACGGCAACATAATAGTCGTCACCTTTACGGCAAATGGCCGGATCAGGATTGAAGCCTTTAACAATAGGATTCTGCAGCATTATCTCTCCTTTGATTTCTGCTTTTCTTTTTTCGTTTTTTACTTATTGCGATTTTGCTTTAGTTATTGCGGCGCCCGCCGCTTACTGCAGTGTTATTTGGTTACTGCAGTGTCCGCCGGAGTCTGCGATGCTCTATTGCTGACACGCTCCAAGGCCGCTCTGGCCAGTCTTTACGGTCTCAACAGAGCATCGCAGACTCCGGCTCGTAACGCTTTTGCGTTACGTTGCGTTGCACTTACGTTGTGTTACGCAAGTTGATGTTTTTAGTGAGTTTTTCCTTTTTTAAAGGATGGGAGGGAGGGGGAACCAGGATTGGGCTATGCAGCGGCCTAGGTCCCAAGAGTCCCAGCCGATCCAGCCAGGGGTGTTGACCGTGTCGGTGAGCAGCTTGTAGTTCCAGTAGTAGAAGCCGCTGCCGTTGCTCCATGCTTCAAGCTGCGACTTGGCAACGCCTTGGTAGAGCGCACGCTTTTCTTCGGCACTGAGCGTTTCCGCCTGCGCACCTTCCTCGCCGTTGAGCACGCTCTGGCCGCCGTGGGTGTCCACACCACAGCCGACCGAGTTGAACAGGCACCACTCGCCCACAATCACCGGGAAGTATTCGCTCATTTCGGCGACCACCGGAGCGTACGTGTTGCGCACGAAATCGTCGTAGCCTTCCACGGTCTGCGGGCAACCCATCATTTCCGCGGCCATCAAGTACTGGTGGGTGTCGAGGATCACGTTTTTTGAACTCTGACGCAAGCTTGCCATCTGCGCCACGCATGAAGTCCTTCCACTGTTCGATATCGAATCCATCATGGAATACCACAGCCTTATCAGTCGGCAAAGCACCCTTGTCGACGTCGCGCAGGCGACGATATGCGGTGATGTAGAAGTTCTTGAGCCAGTCGAATTCAATCGGACCGGTGCCTTCCGCAAGTTCGGCATCGACGGCCTTGTATCGTTCGGTCACGTTCATCATCGGCCAGGACGTGGTGGTGTTCGGCTCGTTGATGATTTCAATGCCCATCAGCGCTTCCCTATTGCCATAACGCTTGGCAAGACGCTCGAGCACACTAAGCACGAATTCAACCTCTTCCGGCAGTTGTGCCCACTTGCACACGCCGGAGATGCCGCCATTGTCGAAACCGTTCTGGCTCATCGGAGCGGTATGCAAATCAATAAGAATCGTCAAACCGTATTTTTCAGCCCAGTTGAAAGCCTTATCAAGTTCATCAATACACCCAATGAACGGTGCTCGATCGCCGAAGATGAAATACGGTACCGGAATTCGTACGGAATTCAATCCCCATGATTTGATGGTGGCGAAGTCGCGTTCGTTGATGTATTCGGCGCGATGCGTTTTGATGCGTGCCTCATAGACGGCCGGGTCGAGCTGCGTCGGCAGGTAATATTCGTCGTCGGCGGTAGTGCCATCGAACAATGCCGGGTTCATCCACTTTTCCAGAACCAGCCAGTTACCCAGGTTCACGCCCTTGATGTAATTGAGACCCATATGCACTCCTTCGTACGTTTTCACCATAGTTTCTATTACTTAGTAACTACTTAGTTAAATGATAATACATTTTTCTTCTCTGCGCAACTTGTAACGAAAAAGCGTTTGCCCACGGCGACCAGTAACCAATCACCACAGACAAACGCCCTGCAACACAACACCGGCTTGCGAAGGTGGCAGGAAGAGAAGGGAAAATCCACCACCCGGCATTCAACAAACCGTTGCCACAGCCAAGCTGACGCGTTACGCACACATCCGCGTCAGCCAGGCAACTCCCCGTCAGTCCAACACGAATGCGTTAAACAAAAACGGAGCAAGCGTCACCTTGATACCACGATCGACATTGCAAGGATCAGCAAATTCAAAACCCTCGGCATCGTCACAAATCCTTCGGATTCATCAATTTGCAATTGTTCGCTTCCTTACGGAAAACCCCGGACCCGATCGAGAAGGGGAAAACGACGGATCCGGGGCAATCATTCAAGGAAGGATTACTTACTTGACCTTCTTGATGGCCATGATGAAGAAGCAGCCGATGATGGCCAGGGCGATGGCGGTCGGGAAGGCGAAGTTGTAGCCGAGGGACACCACGATGGTGGACATGACGACCGGGCCGCACATCTGGCCAAGGGTGGTGCCCATGTTCAGAATGCCCAGATCCTTGCCAGCTTCTTCCTTGTTCGGCAGCACGTCGACGAGCAGAGCCTGGTCGACTGCGTAGTAGACGGCGTAGCCGAGGCCAGCGATGCCCGCGAACAGGTACATGCCCAAGGTGGACGGAATCAGCCACGGCATGGCGATGCCGATAGCGAAGAGCACGGAAGCTACGACAACCGGGACCTTACGGCGGCCGATGAGATCAGAAACCGGTCCAGAGATAAAGGAGCCGACCAGAGACATGACCATCATGATCATGGAGACGACGGACACGGTGACGGCTGATTCCTTAACGGACTGGCCGATGTAGTTCTGGATGATGTAGAGCTGGTAGACGTTGATCATCTAGTAGCTCATGAGCATGCAGAAACGGCCGGCGAAAGCCTTGTAGAAGTCGTGGGCGCCAGCGAACTTCGGCGGGCGGAAGGATACGAGGATGTCCTTGAAAGAGCCCTCTTCCTTCGGCAGGAAGTCAGCGGAACGTTCCTTGGGCAGAATGATCACCGCAACGATACCGCCGAGGAACATGAGCACGCCGGCAACAGCGAAGCCGACAGTCAGGTTCTCGATGAAGAATGCACCGATCATGGTACCAATCGGGGCGCCGATCGTGGAGCCTGCACCATAGAAGGCTGACATAGTGCCACGGATGCCGGACGGCACGCGGTCAGACAGCACGGCGACCAGCGGGGCAATCATGCAGTTGAGGCCGAACATGCAGGCGCAGTAGAAGATGGTGAGCAGCACCGCGTTATGCGTGGTGCCGGTCAGGAACAGGGTGACGCCACCGAGCACCGCACCGAAAACGATCCACGGAGTACGACGACCGAACCTGGAGCGGGAACGATCGGAGAAGTTGCCGAACATCAGGTTAGAAACCAGGGACGCCACTGCGGTGAACGCATTGACGATACCGACGAGGGCGTCCGGATCGGCGCCTTCGATGGTCTTGTAGTGCATCGGCAGCAGCACGGCGGAGACGATGCCGAGGCCTGACATCCACAGGATGCCGAACACCAGGAAGCCAGCGCCGAAGCGGATGGTGTTGACCTTGCTCAGCGGCTTGCCGGTTTCAGGAGACAGCGACGGATCCTTGTCCGCGGCTGCGATGTTGGCGTTGTACGCCACCAAACGCTCCTCTTTGCTTGCGATTGCTTCACTCATGAAACTCTCTCCTTCGATTCATGTTTCAGTAGTGTTTTTGTTGTGTGACACGGACTGCCCCGCCCAGTCAATTAACTACCAATCAGTAATTAACGTATTTGTTACCGTAAATCATTTCTGCCAAAAGCGCAAGTCAATCGTGTTCGATTTGTTGATTTTGCGAATCCGACACCATGATTCCATGTTTAGTTTTACTCTTAAGCAGAATCTCGGTTTTTATTACCTAGTAATTGCTTAGTTAAAGCGTATTACAATCTCTTTTATCTGTCACTTCTCAGCGTGTTCCAACGTTTCTGCCACACTTCCTCTCCTCCGTACTGTAACTTAGTAAGTACAAGAAAAGGAGAGAGCATGCGCCGCCGAATCGAAGATAAACGCAGGAAACGAATGAGCGCCGAAGATCGCAGAAAAGCGATACTCGAAACCACCGTTTCATTCATCTCCCAATTCGGCTTCTGGGGATTCACCATTCGCGACGTGGCACAAGCTCAGAACATCACCGAAGCAGGCCTCCTTTACTACTTCAAATCCAAAGAACAACTCCTTGAAGAAACCCTCAAATACGCCGACCGCACCAACCAAATCGCCATTGCAGAGCATCTTGGCGTTGAAGGCGTGACCGGCGAAGTTTTGCAAGACGGCATCGCATACCATTGCGCTCTCGGACTCAAGGCCATCTCCACAGGAACCGTGGAAACCAACGCAGACCGACCCGAAATGGTTCGTCTCTACACTCTGCTCGAAAGCGAGGCCCTAAGCAAAGACCATCCGGTGCACAAGTATTTCGAACAGCGCGAAATCAATCTGCTGAAGGAATACACGTTCGCAGCCAAACGAGATGACGTCGCCTATCCGGAACGCACCGCACTGCAGGTGCTATCCGCCATGGAAGGGTTGCAATTGCGGTGGCTCAACGGATCTCACGATATCGATTTCGTTGGGGAATGGAAGGCCCTGATCGACCTTCTCATTCCCTAAACGTTCTCTTTGCGGCGATTTCAGCCTGCGATCACCACAACATTCCAGCGGCCGATTGCCAATGGATCACCCTCCTTGACGGCTGTACCCTCCTTCAGTACGACTTCAGCAGTTGCAGCCTCATCAATATTGCCGTCGGTGGCGATGACGACCGGAGCGACCACCACTTCACCTGCAACCGGGCTTGCAACGGTAACTTCGTCGGCGGAATAATTGAGCAGATACGTCACGTTCTCACCGAGGGCATTCACACCCTGACGAACCGAGATCTGGCCCGCGAGCGCAGTTCCGGCAACGGCAACACCAGCATGTTCCACAGCCTCGCGCATAACCGCACGAATGGAATCGGTGTCAAGCAGCGTAGCAATCCACTCGGCATCGCCCTTGCCGAATGCGTGACGGGTGACTGCGGCGTAATCCTTCCAAGCATAGTGGCCGTAGGATGCGAGCACCTCAGTATCAGCGTCGGCGTTCAACAGTTCGATCAGCGACTGAGCATCGGTGGACGCGGTTTCGGCGAGCGCACCTGCGAATTCCACGGAAACGTGGCCATTCGGGCGGGTGAACTGGCTGTAAGTCATGCCGAACACGTCGGTGAGATTGTGCGGAGCGCGGTCGGCCCAAACGGTCACTTCGTCATCGGATACGAAAGAACGCATGGTGGAAACCAAGTGGCCGCCATTTTCAACGAACGTACGCAAGCGATCCGTAGTTTCCTGAGACGTGCAGTAGAGCGCCGGAGTCACGATCATCTCATACTTGGCGAGACGTTCGGCCGGAGCATCGGACGGCACGAAATCGCATTCGACGTTGAGCTCGAACAGCGCGTCGTACACGTTGCGCACCACGTCGTTGTACTTGAGGTTGCCGCCGAACGGGAAGCCCGCTTCGATGAGGAACCAGTCGAGCGCGGTGAGCGACTCGTTGCTGACCATGATGGCCACCTTGTTCTGCTTCTTCAGATGAACGAGACGCTCCCCCACTTCCGGCTTGCCGATTTCGTGTCCGAACACGCCTGCCTCGCGGTAGGTCGGGTTCGGTTCGAGGTCGTGGCTCAGCAGACCCTTCCAGTAGGTTTCGAACGAATTGTGGATGGAATGCCAGTGCCAGTATTCCACCATGTCAGCGCCGGAGGCCAAGTGCGAGTAAGCCTGCAGACGAAGCTGTCCCGGGAACGGAACCCAGCCATGCTGACCCTGCGCTTCGGTTTCGAGCACGAGGAAGTTCTTGCCGTCCTTGGTGGAACGGGTCATATCGCCGCCGAATGCGATTTCCTTACCGGTCAGATCGTCTTCGGTCGGATGGTAGATGTCGACGCCGGTGATGTCCACTGCGGTCGCGGCCTTGAAGTGGTCGACGGCCGGCTGCACGCCGAAGGAATAGCCACGCCATTCGAAATCGAAATTGTGGGTGATGAACTGGTCGTCATGAGCGTATTCGCGCACAATATCGGACTGCCACTGCAGGAAGGCACGCACCTGATCGCGACGGAACTTGTCGAATTCGCCGCCGAGGGACTCGTTAATCGTGGCGGTCACATCCGGGAAGTCCTCCCAGGAATTGATGCGGTTCGACCAGTAGTCAAGACCGAAGCGATGGTTCAGCTCGTTCAGATCGCCATCGAACTTCTCATACAGATACTTGATGAATAGGCGCTGCATGTCGTTGGACACGGAATCGTAGTACTTGGTTTCGTTATCGACCTGGTAGCCGATCACTGCCGGATGGTCGGCAACGTGGGAGATCAGCTTGCGGATCACGCGTTCACCGTAGAAACGGTAGGTGGCATTGACGATGTCCATGATCTGGCGTGCGCCATACTTGCCTTCACCGTTCGGGGTGACTGCGAGCACGCTCGGGTCAAGCTTGACGAGCCAGCTCGGCACTGCGTAGGTCGGGGTGCCTACGATGACGTCGATGCCCGCGCGCTGTGCTGCGTCGAGTGCGCGGTCAACGTAAGTGAAGTCGAATACGCCCGGCTGCGGTTCGCAGGTGCTCCACGTGGATTCGGCGATGCGAATGACGTTCAGCCCCGCTTCCTTCATCATCCTCATGTCTTCATCGACGCGGTCGATGCCTTTCATCATGAGGTACTCGTCGTAATATGCGGCACCGAAAAGAATGTGATCTGCCTCGTAACGACTCATGGATCCTCCATCGTCTTCATTGACTTGTTACTAGTTACTACTTGTTGCTACGTCTAAGGTTGTTTTCTTGCGATATCCCCGAGTTTTTTCTCAAGTATCCGTATCTAACAGCCATTAGATATAAGAAATATAAATCTTCCCGATTCAGCTGTCAAGAACTGCAAAATTTCAGGCGTGTCTTACCTAACAACCATTAGATACAGCGTTTCCCCTTGACCAAAACCAACCAATCACCGCAATCCACACAAAAAGCTATCCCAGCGAGCAAATCTTTCCAGCCACTGGAGCAAGCTTCCCGCAAACACACCTCCAAAAGTCCTGATTCTTCCAGCTAGTGGAGGAATTGAGACACAAAAGGCCATAGAAACACAGTTCGCAAGAAAACTGCACACGGCTTAGCGGTAGCCGTCCCAGACAGGTGAGGGGAAGATCATCTTTTCGAAGGCAAGCCATTCATCGTAGAAATCGATGGGAGGCTTACGCATCCAACGCAGTTGAATGCCGTCCATCGCTTCCAAGCTTTGACGCACCATCGCACGCATATTCTCCCAACCGCCGATTTCAGGCGGCAATTTCCATGTGTACTGGGAATAGTGTTCCCACACGTATTTCGGACGATTCTCGAAATAGTCGTGCAACGGATGATCCTCACTGAACGACTCAGTTTCTAACACCATGTATAGCTGCAGCAAGCTGCGTCGGCTCGCATTGTAACGTACCAAAAAACGCAAGTACGCGGGAAACAGCATGCCTTCCGGATCACTGCCGGGTAGTCCCGACGCAGCGAAATCAGCCGGAGTGCCCTCCTGATCGTAATTGTCGGTGACCAGCAGCGACAGCAACCGTTCCTTGTTGCCGATGTAATGCAGCAATCCAGGCTGGCTCATGCCAATCGCATCAGCAATATCTTTCAACGATGTACCGTAATACCCCTTTTCCCCGATAAGACGGCTCGCCGCAGCGACGATTTCCCGCTTACGCTCCTCAGGTGTTTTACGAACACGTTTCTTCCCCTCATTAGCCATATGGACAGTATACTATCTACTACCCATTAGACAGGCGGAAATCATATCAAACCACAACATTCCCACTCGCCACATAAAAACGGGCCGACCTTCAACAGACCAGCCCTGAATTACATTCAAAACCACTTCGAGATCACATTCAGTCAGCCTCGGCCAACCAAAAATATTCGAAAAACAGTTTTACTTCTGGAACACGTCAGGATGCTTCGGATCGCCAGGTTCGTCGGCAAGCACACCTTCGAGCCTAAGAATTCCTGCCAGAATTCCAGCGAATTGCCATACGGAGCGGCCTGGTGGCCATGCGCCTGCAGGTTCGCCTTCGCCTCAAGCACGTCTTCCTCGCGAATGCCGTCGAAATACGATTCGAGACGCTCACGATTCGCCGGATCATAGAACAGCGATCCGATGATTTCCGTCAACCGTTCCGCACGCGCCACAGGCAGCGAATCCCAATGACGGAATTCAATGAAGTTCTTCAAACGCACATCGTTGAAATGCGTGGAAATCACATGATTGATTTCGTATGCGTTGAGTTCTCGATCAGGATACACGTCGTTCGCGTTCTCATAGAATGCAGGATGATGCAGATCAGTTCCGGGAGTTTCCAACGCTTCCGGAGTGTGCGTCAGATCAGCGAACATCATCGGCGTGCTCAGCACGTCAACCGCATAATCCTCCCAACCAAAGCGAGGATCAAACAGTCCCGGAATAACGTTCGTACGCTGGAAATCCAAATAATCCCACATGCGCTGGCGCAGCAGCGGATACGGATTCTCCCGCCCCTCGAAGTACGGAGTGTTACGGAAGAACCATGCAAGAATCGGACCGATCACCGTACCCAAACGCAACTTGGAAATCGCATCCTCTTCCGAAACATAGTCAATGCTGATCTGCGTCGAAGCAGAGCAGCGCATCATGCACGGACCAAACTGGCCGACACGACCCAAATACGCGGTCATCGCCTTGTAACGGTCCTTCGGATTCACAGGAATGTCGGCATAGCCGGACTTCGGCTGATACCCGTAATTAACCAAGCGGAAGCCAAGCTCGTCAAGCACCGGATCGACTTCGCGGCGGAACGCTCCGTAAATCGTGCGCAGATCCTCCGGCTTGTGCAGAATACCCAGCGAACATTCCAGCTGGCCACCCGGCTCAAGCGACACGGAAATACCTTCGCGCCCAAGGCCAACAAGCCTGCCGTTCTCCCAGTATTCCTTGCTTTCGTCGTAATACAGGCGAATGCGGTTCAGCAACGCCTCGATGCCGTTCTCCTCGTAATAGTTCACGGCGGTATCATCGCTGTTATGCACCGGCAGATGCTCGATTTCCACGCCGAAACCGCCGGTTCCGCGCTCTTGGCAGCCTGATTCGAAGAATTTGACCAGACTTTCCACATGCTTCGGATTCGGCTCGGTAAGCAGGTGTGCGTAAGAAATTCGTGGTGCTGTCATGTTGGCAATCCTACCGAAACTCATTGATGAGCACGGCGCGATTGCTATACGAAAAACTGATAGCCAACTCTTGCGTATCCCGAATCGAGTACACATTTTCAATTACAACAGACATGCTCTGCAAGACCGACCAATAATAATTAACAGCTGTCAATAAAGTCAGAAGCAATTACCACTATTTGGAGAATTGTTTGTATATATCAATAAAAATACCGACGCTGAAGATGTTGTCCGCGTCGGTATTTTGGTCAATTCCAGTCAGTGCTTATTGATTTATCTGCCTATGATCAGGCGACTTTTTTGCTTTGCGTCGTCTCACCCTGTTGCGCGGCCTTGTGAGCCTTCTTGGCGGCTGCGATCATCAGTTTGATGCGGTTGAGCTGGTTCGCTTCGGATGCTCCCGGATCGTAATCGATGGACACGATGTTGGCTTCCGGATGCAGTCGGCGGATCTTGCCGAACATGCCTCGGCCGGTCACGTGGTTCGGCAGGCAGGCGAACGGCTGCGCACAAATCACGTTCGGACAGCCGGATTCGATGAGCTCAAGGATTTCCGCAGTCAGCAGCCAGCCTTCACCAGCCTGCACACCCACGGAAGTGACCTCGTCGGCCTTCTTCACGAGTTCCGGCATCGGCAGGTCCTGGGAGAACTTGCCGTGTGCTAAATCGATCGCCTTGTGCACAGGAGCGTTGTACATGTCAAGCGCCTTGCGCATCAGCGCGTAGCCAAGCTTGTTGCCGCCCATGCCGAGGTAATGCTCGTTCCAGTCGGAAATGTATGGGCGGGTGGTCATGAATTCCATGATGCCCGGCACCACAGCCTCGCAATTCTGCGATTCAATAACGTCGACCACATGGTTGTTGGCGTCCGGCTGGTACTTGACGAGGATTTCGCCCACCACACCGACGCGCACCTTGCGCGGCTCGTCCTTCAACGGCAGCGCGTCGAAGGATTTCACAATCTCCTTAACGAGCGTCTGATACGGCAGATACCCCTTGCCGATGAACTTGCGTGCCGTCTTGGAATAGCCGTGGTGTTCGAGCGTTTCACGCACGATGGTGTCCCACGTGTGGTACAGCTGATTCGCACTGCCTGGCGTCACCTCGTACGGGCGTACGCGATACAGGCATTTCATCAGCAGATCACCGATAATCAGCGCCTTGATGACACGATGCAACAATGCCGGAGTGGCGGTGAAGCCCGGATTGTCTTCGATGCCCTGCGTGGAAATGGCGATCACTGGAATCTGCGGATAGCCAGCATCGACCAATGCCTTGCGGATCAGGCCGAAATAGTTTGTGGCTCGGCACATGCCGCCGGTCTGTGTGATGGCGAGCGCGGTGTGTTCCGGATCGTATTTGCCGTCCAAAATCGCGTCCACGAGCTGACCGATAACCATGATGGCCGGGTAGCAGGCGTCGTTGTTGACGTATTTCAGACCGGTTTCCACGTTTTCGCGGCTGGCGTGTTCGAGAATGTCGAACTTGTAACCGCCGGAACGGATCACGGATTCCACCAAGGAGAAGTGGATCGGACTCATCTGCGGAGCCACGATGGTGTAGTCCTTCATGTCTTTGCCGAATGGCACGCGGTTGGCGTACTTCGACATGGTGGCGGAATTGTGCGCGGATTTCTTCGCTTCGCCGATGCCGTTTTCCGCGGCACGCCTGGATGCGGCTTTGACGGCTTCGGTAAGTTTCGGATTGGCTTTCATCACGGTGTCAAGCATGACTTGACGTCCCGGAGTCGGCGCCTCAGACCCGGTCTTGCGGAATTCGCCCTGCTTGTTAGACGCACTGTCTTGCTTGTTGGGCATGACTGCGGCGATTCCGCGCTGCTTGTTGCGTTCGCGTTCTTCGACGGCTGCCTTGAGCGAGCGCAGTCGGATTTTTGCCGCTCCCAAGTTGGAGACTTCGTCGATCTTCAGCATGGTGTACACGTCGGCCTTGTCGGCGAGGATTTCGCCCACCTGGTCGGTGGTGATGGCGTCGAGACCGCAGCCGAAGGAGTTGAGCTGTACGAGTTCAAGTCCCGGATAGGAGGCCACGAAGTTTGCCGCCGAGTACAGGCGTGCGTGGTAGGCCCACTGATTGGTGACTCGCAACGGCATTTTGGTGACCTTGCGGTCTTCCACATGACGGAAGCCGTCCGCGTTCTTCTTGCGCGGATCGTCTTCGTCCGCGGCGAGGAAATCACTCAGGTTGAGCTTCTCCCCCGGCTGCAGTTCGCAGATCGAATCTTCAGACAATACCACCATGCCGAGCGAGCAGATGGTTTCCGGAATGCCATGGTTGACTTCCGGATCGATGTGGTACGGGCGGCCTGCGAGCACGATGCCTCGGCAGTCATGTTCCTTCATGTAGGCGAGTGCCTTGAGGCCTTCCATCTGCACATCGTGCTTGAAGACTTCGTTTTCGGCATAGGCCGCTTTGACTGCGGTTTCGGCTTCTTCACGGGTCACGTTGGCCCAAGCGAATTCTTCGACGATACGGTCGACCATGAGTTCATGGTTGGCCATGTTGAAGTATGGGCGCATGTAACGGATGCCCTCTTCGCGCAGTTCCGGCATGTTTGCGCCGATGACCACGGGATAGTTGGCTACTACCGGGCAGTTGTAGTGGTTGTCGGTGTTGGGTACCAGGTTCTCTTCGTAGCTGACGCACGGATAGAAGATGGTTTTCACACCCTTGCTCAGCAGCCATTTGATGTGTCCGTGCACAAGTTTGGCCGGATAGCAGATGTTTTCGGATGCGATGGATTCGATGCCTGTTTCGAACAGTTCATGCGAGCTTCGTCCGGAAATCATCACTTTGAAGCCCAGCGAGGTGAGCAGTGTGAACCAGAACGGATAGTTTTCGTACATGTTGAGTACGCGCGGAATGCCGATTTCGCCGCGGGTTGCGTTTTTGTCGGTGAGTCTGCGGTAGGCAAAGCAACGCTTGTACTTGTAATCGTAGAGGTTCGGGCGATCGGAACGCTTCTTTTTCGCGTCTCCGCCTCGTTCGCAGCGGTTGCCGGTCACGTAGCGGGATCCGTCTTGGAAGGTGGTGATGGTGAGCTTGCAGTGGTTTTGGCACAGTTTGCACACGTCTCGTTCGGAGGTCATCGACAGGTTGTCGAGTTCTTCGCCGCTCAAAATGTTCGATGCGGTGTGGCGTACGCCTGCGATCACCGCTTCTTTGGTGTCGGTGGTATCGGCGTCTTCGTCTTCCGCTTCGTCGGCATAGTGCATGCGTGCGGTCAGTGCGGCACCGTATGCGCCCATGAGTCCTGCGATGTTCGGTCGGGTCACTTCACGGTCTGTGAGCAGTTCGAATGCGCGAAGCACGGCGTCGTTGAGGAACGTGCCGCCCTGCACTACCACGGTGTCGCCAAGTTCGCCGGAATCACGCAGCTTGATTACCTTGTAGAGGGCGTTGCGCACTACGGAATAGCACAGGCCTGCGGCGATGTCTTCGATGGACGCGCCTTCCTTTTGCGCCTGCTTCACGGACGAGTTCATGAACACGGTGCATCGGGAGCCCAAATCGACCGGATGGGTGGAGTTGAGCGCCGCTTGGGTGAATTCCTGAATGGTCAGACCCATGGAAATGGCGAACGTTTGCAGGAACGATCCGCAGCCGGACGAGCATGCTTCGTTCACTGCGATGGAGTCGATCACGCCATCGTTGATGGCGAGATATTTCATGTCTTGGCCGCCGATATCGATGACGGCGGTACGCCCGGGCTGACCATTTCGGCACCGCGATAGTGAGCCATGGTTTCCACTACGCCTTCGTCGAGGTGCAGGCCGGTGGTGATGAGGCCTTCGCCGTAGCCGGTCGCACAGGATCGTGCGATCCATGCGCCTTCAGGTAGTTCGGCTTGGATTTTTTTGACGATTTGTACGGCCGCCGTCAACGGGCTGCCTTCGTTGGTCGCATAAGAGGACCATACGATTTCTCGATCGTCGTTCACCAATGTCGCTTTGATGGTGGTGGAACCGGCGTCTATGCCCAGGAAGTGCGGTCCTTGGGCTCCTTCGAGCGTGCCTTGATGGATATGCTCGCGATGATGTCGTTCGTTGAATGCGGTGCGATCCGCTTCGGTAGCGAACAGCGGAGGCATGGTCGGAGTGTTGGACGGCAGGTTTTCCAGTTCGTCCAGTCGTGCCAGAAGGTCGGCGCAGGTTCGTGCTTCGTAATGCTTAGTCAAGGTCGTCACCATCCTGATCGGCCTGCAATGCGGCACCGTATGCCACATACAGGTGAGCGTCGGTCGGAACAATGAATTCGTCCACTTTGCCGTCGAGCGCCCGCTTGAACGCGGCTCTCAGTTCGGACATGAAGAACAACGGACCACCCAGGAAGATCACGGTTCCGTGAATCGGGCGTCCGGAGGCAAGGCCTGCAATGGTCTGCGTGGCCACTGCGGTGAAGATCGATGCAGCCAGATCCGGCTTGGCCGCACCATCGTTGATAAGCGGCTGCAAATCGGTTTTGGCGAACACGCCGCAACGTGATGCGATCGGATATAGGGTTTCGTATTGCGCGGCCATTTCGTTCAGACCAGCGGCGTCGGTGTCGAGCAGTGTTGCCATCTGATCGATGAATGCGCCGGTACCGCCTGCGCAGGAACCGTTCATACGCTGTTCCGGAGTCGGCTTGAGATACGTGATTTTCGCATCCTCGCCACCAAGCTCGATGATCACGTCAGCCTGCGGATATTCCTTGTCAATGGCTTCGGTTTCGGCGATGACCTCCTGAACGAAGGGCACGTCGAGGCTGTCTGCAAGGGCAAGACCGCCTGAACCGGTGATGGCCAGGCGAATCGGCTCGTCGCCTCGGCCAAGCTTTTCCAGCTCCTGGTGGATGTCGGCCAATAGTCCGGCCACGGTGGCGCGCACGTTCGCGTGGTGACGCCGATAATCGGAGAACAGCGCGTCCGCGAGCGCGTCGGACTGATCGAGCACCACCGCCTTCACAGTAGTGGAACCGATATCAAGACCTACACGCAACGGCTTTGTGCCGTGCGTTTCGGTCACGGCTTCTGCTGCTTCAACCATGTCTCAACCTCTATCGTTCTATCCGCCGGGCTGCATTCCATGGCAGGCATGGAAGCCCCTACCCCGGGTTATCCAATCATGTAATCGTAGTCTGTGCCCACGCCTAAGTGCTTTGTAAATGCTCGCAATCAGCATAAAATGCACGACACAGCGCACAAATTAGACAACTAATCCAGTCAACGTGCCTAATTATGTATCTGGACGCTCGACGAATGTCGAGATCGCAAACCCTTCCAAGCATTTCCATGTCAGGATGCGCTGCCTTCCCCTGCAGAACGGTCTTTGCCGTATATTTCGGGAATGAATCGTGTTTGATCATGTAATTTCGGCCAAATCACCACTTGTCCGCTTTCCAGTGATTTCGGCACGTCGATGATGCGTTGGTTGCTGCTTCCGCGGAATTGCAGCAGGGAATCATGTAATTCTTTGATATAACGGCCATCCACGAGAATGTCGATCAGTTCGAGCAGCTCGCGCTTGTCGGGGCTTTCGCCTTCGCGCATGAGCTCTTCCCACGTGTAGCCGGTCCAGCACCAAATATCTTTGGTATTACCGAACCGTTCGCGTATTTTGCGCGCAAGGGGCAACAGCACGCCCGTGTTGAGCAATGGTTCGCCTCCGAGGAAGGTGATGCCTTGCACATACGATTGGCTTAAGTCATCCATGATTTGTGCTTCGAGCTTGTCGTTGTATTCGTGGCCGGCTTGGAAATCCCAGATTGACGTGTTGTAGCATTCCTCGCAATGGAACGGGCAGCCGGACACGTACAGCGAGCATCGGATGCCTTCTCCATCGGTCATGAGGAACCGTTTGTAGTCGGCGATCATATTGCGGCTCATGCGGTTGGTCCATTGCCCTGCTTTGGGATTGTTGGAACGAGTTGTGGGGATGAAAGGTCCGCGATTGGTTTCGTCCGCCGCAAAGTCACGACGTTGAATTGCTGGATTCGCGCTGCTGATCATACGTTGTCCCTTCACGTTTTGCCGTTACGTCGCGTTTTTGCGATTGCTGCTTGCCTCATGATTGTCACAGAATGAAAGAGGGTGGAAACCCACCCTCTTTCATATTTCGTTTATGTTTGCTACCGACGCGGCCCTTACTTGGCTTCCTCGAACCATTCACGTTCGGAACCGTCACTCAAGGTGACATGACCGGTTTCGCCGCTCATATGCTTGACGCGGTGCGCGATCTCCTCGTGACGTCCATGCACCATCGGGCGCTGCACCGGGTTGCCCAAGTAGCCGCAGGTGCGCTTGGTCACGTTGCAGTGGTCCGGGTCGGAGTTGCCGCACTCCGGGCACTTGAAACCTTCCTCAGTGGGCTCGAAGTCGCCTTGGAATCCGCAATCGTAGCAGCGGTCGATCGGCGTGTTCGTGCCCAGGTAGCCGATGCCGATGTTGTAGGCGTAATCCCACACCGCTTCGAGTGCCTTGGGGTTGGACTGCAGGCACGGGAACTCGCAGTAGTTGATGAAGCCGCCGGACGCGTAGTACGGGAAGTCCTTCTCGTAGTTGAGCTTTTCCATTGGGGTTGGCTGCAGCCAGACCGGGTAGTGGAAGGAGTTGGTGTAGAAGTCGTGGTCGGTCACGCCTTCCACTTCGCCGAACTTCTCGTGGTCCATACGGTTGAAGCGGTCGGTGAGGGATTCGGCCGGCGTGGAGTACACGGAATAGTGGTAGCCTTCCGCGTCGCTCCATTCCTTGCACAGCTCGTTCATGCGCTTGACGATGGACAGTGCGAATTCCTTGCCTTGCGGATCCCAGCCGTGATCGCGCATCCAGTTCTTGCCGTAGAACACGCTGGTCGCCTCATACAGGCCAATGTAGCCCAGGGAAACGGTGGCACGTTCGTTGCGGAACAGCTGGTCGACGCTGTCGTTGGCGCCGAGTCGACCGAAAGCTCCGAAACGGAACAGGGTCGGCGCATTGACCGGCGCGGCCTGCTTGCAACGCATGATACGGAATTGCAATGCCTGATGAGCCACGGCCATACGCTCGTCGAAGATCTTCCAGAAGCGATCCTTGTCGCCGTGGGATTCCAGTGCGATGCGCGGAACGTTCACGGTGACGACGCCAAGGTTCATGCGTCCGTCTTCCACGTCCTTGCCGGTCGCCGGATCAATCCAACCCTGCAAGAAGGAACGGCAGCCCATCGGGGCTTTGAAGGAGCCGGTGATCTTCACGATGTTCTCGTAGAAGATCACGTCCGGATACATGCGCTTGGTGGCGCATTCGAGGGCGAGCTGCTTCAAATCGTAGTTCGGATCGCCCGGATCGGCGTTCACACCATGCTTGATGGTGAACACGAGCTTCGGGAAAATGGCGGTGTGATGTTCGGAACCGAGGCCGCGGATACGGTTCAGGAAGATGGCACGCTGAATCTCGCGGGCGAACCAGTCAGTGCCCAAACCGAAGCCAACGGTCACGAACGGGGTCTGGCCATTCGACACACGATTGGAGTTGATCTGGTATTCCATGGTCTGCATGGCATCGTAGATGGCCTTGCGGGTCTGGATCTTCGCCCACACCTCACGCAGCTGCTGCAAACGGCTGGCATCCTTGTTGAACGGCTCGTCCATCGGCAGGGCCGGACGGTCCTTTTCGAAATGCAGACGCTTCGGTTCGACATCCTTGGCCAAGCGCACCTGACGTTCGGCGATTTCGATCGGCAGGTCGTCAGGCATGATCTCATGGGCCTGCTCAAGGAACTTGTCGTAATCCTTGCGCGCGTATTCGACGAAGTGCTCGTCGGCACGGTTGGCGGTCTGGCCACCATACTGGCTGGATGCCACGTCCTTCATGATCTGGGTGATCTGCGTGGCGGCGATGGAAATGCTGTTCGGCGATCCCATCGGAGCGTTGCCGAGAGTGAAACCGTTGGCGAGCATATCCCAGTAGTTCGGCAGCGAGCAGTTGGATTGTGCGGTGAACGGCGAGTAGTCGGCGTCGTGGAAGTGGATGTCGCCCTTCATATGGGCGTTGGAGACCGCGTCCGGCAGCATGGAGAAGGCGGACGCCTTGGACACCGCGCCCGCCAGCAGATCGCGCTGGGTGGAGTAGACGTTGGAATCCTTGTTGGCGTTCTCGCGCACCAGAGCCTCGTCACGGTTCACCAGACGCTTGACGGCTTCGTTGATGTCGGTGCTTGGCACGTTCGATGTCTTTGTTCAGACGGTAGTTGGTGTACGTGCGCGCCACATCGTACAGGTGGTCTTCGATCAGGCCGTGTTCAACGAGATTCTGGATGTCTTCGATCTTGGCGGGACCGTTGTAACGATCCTTGATTTCGGCTTCGACCTGATTGGCGATATCATGGATCAGCTGTTCCTCCTGCGGCCCGATCTTCTTATCAAGGTCGGCGAAGGCTGACTTCACCGCGCTGATGATGTTGATCGGATCGAAGTCGACCACACGACCGTCGCGCTTCTCGACGAGCACCTTACCGGTTCCCGTTTTAACGGTTGCGGAGATGGCATTCAGAGCCTGCGTTTCCATTCATCATCCTTTCCGGGTCGGACCCCATCCGACCAGGTTTTCATGCTTCGTTATGCATGCCAGATTGTTGCTACGTCCATGACTGTACGCCATAGCCAGCACTAAATGTAGTAGCGGCACGCCGGCAGTAAAACTATATATTCCATTTTTTGGCTTGATTCCGCCATTCCTTAACTTGTGTGACAAAGGTAACGATTTCGCCACGGAGTGTCGCCCGAGTGTCGATTTGACGCACTCACCGAAGAGGGACTATACAAGGCGGGGTACCCTCACGGAATTCGAACATGTGTTTCATTTGTCCGCAAGATGATGGAATCTTGAACTATGACTTGGAACCAGGATTACACACCCCCGGCAGCGCAGCCGAACAGCAAACCGCTGCCACGACTGGCCGGCGAAACCACTGCTGACAACCCCTGGCCGGTAAGTCTGCTCAGCGAGAAATTCCATATGGCCGTCGAACGGTGGCCATCGGTTTGGGTGGCCGGGCAGATCACGCAGATCAACACCAGACGTCAGGGCAGCGCCTATATCACTCTGCGCGATGATTATCAGGACATTGCGTTGGAAGTCAACGGTTTCGGGCAGTTCGCCGCAGCCGCCACGCCTTTCGTGCAGGGCGACCGCGTCATCATCCATGGCAAACCGAATCTGTGGATGAAGCGCACGTCACTGTCTTTACGTGGCGACGCCATTATCGCGGCCGGCGCGGGTGGCAGCCTGAAGGCCATGATCGACGAATTACGCAAGAAGCTGAAAGGCGAAGGCCTGTTCGACGCTGACCGCAAGCAGCCTCTGCCCGAGTTTCCGCATTGCATTGGTCTGATTTGCGCGCCGCAGGCTCGCGCCGAAGGCGATGTCATCACCAACGTGAGATTGCGTTGGCCTGTTGTCGATTTCAAAGTGACGCATGTGCATGTGCAGGGTGAACAGTGCCCTTCCGACGTGATCAAGGCGATCGCGCAGATGGATGCCGATCCTGATGTCGACGTGATCATCGTGGCCCGCGGCGGCGGCGCTTTCGAAGATCTGATCGGGTTCTCCGACGAAGGCGTGGTACGCGCCGCGGCAGCCGCCCATACGCCGCTGATTTCCGCGATCGGCCATGAGGATGATTGGACGCTGCTTGATCTGGTTGCCGATCTGCGCGCATCCACGCCAACGGACGCGGCGAAGAAAGTCGTGCCGGACGTGCGCGAGCAGATGCAACTGATCAACGTGAACATCGAACGCATGCGCATGCGCATCGACGCCACCGTCAACAATGAAACAAGACTGATTGAAGGCTATGCGAACCGTCCAAGCCTCACACAGCCGCTCACCATGCTGGAACCGCATCAGCGTCTCATCGATGATGCAAGAACCCGCATGAGAATCGGTCTGACACGTATTCTTGACGACGCAAGCCTCACCATCGAAAAAGCGCATGCCTCACTGACCGCGCTTAGCCCGCAATCCACTCTCAACCGAGGTTATGCGGTAGTGCAGGGAGCGGACGGCCATGTAATCGACGATGCGAACGCCGTGAACACCGGCGACCAACTCACCATGACATTGAAGCACGGCGTGATCGTGTCCGAAGTCACCACCGTAACGAAGGAGTAGCAATGACCAACGAAACCACCCCCGCATCCAGCCTGACCGACAAGGAACGCGAAGCCATCGCACAAATGCCTTACGAAGAGGCTCGAGATCAGCTCATTCAGGCCGTGCAGGCACTTGAGGCCGGCGGACTCAACCTTGACCAGTCCATGCGCCAGTGGGAGCTTGGCGAAGCCCTCGCCAAGCGCGCTCAAAGTTTGCTCGGCGAAGTGCGTGCCAAGCTTGACGCAGCCCAGGCGGAACAGGCCACTGCGGCCAATACCGCTGGCACGCAAGACAATCTGGCCTGAGCATCTCAAAATACCGTCAATATAGCATTTCCATGACTGTGCGCCACACGTTTTTACAAGGTGTTATATGGCGTACAGTCATGCAGAAATTTCGAATTTCTTCATTTCGGCACCACACTCGTCCGGATGATGTGTAGAATGAAGATTCGTTGCCTCAGTAGCTCAGTGGATAGAGCACTTCTCTCCTAAAGAAGGTGTCGTAGGTTCGATTCCTATCTGGGGCACTTTTTATGCGGATACGCAGCCGATATGCAGTTGCGCCGACACTCTTCTCATACATCGAATTGCACGGTTGCCAGCAACGCCTTGTGATCGCTTCCATCGATTTTCAACGATTTGACCCGACCGGCCAACATGCCGGAATCCAATACGATATGGTCAATGCCCGCAAACGTCGGCACATAATCGATATTCGCAGGCCACGTGAACACCAATCCCCCGGCCGCTTGTTTGGCCGCATCCGTGAACCGTGTTCCCAAGAAATTACGGAACGGCGCATGATCGTCGGTCGCGTTGAAATCGCCCATGAACACGTACCTGCGAGACGTATCGTACCGGAGTCGACCAAGCTCATCCAATGAACGCTTCCACTGCTGCCAATATCCATCGGTCGGAGACGTGGTATGCACCGAAACGAAACGGATCTGCGTCCGACCATCATTGAATGCAACCGTGGCTCCTGGCATGAACGACGCGCTCGAATCAACATCATCATCAGCTGGATCAACAAGCGGACTCGCCGACCACAAACCATTGCCAAACTCACCGTCCGAACTCGCAACCTGCGCATACGGCAGCAAATCGCCAATACCAGCCTTATTCAACTCGTCCACGAAAGCATCGGTCGTTTCTTGCAATGCCAGCACTTCCACACGCTCGCTACGCACCACATCGACAATTTCCTGCGCGTCGGCACGACCCTTAAACACATTGCATGTCATCAAACGAGCATAATCATCCTGCGTATTGGCGGACGCTCCCGAAACCGCTGCAATCGCGGCACGCTGAAGCTTCGTTTCATTGTAGAAAAACGGATACTGCCACCATACTTGCAACGCGATCGCCGCAATCGCCAGCAATACCGACATCGTTCGTTTCGAGACAATGCCGCAAATCAGCGCAATCACCGCAAGAATCGCAAACCAAGGCACCAACGAAACGATAATGGGAACATACGGCCACGCCTGAATCTCAGCAGGCAGTATGTGCGAAACAGTGCCCAGCAAAGCTGCAATCGACAGAATACCGGCCAGAAAACCGCATATGATATTGCGCACGCGATGCGACTTAGTTTTCTTCAACGTGCGAATAGGCTTAACAGCCTTCGCCTGCGCCGTACGCGGTTTCGTAGGCGTACCAGACCGTGCCATACATCCTCCAACATGGGCATTGCGTTCCATCAGTCAATACATCAATCATCAAATCAGCCATCAAAACCGAGTTCATGACGAACGCCATCGGCAATAGTGCGGCTTCATAGTACCCCAACTTCCACATTCGCTGGCAAATAGTCGCAATCGTCTCCATAAATTTAACGAAAAACAATCGAAACACAAAAAATCACCATCTTGCCCCAACCATTAAATACTATTACGCTGGACACATAAGAAATCGTAACTAATGGGGGTACGACGCCTTACGCAAGAGCAATGGCTGCTCATGTATACCGAGAGGGGGCTATACCATGCTGGAACTTGATCACGTGGGGTTTTCGTATGGAAAACGTCTGATTTTAGACAATGCGAGCGCATTATTCGAAGAAGGTTCGACAACGGCAATAATGGGACCTTCCGGCTCAGGAAAGACCACTTTGCTGCGTTTGATGGACGGTTCTTTACAACCAGACACTGGCTCCGTCACCATTGATGGCGCAAATGTCAATTCCATTGATCGAAAAAATCTTCTCGGATCTTTATGTATGCGCATATTTCAGGATTACAGGCTCATTCCATATCTTGACGTGCGAGAAAACATCATGTTGGCGTTTGAAGCGGCGCATAAGGACCTCGGACAAACCAAGATTAAGGAAACTTCCCGCGCTGAAAGCAACACAATCGATAACTTGCTTGAAGAAGTGCATTTAGCAGGCTATGCAAACCATTTGGCTGGCCAATTGTCAGGAGGAGAACAGCAACGTGTGGCCATCGCACGCGCGATCGCCATGAAACCACGTGTGATTCTCGCGGATGAACCCACCGGCGCGCTTGATGAGGAAAATACGCAGGCAATCGCAACATTGCTTTCAGATATTGCCCACAAAGAGCGATCCATTGTCATAATCGCAACGCATGACACTACGGTCGCGCAGCACAGTGACCGCATTGTGCGCATTCAGGACCACAAGTTGGTGGAGCAATGAATGGCATGCCTTACCACAGCATTGGAATCACGAGGCACGTTACCTCTGGATATTTGAGATTCCATCCGATGCTCACCATCTCACTCTTTGTGGTGGCATTATTGTCGGCGATGCTACCCGTGGTGGCCTTAAACAGCTTGAATCTATACGTACAGGCTGCCAAAGAAGGCGCAGCAGGTCAATCCGGAGGGTACACGTACCAAATTTCAGGAGGCAGCAACGATGTAGCCGAAGAACTCAGGCAACAAGTCCAAAACGGTAAGGCCATCGGCGTCAAATCCACACAAGGATCAGTAGGCCTCACCTCCGCCAGCGGCTCTTCACGAAACACCATCGCAGACATAACTTTCCTAACAGGCCCCTCACGATATGGCACGCTCATCGAAGGGCATCAGCCGTCGCAAAAACGAAATCTCCCTGTCTCGGGCCGCAGCTAAACAAATTGACGCCCAGCTGGGAGATATAGTCACCGTGCAATGTGACGATTCCGCATTATCAAGCGACTATAAGCTCATTGGCATCACCGTCGATGCTGCGAACACCAACACCGTGTACGCAACAGCAGTGTCTTCCAAAGCCAATCTCCAAAACATACAAATGTGGCTCACCGACGATGACGCTACTGTAAATCAGGGAGAAGTCGCAAAAGAGAGCGTAACCAACAATGTCAATATCGGATACATCAAATCGACAATACGAAATGCCGAAGAAACGGTTCGTACTCGCGATCTGCCAGGATGCCAATGGTACGGAATAGTTCTGTTCCTTTGCTTGCTGTGCGTACATATCGCAGTAATGACGGCATTCTTCCGAGCAGGTCAGTGTTCCGGAGATGCTGTGGTAGAAGCTCTGGTAGCTTGCGGATTCCCCCTCACCACCAGCAGATGGACAGTGTTCCGAGGATTGCTTATTTGCACAATACCCGGAGCCGCAATTGGCATCGCGGCCGGATATGCGGTATTCGGTCTTAGTTACAGGACCATAGGCAACATATTCGCCCAATATTGGGAATGGCAACCATCAGCAACTTCCCTGCTGTCCATCTTTTTTGTCGCAGCGATTTTGCTGTGCTCGCTATGCTTGACATGGTTGGTTTTGTTCTTCCGCATGTCCTTTAAGCATGACATCACAACCAGAAACGCATTATGGTACATCATTCTTTCCTCGGCCGTTCTGATGTTTTCTTGTGTGGCGATAGAACGTTATCATGCAGCCGCATGGCCGTTTGGCGGATCAGTGGGCTCGGTCATGGGGGCTTGCGCTCTGGGGCCTATGCTCCTTTCACTGCCTTGGCTTTTCCGCACGCCAGCACAATGCAATGCGATAGAACGTACACGAAGTTTGTCTGCCCCGGTATGCGCATTGGCACTCTTATTGTTAGGTGCCAGTTCATTGTTTAGCGGGCAAATGATGATAGCGACAGGCAATTCGGATAATGGGCTGTTCATCGCCGATTATTTGACTCAGGATGACTTGAACTATCTTGCCGGCAAATATCCCGAGACTCTAGACAAAGCCATCGTGCTCACGGCACCGGATGAATCCCGGTATCTGGTCCGCGCCGCGACTTCCCATGCTTACGATTGCGTCATTCAACATGGTTCCGACGATGCGGATTGCTACTCAGATTCCGATAATGAAACCACTGTCATGCTTGTCGATAGCAACTCGTCTTTAGCCGGTAAAACCAACGACGTTCATATTACTGAAAGCGGCAACACTGGCATCATTCTCATCGATCCCGCAACCCAAAAAATAACTCAAGCAGCACAAGTATCCACCGAGGGCACCGACTCGCTGCTCAATGATTACACCATGCCCGGCGTGGTTCTTGGAATCGACTCACCACAAGCAAAAACGCTTGGCCTTACGCCAAGCAACCGGCATACTCTCATCATGACCGATTTCCCGTCAATCGCTTCCGGCGTTCGCGATTCAATCCGATCCGACATCATTAACCGTTGCGGGTATGCATTCATTACCGAACACGACACCACCTCTTACCGCTCCTACATGGCACGCGCCATTGCCATACCAGCTTTGGCCACAATTATCAGCGGCCTGACATTCGCCGCATTGGCCATATCAACACGTCAAACGCAGTCAACATTACGCTGGACGCTTCAAGAATTCGGTGCATCACGATTCCAGCTCATGCGTTTGTTCAGACCTTTAGGAATAACCATGTCGTTGGGATCAACCATAGCCGTATTCTTGGGGTGGCTGGGCTCGCATCCTTGGATTATTGCGCCCGCGAACGAATTCGGCACCACTGGCTGGTGGTGGCTCATACCGCTACCTGTCATTTTTATTGAAACGGCATTGTTCTGTTGGTGGTTTTCGCTGCCCGAGCGCCGCAATCAGTGACCGCCGGATTCGCTTTCGCACATAATCGGACCATAATTGGACTTAGGAGAATCGCGTAATAAGAAAAAATCCCGAGGAGCAGTGCTCGACTCGGGATTCAAAAAAGTTTAAGTGCGGCGACGTGCTACTCTCCCACACCCTCTCGAGTGCAGTACCATCGCCGTGCTAGGCCTTAGCTTCCGGGTTCGGAATGGGACCGGGCGTCTCACCTAGGCTCTGATCACCGCAAGACGAAATAATACGCACACATGCCTCAATCACCAAATCACGGCGTGTCGCAGATTGCAATCGTCTATCACAGCCGCACGGCATGGCGAACAGAGCGCGCTTGCGCCGATACGCCATCCCACTTGCGTCGCGGATGTCGGATCGGTGGTGGCGGCACGTGTGCAGTCGGCGCCGTTGGCCGCACAGGAGGTGAATTTGGGTGCTCCCCGATCGTCGACCGGATCGCCACAACCGGCTTTGACCAAAGAGGCGACTTGCACACTGGAGGTGACGGGCTTGACGAACGATCCGCCGATACCGGTTCCCGCGATGGCCGAAAAAATGCATTCTTTTGCTCAATATATGGAGACATCATCCACGCGCAGTTTTATAGATTCCCGCCAGTCACATACCGACGCGCCGTTATCAAAATTTGCGGCTCTTGCGACTACTGTTGCCCCAATAACCGATATGAAAGCACGAAAGAAGGCCAGCAATGACGATCGCCTCCTGCGGTTCCGTTTCCGCACTCACATTGGGTCTGCCGAACTCCTCTGCGGTTCCCGCAGAAAAGGCAACGTTGCCGAAAGGCCTGTTCGTGGCGAGAATACCGGTTTCAGCCAAAACAAAACAACGATTGGCGAACGACATCGAGACGATCACCATGTTGTCTCTGCTGCGGCCAAGCAATACACGGCTTGCCGTCGGAACACGCATTCCGGAAGTACTGGCAATCGGATTGCGCCTGCATGCCAAGAACGCCGCCATACCGACGGATATCGTCGAGCTGATTGCCATGCAACGCAAGTCGGGAATCGTGTTCGTATGCGTGCGCGACGCCGACTTCGAAGGTACGAAGCGGCAGGAGTGCGCGTTCGCCGTGAGACGCGCGCTGCCGGGACGCGCCGGTCACACACCTACATTCAAAGTGTTCGTCTCAGATTGGAAACCGGCCGGCGAAGCGATGCTGGACATCGGCGATCCTGCGGTCGATTCCATCGACGCGCTGTGGGAGTCGTTATGCTCGCAGGTGACGCTCGGCAGCGCCTCTCCCACGGCACTGGACGCGCGCATGACACGGCGTATGCAGGCCGCACAGCTTACCGAGCAGATCGATAAGCTCACGCGCGATCACCAACGGGCAAAGAATCCCGAACAGCGCAACGAAATCTTCACCAAGCTGCACAAGGCGAAGAACCAGTTGGAGGAACTGAGGAAGCTGGAAGCCTAGGAACCGCTAGAAACCAAGGCTCGTGCGGCCAAACTGGTCGAGCCAGCGCAGAATAGCCCCTTCCCGCAACGCCCATGGGCAGATTTCCACTTCCTTGACGTCAAGCGCCTTCATGATCTCGTCGATCACCAAGCCGCCACCGACGATCTGATACGTGCGCTCCGGCGTGACGCCCGGCAATGCGGTACGCTGGTCCGGCGAGATGGCCGCAAGACGGGGAAGCCAATCCTCAAGCTGGTCAATCGTCATGATCGAAGTGTCCACGCGGCCGGGCTGACGCACCACGCACCGGCGAGACGAGCCAGGGAACGAATGGTCTTCGATGTGCCGACGGCATGCATCGGGTGCTTCGATTTCGGGAACGCCTTGACCATCGGCTCAAGAATCTTACGGATGTTCCTGCGCGCGTCTTCCAAATCCCTATCATTCGCAATACCGTTTTCCGGTAGGAATTCACGGGTCACACGACCGGCACCTGCCGGCACGGACAGCGCTACTGTGGGATCCTCATCCGAACCCATAGCCACCTCGAGAGAGCCACCACCGATATCGATGACCAGCAGCCGACCGGCATCCCAACCATACCAGCGGCGAGCTGCAAGGAAGGTGAGTCTGGCCTCATCCACACCGGACAGCACCGTGACCGGCTGGCCGACGACGTTTTCGATTCGTTTGAGGATCCTGCTGCCATTCGGAGCCTCACGCAATGCGGATGTGGCCAGCACGAGCAGTTGGGTAATCTCATATTCTTTGACCAGCCCCATGGCCTTTCCACAGCTGCGACCACAGCTTCGACTCCGGCCTTTTTGATTGTGCCATCGGCCTTGAGATATTGCATCAATCGAACAGTGCTTTTCGTGCTGGCCTCAGGTTCCGGACGGGCGCCAGGCGCCGCATCGACGATGAGCATGTGAACGGTATTGGAGCCAATGTCAAGCACGCCAAGACGAGTGACATGCGAATGTAAACTAACCATGATTTCAAGCATAGTGACATCGCACTCCCCCTTTCACCTGACATTACATTGACAACCTTTGCAAATATTCGAGTGGCCATCCTATTCACCTAGGATGGCCACGCAACATTCACAGCGCCGACAACGATTGCAAAGCGCTCACAAACATCATCCGTGCAGTTCGGCTACGAAATCTCCGATTCGCCTCAGACCCTCACGAAGCGCCTCACGGGAGGCCGCATACGAAAGCCGCACATGGGTGTCGGCAGTAGCCTCGCCGAAATCACGGCCCGGCGTCAACGCCACGTGCGCTTCCTTTAACGCACGTTCGCAGAACGTCCACGCGTCAAGACCGGTGCCGGAAATGTTGAAGTACGCATAGAACGCGCCATTCGGCTCAACTTCCAACGGCAAACCGATCTCAGCCAATCCGTCGACCACAATGCGACGACGTTCCAGCAACTCCTGACGGCGTTCCTCGCACACGGCCAACGTTTCCGGAGTGAAGCACGCGAGTGCCGCATGCTGAGTGGGTGTATGCGCGCACAGGAAGAAGTTGGTGGCGAGATCGTCCATGGCTTCGAGCGCGCATTCAGGCACGACCATCCAGCCCAGTCGCCAGCCAGTCATGCCGAAGAACTTGGAGAAGCTGGAACATACGATGGCGTCCGGGTCGCAGGCGAGCACGGATTTCACGTCGGAGCCGTCCGGTTCACGGTCGGCTAGGTCAAGGTAGGTTTCGTCGACGATACGCCATGCGCCGCGTTCTTTCGCCAGGTCGCACACGGCTTTCAGGGTATCGAAGGCGATGGTGGTGCCGGTCGGGTTCGACGGCGAGGTGATCATCACCGCTTTGGTGCGATCCGACCAGTATTCGCGGCACAGTTCCGGTGTGAGATGGAATCGGGTGGCCGCGTTCGTCGGCACGTCCACGACTTCGCCGCCGAACGCGCGGACCAGTTCGCGATTGCACGGGTACGACGGGTCGGCGATCAGCACCTCGTCACCCTCGTTCACCGTCAATGCGGCGGCAAGCAGCAGTGCCGTGGAACCTCCGGCCGTAATCGCGATACGTTTCGGATCGACGTCCACATGGTGGCGTTCCTTGTAGAAATCGGAAATCGCCTGACGTAATTCCGGCAAGCCCATTGCAGCGGTATACGGCAATGGACGGCCATCATACTGTTCGCGCATTGCATCACGCACTGCGGGCGGAGCGCCGAAATCCGGCTCCCCCAAGCTCAACTTGACCACATCGGTACCTGCGGCGATCATCTCGTCGGCCATCGCACCAAACACCATGGCACGGAACGGATTAGCAATCTGGGCGCGGTGCGACATCTGCGGCAGCGCGCTGTTCTCAGCATTTCCCATAGTTCGTTTGTATTCTTCAGACGCGACAAATCGCAAGTACCGTCCCACCGCCGTTGCGTATCGTTTCGAAAACAGAAAATCACATGTCATGTGTAAAGCTGGAACCACGAGCATCATGCGCCAGCGGCAAGAATCACGCTTCGACGATGTCGCAATACAGTCTCTCCAACCGTTCCTCACGCACTTTTTTGGCGAGCTCGCATTCCCACACCACGATCACTTTCCAGCCCATCGCTTCAAGTTCGGCATGCTGTCTGACATCTCGTTCGTGGTTGCGCAGCAGTTTCGCACTCCAGAATTCCACATTCGATTTCGGTACGCGTGTGGCTTTCGGGCAGTTTTCATGCATATGCCAGAAACAGCCGTTGATGAACACCATCGTACGGTATTTCGGCAACACCACGTCGGGATGCCCCGGATACCGCTTGTCGTTTTTGCGGAATCGCAGGCCTTTCGAAAAAAGAAAACTGCGTACCATCATTTCGATGGAGGTGTCTTTGCCTCGGATATGCGACATGATGTAGCTTCTCGTGCCACGCTCATATTTCTCTTTTTTTGCGGATTTCCGAGGTTTTCCGGTCTTCTTAACGTGTTCCTGCGCTGCCACAGCACACCATTATGGCAAGATCCGGCAAAATCCGGCAAATCGGAAAAGCATCCGGACAAAACGCAATGCAAGTGCGAGACGGACCAACGCGCGTTGCGATCATGCATGGCGTACGCTGGAACTTGCAACGCAGCAATATAAATGAATCAACACTGTTCAGACAGTTTACGAAAGATGGGGTTTGATATGGCTCGTATTCGTGTTGCGATTCTCGGCGCAGGCCGGATCGCACAGCATATGGCTGACACGTTGGTGAAAATGGCCGCGGACAGTCGTTATGCGGATTTGGTGGAACCGTATGCTGTCGCCGCACGAGATGCGGGACGTGCGGCTGATTTCGCCGCGAAATACGGTTTTCCAGTTTCATACGGTTCATATGAGGAACTTGTGGCCGATCCGAACGTGGACTTGGTGTACATCGCTACGCCGCACAATCTTCATGCGGAACAGGCGATATTGTGCATGAAGGCCGGCAAGGGTGTGCTGGTGGAGAAAGCGTTCGGCGCGAATGCGGCACAGACCCGTGAGATGTTAGCCGTCGCAAAAGAAACCGGCATGCTGTGCGCGGAAGCGATTTGGACGCGATACATGCCGTCCCGCGCCATTATCGATAAGATTCTCGCCTCCGGTGCGATTGGTGAAATACAGGCGATCGATGCGAACCTGTGTTACCCCACCACCGCGAAGGCGCGAATCACTGATCCCGCGCTTGCCGGCGGCGCATTGTTGGATGTTGGCGTATATCCAATCAATTTCATCGACATGATCATGCATAATGCGCCGATCGCTCGCATTGAATCGTCGATGCGAGCGTACGAAACCGGCGTGGATGCGCATAATTCCATGACGTTCTATTACGAGAACGGTGTGATGGCGACCGCGCAAAGTTCGATTCTATGCCATAGCGACCGCATGGGATCCGTGTGGGGAACCGATGGTTATATGGTGTGCCAGAACATTAATAATGTTGAGGCAATTGACGTGTATGACGGCAATCATACGGTTGTTGCACATTACGATGTTCCCGCCCAGCTCACCGGCTATGAGTACGAGGTGGCGGCCGCCGCACAGGCCGTAATCGACGGTCGCACCGAATGCAAGGAAATGCCCCACGCCGACACCCTGCGCATCATGGAACTCATGGATTCCCTGCGCCGCGACTGGAACCTCACCTACCCCTTCGAACGTTAAGCTCCAATATTAGTTTCAGCGTCGGCGAATTGCGATTCCGTTCAAACATCCGACGCTGAAGCATTCATTGGCAGCACATATAATTTCTCCTTGCACTGGTTGAGGAGGAACATTATGGGATTGCTGAGCAAGTTCATGAACGCGCTTATTGGAGAACCGCCCGTCTCCAAAACGGCGACTCAGCCCGGGCCCAAGCTTGCGCGGCAAAACGTTCCCAATCCCACACAACAGCAGACGACGCAACGCAAGTCCACTGTACAATCACGTCAAACGCAACAGCTTACGCAACCATCCCAATCATCACAGTTGGCGCGATCGTCATACCGCGCGCAAACACAAACCACAGCTCGCAACACTTCTGTCACAACGAATCGTTCGCGAGCGCAATCTCATGCCAATTCACAACCGGCTCAGAAGCTTATGCCGCAACCGTTGCTTCCCGCCGATCAGATTGCGCGGGCGCGGAATATCATCGGCAAAATCGAAAAGCATGATTTGAACGACGAGCAGATCAGCGCCATCGCCGGAGCTGGTCACAATACGCTGGTGCTTGCAGGTGCGGGAACCGGCAAAACCACTACTATCGTCGGCTATATCGCATGGTTGCTGAACACAGGAGCCGCCACTCCCGAAGAGATTCTGGTGCTATCGTTCACCAAAGCTTCCGCCGACGAAATGTCGAGCCGCATCACGCAAAGCACCGGCAACGTCATTCGCGCATGCACATTCCATAGTCTCGGACTGGAAATCTGCCGTTCCTCCACCATTGCCAATCGTCCAATTATTGACGGGCACACGTCAAACAATGTGGTGCGTAACGCATTTGAATACCTGCTTGAACACAATGTTTCCTATCGTCTTTTGGCTTTTAAACTCATGTCGCAACAGTTGCTCGATAAATATTCCACAGCTGCACGACTTGAGAATTTCCAGCTTCCAACAGACGATTATGCATTCAATCAATATCGTCAGAATCTTATCGATACCACACAAACCATTATCCAGCATATGCGGTCAAACAATATTGACACTACTGGAATGCAAGCTCTTAACGAACGTTATGGCGGTAAAAACATCGGTCGTAATCGTGAGACGCTGCAGCTTATAGAGCCGCTTTATCACGCCTATATGCAGAATTTCGCAACCAATAATGGTATTGATTTTCCGGGAATGATCGTTGATGCCATCAGTTGCGTCAATAATGGCTCGTACCGTCATCCATATAAATATGTGCTGATTGACGAATATCAGGACATGTCACGACCGCGTTATGAGCTAATCCGTGCGCTTCGCTTGCAACATGATTTCTCACTATTCTGCGTTGGCGACGACTGGCAGTCGATTTATCGTTTTGCAGGCAGTGACCTTCATCTCATTCTCGATTTCGACCGAATTTGGCGCGCCTGGGGTCCGACCCGCATGTTCCAGATCACCACCACACGGCGCTTCCGACAAAGTCTCATCGATGCAAGCGGAGCATTCGTGATGCGTGATACCAATCTGTATGTCAAACATCTCAATAATCCCAGCGATAAGAAGGATTATTCGTTGAAAGCACTTGGCGGGCATACTGAGGAAGAACGATTCAATGTGATCGTCGAGCAATTGCGCAAACTACCGAAAACCGCGTCCGTACTGTTGCTTGGCCGGTATCGCAGCGATATCAATCTCATGATTCGTTGCGATCAAAGCGGTCTGTTCTCCATCGACCAAAGCACTGGAAATATTCGTTTTCTCGAAAAACCGGATATGGATATTCGTTTCATGACCGCTCATGCTTCCAAAGGATTGCAACGCGACTTCGTATTTCTGCTGTGCTGTTCCGGCGGATTGAAAGGTTTCCCAAGCACGATTCCCGAAGAGCCGCTGCTTGGTCTGCTACTGCCGGAAGTGGAGCGATGCCCGCATGCGGAGGAACGGCGACTGTTTTACGTGGCGATGACCCGATGCAAGAAGAAACTGTTCTTCATCGTGGATCAGACCCGCCCGTCGCGATTCATGTATGAACTGCATAGCAAGATCTGCCCGAACATTTTCCGAGGAGTCAAACTTCCTCCGCAATGCCCGAATTGCGGCGAAGCCCTAAGCTTGCGGCACAATCGCAACGATCCGAACCGCTCATTCTACGGGTGCACCGGCTTCCCAAACTGCCGCTACACCCAACAAGCAAAATAAGCGTGGCATACGTGATGTGAAAGTTTAACGATTATCTGTCGTTCGTGGTCTCTCGTGAGAAGAGTCTGTCGCGCGGCAAGCATGCGTCGGCTTCGTATGTGGAGCAGCTTGAACCGGTGTCAAACGCGCAGTCTGGTGTGCTGAAAATGTTGACTGCGACTCAGTTGCGTGGTTTGCGCCCGCATGAGTCGCTGATTCTTGCGGTGTTGTGCGATTTGGATTGGCGTCGCATCAATCCGGATTGTTCCGACGATGATGCGTCACTGTTTGAACGTTTTTTCCACACAGCACAGCTTGAGTTTGTTTGATTTGCAAACATTATTGTCTACGCTGTTTCCGTATGTCGATAATAATATTCAGCAGTGCGGTTCTGCTTTTTCCACGTTGAATTATTCGTATTTCACAAGTGCGAATCGCACTCGTTTCGGCAATACTTCTTTGGTTTGTATGTGCGACAATGAATCGTATGCATTGACCCAGGAATGCGAGTCAATGCTGCATCACGCAACATTCCGAACGTTCTTTACAGATACCATCGAAGCCAGCTTGTTCAATGCGCTTGCACTGTCAAGGGAAGCTCGCAAGCGTCGCATCATGCCTGATCATGGGTTCATATATGGCGAGAAATATAGTCTTGCCGATGTCATGCGATTGTGCGCGTGGAAGGATGAGCAGATTCCGCAGAATGTGGGCGGATATAAGCTTGACACCTACACGAATTCTTTGCCGATCTTCATAAAATATGAGGCAAGCCAGTATGGCGATCGTTTCTTGAATCCTGGAGAAATTGAATGGTTCAGCAAAAACAATCGTTCTTTGCAATCTCCGGAATTCAAATGGCTGCTTGATGGAACCGAGCATACGTCGGAATGGAAAAACCGTCATTTTGTTCCCATTTTTATTCGACGTAAGGCCGAGGAAAAGGAGAAATCCTACTATTATGTCGGTTCGGCAGTAGCTGTAGACGATGCGCATGAGTCAGTGAATATCGCAGATGACGAAACCCAATCAAAGGTCGTGATTTCCACACTGAAACTCGCGAAACCGGTTGACCCCGAACTCTACCGTCACCTCACCGGCAACCCAGCATTCTAGTTCCAGAAAATTGCTGACGTGGCGGAAAGTCATTGTTGAACCGACGGCCGCCACGCCTCAGACATGGAAAATGTCACCTCATCTGCAAAAAGTGACACAGTGCATCGTCGATGATCGCTCAAGCCTTTTCAAACCACCTTTTCACACGTGCAATCCACCCTACAATCATATGCAGATGTTCGTTTGAACAGAAAAGTAACATGTTTTTGCAGAACAAAAAGAACACGCTCAATGTTACTTTTTACAATGTCATTTTCAAGACCTGCAATCATTGCAACATCAACGATTCTCAGCATCATCAATTGCAAAAACAGTATTTTCCGCGGTATCACAGCTAAAAAAGCGTGCTATCGTTAGTCACGGATACAGCAAGCATCCATCAACAACATGAACCAGACTTCAAGAAATGATGTTCGTTTGCTTATCTAAACGAACATTAAAACGAACACTACTAATGTTCATGACATTATGCGAACACATCGCAGGAAAGGAATTCATCATGGCAGATGAAAAGACCGTCATCAACGTGGATCTGAACATGTTCGGCCAGGACGCGGACGCCAAGACCGCCGCAGCCAACGAGGTTGCCAAGAGCCTCGGCATCAGCGACGAAGCCCTCGCTCAGGTGGAGGAATTCAAGGCAGCCCTCACCGCGCATACGCTTGGGACCTGCCGTTCATGGGCTACGTGAACGAAGACGGTTACGGCTACGCCTATGTGCCGGACGCAGCCATCACCATGAACCCGTATTGGGATGCGCACAAGGAATTCATGAACCTGCCGGAAGACGTGCAGACCGCTTTCGCCATCCGTATGCTGTTCACCCACCGCCCTGTCGACCGCTACGGCGCCGACATGTTCCTGCACTACCACCGCGGCTTCCAGGTCAACTTCGTCGGCAGCGGCGCCAACAAGTACTGACCGCCCCAGAGGACGTTGTATGAGCGCCCCATAGGACATATAACGATTCCCATACCGCCGCGGCGGTACTCTCCAGAAAAAGAAAAGCGCTTGGCTCGAGCCAGAAAAACCAGCTCAAGTCAAGCGCCTTTCGTATGCGCTGAAACGAAACTACCGCGCGTCTCTACAAATCGCCCATATCAGGCGCATCGAATCCCATGCCAGGTCCTTCCGGCCCCGGACCGCCCGGACCTCCGAGGAATTCGCGCGCTGACATGCCATTTTCCTTACGGGATGAGTCCACGGCCTCCTGCATCACCCGGCGAACCTCAAAACCATGCACCACGTTCTTCAGTACCACAACACCGTTGCCGGAAGACTGGTCGCGCGTATCAAGTACCAGCGTGCGCAAACCGAACAGGCGCTGCAGGAACGTGCGCTCCACACTAATATCCACGATGCGGAATAGTTTGATGAGATTGAATTTCTCGTTAAGGATGCCGGTTTTGATGCTCATTTCCTGATCAGTGAGCATGTACACGGTGAACGTGAACGGCGTACGACACCAATTACGCTTGCGCTGACGCCACAGAACATTACCGCTTGCAACCTTCATATCATTCCCTTTTCCTTCGATGGAAAGCCGCCCTGTTGCGGCAACACTGCCATTCTACCGGGCGCCGCCGTACGGCCATGCCGCTCATTCCAAATCATGTTTCACACATCGTTTCACACAGTATTTCGGCATAATCTTTTCGCTCAATCAAAAAGAAATGCAACAGCATTCAAGCGACTATTCAAAATCATCGGCTTTTCGCCGTGAAAAGAGCAAAAAACATGCGCGACAACGGCAGCATGATATAGGCTGAATAAGGATATGTCTTGTTCCACGAAGCACCCGTCGTCAACGCGGCACATGCAATCCATGTTTTTAAAGGAAAGGCATGCAATGAGCAACGAACACGGTAGGATCAACCGTCTGCAGGAAGTCGAGGATCTCACCGAGTACATCAACAATGGATGGCTGCATTCCGGCGAATCCGACGGCCCGACGTTCCTATGGAACCACATGATCCGCGAGGCCAGTCAGGAAGATGCCGAAAACCGCAATAATGTGCCCGTAGCACAGCTTTCCGACGCGGACATGGTAATCAGTATGCCCATGCAATGGTATTTCGATTCCATCGCCGCCATGGTGCCCACAGCCGAACGCACCGATACCGGCGTGGAGATTCCAAGAATCGACATGCCAACGTTCCATCTTGATTCGCAGGCGCTTTCCGGCGTGGACGCGGTGGTCGGCAATGCCATCGTAAGCACACGTTGGCTGGATGCTGTCGGCAATCTCGCCAAGGCAGTGGAAATGACCGCGCGATTCGTTGGCAACATCGCAGATCGAGACAATGAGGGCTTCGACTATTTGAAAGACCTGATTCAGACCGTGCGCGTGTACATGGACGCCGTGGCCTGCAATGCCGATCCCATGACCGGCGAACAGGCGCTGAATATCATCACGCAAGTGGCCTGCAATGAGGATTTTCGTCTTAACGCCATGCAAATGGTTGAACTGCTTTCGTGCGGCCTGTCGTTCGCGCAATGGGACGATACGCGCATGTTCGCTTACGATGCGTTGAATAAGGGCATTGCCACGATGAGTGATTTCGCCACGTCTGCTTCGAGGTTGTCAAACTCGGCAGATGATTCCGACAGCCGCGACATGCAAACTGATTCGCAGTCTGTTGCGCAAGTGAAAACCGATTTGGGTTTGTTTGAAGACGCTGATTCCTTATCCGCAGAAGATTTGAATAATCTCGCGATGCTTGATCCTGCTTTGCTTTCAGAAAAGGAGATTGCGCAGGCCGCGCAGAATCAGTTCGATCATGCCGTACAGTTTTTGCGACATGACTTGCTGCGGATTAGTGGTGACATTGATGAGGCTGATCGTTTCCTGCGTGACAATCATACTTCCGAACCGCTCGCCGATGCGTATGCGGCACGTCTGATTGCTGCCGAACGTTGGCAGGATCTGCTCGATTTTGTCGATCTGGTGTTGCGGGACAAACCTAATCAGGTCACGATGATGTTCCCCGAAGAAGTGGTGCCCTACGAGTGGGAGACGATTCGTGAGGCCGCTTTGGAAGCGCTGGGACGCAGCGACGAACTGGTTGCCATGTATCAGGAACGCTTGGATGATACGTATGATCCCAATACCGCACTCAATCATCTGAAACTCCACGCCTGGTTGAATCAGCAGTAGTCCCGATTCCTCCACTCACTGGAACGATCCTCCCGCCCACGGGCCTCCCGGCGCCGTTTCCTCCACCGAAT
>ENA-OPZN01000017-OPZN01000017.1-human-gut-metagenome-genome-assembly--contig:-NODE-17-length-81119-cov-3.116135_pt1 | contig 81119 bp, 86 predicted proteins | sample MGYA00242483_ERZ504503 | MGnify/ENA primary metagenome ERZ504503 (study PRJEB26092, sample SAMD00036285) | human gut metagenome | host: Homo sapiens | study: EMG produced TPA metagenomics assembly of... | reverse complement strand
ACACGATGATATACGCAAGGGGCGGAGCGGTAGGATACGTTAGAGTTTCTCGATCTCCTCCATGAGGGCGTCGACGATTTGGGCCTCGGGCACCTTGCGATGATCTCACCGCGGCGGAACACCATGCCCACACCGCGTCCGCAGGCAACACCCACATCGGCATCGCTCGCCTCGCCCGGGCCGTTCACCACACACCCCATGACGGCGACGGAAATGGGCTTCGTGCAGGACTTGAGCCGCTCCCCCACTTCCTCGGCAAGACCGATCAGGTCGACCTGCGTGCGTCCGCACGTCGGGCAGCTCACGAGCTCGGGGCCACGCCGCCGCAGACCGAGGGCCGAAAGGATACCCAGCATACCGGCGGCTCTTCGACGGGATCGGCGGTCAAAGACACGCGCATGGTGTCGCCAATGCCTTCGGCCAGCAACACGCCGAGGCCGACCGCGCTCTTGATGGTGCCCTGCTGCACCGTGCCTGCCTCCGTGACACCAAGATGCAGCGGCACCTGGGGCAGTTCGCGCGAGAGGGCACGGTACGTCTCAATCGTGGTGGGCACGCTGTGGGCCTTGGCAGATAGGACGATGTTCTCGAACCCACGCTTCTCGAAGTGCTCGACGAACTCAAGCGAAGACGCAACGAGCTTTTCGGGCTGCGTGAGGTCCTCGCGCTCGGCAATGCGACGATCAAGCGATCCGGCGTTGACACCGATGCGGATCGCGGCTCCCGCCTCACCCGCGGCATCGATTACGGCGTCCACGCGGTCCCAATCACCGATGTTTCCGGGGGTTGATGCGCAGTTTGGCAGCGCCGGAGCGGACAGCCCCGATAGCGAGTCGATAGTCAAAGTGAATGTCGGCGACGATCGGCACGGGAGACTCGGCGCAGATCCGCCCGAAGGACTCGAGCGCATCGGCAGAAGGGACCGTGACGCGCACAAGGTCGCACCCGGCGTCCACGAGCGCGCGCACCTGAGCCAGGGTCGCATCGGCATCGATGGTGGGCGTGCACGTCATGGACTGCACGACAACGGGGGCGCCACCGCCAATAGGCACGGAACCCACCATCACCTGGCGTGTGCGCTCTCGAGCAAGCCCCTGCATGGCACTCCCCTTTCGTGATGTTCGCTAGAAGAAGCGAACGATGTCGGAACCCAGCATATAGATGAATAACAGCCCGAACAGGCCGATGCCAACCATGGAGATGGCGGTCTGAACCTTGATTGGCACTTTGCGGCGTGTAACTGCTTGGATAGCCTCGATCACGAGCTTGCCGCCGTCGAGCGGCGGGATGGGCAGTAGATTCATGAAGCCTAGCGAGAACGAGATAAGCGCCGCGAGGTTGAGGAACGTTGCGGGGCCCTCAGCAGCCGCCTGAGCCGACATCACGGAAATTCCCACGACGGAGGTTGAGTTGTCGAGCACCTCCATGGTGTGGCGGGGGTTAAGCAGGCTGCCAACGGATTGGGCGGTCGCGACGATGTTATCGATGGCGATCTGGCAGGACTGCAGCGGGTTGAGGCGGACAACCTGGGTGGGGGCGCTGATTCCGAGCAAACCGTCATCGTCGAAGGACACGCCTACCGTGAGGAAGGTCCCGTTCTCGTGTGCCCATGACCCGGAATCGAAGGAGTCGTCGATGGGCAAGTGGTCGAACGCCATGTCAACGTTATTGGGGCGCCACAGATCGAGCTCGACCTCGCCCTCATGGTCAGCCGCGTCAAAGGCATCGAGCAGTTCAAGCCAGGAATCGACGCGCTCACCGTTCACGGCGATGACACAATCGCCCTGCTTGAGGCCGGCAGCCTCGGCAGGCGAATCGGCGACGATCTCGCCAAGTACATTGGCATCGATGGGCATCAACCCCCAGCACCGAGTACACGGCGATCACGAGCAGGAAACCCGTGAGGATATTCACTGCAATGCCCGCGACGAGCATGAACGCGCGCTTCCAAAAGCCCTTCCCCACATACGTGTGAGAACGCTCGAGCTCAAAGAAGGCGCGGTCGTCCATAGGGGGGATCCCAAGGTTCGCCCACCTTGTTGCGGAGCTGCGGTCAAACGAACGACCGTCGTAGATCGTATTGCCCTGCGCATCGCGAGCCGCAGCGGCAAAGGCGAGGGGAAAATCGCGAGAGGAGACCTCGTCGTCGGCATCATGATCGGACGCCTCGTCAGACGGGACGATGGAACCCCATCCGTAGAGCAAAGAACACGCCTCTTCGACGTCGCTCACCTTAAGATCGAGCTCTTGAGCGAGCAAGTCAACGCGCACAGTTCCATGGCGGTGAATAGCGGCGAGCACCTGGGGCGCGCAGTCGACCTCGGTGGGATCCATGCCGCAGATCTCGGCATATCCTCCAAGGAGGAGAGGCGTGACGCCGAACTTGGTGCCGATTCGCTTGGAGACATGATGGACATTGAAGCGGCAAGGCATGCCCAAGAAGAACTCAAGGACGCGGACCCCGCAGGCGCGCGCCGCGAGAAATGACCGCCTTCGTGGACGAACACGAGCGCGGATAAGAGAAGAAGGCCCCAAAAGATGGGGCCGATAATACCAAACAACGTATCCATGGAATCCAAATCTACGTTATGCCATTAAGCAAATCGCACGCTCCGCGCGTTTCCGCGCCCATGCATCGACATCGCGAAGCTGTTCAAGCGAAACCACATCGCAACGATCGTGAGCGTCCATGCACGTTTGGACAACGGCGGCAATGCCGTTGAAACCGAGACGGTCATGGAGGAAGGCGTCGACGGCGACCTCATTGGCGGCGTTCAAGACACAAGGCATCGTACCCCGCAACTCACCGGCGTTTTCGGCAAGCTTGAGGCAGCGGAATGCCTCCATATCGGGCGCATCGAACGATAGTTTTCCAAGCTCACGGAAATCAATGCGCGGAGCGGGTGTATCCCAACGCTCGGGATAGGTGAATGCATACTGAATGGGAATACGCATATCGGAGGCGCCCAGGTGAGCGATCACCGAACCATCAACGAACTCCACCATGGAGTGAATCTTTGATTCGCGTTGGATAAGCACGTTGATCCGGTCGAGTCCCATACCAAATAGATGCATGGCCTCGATACGCTCGAGCCCTTTGTTCATAAGCGTTGCGGAATCGATGGTGATCTTGGCACCCATATTCCACGTGGGGTGGGCCAGGGCGTCGTGGCATGTGACGCATTCGAGCTCCTTCGCGGTACGACCAAAGAACGGACCGCCCGAGCACGTAAGCCAGATGCAATGCGCCTCACGAGGATCCTCCCCCATCAAGCATTGGAAGATCGCGCCGTGCTCGGAATCAACCGGAAGGAGCTGGCCGGGCGCGGCAAGCGGCATGAGCAGGTCTCCACCGACCACCAGGGATTCCTTATTGGCGAGGGCCAGCCGCTTATCACCCGAAAGGACGGCATGGCTCGCCTCGAGACCGGCGGCGCCGACAATTGCGACGAGGACGACATCGCAGGCATCCATACGTGCAAGCTCAACAGCCGCGTGCGGACCGCTCACCAGCTCGCAGCCCTGGGGAAGCTCCTGAAGCACCGGGTCCTCGGCATGGGACTCATCGGTCACGCCAACGTAGGGGGCATCGAACTCGCGCGCATACCGAACGAGGTCTGACGTACGGCTATGCGCGGAAAGAGCGACAACCTGGAGCTTGTCGGCGTGCTGACGGCACACATCAAGCGCCTGGGTTCCAATCGACCCAGTGCAACCGAGGATCGCAACACGGGTGCGACGGCCCTCCCCCTGAATTGACGTCATTACAGGACACCTCCCAAATGAAGCATCAGATAGGCGGTAATGACGCCGATGATAAGCGAATCAGAGCGATCGAGCATACCACCATGGCCGGGAATGAGATTGCCGGAATCCTTGACTCCCGCGCCGCGCTTAATGCGGCTTTCGATGAGGTCGCCGAAAACGCCCATGATCGAAACGACGATTCCGCACATGATGGCAAACCAGATATCCAGATCGTACAGATCGGTGGACCACAGGATGAGCCACACGACGATTGAGCCCGCAAGACCGCCGAAAAAGCCTTCCCAACTCTTCTTGGGTGAGATCTTTGGGGCCATCTTATGCTTGCCAAAGCGGCTGCCGACCATATAGGCAAACGAATCGGAGAGCCAGAGCGATGCGCAGACGCCGACCGAGAGCAGCGCGCCCTCCCAGCCGGGAACCGCTTCGCGCAGCAACACGATGGCGGAAAGCATGTATCCGGTATAGATAGGGCCAAAGACCGTAACGGCAACGTCCGCGATGCGGGTGCGCGGGTTCTGGACATACCACAGACCGAGCGAGAGCACGAGTAGGAAGTTGATGACCGTCAGCCAAACAGGGTCGACGAGGGCGGACAAGGGAAACAGAACGGCCGCCGACAGTCCAATGAACTCATTAGGAACCTTACCGTCGATGCGAGCCATGCGATAGAACTCGTAGCAGCAAAGCCATGACATGACCGACGTGAAAACCGCCGTGGGAAGGACGCCCAAGATGAGCGAGCCAATGAAGACGACGGCGTACACGATTCCTGCACCGGCGCGTACGATAAACGAATGCAAACGACCGTCCTTCGATGCGCTCGGCTCTGATGCGGCGCTGTTGGTATTGGAAGCCAATGTAAAAACTCCTTCACGGGACGAGGCGCTAGGCACTCGTCAGACCCCCAAAGCGGCGATCGCGACCTTGGAAGGATGCGATCGCGCGCACGAGCCCCCAACGATCGAAATCGGGCCAATAGGTGTCCGTGATATAGAACTCTGAATATGCGATCTGCCAAAGCAGATAATTGGAGACACGCATCTCGCCGGATGTGCGAATGACCAACTCGGGGTCGGGCATGTCGGCCGTGTACAGACGGGAAGCGACGGTCTCCTCGGTGATGTCCGAGGGATCGAGCACGCCGGCGCGGACATCCTCGGCAATGAGGCGCGTGGCACGGGCAAGCTCCGCACGGGCACCGTAGTTGACGGCCAGTGCGAGGGTCATCCCCGTGTGGTTACGAGTCTCCGCAAGCCCATACTCAAAGACATCGCGCGTCTTCTTGGGAAGCGCGGAAATGTCCCCGAGAAACTCAACACGGACGTTTTCGCGCTTGAGGAGCGGAAGCTCATCAACGAAGGTCTTTGCGAACAGGTGCATGAGAAGATTGACCTCGGCCTGAGGGCGATTCCAATTCTCAGTGGAGAACGCATACGCCGAAAGTACGTCGACGCCCATGCGCACACATGCGGTGATAACCTCCTGCAACGCGACGATTCCGGCCTTATGGCCCTCTCCGCGCCCGAGACCTCGACTCGTCGCCCATCTACCGTTGCCATCCATGATGCAAGAGACATGCGCGGGATGCGCGCCATGTCGATGTCATCAATGGAAATGTCGTCGGGATGGTTCGCGAAGTACTCGTTGAACTTATCGACGTCGTAATGCATCAGCTAGATCTCCATGACCTCTGCTTCTTTGGCCTTGAGCATCTCATCCACCTTGGCGACGAACTCATCGGTGGCCTTCTGGACTTTGGCCTGCTCGCGGCGAACCTCGTCCTCGGTGAGTTCCTCGTCACGCTCGAGCTTGTTGTTCGCATCGCGGCGTGCATTACGGATGGCGATCTTTGCGTGCTCGGCGAGCTCGCGGCATTCCTTGACGAGTTCGCGACGGCGCTCCTCGGTAGGCGCGGGGAACGGGAGACGAACCACGATGCCGTCGGAATTGGGCGTGATACCCAAATCCGAAGCGGTTACCGCCTTGACGATGGCATTCACCAGGGCTTTGTCCCAAGGCTCGATGACGAGCATATGAGCTTCAGGCACCTTGACGGCCGCCACCTGCGTGATAGGTGTCGCAACGCCGTAGTAATCGACGGTGATGTCAGACAGGATGTTGGCGTTGGCACGACCGGTGCGGACCTTGGAGAAATTGTGCTTCAAGCTCTCAAGGGCCTTATCCATGCTTTCGCGGATATCAGACATTCCCTACTCCTCTTCCATAACGACGGTGCCCACCGGCTCACCGGCAAGTGCACGCTTGATATTGTCGTCCCCGTCGATGTTGAGAACGATGATCGGCATGTGGTTGTCCTGGCACAGCGCGGTCGCGGTCGAATCCATGACCTGGAGACCACGGACCAAGACCTCATGATAGCTGATGCTGTCAAAACGAACGGCATCCTCGTTCTTAACCGGATCCATGTCGTAGACGCCGTCGACCTTGGTGGCCTTGAGCAAGCAATCGGCGCCGATCTCGCAGGCACGCAGCGCAGCGGCGGTGTCGGTGGTGAATACGGGTTGCCGGATCCGGCGGCGAAGATGACGACATCGCCCTTCTCAAGGCTTCGCATAGCGCGGCGACGGATATACGGCTCGCAAACCTCGTTCATCTGGATACCACTCATAACGCGGCAGGGGCAATCGATCCGCTCGATGGCATCCTGCAGGGCGAGAGCATTCATAACCGTGGCAAGCATGCCCATGTAATCGGCCTGGGCGCGCTCCATACCCTTGGCAGAGCCGGCGACACCGCGGAAGATGTTGCCGCCTCCGACAACGACCGCGACCTCGATCCCCTCGTCGTGAAGCTGCTTGACCTGAACGGCCATGCGCTCCACCACATTGGGGTCGATACCGTAATCGGCGTTACCCATAAGCGCCTCACCGGAAATCTTCAACAGGACGCGCTTGTATTGGTACTCGGACAAGGAATCCTCCTTATAACGCAATTTCTCCCATTTTAGCAGGGATGGACGATACTCGCAGCAAATGAACTCGACCCATGAAAAAGCAGGCCGTGAGCGTTACCCCACGACCTGCCTTCACGTTAAAGCGTCAATTTACTCGCCGCAGACCAGACGATCGAAAGCGACGACCTTGACGGTGTCACCAAGCTCCTTGGAGACCTTCTCGGCGTAGGCCTTGATGGTCATGCTGGAATCCTTGATGAACTCCTGCTCGTTCAGGACGATGCCCTTGAAGAACTTCTCCAGGCGACCAATGGCCATCTTCTCCTGAATGGCCTCGGGCTTGCCGGACTCGGCAGCCTGAGCCTTGTAGATCTCAACCTCGTGATCGATGACATCCTGAGCGACGTCCTCGCGCACAGCGGCGATCGGTGCAGTGGCAGCGACCTGCATGGCAACATCATGGGCGAAGGTCTTAAAGGCCTCAGCAGAAGCGGTCTCGGGCTTCTCGAAGGAGAACTCGACGAGAACGCCGATCTTGCCACCCATGTGGATGTAGGAGGCAACGCCACCGGCAGCGGGCTTGCGCACGGCGGTACGGGAGATCTTCATGTTCTCACCGATGACGTGAATCATCTCGGTGAGGGCAGCCTCGACGGTCTCACCGTTCATATCGCAGGCGAGCAGAGCCTCGACATCGGCAGGCTCGTTATCGCAAACGACCTTGGCGACCTCGGCGGCAAAACCGGTGAACTTGGGGTTGGAGGCAACGAAGTCGGTCTCGCAGGCGACCTCGGCGAGGGCACCCATGGTGCCGTCCTCGGAAATATACGCAGCGACAGCGCCCTCGTTGGTGTCGCGACCAGCCTTCTTGGCGGCGGCGGCGAGACCGTTCTTGCGGAGGACGTCGACGGCGGCGTCCATATCGCCGTCAGCCTCGACGAGAGCCTTCTTGCACTCCATCATCGGGGAGTCGGTCATCTCGCGGAGCTGCTTGACCATAGCGGCGGTGATCTGAGCCATGTTCATTCCTTTCAAAGGGAATTGACGAATGAGATGAGGTGGGTGCTACTCGGCGACAGCCTCGGTAGCAGGAGCCTCGGCGGCCATCTCGGCCTCGGAGATCTGCTCCTTGCCGGAACCGGCGAGGCAGGCGTCGGCGAAGAGCTCGCTCATGAGCTGGATCGCGGAGATGGCGTCATCGTTGCAGGGGATGCCGTAATCGACGACGTCGGGATCGGAGTTGGTGTCGATGAGGGCGACCACGGGGATGCCAAGACGCTTGGCCTCCTTAATGGCGTTCTCCTCGCGCTTGGTGTCGATGACGAAGAGCGCGGCAGGGGTGCTCTTGAGCTCACGGGCGCCACCAAGGTTGGCCTGCAGCTTGGCGAGCTCCTTGCCCAGGACCGCCTGCTCCTTCTTGCCACGCAGAGCCATGGAGCCATCGGCGACCATGCCCTCGAGCTCCTCGAGGCGGTTCATGCGGGAACGGATGGTCACGAAGTTGGTGAGCATACCGCCGAGCCAACGCTGGTTGATGTAAGGCATGTTGGCGCGCTCGGCAGCGGACTTCACGGCCTCCTGGGCCTGCTTCTTGGTGCCGACGAAGAGGACCTTACCACCCTTGGCCGCGGTCTCCTTGAGGAAGGTGTACGCCTTATCGGCCTCGACGATGGTCTGCTTGAGGTCGAGGATGTAGATGTTGTTGCGCTCGCCGAAGATGAACGGCTTCATCTTCGGGTTCCAACGACGGGTCTGGTGGCCAAAGTGGCAGCCAGCCTCGAGCAGGGTGCGGATGTTGATCTTGGTAGCCATGTTTACCTCCCGGTTTGTCTTTCGCACGGTGTCGTCCGCGTCGACCACCCGAGCATGAGCTACCAAAGCTCGGGCACCGCGGCCGGCGCGTAGCCGTGCGTGTGTGATGGAAACGTTGCAAATTCGCAACTTGATGAATAATAGCAGGTGGAGCACTCATTGCCAAGGCTTCACAAAGTAATCGCGTGGACTATGCACGGGGGTGCGCGCGGTGCACGGCGGTTTTGAGTCGGTCGGGCGTCAAATGCGTGTAGATTTGAGTCGTCGAGAGACTCACATGCCCGAGAAGCTCTTGCACGCTGCGAAGGTCGGCACCACCGCGTAAGAGCTCAGTGGCGAATGTATGACGAATGGCATGGGGCGTAATGTCATCGGGCACACCAGAAGCGGTCTTGAGCGCGTTGAAGCGATACCTGAGTGCTGCGGCATCCATGGGTTTTCCGCGATCTGATATGAAAAAACGAGTGACGGTATTTGCCTGCGGATGACCCCTGAGCAACTCGCCTCTACCGTTATCAAGATAATGAGCGCAAGCAAGGCACGCCCGATCGTACAGGGGCACGATACGCTCCTTAGAGCCCTTGCCGAACAAGCGAACGGACATCGCCGCAAGGTCGATGGAGGACACCTCAAGCGATGCGAGCTCCGAGATACGCGCCCCCGTGGCGATGAAGAGCTCCAACATGGCGGCATCACGCAGCCCTCGAGGCGTTGCGGGGTCAGGCGCCTTCATGAGACGCTCGAGCTGCTCCAAGGTAAGCGTATGGGGAAGTGGCTTGTCGAGCTTGGGGCTCGAAAGCGCAGAAACCACCTCTGACGTAACGATGCCCTCCTCGACAAGCCATGTGAAGAAGGACCGAAGAGCGGATAGGTGGGCGGACGTGGTGCGAGGGGCGTAGCCCGGCAGAGGCAAGTCCGATAGGTACAAGCGTAGGTCTCGTGGTTCGGCGACAATCCGTTCACCCCACTGCGCGCACACCAGCGCACATACGCTTCGAGGTGTTGGGTGTATGCACGCACCGTCTCGGGCGACGCACCCTCATACCGAGCGATATGAGCTATGTAATCATCGACGTACGCCAGCAAATCGCACTCGGACGCGCTCACACTCACTCCCCCATCCGCAACCAAAATGGACTCCAGCGAACCGAAACCTACCCTCGTGCGGAAAACAAATCACCGCGGGAAACGAGGAACGCTTCGAGGTCCGACAAGGCACGGGCGGAATACGCGGCGTAGCGATCGCGCTTGCTGCGTCTCTTGCCGTCCTCCAAGGGAGGCACGACGCCAAAGTTGACATGCATGGTTGATAATCGACAGTCTCCGGATTGGTGGCATATGCCACCAGCGAGCCAAAGGCACCGGTGCGCGGCAAAGAGACGGACGGCAGCGCCGCCATGTCGGCAAACGTATTCAAAGCGGCGAGAAGACCGGACGCAATCGCCTCGGTGTACCCTTCCGTACCGGTTATCTGACCAGCAAGACGCACCTGAGTTCCAGGGACCGCAAAGGTGACGTCGAGGACGTGGGGGGCGTCGACGAACGTATTCCGATGCACGACGCCGTACCTGAAAACTCGGCGTTCTCCAAGCCGGGAATCATGCGGAAAACGCGTTTCTGCTCGCCAAATGTAAGGTTGGTCTGAAATCCGACGAGATTGTATGCCGTGCATGCAGCGTTTCGCCCGGAGCTGCACGGCTGCCCAAGGCCTTCGACCCGTACGGGGATCGGTCAGCCCCACGGGCTTCATGGCTCCGTACCTGATCGCGTCGTGGCCGGTACGGGCAACTTCCTCGGCGGGCTGGCATGCTTGGAAAAGATCGCGTCGCTCAAAATCCTTGAGCACCACGCGCTCCGCCCTTACCAACTCGTCGATGAACGTATTGTATTCATCCTTGGTGAATGGGGCGTTCAGGTAATCCCCGTCCGCCTGATCATCGTAGCGGGATTGCGAGAACACGATGGACCTGTCGATCGTGCTGGCGTCGACGATCGGCGCCGCTGCATCGAAAAACGAAAGGGCATCACCACCGACTAAATTAAGAACGCGATCAGAGAGGGCTGGCGAGCACAGCGGACCCGCCGCAATCACACAGGGTCCTTCGGGAATCTCAGTGACCTCGCCGCGCACCACATGAATAAGGGGACGCGAATCGATCTCCTGAGCGACGAGGGCGGAAAACAGATCACGGTCGACAGCGAGGGCACCACCCGCGGGAACGGAAGCGCGTTCCGCGCACGACAACAGCACCGACCCCATGCGACGGAGTTCCTCTTTAAGAAGGCCGGCTGCCGAGTCGATACGCGTCGACTTAAGCGAATTGGAGCACACAAGCTCAGCCAGGCCGTCCGTGCGATGTGCCGGAGAGGAGACGCAGGGGCGCATCTCATGCAATACCACGGGAATGTCACGGTCAGCGAGTTGGCATGCGCACTCGCAACCGGCAAGGCCACCACCCACCACCGTCACGCGCTCGTATGTCATATAGGGCTCCTTTGCGTTAGCGTCAATTCATCCATTGTGCCCTAAGCGCGTCAAGGCGTGAAGGGCGGACTTGCTCGGTGAGATCCTCCCATCCGGAAGCCGCACGGCCAAGCCTTGAATTTCGAGAGAGCTCACCAAGGTCAAGCACGTCACCCCATCGATGTCGAGATGGGACGCAAGCTCATCTACGCGTAGCGGGCTTGCAACTATCATATCGAGTGCACGCTGCTCGTTCCCCTTAAGGCCCCCATACCCACGAGCATCCTTCCTGCAAAAGCGAAGCGTTCCATAAATCCGGGAAATCGCGACCTCAAGCGCCTCCTCGTCGGCGATACAACATGCTCCATTCGCGATCAGGTAATTAGAGCCACGTGACTCGGGGGAAAAGATCGAACCTGGGGCGGCGAGGACCTCTCTGCCCAACTCATTGGCCGCCTCCGCCGTCGAAAAGGTTCCCGACGCAGCCCCGCCTCCGCGACGAACGTCGCGGATGAGAGCGCCGCTATGACGCGGTTTCGCTTGGGAAACGCCCATCTCTGTGGGGGCGTTCCCCAGGGCTCTATGGAAATCACGCAACCACCGGTTCGATGACCCGGTCAACGAGGGCTTTCGCCGTGGAGGGGTAGACGACATCGGCCCCCGTCCCCAGTACCACGATGTGCCTGCCGCCAGCATTGAGCGTAGCCCACCCAGCGACCTGGTCGCATCCGCGCGCACCGCCCGATACAACGGGTATGCCCGACTCGACGGCGATTCCCGCCGCAAGTTCGCAGATAGCCGAACCGTAAGGCGATGCACGGCGAGAGCCGACGATGGACAACGAGGGAAGATCAAGCACCGTGGCATCACCCCGTACGTACAGCACGGGAGGCACCTGGGGAAGCTCGGCCACACATCGAGGATAGCCTGAGTCTCCCCGACGAATCTCGAATCCGTCCCTACACGCCCCCATCTCCATACCTCCCTTGATACTGCGCTGCCTCCAATACATGTGCCGCCTGGATGAATTCAGACTCCGCCATATCGGCGATAGTGCGCGAAATACGGCAGAGACCGACGACGCCCCTGCCCGTCAAATGCGAACGCTTCGAGAATTCAAGGAGCGTTTCGCGTCCCGCAGCGTCTAGACCGAAGGAACGAACCTCGGCATCGAGCGAAGCGCTGCAGCCGCATTCGTCCGTATCTGCAATTCGCGATTCGCGCCATGCGCAAAACGCCCTGCCCTTTTCGACCTGATCGCGCAGCACGTCCGTCGTCAGTCCCTCGGCTCCTTCGATGACGAGGTCAGGATCCGGGCGTGCTACGTGAAGGATGATATCGATACGATCGGCCAACGGACCGCCAAGCTTTGCTCGATACCGTTCGATTGCGGCGTCGGAGCACCGGCACGGAACATCACGGTCCCCCAAGTACCCGCAGGGACAGGGGTTGCTCGCAGCGATGAGTTGGAATCGCGCCGGAAACGTGTAGGCTCCATCGACACGGACGATTCGAACGGCGCCGTCTTCCATCGGTTGTCGTAGCATTTGGAGGGTATTCGATGAAAACTCGCCGAGTTCGTCCAGGTAGAGCACGCCACCATGCGCCAAGCTGATCTCACCGGGACGGACCGGACGCCCGCCGCCTATGAGTCCTGCCGAGGAAATACTGTGATGTGGGTTTCGGTACGGTCGCGAGCCCCTCAACAAGGACTCGGTGCGCTCGCCAACGACCGAATGGATACAGAGCGCCTCTTGAAGCTCAATCTCATCTATGGGAGGAAGGATGCCCGTCATACGCTTGGCGAGCATGGTCTTGCCGGATCCCGGGGCCCCGATCATCATCAGGCCCAGGCCTCCCGTTGCCACAATCGCCAATCCCCGCTTCGCGATTTCCTGACCCACGACATCGCCGTAATCAAGCGCTGACCCATGAACAGCACGATGGGACGGATTGACGCAAAACGGCTTTTTACCTCGACCGATACCGACGCTCAGGCAACTGAGACGCTCCAGATAACTTGCTTGCACCTCGCCGATGGGCACATGCTCGGAGTTAAATCCCCCAACAAAGGAAACACCGAGATCACGTGCGAGCAACTGATAGGCCACCTCGCCCTTGACGGGGCAGACGGTCCCATCGAGGGCGAGCTCCCCAACGAAGAGGCAATCATCGAGACCCTCCAGGGGGATTTGGCCCGAGAGGGCAAGAATCGCCACGGCGATAGGCAAATCGAGCCCCGATCCGGTCTTACGGACATCCCCGGGCGCAAGGCTCACCGTAAGCGTGCACCGCGGAACCATGAAACCACTCGAACGCAACGCGCATCGGATTCGGCTGCGCGCGTCCATGACGGCGGCATCCGCCATGCCGACTATGGTCATACCCGGAATGGTTCCCGACGACGAGATCTCAACGGTAACCTCAAAACGCCTCCACCCCTCGTATACAAGCCGCATGAACGGCAAATGTTTGAGGCGTTGCGCTCATTGGTCCGCCTCCCAGTCGAACACGCCATACAGGTGGCGGATCTCACATGCGCCCTTCGAGGCGAGCGTGACCGCGATGACGTCGAAACGGACCGACTGGCACGGGAAGTGTTCGGCGATGAATTGATAGGCGATGCGGCGATAGCGCTTGATCTTGGACGGTGTCACGGCTTCTTCGGGATATGAATCGACCGCAGTGCTGCGCCGTGTCTTGACCTCCACGAGGACGACTTCTTCGGAGTCGCAATCGTGGGCGATTATGTCAGCCTCACCTTCTGGGCAGCGGTAATTGCGTTCGACAATCTCGTATCCCCGGCCCTCGAGATAACACGCCGCGAGCTCCTCCCCCAGTGTTCCGATGAGTTTGTTCGACATCCCGCTTAGGTACTGACCATCGAAGACGCACTCCCCTTCGTCAATGGCACGCCTCAGGATCGCCTGCGCCCGCTCTCTATTCTTGTTCGCGCCCATATGCACTCCCTTCACATCCGGTGAGGGAAGTATCGGACCTGCTATCCCATAGCCGTCTCAAAAAACGCCCCGCAAAAGCATACGCGGAATCTGGCAGCACCTGACACAGCCAGGCGACGTGAAGGAAGAGGCCTTACCTGTAAGGCGCAAGGATCATCGAGGAGCTAGAAAAGTCGTGCAGTCTCCAAAAAGTTTCCGCAAAAACTCACGCGATGTATGGGGCAAAGACCATATTCCTTGATTGCTTGTATGTGCTCTGCAGAGGCATAGCCCTTTGATTGTGCAAAGTGATAATCAGGGTATTCGGCGTCATATTCGACCATCATCTCATCACGCGTGACCTTTGCGACAATCGAGGCCGCCGCAATACAAGCCACCGTGGCATCACCCTTTACGACATCGCGCTCATGTTTGACGGCACCGAGAGGATTGCCGTCCATGAGGACGCAATCGGGCTCTAACCCGGTATCGGCAACCGCGCCTGCCACCGCCTCACGCAGCGCACGGGCCATGCCGATCTCATCGATACGCGCGGGAGGGATATGGCAGATGCCGATCGCCCGCGCACATTCTGCTATCTGGACGGCAAGGATCTCACGCTTGGCAGGAGTGAGCTGCTTCGAATCGTTGATACCCCAGATGCGCGGCTCATCGGGCAGGCACACGGCACACACGGTCAGTGGTCCGGCGACCGAACCCCTGCCGACCTCATCGACGCCGACAACGACGCCGGGACCACCAAGCTCGCGCATGGTTGCGTACATGGCATCCACGCGGTCGCGCTCGGTGCGTTCCTTGTCCAATCGGCGCCGCGCGCGCTCGCATGCCTTCTGGACTTGGAGGCGGGGATCTTCGGCATACCTTTCGACAAGGGCCTCGATTTCCTCGAACGATGCGCTCGCAAGTTCTGCCGCAACTTGGGCGGCAGAGGCCGAACTCGTCATATTCGCCACGATATCCCCCTTATAAGAATCAATGCGCCGCGCGGCGCACGACCCTCTCTATGAAAGCGGGCCGCCCAAATGAGCGGCCCGCTTTCCGTACGGATCTGTAAACCCTAAAACCGTGCTTAGCGCTTCTCGGGAATGCGGGCAGCCTTGCCCACCTTGTCGCGCAGGTAGTACAGCTTGGCGCGACGGACCTTACCGTGGCGAACAACCTCGAGCTTGGCGATCTTCGGGGAATGAACCGGGAAGGTACGCTCAACGCCCACGCCGTAGGAGATCTTACGAACGGTGAAGGTCTCACGGGAACCGGCACCCTGCAGGCGAATGACATCGCCCTGGAAGACCTGGACACGCTCGCGGTCGCCTTCCTTGATACGGTAGTGGACCTTGACGTTGTCGCCGACCAGGATGCGAGGCATGTCCTCGCGGATCTGCTGACGCTCGATTGCGCGGATGTAATCCATGACAGATTCCTTACTCTTCTAGAGGTGCCGCACGCGTACGCCGGCACATAGGTTGAACAAACAGCAGCAAGTATACACAAGAAGCAGTGCTATACCAAGGAAAACCTCAAGTCCTCCACGCGATTATCCGCACGCCCCGTAGCGTACGCACCGAGACACGGCTACAACGCGTCCCGTGTACAAGGCGCTCTAGAGATCTCGTTGACGGAGGTTGATCTGGCGCTTGCCCTGCTCGCCCGCGGGCTCGTCGAACTCGTAGACACCGAGCGACTTGAGGAACGGGCGGAGCCGTTTATATCCATAGTTGCGAACGTCGAAATCGGGAAGGCGCTTTCCGAGCTGGTCGCCGAGCAGCCCCAAGGAAATCCAACCGTCCTCATCGCCGAAGGAATCGATGACGGCGTTAATGGCGCAACGGATCGCCCGAAGATGGCGGCGCTTGTCCGCTCGGCTCATCTCGCCGAAAGCGACCTCTCCCTCGATCTCGTCCTCCGCCTCATCACATGCGCAGTTGCTCGGTTCAGATGCGGACCCGCCGGCATCGCCGGGGCGGCGGCGCCGTCGGCGAGGCGCGGGCTTGCCGACAGGGGCCGAAACATCGTCCTCGCGGGAATCACCGGCATCATCGGCCTCTTCCAGCTGCTGTCGAGCGTACAGCAGGTCGAGATACTTGAACTGGTTGCAAGCGGAGATGAACGGCTTGGGAGTCTTTTGCTCGCCCATGCCGATCACCACCATACCGCTCTCGCGCAAGCGCGCCACGAGACGCGTGAAGTCGGAATCAGAGCTGACGATGGCGAATCCGTCGACCGTACCCGAATACAGGATGTCCATGGCATCGATGATCATCGCCGAGTCCGTGGCATTCTTGCCATACGTGTAGCTGTATTGCTGCATCGGGGATAATCGAATGGTCGAGTAGACAACTCTTCCAACTCGCCAGACGCGGGCTCGTCCAGTCACCGTAGATACGCTTGTACGTAGCGACGCCGGCGTTCGAGATCTCGTCGAGGATGACCTTGATATATTTTTCGCTCACGTTGTCGGCGTCGATCAGGACGGCAAAACGGAGCTCTGAAGTGCTTTCGAACATAACATCCCTTCGAGTTGCATGTACATGCAACGGCCCCGCCCGCGCAAAAAGACGGACAGGGCCGTATGTCATATGAGGGTATGAGCCACCATTACGCCTGAGGGCTCTTGGGCATGAGCGGGTTCTCCCGCGTAAGAAGACTCATGAACTCCTCACCCGTGATGGTCTCCTTCTTATACAGGTAATGAGCGAGCTCATGGAGCTTGAACTTGTTCTCCTTGAGCATCTGGAGGGCGCGTCCGTGCGCCTCGGCGATGAGCTTTTGGACCGCCGCGTCGACGCGCTCCGCCGTACCGGGTGCGCACGTGAGAGAGGTATCCTGGTTGAGGTAGGCGTTTTGCACGGTACCGAGCGCCATCATGCCAAACTCCTCGGACATGCCGAATCGTGTGATCATATTGCGGGCAAGCTTGGTCGCCTGCTCGATATCGTTTGCGGCGCCCGTGGTCATCTCGCCGAAGATCAACTCTTCCGCGGCACGACCACCGCAGTACACGGCGAGCTTATCGAGCACCTCCTGCTTCGTGGTAAGGAAGCGCTCGTCCTCCTCGACCTGCATGGTGTAGCCGAGCGCTCCGCTCGTGCGCGGCACGATGGTGATTTTGGTCACCGGTGCGACCCCTTTTGGCGGGCGGCGACGATGGCATGGCCGATCTCGTGATACGCGACGACTTGTTTCTCATGGTCGGACAGCACCGTGGACTTGCGTTGCTGACCGGCGATGACAACCTCGACGCTTTCCTCAAAGTCTTCCTGGGTCGCTCGCTTGCGACCAAGACGAACAGCACGCAGGGCTCCCTCGTTGATGATGTTCGCAAGATCGGCACCGGAGGCACCGGGCGTCGCGCGGGCGATGGCAGTGAGGTCGATGCCCGGCTCGGTCTTCACATCTTTGGAGTGGAGCTCGAGAATCGCCTTGCGCCCGGCGAGGTCGGGCAACTCGACAGGAACGCGGCGGTCGAAGCGGCCCGGGCGCAGAAGCGCGGCGCGAGGGAATCGGGGCGGTTCGTCGCGGCGAGAACCACGATACCCTTTTGGTTGTCAAAGCCGTCCATTTCCGTGAGAAGCTGATTTAAGGTCTGCTCACGTTCGTCATTGCCAGAGAAGCCGCCGCCATCGCGCTTCTTGCCGATGGTATCGATCTCATCGATGAAGACGATACAGGGAGCCTTCTCCTTAGCCTGCTTGAACAGATCGCGCACCTTGGCGGCACCACGGCCCACGAACATCTCGACAAACTCAGATCCGGAAATGCTGAAGAAGGGAACACCCGCCTCACCGGCAACGGCCTTCGCGAGCAGCGTCTTGCCGGTACCGGGAGGACCCACGAGCAGAGCACCGCGCGGCAGCTTAGCGCCGATCTCCTCATAACGCTTGGGATTTTCCAGGAAGTCCACGACCTCCTTGAGCGACTCCTTGGCCTCTTCCTGACCAGCGACGTCCTTGAACGTGACGCCGACATCCTTGGAAGCGACGATACGAGCGCCGGACTTGCCAAGGTTGCCGCCGCCAAAGCCGCCAAAGCCGCCGCCGGAGAAATCCATCGAGGGGTTGTCGTCACCCATGGCCTTCTTCATACGGCGATTGAGCCACCAACCGAGCAGAAAGAAGATGAGCATGGGAGCGAACACCGTGATGAACAGATAGGTCCACATGCCGGAATCCTGCTTGGGAATCGTCACCTTGAGAGTTGCACCAGCCTCTTCGATGCGATTAGTGAGATCCACGTCCGTGGGCATGGTGGTGGTGCGATACGCCTTGCCCTCTTCGCCCTTGAGCGTGTAGACCGCCTGGGCATCATCGGTGGTGTAGCTGACCTCATCGACCTTTTTGTCCTCGAGATCGCTCAAAAGCTGGGAATACGTGACATCCTCGACCTCGAGCCCGCCGTTCTTGAAATTGGGGAACAGCACGCTGCTCAAGACCAGGTACACCGCAAAGGCAATGAGCATGTAGAGGATGAGATTCCGCCTACGCTTATGATCATCCATTTCCATAAGGAAACTCCGTCCGTACGTTCAGTAATGCTCTGAGGATACCCCCGAGCGCGGCCCGTTAAACGCGCGAATCAAGAACGCCCCTCCGTCACGATACGGAGAGACCTGCCATCAATCACGCAAACATGCCCGGACGATATTGGTACCCATTGTCGACGTGGGGACAGAGCTGCCAAAACGCGACGGCGCTCGCAGCGGCGACATTCAAGGAGTCAACGCCGTGCGCCATGGGAATGCGAACCGTCGTGTCGCAGCCGTCAATCGTGCGTCTCTGTAGCCCGGCGCCTCGGTTCCCATGAATATCGCGAGCCGTTCCATGCCCTGAAGTCGAGGGTCGTCCAAGGAAATCGAGTCGTCGGAGAGCGCCATGGCGGCACACGTGAAGCCGGCATCGTGCAGGACCTCGAGACCATCACGGGGCCACGTGCGGGCCTCGGTGCCAATCCTCGTCCAAGGTACCTGGAAGACGGTGCCCATGGACACGCGCGCAGAACGGCGATAGAGCGGATCCACACAGGTCGGACTCACGAGAATGCCGTCAACGTTGAGCGCCGCCGCGGACCGGAAGATCGCGCCCACATTCGAATGGTCGACGATGCCCTCGAGCACGCACGCGCGAATCGGGCGCCCAGAGGCGCGCTCAACCAATCCTTCTAGGAAGGCACCCGCATCCGCGAGCGGCGGCCGGTGAAAGGCCGCAAGTGCACCACGGGTCACCGAAAAGCCGGTAAGCTGCTCAAGCAGAGCCATCTCGCCAACAAAGACGGGAATATCGATTTCGGGGAAGTCGGTAGCGACCTTCTCGAGCAGCGGGGTGAGCTGATCAAGCCAACGCTCACCCAAAAGGAAGCTCACAGGCACAAGGCCGGCCTCGACCGCGCGCTCGATGACTTTGCCACTCTCCGCGATGAAGATGCCCTTCTCGGGCTCGAGCACTGAACGCAGCTGACGTTCAGTCAGCTTCGTGTACGCCTCAAGACGAGGATCGTCCAATGAGTCAATATGAGCGATTTCAACCCCAGGCATCTTAACGTACCGGCACGATCTCGATGTAGAAACCATCAGGATCCTCGATGAAGTAGATGCCCATGGAGGGGTTCTCCTTCACGATGCAACCCATGGAAGCGTGAAGATCATGGGCGGCACCCATGTCCGCGACCTCGAAAGCCAGATGAATGTCATGCCCGCCCTGGTTGTACGGCTCGACACGGCCCTTGTTCCACGTGAGCTCGAGCTGGCAGGGACTCGCCTCATTGCCGAGGAACACGAGCTTCCAGGAACCGTCCTCGGGTCCCTCCTCGCGCACCGGCGTCAAGCGAGTGCCTTCTCGTAGAACGCGAGGGACGCATCCAGATCGAGGACGTGGATTTCTGTGTGAGACATCTTGAATTGCATGGTTGCTCCTTCGTACAAGATGGTTGACGGTATATGCCAGACGGTACGAACCACAGGCTCCCACGGGGCGCGGGCCCTACGATCTGCGGTATGTCATGAACTCGAAGGTGACGTCGGCGTCGCCGGCGCCTCCTCAATACGAAAACCTCGGAACAGTCGACGACCGACCAGGCGGAATCTACATCGAGGTTGGGGAAATACGTATCGACATCGCGTATCACGTGGTTGCGCGTGACCTCCGCCTCGATGCAATGAGGCAGGAACTGCTCGTACACCGCTCCCCCGCCGATGACCCAGGCAACGTCCTCATCCGCGACGGCAGCGAGCGCTTCCTCAACCGAATGAACAACTTCGATGCCCCCGCGTTTAAACGCGGGATCACGCGTGAGCACAATGTTGCGACGGTCCTTGAGCGGACGCCCGCCGGGAAAGCTCTCAAGGGTCTTACGTCCCATGACGACGGGATGGCCCTTGGTCTTATTGACAAAATGGCGCATATCGGCACGATTAGCCACCACCATATCGCCATCCCGTCCAATCCCCCAGTCATCGCACACAGCGACGATGGCCTTAAGCTCACATGTCATCATGCAACTCTTTTCTTGTACATCAGGGGCACAATCCACTTTTAAACCGATGATACCGTAGCCCCGCCCCCGGAGCATATCGTCCCGCGCGCAGTTCGCGTAGCGCTGTTTGAGCACGGGGTGATATGCTCCGGGGCGGGGCGGGCGAAACGGATTTAGACCGCGATGGGAATCCCCTTGACCTGCGGCCCCGTCTCATAATCCTCAACAATGAGGTCATCAGTTGTAAAGTCGTAGAAATTCGTGACTTCAGGATTGAGCGAGACCTTGGGCGCCGGGAACTGCGGCCGCTCGATGAGCTCACGCACGATATCCACGTGGCGGTCGTAAATGTGCGCGTCAACGATCACGTGCAACAGCTCGCCTGCGATCATATCGCAATGGCGCGCGACCATCATGAGCAAGATGGCGTACTGACACACGTTCCAGTTGTTGGCAGCAAGGATATCCTGGCTACGCTGCATGAGCACCATGTTGAGCACCGGCTTGTCGCAGCCAGGCTCAGCCGTCACGTTGTACGTCACAGAATACGCGCACGGATACAGGTGCATCTCGGACAGATCGGCAAACGTATACATATTCGTCATGATGCGGCGCGAGTACGGCGTATGGGTGAGGTCGTAGAGCACGCGGTCCATCTGATCGAAGTCGCCCTCCTTATAGTGCGACTTCTGCGCGATTTGATAGCCGTATGCCTTGCCGATCGAACCGGTCTCATCGGCCCACTGGTCCCAAATGTGGGACTTGAGGTCGTTGATGTTATTGGATTTTTTCTGGTAGATCCACAGGACCTCGTCCATCGCGGACTTGAGCGCCGTACGGCGCAGCGTAAGCGCAGGGAACTCCTCACGCAGGTCATAGCGGTTGGTGACACCGAAGTTCTTGATGGTGTACGCGGGAGTGCCGTCCTCCCAGACCGGGCGTACCTTCTCCCCTTCCGTGGTGGTGCCATGATCCAGGATATCCCGACACATGGTCACAAATAGCTTGTCCGCCTTGCTCACGACTCGCTCCTTCCACACGCAATTGAACATATCTAAACAAGGTAACAGAAGCCCGGCCTTATATACCGTAGGAGTGTATTTGTGGAGCGAAGCGCAACCACACTCCGTAGCGTATATAAGGCCGGGCGCAGATCGAGTTGACGAAAAGGATGTTACTTCCGCCTGAACTGCTCGTTCATCTGCATGAGCTTCTCCATGTCGGACATGCCGCCGCCCATGCCGGGCATGCCGCCCATTTGATTCATGAGCTGGTTCATGTTCATGCCACCCATGCCGGGGACGCCGGGCATACGCATCTTTTTGCCCTTTTTCCCCTTCTTGCCCTTCTTGCCGACGCCTTGCTGTTGCGCCATGGCGCGCACCTTTCCCATCATCTTGTTCATCTCGCCCCACTGCTTCATGAGGGCGTTGACGTCGGTGGGTGTAAGACCGCAACCGCGGGCGATGCGGGCGCGACGCTGGCCGTTGATGATGGAGGGGCGACGGCGCTCCTCTGCCGTCATGGACAGGATGATGGCCTCGTTACGGTCGAAGACCTTCTCGTCGAGGTCGCCGCCCATCTGGTTGAGGGCGCGCTGGCCGCCGGGGAGCATGCCGAGGATACCCTTCATGCCGCCCATCTTCTTGACGGCCTTCATCTGCTCGAGCATGTCATCCATGGTGAAGCCGTCACGAAGCATGCGCTCCGCAGATGCGAGCTGCTCGGCCGTTGCGGCCTCCTGAGCCTTCTCTATAATTCCAATGACGTCGCCCATGCCGAGGATGCGCTTTGCCATGCGCTCGGGGTTGAACACCTCGAGGGAATCAGGCTTCTCGCCCATGGAGACGAACTTGATGGGCTTGCCAGTCACCTCACGCACGGAGAGGGCTCCACCGCCGCGGGCGCACCGTCGAGCTTGGAGATAATGACACCGTCGAAGTCAGTGCGCTCCGCGAAGGTGGAGACCACGTTGACGATGTCCTGGCCGGTCATGGCGTCGACCACCATGAGAACCTGGTCGGGCTTGACCGCACGCTTGATGTCGACGGCTTCCTGCATCATCTGCTCGTCGATTTGCAGGCGACCGGCGGTGTCGACGATGACCACATCGCGCATGGTGTCGACCGCCTCGCGAATGGAAGCACGGGCGATCTCGACGGGATGAACACCGTCCCCACGGAAGACGGGCACGCCGATTTCACCGCCGAGGTCGCCAGCTGGTCGGCGGCGGCGGGACGATAGACGTCGCACGCGGCGAGCAGAGGGCTCTTGCCCTGCTTTTTAAGCATGTAGGCGAGTTTAACGGCCGCCGTGGTCTTACCGGAACCCTGAAGTCCGACGAGCATAATCACGTTCGGAATGCGGCTGGAGAGCACGAGTTTGCTCTCGGTGCCGCCCAGCAGCTCGGTGAGCTCATCGAGCACGATCTTGACGACGTTCTGCGCAGGCGTGAGCGACTCCATGACCTCGGCAGTGAGGCAGCGCTCCTTCGTGCGCGTGACGAAGTCCTTCACCACGCGGTAGTTGACGTCCGCCTCGAGCAGTGCCATGCGAATTTCACGCATGGCCACGTTGATATCGGCCTCAGTGAGTTTGCCCTTACCGCGCAAGCGGTCGAATGTATCGGCGAGGCGGTCGGACAACGAACCAAATGCAGCCATGTATCTCTCTCTTTCTAGCTCTAACAAGTACTGAGACGTCTTTTCCTGATGGAGCAGATTGCCACGAAGCAAGAGCGCAGCGTACTAACGTACGTAAGCTCGCAGCTGAGCGGCAAGGTGCCCATCAGGGGAAGACGCGGGGATTCGTTAACCTAATCTTCCAGTCCCACCAGGGCGCGACAGAAGGCGCGCGCGTCGAAGCGCTGGAGGTCCTCGACTTGTTCGCCCACGCCGATGCGGTAGATGGGAAGCTTGAGCTGCTCGGCAACGGCCAATGCGATGCCGCCCTTCGCCGTGCCGTCAAGCTTGGTCATGATGATACCGTCCAGCCCGAGCGACTCGTTGAATTCCTGGGCCTGGGAAAGGCCGTTTTGGCCGGTAGCGGAATCGATTACAAGCACCACATGGACGGGCATGGGGCCAGAGCTGCACGCCTCGGCGCGCTTGCGGGTCACTTTCACGACCTTGGCGAGCTCGCGCATGAGCTCGGGGCTCGAGTGCAAACGGCCGGCGGTGTCGATGAGCACCAGGTCACTGCCGCGCTTGTCGGCCTCATCGAGAACGTCGTAGCACACACTCGCGGGATCGGAGCCGCGATCGCGCTTGATAACCGGAACCCCTGCGCGCTGCCCCCACACATCGAGCTGCTCGATGGCGGCTGCTCGGAACGTGTCGGCGCTGCCAATAACCACATTTTTGCCGGCATGCGCCTCCGCACTCGCGATTTTCCCGACCGTCGTGGTCTTGCCGGCGCCGTTGATGCCGACAAATAGGACGCAGCTGGGGGTATCGTCAAAGATATCCAACGCGGGCTCGACGAAAAACTCGCTGAGCCGCTCAGCAAGCGCCCCACGGAGTTGCTCGGCGGTCTTCAAATTCTTCCGAGCAGCGGTCTCGCGCAAATCATCCGTGACGCGCATCGCAATCTCGCCACCCATGTCACCCATGACGAGGGTGTCCTCAAGCTCCTCCCAAAAGCTCTCGTCCACCTCGCCGCCGAAATAAAAGACCTCATTCAAGGCCTCGCGGCTACGCTCGAAACCGCGCTTGAGGGAATCGAAGAGACCCATTATGCATTCACGACCTTTCCGGTTTCTCGATCGAGTTTCTGGCTGACCACACGGCTTACGCCGTCGGCCTGCATGGAGACACCATACAACACGTCGGCGTCCTCCATGGTGCGACGTTGATGCGAGATGACGAGCAGCTGCGTCGACGTACGCAGGTAGTCGATGGCACCGATAAGCTTGGAGAGATTCGAATCGTCCAAGGCGGCCTCGACCTCGTCAAGAACGTAGAACGGCACCGTACGAGTGCGGTAGACGGCAAAGAGGAGCGCAAGCGCAGTCAACGACTTCTCGCCGCCGCTCATGAGCATCATCTTCGTGATGCGCTTACCCCGTGGCTGCGCGACGACTTCGATACCGGTCTCGGCAGGGTGCTCGGGATCGGTCATCTCCAGATAAGCCTGTCCACCCGGGAAGAGCATGCCGAATACCTCGCGGAAGTTCTCGTCGACCTTCTCGAAGGTGGTGAGGAAGCTCGTGCGCATTTTGCCGATCGATTGCCGCCGTGATCTTGGTGAGCGCCTTGCGGGCACCCTCAAGATCCTCGAGTTGACGGGCGATGTAGTCGGCGCGCGTCTTGAGCGTCTCGTACTCCTCCATCGCGACCTGATTGACCGGACCGAGGTTGTTGATCTGGCGAACAAGGTCGTTGAGCTCGCGCTCGGCGGCGGCACGGTCATCGGGCGCGGGGAGCGTGCAACGCCTCCTCCAAGACCGTGGTGCCATCGGCGGTGATGGCACGTACGGCCGCCTCGACTTGCACCTCGAGCTTGCCACGAGACACCTTCGCCTCATTCACCGCGGCGGTGGCCAAATCGACTTCGACCTTCGCGCGCGAGACCTCGCTCTTGGCATCTTCGATCGTGCGCTTGAGCGACGCCGAATCGGCCTCCTCCAGCGATGCACGGTCTCGCAGGCGCGCCGCCCAGTCCATGGCACGCTCTGAAAGCGCTTGATACCGGTCATGCAGGGGATCGACGCGCAAACGGAGAACCTCAAGGGAGCGGGCAGACTGCTCGGTGCCGCGAATACGACGGTCTATACCCTCAAGTCTACGCTCGAGTTCGGGAGCACGTGCCGAGAGGCTCTTCACGCGCTCGTTTGCGCGGGCCAAACGCACCTTGGCGTCTGCGAGCTTCGAACCGGCCTCGGCGTCATCTCGGCGTACGCGCTCGAGGTCGTCTTGTGCCTCGTCGATCTGCCGCGAAAGCTCATCCAGGCGCGCAAGCGAATCATCGCGAACCGTCGTGAGCTCGTCGACCCGCGGTTGCGCATCGCGCACGGCGACCGCCGCCTCCTCGCGGCGCTTGGCGAGATTAGCACGCTCGCCGAGCTTGACCGAAAGAGAATGTTCCATACGCCCGATCTCAGACAAGAGCGAGGCATGCTCTCCTTCGAGGCGCGAAATCGTTCCCGCGGCGTTACCCTCGACCGTGCGGGCCTCCTCAATAGCCTCGGTGGCCTCACCAACGCGCTCAACGGCATGGTCGAAGACGGCAAGCAAATCAGGCTCGAATCCCTCGAGTTCGCGAATGCGGCGCTTGCGCTCAAGTGAGCCGGCGGCACCCCCGCTCCGTGGCGCCCAAGCGAACCACACCCCCATCACGCACGCGAGCGCCGTCGGGCGTCAACGTAAAGCACGCCGGGAACGACGGGGGCAGACAAAGCATCTTCGAGGGAATCGACCACATAGACGTGTCCGAGCAAAGCGGCGACAGCCGAAGCGTAGCCCGCACGCACCCGGAGGCGCTCAACCAAGCGATAGCCGGCGACGCCCTGATACCGATCGGAAACGGCAACGTCTCGCGCAAGGAGAAGAGCCTCGCCAGACGCATCCTTCTGACCAAGAGCGAACGATGCGGCGCGCGAAAGCGCATCGCCGTCCATGCAGACGAGCGCATCGATGTCCCCCGCAAGCAACTGCTCGACGAGGGGCTCAAGCTCGACGGGGGCTTCGATGACATCACCCAAACGCCCCGCAATGGACTCGGGGTGGTTGCTCACCACACGAGCGGCAAGGGGCGAGGAGTCACTCAGGCTCGAATCGACCTTCCTGAGTCCCGAAAGCTCAGAACGGACGTCGGCGAGCTTCTCACGCGCCTGAGCCTCTTTTTCCCGCAAATCCGCGAGAGCGGCGATTGCCGCGTCAAGGGCGTCTTTAGCCTCCTGTCGTGCCGTGCGGGCGTCATCCAGCTCCGCGACGAGCTCGTCGGCACGATCGCGGCGATGGGCCAGAGAAGCACGCAGCTCATCGGCCTCGTCATCGACCTGTTCAAGGCGACGGGCATACATATCATCCTCGAGCTCGGCGTTGGAAAGCGTCTCCTTAACCTTGACGAGTTCGAGGGCGGCACCATCAGACGTTCGCTGGACCTCACGCTGCTCCCGCGTGAGCGCGGTGATAACCTCACCAAGCTCGATTCGTCGCGCGTGGAGCTCATCGGCGGCAGGCTCAAGGGCGGCAACGTCCTCTGCAGCCACGGTGGCCGTCGCACGCTCCTCATCAAGTTGCCTGTTGATGTCGGAAAGCTCCTCCACCGTTCGTCGCCGTTGGTGTTCGGAGCCGGAAAGGGTGCCACGCATCTCGGAGAGGCGCGCGACCATATTACGCCCCTTCTCCTCGAGCAAACGCATATCAGAACCGATTCGCCCGACGATATCCTGCATATGACGGCGCTGTTCACCAAGGTCACCAACGAACAGCCCTTTTTCCTCGAGCATGACCTGGAGCTTCTCGAGCTCGCGCTCCTTTTCGCCTAGGCGGTAGCGGGCGAGCTCGAGGGCCGCAGCGCTCTCGCGCGAGGACGACTCGAGATCCGCCCATTGGGCCTGGAGCTGACGAAGCTCGTCGACGGCAAGGACCTGTGTGAGCTCGGTCGCCCTGCTCGAGAGGTCCTTGTATTTTCGAGCGCGATCAACCTGCCGCTCGAGCGGCTTGAGTTGACGGGAGATCTCACGGTTTATGTCGCGCGCACGCGTGAGATGTTCATCCATGCTCTTGATCTTGCGCAGGGCGCGTTCCTTGCGGCGTTTGTGCTTGGAAATACCGGCGGCCTCTTCGATAAGGCTCCGCCGCTCCTCGGGGCGGCTCTGCAAAATCGCATCAAGCTTGCCCTGGGAGATGATGGAGTGCGTGTCCTTGCCTAAGCCGGAGTCATGCAAGATATCCTGAATGTCCATCAGGCGACACGGACTGGAATTGATGAGGTACTCGCTCTCACCCGAGCGGTACATGCGCCGCGTGATGGCGACCTCGTTGAAATCGACGGGAAGCACGTGATCGGAATTATCGAGCACGAGCGTCACCTCAGCAACACCCACCGGTTTACGCGCAGACGAGCCCGAGAAGATAACGTCCTCCATGGCCTGCCCGCGCAGCTGCTTGGCGCTCTGCTCGCCCAGAACCCACAAGATGGCATCAGAGACGTTCGATTTGCCCGAACCATTGGGACCAACGATAACCGTGAGCCCAGGTTCGAAGGTCATCTGAGCGCGATCGGCAAACGATTTGAAACCCTTGAGGGTGAGCGACTTAAGGTACACGGGGCCTCGCTATCCGAGCTTCTTCTTGAGGATAACGCCATTTGTGGTGTATCCCATGCGATCAAGCGCATCGAGGGCTGCGGCAGCTTCCGCTTCTTTCTTCGAGGAACCGGTGCCGCGGCCACGACGGATACCATCGACCAAGGCGATTGCGGTGAACGTGGGCTCATGCGCGGGCCCCTCTTCTCCAACAACCTTATAAGACGCGTCTCCATGTGATCGGACTGCACGCACTCCTGCAAAAAGCTCTTGGGATTGGTGGGGTGCTCAGCGCGCTCGGTCGCCAGGTGTGGTTTGAGCGTACGCATGATGAATGTTTCCGCCACACTCCAACCGCCATCGAGGTACAGTGCCCCCACCAAGGCCTCGTAGACGTTCTCGAGCGCGGAATGCATACCGCGGGCGCCAGTCCCCTGTTCAGAGGCTCCCAGGATGATCACCTTGTCGATGCCGAGCTCAAGGCCCACATCGGAAAGCGTTGTGCCTGAGACGAGGGACACCTTGAGGCGCGTGAGCTTGCCCTCGTCAAAGTCCGTATAGGTCTGAAAGAGGGAAACGGCGACAACGGCGCCCAAAATGGAGTCACCTAGGAACTCGAGTCGTTCATACGAGGCCGAGACGGGCTCCCCCTCAACGGCTGAGGGATGCGTGACCGCGCTGCGCAGCAGCGAGATGTCGTTGAATTGATGCCCGCAGATCTCCTGCGCGCGATCGAGCTTCTCGCGAATGGACAAGATCTAGGCCTCCAAGGTCTGCTCGATGGCATCGATCGCCTCGGCGACGGAGTTGATGGCCATGAGCTTATCGTCATCGATCTCAATGTCGAACTCGTCTTCCATGGCGGTCACGAGCTGGAGACGATCGAGGGAGTTGGCATCGAGGTCGTCGAACGTGGTGGCCTCGGAAAGCTCACCGGCCTCGACGCGAGGACGCGGCGGCGATATCGCAACTTATCGAAGATCTCGGCGCGATCGAGTGCCATGGCACTGCCCCTTTCTCTTCGGACGACACACGGGTGTCGTCCATCCACATATGGAAATGATTTTACCCTAAGCGAAGGCGGCACACACAGCAAAGCCGCGCCCTCGCCGTCAGCGGAGGCGCCTTGATCCAGTGATCATCTGCTTTGCGTGCCATGGGAGCACGGCGAAGGGATATTGTTAGGCCACGGCCCCCATGGAATCGGCCACGCGATCGACGAGCCCTTGGCGCGCCGCGGCGGCACAGGCAAGCGTGCCGTTCTTAACCGCCTCGACGCTCGTGGCGCCATGACCGATCATCACCACACCGCGAAGGCCCAAGAGCACCGCACCGCCCTTCGCATCACCACTCAGCTTGCGCTTGAGGCCACGCAAAACAGGCTTCATGAGAAGCGCGGCGACCTTCCCCCGAAACGAGGACATGAGGCCGCTCTTGAGCTCCTGCATCATGAACTTAGCCGCGCCCTCAATGGACTTAAGGGCGACATTGCCGGCAAAGCATCGCAAACGACGACATCGAAATGCCCACTCGTGAGGTCAGTCCCCTCGCAGTTGCCCGCGAAGCCTTCGACGTTCTCGGCCATAAGGGGAAAACACGACTGCGTGAACGCGCTCCCTTTATGATCCTCGGTACCGTTGGAAAGGAGACCCACGCGCGGCCCATCGATACCCAACACACAGGACGCATACGCTGCGCCCATTTGAGCGAAACGAACGACATCCATGGGCTCAACATCAGGATTTGCCCCCATATCGCACAAGACGGTAAGGCCGCCGGCTCGATTGGGCAAGGCGTTGGTAAGGCAGGGTCGAATCGCCGAGCGCCTACCATCGAGCTCAACCTTAAAAGGGGTGACGTATGCCGTGCCGGCAGCAGTGACGGCACCCGTCGATCCTGCGGAGAAAAAGCCGTCCGCCTGCCCCTTTTTCACCGCACGACAACCAAGAACGATTGAGGACCTACGACGAGTCATGACTGCCTGTATGGGGTCATCCTCCATGGTGATGACCTCCGGCGCGACGAGAGCCTCCGCTCGATCATGCACAGAGCAGAACCCCGCAACAACCTCCTCGGACCCGCAACGAGCACGTCGAGGTCCGCATCGGCCTCGAGCGCGGCCTCGATGCCGGCAAGCACAACCTCGGGCTTCTCGTCGCCTCCAACGGCATCAACACACACGCGAACCTTATCCATGTTGTTCCCCCCGATAGAGAAATGGCCGACTCTAGGAGCCGGCCATAATGAACTCAACGTAACCGCCAGTCGAGTTTACTCGACGACGATGACCTCGCGGTCCTTATAGAAACCGCAGTTGCCGCAGACATGATGCGGGAGCTTCACAGCACCGCAACGAGGGCAGGTGGACTGGGAAGCAGCGTTGATCTTCATGTTCGTCGAACGACGAGAGTGCGTCTTGGCGCGACCCTTTTTTTTGCTTAGGTACTGGCATGTTGACCTTCCTTACAACTCATAACTGGCGGCGATTACGCGCAAGCAACGATAATAACAGAATTCACCGAGTTACACAAAACATCAAAAAACGAATAGGTGACTAATCGAGCTTGAGATTCTTTAAGGCAGCGAAGGGATTCTCGTCCGATGCAACCCAGGCTTCTTGAGCGGCATCCGCGCAGCCACAGTCGCCCTCGTTCAGGTTTGCACCGCACGTGGGACACAGCCCTCGGCAATCCTCGCGGCACAAGACGACGAACGGCGTATCCATGACCACGGCATCAGAGATGGCATCGCCAAGATCGACGACTCGATCGGATCCGATGAGCTCAAAGCCATCTTCATAGCTGTCGGGATCCTCGGGCTCCTCGAACAGGTAGTATTCCTCGATCTCACCGGCGACCTCAAAGGATGCGGGCTCGAGACAGCGATCGCACGCGCCCGTCACCTCAGCTCGCACCATGCCAGTGACCAGGATACCGTCGCCCGCGTTCGTGAACACAACGTCAAACGACGCGCCATGCGGCAAGGCAAGGTCCTTGTCTCCCACCGAATAACTAGCGGCGTCGATATGACCGGCAAACGAATAGGACTCACCGGGATTCTCGAGCTTGTCCGACAAATCGACCATGACCGAACCAAGGCAGCTCATGTTACCAGCCCTGGTTCTGGTTCTGGGCAGCGCTGTCGTTTAGCTGCTGGCGGCAACGGGCGACCGTACCGGTGAGGGACTTAAGATTCTCCTCAAGGTGCGTGAACACCTGCTCAGCGTAATCTTCCGCAGCATAGCGGGTCTCGCGCTCGTACTGGTTGGCACGATCGCGGATGTCGTCCGCCTGCTGCTGGGCCAAACGCACAATCTCCTGCTCAGAGGCGATGGTGAGCGCCTGCTGCTGCGCATCGGCGATGATGGAATCAGCCTGAGCGGCGGCACTGGCGAGCAACTCCTCGCGCTCTTTAAGGATGCGACGGGATTTCTGCCACTCCTCGGGATAGCTCATGCGAATCTCATCGAGGATGTTGAAGAAGACATCGGTCTCGATAATCTTTTGCTGGGCGCCCTTGCCGAACGGAGGACGCGCTTCCTCGATGATGCCCTCGAGCTCATCGACAAGGCTCTCGATGCGCTCACCCGGGAGGTTCTCGACCGGCATGAAGGGCTCCTTTCTGCTGTTTCACTCTAACGCGTTATGGTACCACATATGCACGTTTCAACTATTGCGGCAGGTAGTTTATGAAAAACGCCCTTTCAGCGCACTGGCGACGCAGGGAGGAACGAACTCCGATACGTCCCCGCCAAACGAAGCGATCTGGCGCACGACCGAACTCGAAAGATAACCGTATTCAGGAGAGCTCATCACGAAAATGGACTCGAGGTCGGAATCGAGACGGTAATTGAGATCCGCCTGCTGCAGCTCATACTCGAAGTCGGTCATGGCACGCAGGCCCTTGACCACGGCACCGGCACCCACTTGAGCCGCGAAATCGACCAGGAGGCCCGTGAACGGCAGGACGTCCACGCCCTCAAGACCCTGCAAGGCGGTTCGCGCGAGCTCCACGCGTTCTGCAAGGGTGAAGGTGGTCCCCACCCCATTCTTGCCCAGGCTTTCGGCGACGGCGACCGTCACTTTGGGGCAGATCCTCAGGGCACGCCGCACGACATCGATGTGCCCGTACGTTATGGGGTCGAAGGTGCCGGGCACCAGCACGTGATGAATTGTGTTGGTCATGGGTTCCTCACTGGTATCTCAAGAGGTCGATACAGGTCTGGCCGTAGCGCTTTTCCCGAAGAGTGTCGAAGCCCTCAAGGACAAGCGCGGGAGTGGACGAGATCCTTTCAAAGAGCGCGATCGCCCCGTGTGCCAGCAAGCCACGGGAGGCGAGCGCGCTCACGAGGTTCTCCGCTGGGCTCGTGCCCAGTGCATAGGGCGGGTCGATGAGCACCACTCGAAGGGAGCCCCGGGCATACGGCCACGTCGCGCTGCCGTAATCACGTCGCCGGCGACAACGCGCGCCCGCTCACGCTCGCATCCAAGCTTGGCGAGATTGCGCTGCACGAGCGCCGATGCACCCCGATCGAGGTCGAAGAACGTCACATGAGACGCCCCGCGTGAGAGGAGTTCCAGCCCCAGGGCTCCGGACCCGGCAAAGGCATCGAGGACGCGGGAGCCCTCGACGCCCCCATCAAGGGCGCTTTCCAGCATTGAGGCGATAGCCTCGCGCACGCGATCGGTCGTGGGGCGGCTGATGTCACGCCCACGGGGCGACTCGATGGGCCGTCCGCGCCACTCTCCTCCGACGATTCTCATCCTCCACTGACCTCCTTGAAAACATCTCCGTATCGCGCAATGACCTCATGGCGCAACGGCATCGTCGCCTTAGCGGTAAGATCTCGCGAATACCGGAGGAGCTCCTCCGCGTCATCATGAGCGTACTCGACCAGATCGACATCGGCGTCTAAATCGACAAAACGAAGTGAGACCCCGCCGTGCTGCCTCAGGCCGAGGATCTCGCCCTCATGACGAAGACGCAAGTCCATCTCGGCAAGTTCGAAGCCGTCAGAAGTGCGAGCAAGCGCCTCGAGTCGTTCGAGCGCGGGCGACCGGACGCCGCGCTTTGACCGGACCTCCGTGAGCACCATGCAGTTGCCGGGAATAGGGCCACGGCCCACGCGACCGCGCAGCTGATGAAGCGTCGCCAAGCCGAACCGCTCCCCGTTCTCGACGATCATCATCGTGGCGTTCGGAACATCAACGCCCACTTCAACGACGGTCGTGGCAACGAGCACATCGATATCGCCCGATCGGAACGCATCGATGACCTCCTCTTTGCGGCGAGCGGGCATATGGCCATGGAGCATCTCCACACGCACATCTGGCAACAGCCTTCGCATGTTCTTGCATTCGGACTCAACATCATGCAGCGTCACTGCCTGACGGGCGCGCCCGTGTTCATCGATCTCAAGTCCGGGCACGTCCTCGAGTTCATCAGCACCTCTTGCGGCGACACCATCGGACAGATCACATACGCTTGCCTGCCCCGCGCAAGGCTGTCGCGGAGCGCGCCGTACGCAAGATCGCGGCTGGAGCTCTCCAGCACCTGCGTGGATACGCCTGCCCCCGGGACGGGACGATGCCTGATGACACTCGTGTCCAAATCGCCGTACACCGAGAGCGCGAGGGTACGGGGAATAGGAGTTGCCGTCATCACCAGCAAATCTGCCCCAGGCCCCTTTGCCCTCAGCGTATTGCGTTGACCAACGCCGAACCGATGCTGCTCGTCTATGACGACAAGGCTGAGCCGTTTGAACGTCACGTCGTCCCCGAGCACCGCATGCGTGCCGAATAAAACCGTGATTTCCCCCTGACGCAGTCGGTCCAACAAAACCGATCTCTCATCGGCGGGCGTGGAGCCGGTAAGGAGGCCCCACGATATTCCAGCGCGCACCAAGATAGGTCCGCTCTTGACGGCATATTGACGAGCGAGGACGCTCGTGGGCGCCATGACGCACGCCTGGGTGCCCGAGTCGGCAACGGCTCCGAGCGCACAGCACGCAACGGCGGTCTTGCCCGTTCCCACATCGCCGAGCAAGAGCCGATTCATCACGCGATCGCCCCGCGCCATATCGTCCAAGATCTCGTTGACCGCCACGTCTTGCTCGCTCGAAAGCTCAAAGGGAAGCGCTGCGCGCACGGCCGCGACATGCTCGCCCACAAGATGCGGAATGGAGCGGACGCCCAAAAGGTTGGTATCGTTGCGCAGACGCAGGGCCACTGTAATAGAGCAGCTCATCGTAGGAAAACCTGCGACGAGCGAGGCCGACTTCCGGCACGATGCGAGGAAAATGGGCGCAGCGCACCGCGCGCGAGAGCGACATCAGGCGACGCCGCGCACGCAACCCAACGGGAACCGGATCGCAAAAGACGCCGACACGCTCCAAGGCCACCGATGTCAAGCGGCGCATCCAGGCTTGAGAGACGCCGTCGCAAACACGATGCACAGGGAGGATGGCACCCTGCGCGCCCCCGTCCTCAATCCGCTCGTACTGCGGCGACGTCATCTGCTTGAATCCATAGGCGAACTCGACTTTGCCGATAACCGCCACACGATCCCCCACCGCAAACTCCCGCGCGATCCAAGGTTGTTTGAAAAACGCGATCTTAAGGACGCCCGAGGCATCGACGAGGAACACCTCCGTCACGATCATACCGCGCTTGGAAGTGGGGCGGTTGGCGACGGAATCCACGGTGCCCACAATCGTGGAGACCTCACCGATCGGTGCCATCTCAATGGACAATGCATGAGTGAAATCGAGATACCTGAACGGAATATGTAGAAGGAGGTCCCCCACCCGCTCGATACCGAGCCTGCGAAGGGCCTCCTCTCTCGCACCCGAGACATATTTCAAACGTGAGATGTCCTCAGACACAGAACAGGTCCGTGCAAGACGGGCCGAGACCCGCGACACGGTGCAAACGTCTGCCATCTCCTATGAAGCCTACTCGATGGAGAAGATGATCGGATACAACGGCTGCTCGCCGCGATGGGCGTCGATCTCGAGGTCGGGTTGGGCCTCCTCAATGGCATCGATAATCTCTTGGAAGGCCTCGTCGTCAAGCTCCTCGCCGGCAAGGATGGTCAGGGCGTCGCCCTCTTCATCGTCCATCATACGGTTGATGCAATCGAGCGTGACCTGCTTGACGTCAGACCCGACGATGTCGATGGAATCGCAGATGATGCCCATGACGTCACCGTCTTGGATGGGCGTACCGTCAGATGCCTGGCTGTCGCGAACCGCGCGGGTGACCTCACCGTCTCGAACCTCGGACTTAGACTCGGTCATGGCCTCGACGACCTCCTCGACCGGAGCGTCGGGCATGACGGCGAACAGCGCAGAGAACGCCTGGGGAACGGTCTTGGTGGGAACGACGTAGACCTTCTTGTCCGCACACGCACTTGCAGCAGCTTCCGCCGCCATGCGGATGTTGCCGTTGTTAGGAAGGATGATGACCGCCTCGGCATTCACGCGCGCCACGGCATCAAGCAGATCCGCGGTGGAGGGGTTCATCGTCTGCCCACCGGAAACGACGACATCCACGCCGAGGGACTCGAGGATCTCCGCCTCGCCGGACCCGGCGGCGACGGCAACGAAGCCAAGGGGCTTTGCGGGCTCGGCGGCACCGTCCTGGTCGGCGTGAATCTTCGCCGTGCGTTCGGCGACCTCAAGGTCCATGTTATGGATGAAGACCTCGTAGATCTGGCCAAACTGGAGCATGTGCTCGAGCACGAGGTTCGGAGTGTTGGAATGGACATGGACCTTGTAGTCGGGATAGCACCCACCAGGAGCTCGCAATCGCCCATGGAGCCGAGGAACTTGAGAGCCTCATCCTCATCAAAGGGCTTCTCGGCCTTGAAGAGGAATTCGTTGCAATACCGGAACTCGGAGCCCTCCCAGTCGTCGTTCGCCTCGATCTTCACGCGATCGAGGGCGCCGGCGCGGGCGGAATCAGCATCGAAGGTCGCGGAAAAATCCTCGATTTTAGATGTACGCCCAAGGGCGGCGGCAACGAAATTCTCGAGGAAGATCGCGAAGCCGAACGCACCCGAGTCCACCACGCCGTTCTCCTTGAGCACGGGCAGCAGGTCAGGCGTACGGGCGACGGATTGATAGGCCTCGACCACCAGAGCATCGAGGGTCTCTTCAACGGACAGACGACGCTTCTCGCACTCGTCCGCCTTAGTGGAGACATCCCGCAGGACGGTCAGGATCGTGCCCTCAATAGGCTTGCGCACGGCCTGGAAGGCAACCTTGACGGCACGACGGAATGCGGAGGCGATGTCAGAAGCATCGACGGGCTCTCCGGCATCGTGTAGTCCCTCAGCGACACCGCGAAGAATCTGCGAAGTAATGACACCGGAATTGCCGCGGGCCCCCATCAGGGAGCCATGGGTGATGGCACCGGCGATGACCTCCATATCGGCGTCGACCGGAAGCGCCGCGAGCTCCTTAACGACAGATTGGAGCGTAAGGGACATATTGGTGCCCGTATCGCCGTCGGGCACGGGAAACACGTTTGAGCTTATTGATCTCCTCGGCCTTGTCGGCGACAGCCGCGACCGCGATGGGAAAACAGGTGCGAATGGTCTTTGCAATCATCTCTACTGGTACTTTCGTCTCGTGAATGCAGGTCTGTGCGAACAATGCGCACCTTAGAGGCGGGATTTCATCCCGTCGATGTGGATGGCGATCTTGAGCTGGGCCGGATCGATCTGCGCGATCTCCGATAGAGTGAACGAGACCGAACTCGCGAGGTTCTCGCTGACGGAACGCATGTTGACTCCGGCCTCGATGACCACATGGAGGTCGACCGTGAGCCCATCCTCGGAGGCGGTGACCAACACACCCTTGCGCAGGCGTTGACCGGCAAGCAGACGCACGCTTTCGGCGCCTTGCAGCTGCTCGGCCATACCCACCACACCGTAGCAAGACATGGCGGCGTAGCCGGCGATATCGGCAATAACCTCGTTCGAGACGTTCAAGGTCCCGGCGATCGGTTCAGTCATGGGATTCTCCTTCCGCACGCACTCCAAGAGAGGCGGTCTGAGCATTCATATCGGAATATTGTATATCTCTTCCCACCGCGTACGGTCGAAACATAATTACTGCAAGCGGGTGAACGACGATATTTGTACAGAGATGGAGTATGCCGATTGCCCCGAGCTACCCTCCATTCGCCGATTGGCGAAATCGAGTAGTTAGGCCGCATTTTTAGTGGGTAGTTTTGAAATAAGAGAGGCGCGCCCAATTGCTTCGGAATGGAAGGGAGTAACTATGAACGTCAACGTTCGGGAAGCAAGCTTGACACGGAGATCGGTGCTGGCGGCGGCGGGCTCATTTCAGGCTCAATGCTTATTCCAGACACGCTCTACGCATCGGACGCTCCGCTTCCTTCGGCATCGAACAACTCCCGTCGTTTGGCTGTCGTTAAGGGTCATGCCAATCTGGCTAGGTCTGAACTTGAGGCCGTTATATTTGAGCAGGCAAAAAAGGAAGGGGATAAGTTAATTCAGTCGCTTAACGAAAGCATTGGTAATTCGAAAGCAGCCCGTGGACGCCCCTACTACGAGAATGTTTACGGCCCGGTAACCTATGCAAATAGTGGGTATCAATTTGTAGGTGGGCAACCCGCGAATGGATACAGTTTCTCTAATGGAGGCTCCATCTACGTCGAACTCACAGGAGGGCCATCAGTTGGAGTCTCATTTAGCTTCCCCTTGTCATTTGGCGGAGCTGTTGGGGTGTCAATGTCGTTTGCTCGCGCCGTAAGTTCACCTGGCATAATCGTTAATATCCCTGCTGGGGGACGAAAAAAGGTAAAAGCAAATATTGAATATGCATCAACACCATACACCACGTACTATATCGATGCCTATGGAAATAGAAGCGTCTACGCGCACCTGCACTCGTATCCTGAAGTCACTGGACGTGACTTCAAAGTAGTTAACGCGTAAATCATGTCACCTTCAGAAATGGAGCCCGGCATGAGAAAGCACGTTCTCCAAATCATCGTTGTAGCGCTCGTGGTATGTCTGACCATTGGAATGGTGTTGTATATTGGCGAAAAGCATGCCAGAAGTCAACTGTGCCACAGAATGGAAGAAGGCTTTGATATAACCGGAACATTTGCTTACGAATCCTCTTTGAGCCAATCCATATACTTCGAAAGAAGCGATAACACGGAATTCACAACATGGGCGGCTCGAACGGAAGAGGACAGCTATACAAAAGGTGTTACTTCAAATACTGGTGACCCGAACATATACCTGTTGACTAGCGACGACGGTGAACCTTATGCGACAGTCCATGTTGCATATACCAGCAATGAAGATGGGCTGATCTTCATATCGCTAGACGGTAGAACTTATATGCCGTACGAAAAGATTGCCAATTCCCGTATAACCTATAACAAATGACTCTGTTACGTGCAGGAGACTGTTTGATTGCCAAGTTGATGCGCACTCACAACTGGGCAATCCTTAGACGAAGACAAGGCATGGAGCAATGGATCGTGTATTAGAGATTGCACTCGTAAGTGCACCGATTAGGAGTCAGTCATTGCCGCTAAGATGCCATCGACCGGTTGCGGAGTCGTAATAGCGGCGCAGAATTTGTCCTATGTGAAGATTTCCCACATAAGACGCCTCCTATGGTATAGTTCATTGCTGTTTGTTCACGCGACCTCGAATCGGGTCGCCTAAGAAGGGTCACTGACATGTCCAAAGTTTGCGAAATCTGCGGTAAGCACCCTGTTGCTGGTCGCTCCATCAGCCACTCCCACCGCGTCTCCAATCGTAAGTTCCGTCCCAACATCCAGCGCGTCTACGTTGTCGTCAACGGCGTGCGTCGCAAGATGAACGTGTGCACCAGCTGCCTCAAGGCCCAGAAGGTGGCTCGCTCCTAAGCACTCCCCTCTTTGGACAAACGTTTGCTTGCAAGCATCAGGCGCTCCGGAATCCCGGGGCGCCTTTCTTTCTCACGAGAAGTCGCTTCCTCCTACGTCGCACCTTCCGTGCACATGGTGAAGTGCATCATACTATTTGAAGCGTTTCATTCATCACAATTCTGACACGTGCTCACCACAAATCTTGTCTTCCACCGCAATTGAAGCGTTTCATTCGACCGTTTACGGCTCAATTTCTACCATTCACGTTTATTGGAACGCTTCATTACGCTACAGTACAAGTCGTTGGGTAAACCCGCTTCTCGTAAAGGAGAGAGCAGTATGGCGAAGAAACCTACCGTTGCCGCCGCCCCCGAAGTCGTAGATTCGATCGAATCCCTTGAGGCCAAGCTCGAGCTTATGCGCGAGGCCCAGGGGATTTTTGCTACCTACTCCCAGGAGCAGGTAGACAAGATCTTCTACGAGGCCGCGATGGCAGCCAACAAGGCCCGCATCCCGCTGGCCAAGATGGCCGTCGAGGAGACTGGCCGCGGTGTTCTCGAGGACAAGGTCATCAAGAACCACTACGCCGCCGAGTACATCTACAACGCGTACAAGGACACCAAGACCTGCGGCACCATCGAGCGTGACGATGCCTACGGCATCACCAAGATTGCCGAGCCCATCGGCATCGTGGGTGCGGTCATCCCCACCACCAACCCCACGTCCACCGCGATCTTCAAGTGCCTTATCTGCCTGAAGACCCGCAACGCCATCATCATCTCCCCGCACCCGGCGGCCGCCAAGTGCACCATCGCCGCAGCCAAGCTCGTCCTGGAGGCCGCAGTCAAGGCCGGCGCGCCCGAGGGCATCATCGGCTGGGTCGACGTCCCCTCCATCGACCTTACCAATAAGGTCATGGCCGATGTCGACATCATCCTGGCCACCGGTGGCCCCGGTATGGTGAAGGCCGCCTACTCCTCCGGCAAGCCCGCCCTGGGCGTCGGCGCCGGCAACACCCCCGTCATCATCGACGACACCGCCGATATCAAGCTCGCCGTCAACTCCATCATTCACTCCAAGACCTTCGACAACGGCATGATCTGCGCTTCCGAGCAGTCCGTGACCGTTCTTGAGTCCATCTACAAGGATGTCAAGGACGAGTTCGCCCGTCGCGGCTGCTACTTCGTCAAGAAGGGCGCCGAGATGGAGGCCCTGCGTGGCGCCATGTTCAAGAACGGAGCGCTCGACCACCGCATCCCCGGCATGCCCGCCGCCAAGATCGCCGAGCTCGCCGGCATCGAGGTTCCCGCCAAGACCAAGATCCTGATCGCCGAGGTCACCTCCACCGACCCCGAGAAGGAGGAGTTCTCTCACGAGAAGCTCTCCCCCGTCCTCGCCATGTACAAGGCCAAGTCCTTCCAGGAGGCCGTCGACAAGGCCGAGCACCTCGTGCTCGCCGGTGGCCCCGGCCACACAGCCTCCCTCTACGTGCACCCTGCGCAGGCCGAGAAGATCGCCCTGTTCGAGGACACCATGAAGGCCTGCCGCATCGTCATCAACACCCCGTCCTCCCAGGGCGGCATCGGTGACCTGTACAACTTCGGCATGAAGCCGTCCCTCACGCTGGGCTGCGGCTCCTGGGGTGGCAACTCCGTCTCCGAGAATGTTGGGGTGAAGCACTTGCTGAACGTCAAGACCGTGGCAGAGCGCCGCGAGAACATGCTGTGGTTCCGTGCTCCCGAGAAGGTGTACTTCAAGAAGGGCTCCACGCCGGTCGCGCTCGACGAGCTCGGCACCGTGATGGGCAAGAAGCGCGCCTTCATCGTCACCGACCAGTTCCTCTTCAAGAACGGCAACACCCGCGCCATCGAGGCCAAGCTCGACGAGATGGGCATCGCCCACGACTGCTTCTACGACGTCGAGCCCGACCCGTCCCTGCAGTGCGCACGCCGTGGTGCCGCCCAGATGGCGCTCTTCGAGCCGGACGTCATCATCGCCGTCGGCGGCGGCTCCGCCATGGACGCCGGCAAGATCATGTGGATGATGTACGAGCACCCCGAGTGCAACTTCGAGGATATGGCCATGGACTTCATGGATATCCGCAAGCGCGTCTTCACCTTCCCCAAGATGGGCGAGAAGGCATACTTCGTCGCCATCCCGACCTCCTCGGGCACCGGCTCCGAGTGCACCCCGTTCGCCATCATCACCGACAAGGACACCGGCATCAAGTGGCCGCTCGCCGACTACGCGCTGCTGCCGAACATGGCCATCGTCGACGTCGACAACGCCATGACCGCACCCCGCGGCCTCACTGCCGCTTCCGGCATCGACGTCATGACTCACGCCATCGAGTCCTACGTCTCCATCATGGCCTCCGACTACACCAAGGGTCTCTCCATGAAGGCGGCCAAGCTCGTCTTCGAGAACCTGCCCTCCAGCTTCGAGAACGGTGCCAAGGACCCGCACGCCCGCGAGGAGATGCACAACGCTTCCTGCATGGCCGGCATGGCCTTCGCGAACGCCTTCCTGGGCCTCAACCACTCCATGGCCCACAAGCTCGGCGCCTTCCATCACCTGCCCCACGGCATCGCCAACGCCGTCATCCTGACCCGCGTCATGCGCTACAACGCCGCCGAGTCCCCGGTGAAGATGGGCACCTTCTCCCAGTACCCCTACCCCAACGCGCTCGCAGCATACGCCGAGATGGCCCGCTACTGCGGCGTCGAGGGCAAGGACGATGCCGAGGTCTTTGAGAACTTCGTTGCCAAGCTCGAGGAGCTCAAGGATTTCATCGGCGTCAAGAAGACCATCGCCGACTACGGCGTCGACGAGGCCTACTTCCTCGAGACCCTCGACGATATGGTCGAGCAGGCGTTCAACGACCAGTGCACCGGCGCCAACCCGCGCTACCCGCTCATGAGCGAAATCAAGGAGCTCTACCTTGACGCCTTCTACGGTCGCGAGCCCCAGACTACGCCGTCCTGTAGACCCGTCCGTTACCCGCCCGATTTACGCCGCTCGCGCCATTCTCGGCCGAGCGGCGCCCCGGGCGTCTACGATGGTGCAAGACCTATGAGAAAGGACGGTAGCGCCATGATTCTTCCCGAGTCCAAGACCGTGCTCGTCGAGCACTCCAACAAGAAGGTCTACGACCTCGGCGACAAGATCGCCAAGGTGTTCAACGCCAACAAGCCCGCATCCGATGTGTTCAACGAGGCCTTGAACCTCGCCCGCATCTCCGAGTCTGGCATCCGCACCCCCAAGCCTCTCGAAGTTTCCGAGGTCGAGGGTACCGGTTGGGCGCTGCTCACCAAGAAGGTCTCCGGTGTCACGCTTGCCGACAAGATGGCCGCCGAGCCCTCCAAGTTCTACGAGTATCTGGAGCAGTTCGTCGATCTTCAGGTCGAGATCCACGCCAACCGCTCCCCGCTGCTCAACCGCCAGCGCGACAAGTACGCCCGCATGATCAACGGCCTTCCCCACATCAACGCCACCACGCGCTACAACCTCATGGAGCGTCTCGATGGCATGAAGAAGGAGTTCCAGATCTGCCATGGCGACTTCAATCCCAGCAACGTTATCGTCGCTGAGGACGGTCAGCTCTATGTCTGCGACTGGGCCCATGCCACCCAGGGCTCTCCTGCAGCCGATGCCGCTATGACCTACCTGCTCTTCGCGCTCACCGACAAGCAGCAGGCCGATGCCTACCTCGAGCTCTACTGTGATCGCGCCGATGTGCCCATGCAGGTCGTCCGCCAGTGGATGTCCATCGTTGCCGCAGCCGAGCTCTCTCGCAAGCGCACCGATGTCAATGACGAGTTCCTCATGAGCTGGATCGACGTTGTGGATTACCAGGGCTAAAGCCCAACCACCTTCGCATACAGCGTCAAACCAAGGGTCTCCGAGCTTGCTCGGGGACCCTTTTGCCTATGTCGATGTGCGAACGGAACCAACCAAAAACGTCATCCAACGTCAGCGGATGAGGTAGGCGGCTATAAGGCCTCGTGGCAGATGATGCGAGCCCTGCGTGAAGAACATTTGATATTCCAATATCCTCAAGGAGCTGTACACGACGATGGTCCAGTGTCCACTCCATCCCCTCTTCCGAGACGCTCGCAGAGGGGCTCAGAGGCACGAATGAAAACGTAGAGCCCTCGCATTCGTCTAAAGCCCAAGAATCTCCCGCCTTGAGCAAGCGAGCGGAATACGCGTCTTCTATCCAAGCGATAGGCGCTTTCCACCTGGCAACACAGCCAAGAGCCGCGAGCGCGTGATCAGTCCGGCCACCAGACAGGCACGTGCAGAGAATGGGGGCGTAACCCCAACGACACTCCACAGCGCGAAGGGCGAGGGACAAGTCGGTATAGTCCTTATACGGGTCATACCGTTCGACTTCGCCAACCAGGCTTTCCGCGCCTGACAAAGCCGCCTGTACTTGATCTCGTCCAAACGAGGACACCGAGTCGGCATCGCCGCAAAACAGGTCGCAGGGGACATGAGCTGAGATGAGGGAATCGAGGCCACGGTCGACAGCGACGACGTGCGCGCATGACTGCGCGAGACTTGTCAGCATTTCAGCCCCTGTTGCCTCCGGAGAACCGCCAACAATCAGCGTGTACGGAAACAAGTCATCAATGACCTTCGACGCAAACCGTACTCCCATTGAACACCCCCACCGACGGCGCCCAAAGGGCGACAAAACGGCATATTATGCAACCCATCATTTCCTTAACGCTCTTACGGCGTCTGTCAAGGAAGATTTTACCTGTTTCATCCAGAGGTCGAATCGCGCCAGTGACGGTATTTTTGTCCACTTTATGATGAGCAAGTGGTACGGTAAGAATGTCGATGGTTCCACATACGCCGCAGTGTGTGGACGAACGCAGAGCCATCTGCGTCCTCACCTACAGATTTGCGTATGCCGAGAGCCCGAGACGTTTTCGTTGGTCCACGGCAGACGCCGCATATACGATGGAGAGGTTCAGATGGCTGCAACATCGACACCCTCGAAAACCAAATCCAATGCCACCAACAAGGCACGCCCCTCGCGCACCAAGGACGACCGACCCTCCCTCATGCTCACGAGCGACGACATTTTTCTCTTCTCGAACGGTACGTGGCAACGCGCTTGGGAGAAAATGGGTGCGCACAGGGATATCCAGGATGGCGTGGAAGGCTGGCTGTTCCGCGTATGGGCACCGCAGGTCGCAAGCGTACATCTCGTAGGCGATTTCAATGGCTGGGACCCCTCTCAACGCCACTCACCCGCGCCGACAACAGCGACATCTGGGAGGTCTTCGTTCCCGGTCTCCAACCCGGCGACCTCTACAAATATGCCATCGAGACCGACGAGGGCGAACTCCTGTGGAAGGCCGACCCTTTCGGGTTCCTTGCAGAAACCTGCCCCGGAACGGCTTCTAAGCTCTGGGACATCTCCGGCTACGCCTGGAAGGACACTACTTGGCTGCGCCGCCGCTCGGAGCGCGACATCATGAAGAGCCCCCTCAACATCTACGAGGTGCATCTGGGCAGTTGGAAGCGCCACGGAAACGAACCTCAAGGAGAGCCTCGCGAAGATGGCACCTGGCCTGGTCCCGGCGATCCGTTCCCCGCTCAACGAGGCACCTATTACACGTATGACGACCTCTCCGATGAGCTTGTAGCGTACGTCTCCAAGATGGGCTACACGCATATCGAGGTCATGCCCCTCATGGAGCACCCCTTTGACGGCTCATGGGGTTATCAAGCCACCGGGTACTATGCCGCCACCTCACGCTACGGCACACCACAACAGCTGATGCACTTCGTCGACGCCTGCCACAAGGCGGGCATCGGTGTCATTCTTGATTGGGTGCCGGGCGGTTTCTGCGCAAAACGCCGAAGGTCTTGCGACGTTTAACGGCCACATGCTCTTTGAACGTGAGGTCCACCCTAATTGGGGAACCCACAAGTTCGATTTCGGCCGCCCCGAGGTGCGCAGTTTCCTCGTGTCAACGTCCTGTTCTGGATCGAACAGTTCCATGTCGACGGCATCCGCATGGATGGCGTCTCGAGCATGCTCTACCTCAACTTCGGCGTCGACAACCCTGCAGATAAGAAGTTCAACAAGTACGGCACCGAAGAGGACCTCGATGCATCGGCGTTCATCCGCCAGGTGAATTGCGCGGTGGGACGCGAGTTCCCCGATGTCATGATGATCGCCGAAGAGTCCACCGCATGGCCCCTCGTCACGTACCCCGCCGAAGACGGAGGATTGGGATTCCACCTCAAATGGGATATGGGGTGGATGAACGATACCCTTCACTACATGCAGTGCGACTTCCCTTGGCGTCCGGGAAACCACAGCCTGCTCACGTTCTCCATCATGTACGCCTTCTCCGAGAACTTCGTACTGCCCCTTTCCCACGACGAGGTGGTAAACGGAAAATGTTCGTTGATAGGCCGCATGCCTGGTGACGACTGGCGCCGCTTCGCGGGCCTGCGTACGCTTGCCTTCTATCAGATGACCCATCCCGGTGCCAAGCTCAACTTCATGGGCAACGAGATCGGCCAACAAATCGAATGGCGCTACTACGAGGCCATCGAATGGTTCCTCGCTAAGGACTTCGACGCTACTCACGGCGCTCAGCAGCGCTTTATCGAGGCTCTCAACCACCTGTACACGTCGCAGCGTGGCCTATGGCAGAACGCCTACAGTGAGCAGGGCTTCGAATGGATCGATGCTGACAACTCGGATCAATCCATCGTGAGCTTCGTCCGCCACGGTGACAAACCCGCCGACGACCTGCTCGTGCTCATCAATTTCGACCCTGCCTCCTATGAGGCGTATCGCGTCGGCACCCCGCGCGAAGGCGATTGGGAGCTCGTGTTCAACACCGACGACCCCGCATACGGCGGTTCCGGATTCCCGGTCATCGAGATGGCATCGTCCAAGCCCGAGCCCTGGAACATGCGCGACACGTCGATTGAGATCGGCGTCCCCGGCCTTGCCGGATTGGTGTACCGACGCCGCCGCACCTCTTCCTACAAACCACCCAAACCACTAAAGGTTACGTCCAAAAGTACAAAGAAACAAACACGCGGAACTAAAAAGCCGGCGTCATCGCGTGCGAAGATCATCAAATAACCCGACTAGAAGCCTACGCGAATAGCCTTCCACGCGCAGGGTCGACTGCGCGGAATGGATACCCGTACCCAACCCGAACCCGAAAGGAAACCATGGATAAGATCTACCAAAGCAAAGAAGAATTCGCCGAGCAGTATCGCCAGCATGTGCGCGCTCTTTCTGGCAAGGAATTTGAGGACACGAGCGATATCGACCGGTTCACCGCTCTCGCCAAGATGATCGCAGGCGATTCGCGCGTCATCGCCGCCCAGACCGACGAGCGCAATCGCATAGAGGGGAAGAAGCGCGTCTATTATTTCTCGATCGAGTTCCTCATCGGCCGCCTTCTCGACAACTACCTGCTCAACCTTGGCATCCGCGACCTCGTCGCCGAGGCGATCGCTGACATGGGCGGCGACCTCGATGAGATCGAGCGCCAGGAACCCGACCCGGCGCTCGGCAACGGCGGCCTCGGCCGTCTCGCCGCCTGCTTCCTCGACTCCATGGCACACGAGGGCATCGCGGGCTACGGTAACGGCATGCGCTACCGCTACGGCCTGTTCAAGCAGGAGATCGTTGACGGACGCCAGGTGGAAGTCGCCGATGAGTGGCTCTCCAAGGGCTATCCATGGGAGGTCAAGCGCCCGGACAAGGCGGTTCGCATCGGCTTTGGCGGGCACGTCGTCTCTCGTCAAGAAGGTGACCGTCTGATCTATTCCGTTGAGGACACCCAGGACGTCCTTGCCGTCCCCTACGACATCCCGATCGTCGGCTACGGCGGAAAGACGGTGAACAAACTGCGCTGCTGGAGCGCAGAGCCCATCGACGTGCACTTCGATCTTGAAGCCTTCACGCCGGCGATTACACGGGTGCCGACCGCGACCGCGCCAACGCCGAGGCAATTTCCGCCATTTTGTACCCCAATGATGCCGGTGAGCACGGCCGCCTACTTCGCCTCAAGCAGGAGTACCTGTTTGTCGCGGCTGGTATCCGCACGCTTCTCGACACCTTTGAGCGCGAGCATGGTGACGCTTGGGATGAACTGCCCCGCTACGTCGCCATCCACACCAACGACACGCACCCCGCCATGTGCGGCCCCGAACTCATGCGCATCCTCATGGATGAAAAGGGCCTCAGCTGGGATGAGGCATGGGATATCGTGACCAGCACGGTGTCCTACACCAACCACACGATCCTTCCCGAGGCACTTGAAAAGTGGCCCATCTCCACGTTCTCCGTTCTACTGCCGCGCGTCTACCAGATCATCGATGAGATCAATCGTCGTTGGCGCGAAGGTTTTGACATGTCTCAGCCTGAAAGCGCAGAGCGCCTGCGTGCCACCGCCGTCCTGTGGGACGGAGAGGTGCGTATGGCCAACCTTTCGGTCATCTGCAGCCACTCGGTCAACGGCGTGGCGAAGATCCACACCGATATCCTCAAGGCGAGCACGCTCAAGGATTTTGCCGCCCTCAAGCCCGCGATATTCAACAACAAGACCAATGGTATCTGCCACCGCCGCTTCTTCGCCGAAGCAAACCCCACCTACGCGAAACTCGTCAGCGAGGCGATCGGCGATGCCTGGCTCGATGACGCCTCCGAACTTGAAAAGCTCACCGACTTCGAAGGTGATGCCTCCTTCCTCGAGCGCGTCGGCGCCTCCAAGCGCGCGAACAAGATTCGTCTCGCGGAGTACGTCAAAACGCGAGTGCGGGCTCGTCATTGACCCGAACACCATCTTCGATGTCCAGGTCAAGCGCTTCCATGCATACAAGCGCCAGCTGTTGAACATCATGAAGGTGATGGATCTCTATAACCGCCGTCTGGCGGATCCCAATTTCAAGATCCAACCCACCACCTTCATCTTCTCCGGTAAGGCGGCGTCGAGCTACACCTTCGCCAAGGAGGTCATCCGCCTCATCAACGGGGTCGCCAACGTGGTGAACAACGATCCCCGCGTCAACGACATCATGAAAGTCTGCTTCATCCCCAAACTTCCGTGTATCCAACGCTCAGTTGATCTACCCTGCCGCCGAGATCTCCGAGCAGATTTCCACTGCGGGCAAGGAGGCCTCGGGCACCTCGAACATGAAGCTCATGATGAACGGCGCCATCACCCTCGGGACCATGGACGGCGCCAATATCGAGATCGTCGATCTCGCCGGGCGCGAGAACGAGGCGATCTTTGGACTCACCACACCCGAGGTCGAGGAGCTGCGCGCCTCCGGTCAATACTTCGCCTGGGACATCGTCAACTCCGATCGCGCCCGCCTGGGACGCATCATCGACCAGTTCGTCGACGGCACCTTCGCGGGCCTCTCGGGCAACTTCGAGAGCATCCATCACGAGCTCATGTTCAACAACGACTACGACCTGGTGCTCAAGGACTTCCACTCCTACGTGGATACTTGGGAGGCCCTCACCGCTACGTATCCCAATGCGCAGGATTGGAACAGGAGAGCCCTGCACAATACTGCGATGTCCGGCTGGTTCTCGTCCGATCGCACCATTCGCGAGTATCGTGACGAGATCTGGCACGCGTAAAGGAGGCAGGTCGCACCGGAACGCAGCCGGAATTCCAGGAATGCAACGGTGGCGGCGAGCACGGGAAAGCTGCCACCGGTCCCGATTTCCCGCTTAGACATCTATACATCCCATCGGACTTTAAGGGAGAAATTGATGGCAAGCAAAGAATGCATCGCGATGCTCCTCGCAGGAGGACAGGGCAGCAGGTTGATGGCGCTCACCTCGAAGATCGCCAAGCCTGCCGTCAGCTTCGGTGGCAAGTTCCGCATTATCGACTTCTCTTTGTCGAACTGCGCCAACTCTGGCATCGACACCGTCGGCGTCCTCACGCAGTATCGCCCCTATCAGCTGCATGAGTATGTGGGATCCGGGCGCGCATGGGATCTGGCGGAACATGGAGCGGGCGTTTCGATCCTGCCCCCCTACGCCACCCAGGACGGCGGTGCGTGGTACGCTGGAACAGCAGACGCGATCACGCAGAACCTCGACTACATCAAGGGTCATGACCCCAAGTACGTGCTTATCCTCTCAGGCGACCACCTGTATCGCATGGACTACCGCAAGATGCTCGAGAGCCATATCGAGCATGGCGCCGACCTCACCGTCTCGGTCAAGCCCGTCCCGTGGGAGGAGGCCAGTCGCTTCGGCATCATCACCGCCAACCCGGACGATGGGCGCATCGAGAAGTTCACTGAGAAGCCCGAGGTGCCCGACTCGAACCTCGCCTCCATGGGCATCTACATCTTCTCGGCGGACGTTCTGATGAAGGCCCTCGAGGAGGACGCCGTCGATCAGCGCTCCAGCCATGACTTTGGTAACGACATCATCCCGAAGCTGCTCGGCGAAGGCAAGCGCCTGTACACCTATGAGTTCCACGGATTCTGGAAAGACGTCGGCACGATCGCGAGCTTCCACGAGACCTCGATGGACCTGCTGGGCGAGAACCCCGAGTTCGACCTATTCGACAAGACCTTCCCGGTCATGAGCAACGACTCCACTCGTCCGCCGCACTTCATCGGCCCCGACGGCCGCGTGGACGACTGCCTCGTTTCGAACGGATGCCGCGTCTACGGCACCGCGCGCCACTCGATCCTTTCCACCGACTGCATCGTCGGCGAGCGCGCCATCGTCGAAGATCGGTGCTGCTGCCCGGCGCCGTCGTGAAGGACGGAGCACATGTGTGCGTGCCATCTTGGGCGAGAACGCCATCGTGGAAGAGGGCGTCAAGCTCGGAAGCGTCGACATGACTAAGGACACCGCCGTCGTTGGAAACGACGTCGTCATCGGAGGGGGAATGATCCGATGATCAACCGTAAGGCCATCGGCTATATCACTGCCAACTATACAAGCAAGCAGCACAGCGCCCTGCTCGAGAGCCGCCCGCTCGCATCCGTCCCGTTCATGGGCCGCTATCGTCTTATCGACTTCCCGCTCTCCAACATGATGAACGCGGGCATCCGCACCGTGGGCGTCGTGTTGCCCGGCAACTACCGCAGCCTCGTCGACCACCTTGGAAGCGGTCGCGAGTGGGAGCTCGATCGCAAGAAAGGCGGCTTGTTCCTGCTGCAGGGCAGCGCCTACGGCACCGCAAAGAAGGGCATTCGCTTCCTTCTGCGCGACATCAACACCAACAAGATGCTGTTCCAGCGTGCCTCCGAGCCCTATGTGGTCATGAGTGCCACGAACATCGTCTTCAACATGGATCTCTCCGATGTCATCGACGCTCATGAGCGTAGCGGCTCGGGCGTGACCATGATCTATAAGAAGGCGGATCGCCAGATCGGTGATGTCATGAAGCTAGATATCGACGACAACGGCCGCGTGACCGACCTCGGCTCTGGCTGCGCCTACGACGAGAACGAGTTCCTCGACTGCTTCATCATCAACCGCGACCTGCTGCTGCAGATCTGCGAGGAGTATGAGACGCTCGACTACCTCGACCTGTTCGACGCCATCCGTCCGGACTTCGGCCGTATCGACGTGTGCACCTATGAGTTCAAGGGCCTCGCCGTCGGCATGTTCAACGAGGAGACGTACTACCGTCGCAGCATGGAGATGCTCAACCCCGACGTCATGCACCAGTTGTTCACCCACAGCCGTCCGGTCATGACCAAGGCACACGACACCCCGCCGGCAAAGTACAGCTCCGGATCAAACGCCACGAACTCCTTCATCTCCGCCGGTTGTCGCATCGACGGCACCGTGCGTGGCTCCACCCTCTCCCGCGACGTCGTGGTGGAGAGTGGTGCCTACGTGGCCAACTCGATCATCATGCAGGGTTGCGTCATCAAAAACGCGGCGCCCGCGTGGAGAACGCGATCGTGGACAAGAACAACGTCATCGAGGCGGGTACCGTCATAACCGGCACGCCCGACAACGTCCTGGTGGTTCCCAAGGTCGCACTCGTAAATTAACAACCCCGCAAAACGCGCAACACGCGCAATGCGCACAGAAGCGCTACCATGGATACGCCGCCTTGAGGATTCACCCCCGGGCGGCGTATCCGCACAGGCGCCTTTGACCCCGCGCCAGCACACATCAAGGAGATTGGTTACCCCATGTCCGATACCACCCCATCCAAGCTGCACATCGCCTTCGCCAGCGCCGAGGCCGCGCCCTTCGTGAAGACGGGCGGTCTAGGCGATGTCGCGGGCTCCCTGCCCCATGCCCTCAAGGCCGCCGGCGCCGACGTCGTCGTCTTCGTCCCCAAGTACGACACGATCGCCCAGGAATACAAGGACCGCATGGAGCACCTGTGCGATTTCTACGTGCCCTTGGGATGGCGCAACGAGTACTGTGGCCTCGAACGCCTCAACCATGAAGGCGTCGACTACTTGTTCGTCGACAACGAGCGCTATTTCAGCCGCGGCTACCCCTACGGCTTCTTTGACGACGGAGAGCGCTTTGCCTACTTCTCCAAGGCGATCGTCGAGGCGCTGCAATACCTTCCGCACACACTCGACAACTTCACCTGCGACGTGCTGCACTGCAACGACTGGCATACCGCCATGGCTCCCGTGTTCCTGCGCGAGTTCTACCAGGCGCTGCCCCTGTACCAGAACGTAAAGACCGTCTTCTCCATCCACAATATCGCTTTCCAGGGCCAGTACAGCGCCAAGGTCCTGAACGACATCCTCGGCCTCGCACACATCCCCGCCGCCGCCTTCCAGCTCACCTGCGGGCCGGACGCGGTCAACTACATGCAGGGTGCGCTCAACTACACCGACGCCATCACCACGGTCTCCCCCACCTACGCCGAGGAGATCAAGACTCCTGATTTCGGCGAGCACCTCGACGGCATCCTGCGCCGCCGCGCCCCCATCCTGCAGGGCATTGTCAACGGTATCGACACCACCGCCTTCGATCCCACGACCGATCCGCGCATCGCCGCGAACTACTCCGTTCAGGACCGTGCCGGCAAGGCGGAGTGCAAGGCACGCCTGCAGCAGGAGCTCGGCCTTGAGGTACGCGACGACCGTCCGCTCATGGTCATGGTCACGCGTCTCACGCGCCAGAAGGGCATGGACCTCGTAACCTACGCTCTCGATCGTGTCCTCTCTGGCGGCGTCCAGGTCGCGGTTCTGGGCACCGGCGACACCGAGTACGAGAACGCCCTGCGCTATTTTGAGGGCAAGTACCCCGGCACTATGGCGGCGCGCATCCAATTCGACCCGCGCTCTCGCAGCGCATGTACGCCGGAGCCGACCTCTTCCTCATGCCGTCGCTGTTCGAGCCCTGTGGCTTATCGCAGATGATCGCCATGCGCTACGGCACGCTTCCCATCGTGCGCGAGACGGGTGGCCTCAAAGACACGGTCATCCCGTACAACCAGTACACCGGGGAGGGCACCGGCTTCTCGTTTACCCACTTCAACGGTGACGAAATGGCTGACACCGTCTTCCGCGCCGCCCGCCTGTTCTGGGATAACCGTGATGCCTTCAACGGCTTGGTCGAAAACGCCATGAAGGCGGACTTTAGTTGGAAACGCTCCGCCGACGCCTACATCGCCCTCTATCACAACCTGCATCCCGAGATCCCGGTGCCGCAGCCACAGTCCGAAGTTGTCGAAAAGCCCAAGCAGGAGCTCTCCCCAGCCGTCGAGACCGATGCTGAACCCAAGACGGAACTGAAGAAGGAGTCTGCCGAGAAACCCGCTCCGGCGGAGAAAGCCACCACGCGCAAGGCCGCCGCTAAGCCGGCCGCGTCCAAGACCGCCACGACCAAGTCCACAGCGACCAAGAAGACCACGACGACCAAGGCCGCTGCTGGCAAAGCGAGCGCCGCCGCCAAGACGACCACCCCCGCAAAGGCACCGGCGACCAAGACCCCGACTGCCAAGGCGACCGCCGCTGCAAAGACGACGGCAAGCACCAAGACGGCCGAAACGAAGGCACCTGTCGCCAAAGCAGCAGCTGCCAAGACTGCCAAGACGAAGGCAGCAACCCCCGAGACCGCTTCGACAAAGGCGACAGCAGCAAAGCACGCCACCTCGAAGGCCAGCGCCACCACATCCGCGGCCCCAAAGGTCGCTGCGACCAAGACGGCGGCCAAGTCGGCTGCGGCAGCCCTGCGGCCAAGCCTGCCACTACCACGTCCACTGCACGCCGCCATGCTGAACTAAGGCAACCACCGCCAAGCCGGCAACAACCACTGCTGCGACCAAACCCGCTGCAGCTGCCACCACGGCCAAACCCGTCGCTAAACCCGCCATGAAGACCGTTCCCAAGGCGACGCGCCGCGGGAGCAAGAAGTAACCTCAAGGCGCACCCTTACAACTCCATGGGCAAGCGAGCCGGATTCTCATCCGGCTCGCTGCTGTTATCGTCCTCGCACGATTGTTCCAATCGCGGTTTTCACCGGCGCCGCAGCACCTCCATCCGTTGCCCCTAGTCCTGCATACGGTACACGCCGACCGCGCCGCTCGCAATTCCAGACGACCCCTCCTACCTGTATAATGTACGCGCATTATTCCCGAATCCCCAACGGTTACCCTCATGAAGCTGATTCACAACTCCCGCCGCTCAGAGCACCGCGTTCCCTTCGGTGCCGTTTGCGTCGGTACGACCGTCCACATCTCCCTCAGCGTCGAGGAGGCAGATGCGAGCTTCCTCAAGGGTGAAGTCCGCACCTGGGTCGATGGCCGAGGCGAAGCGCTCATTCCCATGACTCTCGGCGACAACAACACGCTCGTCGCCGATATTCCCTGCCATGAGCCGTGCCTCATCTGGTACAGCTTCATCGTCACCACCTCCGATGGCGCCCAGGTGCGCGTGGGCGCCCGCGATGGTTCAACGGGTGGTCAAGGCGTGATGTACACCGACCGCAATGACGTTCCGTCCTTCCAAATCACCGTATACAAGCACCGCGAGCACCGCCCTCGTGGTACGAACGGGGCATGGTATATCAGATCTTCCCCGATCGCTACCGCCGCGACGCCAAGTGGCGCGAGCGCGCGCAGGCAGTCGTTGCCAAACCGCGCAAAGGACCTGGCAAGCATCTGGTCGAACGCTGGGAGGAGCCTCCCGTCTATGACCGCAACGAGGACAAGTCGATTCGCAGCTGGGACTTTTACGGCGGCTCCCTTGAAGGCATCAGGGAAGACCTGCCGCGCCTTAAGGGCATGGGCATCACTGCCATCTACCTCAACCCGATATTCGAGGCGCTGAGCAACCACCGCTACGACACGGGCGACTACCTCAACATCGACCCGATGCTCGGCACAAAGGAGGACTTCCGCCGCCTTGCCGAAGACGCTGCGGCCATGGGCATCTCGCTTATCCTCGATGGCGTGTTCAACCACACGGGCGACGATTCCATCTACTTCAACCGTTTTGGAAACTACCCCGGCACGGGCGCGTGGCAAAGCAAGGATTCGCCCTGGCGCGACGCCTACTGCTGGCACGAGGATGGCACATACGACTCATGGTGGGGCATCGATAATATGCCCGCCCTCAACGAGAAATCCGAACACGTGCGCAATCTCTTGCTCGGCAAGGACGGCGTGATTCGCACATGGCTGCGCGCCGGCGCGCGCGGCTGGCGCCTCGACGTTGCCGACGAACTGTCCGATGAACTCATCGCAGAGATTAAGAGCGCAGTGCTCGAAGAGCGCCCGATGGCCTGCTGCTGGGCGAGGTGTGGGAGGACGCCTCGAACAAGGTGAGCTACAGCGAGTTGCGCCGCTACTTGCTGGGCGATGAGCTCGACTCGGCCATGAACTACCCACTGCGCGACGCCATCCTCGGCTTCCTCGTGGGAGGCGAGACCGCGCATCAATGTGCCGAGCGTCTGGAGACCCTGCGTGAGAACTATCCGCCCGAGGCGCTCTCCTGCTGCCTCAACCTGCTCGGCAGCCACGACAAGCCGCGCATCGCCTCCGTGCTGGGCGGCGGCCCCAACGAGTCTCAACTGCCCGAGGAGGAGCGCGGACGCTTCCGCTTAGACGAGAACTCGATGGGCCTCGCCAAGGGGCGCTTCTGGCTTGCCACGCTCATGCAAATGACGTTTCCCGGCGTCCCCTCCATCTACTACGGCGACGAATACGGCCTTGAGGGCCTCTCCGACCCCGGCAACCGCCGCACGCTGCCCACGCCCGAGGATGCGCGCGATCGCGACATGCTCACCATGGTGCGCAACACTTCGATGCTCCGTCGCGCGCTGCCGTTTTGATCGACGGTACGCTCGAGAGCTCTGCTCTCAACGATGACGTGCTGTGTGTGAAACGCCGCGGCGCCGACGGCCAGGTGGTCGTCGCTACTCATCAACCGTAGCCTTTCCAATACGCGCTCGGTGCGCGTCCGGTAGAGAACGACGCCGCCGTGGACCTCATCTCGGGCGCGGACCTCGAGCGCGGACAAGACGCTGCGCCGAAGTGCGCTGTGGCCGCTCGGCAGCGCCTTGGTGTACGCGCACCGAACTGAACGCTTGCAAAAGCCACTCGACCGCGGCGCCGGCGTAGTGGCGCACATCACCTCGATTCCCAACACAGGCGGCCGTTCCGGCACGCTGGGTGCCCCCGCGCGACGCTTCATCGACCACCTCTCTGCCATGGGCATGCGTTATTGGCAGGTTCTACCGGTGAATCCCACCGATGCCTTCGGTTCGCCTTACGCCGGTCCCTCCGCCTTCGCGGGCAACGCGAACCTGCTTGAGGAGACCGCTGCCGAACTCACCCATGCCTACAAGCAGTTCAAATCTCAAGGCGGATTCACGAGCAGGGAGTCTTCGAATTCGCCTTGGAGAACGAAAGCTGGCTCGACCCGTACTGCGCCTTCATGGCCGTCAAAGATGCGCTGGGCGGCACCTCCTGGCATGACATGGCCGGCCGAGCTGAGGCGCTACAACGTTTCCATCTTCGCCGATCAGCGTTTCTCCGATCGCGCCCGCTTCCACGCCTTCGCGCAATTCCGGTTCGAGCGCGAGTGGACCGAAATGCGCACGTATGCCAACGAGCACGGCATCCAGATCATCGGCGATATCCCCATGTACGTGGCCGACGACTCAGCCGACGCCTGGAGCGAACCCGATATGTTCAGCCTGGGCAAGGACGGCATGCCCTACGAGATCGCCGGTGTTCCGCCCGACCGCTTCTCCGCCACCGGGCAGGTATGGGGCAACCCAACCTACCGCTGGGACGACATGAATGCCGACGGCTATGTATGGTGGCTCGCGCGCCTGCGCCGCAGCTTCAAGCTATATGACCGTGTTCGTCTTGACCACTTCGTGGGCTTCCATAATTATTTTGCCATCCCCGCCGGCGGAACCGGTGTAGACGGCCAGTGGATGCCCGGTCCCGGCATCGACCTGTTCGAGCGCGCTTACGAGGAAATGGGGCCGTTGCCGCTCATCGCCGAGGATTTGGGCATCCTCACACCCGGCGTGCGCGGCCTTCTGGCGAGCACGGGTTTCCCCGGGATGGACGTGCTCGAGTTCGCCGACTACGACGTGCGTGAGGGCATCCACCCGCACAAGGAGAAGACGCTCTACATCTCCACGCACGACACCTCGACCCTCGTGGGCTTCTGCCGACGCTCGTTCTGCTCGGACGGCAGCGTGGAAGGCTCACGTTACATCGCCACCGAGATCTTGAACCAAGCACTCGGCAGCAATGCCGACGTGGTGATGATGCAGCTCCAGGACGTGCTGCGGTTGGGCGACGAGGCGCGCATGAACGTGCCCGGCACCGCCGAAGGAAACTGGAGCTGGCAGGCAGATGAGGCGGACCTCGTAGAAAACGAGCAACCCATGGCCATCGTCATGAACGAGACGGGGCGCTTTGCCGGGTGATCCTGCATCGCGCCGCTTCGGATGCGCGTTTTGCCAGGGGGGTATCTTGAGCCCGCCCTCGGCACGCTCTTCACACCGCTGGTATGCGCCTCGGTCCTCCTTTGGCATATCGTGCACGTGCGATTTATGGATGTCTTGAACTGCAGACTCGGACATCGTGGGCATGATGGGGTAAAGTATCCCGCGTACACGTTTTGCGCCCGCCAGGCTTAAACCGGCGGGCGCCTTTGAGAGATTTGGGTGAGAATAATGGCACGTTACGACTATCGCTGCAGCGCATGTGGCAATGTATTCGAGGTTGAGCACGGCATGACCGAACATCCCGCGGTCGCCTGCCCCGCATGCGGCGGCATGGCCGACAAGGTCTTCAGCGCAAGCGGCATCAAGTTCGAAGGGTCGGGCTTCTACAACACCGACCAACGCAACGGAGGCTCGGCAACCCCGGCAACGAGCGCTCCAGAACCCAGCTCCTCCGGCTGCGCCTGCGAGAATTGCCCGCACGCGTAAGACAAGACGCGAAAGTTGACCTCAATTAAGTACAGATACGTAATTGAGGTTGCCAGGGCTACTTCCGGACGATGCGCGCACAGAAGTGGCCATCGAATCCATCGCGAGTGGGATGGCTCTGGAATAGCCCGTCAGCATTTTCGCATACGGCGAGATCGTGCGCTGCCGCTGCGTACGCACTTCCCGCGTCGCGCAGAGCGTCGGACACCGAGACGGGTACAAAGCCCTCCCCTTCCGGCGAGGCCAAAAACGCGGTCACGACCCCGACGTTCTCGGCCCGCAGCACCGAGCAAGTGGCGTAGATAAGCTCCCCGTGGGGCGCCACGCGGTCTGCGGCGGCGCGGAGCATGGCGAGCTGCAGCTTAGGCAGGTCGCGATCACACTCCTGCGGCGTGAGGCGCCAGGGAATCTCGCCATGGCGACGCATGGTGCCGGTACCCGAGCACGGCGCGTCGACGAACACGGTGTCGAATCTAGCAGCATGGCGATACTCTTTGTCCAACACAGCCAAACAGGCATCCAAATCGGTCGCATCGCCGGCGACAAAACGTATCTCGCCTAGGCCGGATCGATCCACGCGCAGAGAGTTCGCCTGGCATTTGCCCTCGTACAAGTCGAGCGCGAGGTGATCATGGTCCAAGTCACGCCGTTTGGCATGAGCCATCATCATGAAGGTCTTGGTGCCACGCCCCGCACCGATCTCCAAGCATGTCCCTCACGGGTGGCGACTGCCGCGATCAGCTGTGCGTAGTAGTCAGAGGCCACCAGATCACCCCGGTCAAAGGCGCCGGCACGAACGAGAGCTCCCACACGGTCGACGCGCATGGCACCAGGAAGGCCCAACGCGGTGGCACCGTCCTCCCCAAGCGCTTCCGCCACGGCATCGGTGCGCAGCGGGTTCACGTGTACGGATATGGGCGCCGGCTCAAGTTGGGCATCCAGCACATCCTGTGCGCCAGCTTCACCCAGGGAGTCCACGATCCTGCGCACGAGCCACACGGGCAGTCCGGCACGGCGCGCGCGGGCTACCGTCTCGCGATGATCCTCGGCAACGTCCTCGGCGCTCAGAAAAGAGAGTCGGTTCTCGCACACGCGTCTCAACACGGCGTTGGCGAGTCCGGCGGCTCCGCGCGAGACGCTCCGAACGAGCTCAACGCCCTGACTTACCACGACCTCGGGCGCGGTATTGAGATACAGGGACTCAAAGGCGGAGATGCGTAGGGCCATGCGAACAGAAGGCTCGAGCGCTTTTGGTTTCGTGATATGAGGGGCAAGAGCATCGTCAAGACATCCGGCGGTGGCCGTTGCCCCCAAAGCGAGACGCAAGGCAAACGCGGCGTCACGAGGATCGAGCGCGGCTGCCTCGGCGGCATGCGGCAGGAACTCGCGGGCGTAGCGACCCGTTCGCTCGGCTTCGCTCAATACGGTCAGCGCAACGCGTCGCGCCGGTGACAGCCGTGCCATCTCTCCTCCTTATCTCCAACCCCAATGGTGCAATTGGGGTACGTCCCCAACTGTGTCAACTTCGCGCGCCATTGGGGCACGCCCCCCTAACACACCCCGTAAACCGCCTAGGCGAGTTTGCTCCATTCGGCGGTCTCCTCTCGTATGCCCGCGCAGAAAGACGCAGCGTCCATTTCGCGCTTGCCGTCGGGCTTGATGGAGGTGACCTCGAGCACTCCGTCGGCACATGCGAGCAACAAGCGCTTATCGCTCATGGAACACACGCCTGCCGCCAGACGGGGTGCGGGGCTCGCGACGGCAGCGCGCATGATGCGCACCTGCTTTCCGGCAACGATGCAGCGCGCAGGAGCAGCGTCGGAGGATGCCAGAACCCGACGTTCGTTATCCTGGGTGCCCGTGGCGGGATCGAGGCGCAGCTCCGCCTTGGCGATCTTTGCGGCATGCGTCACGAGCGACTCATCCTGCTCGATCCAGACGGCCGATCCGTCCGCAATGGCGGGCAGCGTGCGAACCAGCAGGTCGCCACCGAGCTCAGCCAACTCGGCCGTCAGCTCATCGGAGGACTTGCCCGGGACCGGGCAGCTCGCCTGAGCGCAATACGCACCCGTGTCCACGCCGTGGCCGATACGCATGATGGACACGCCGGTCTCGGCATCACCCTCCAGGATGGAACGCTGGATGGGAGCCGCACCGCGCCAACGCGGAAGCAGCGAGGCGTGAACGTTCACGCAGCCGTGAGGGGCCATGGTGAGTACCTCATCGGGCAGGATGCAGCCGTAGGCGGCGACGCAGAAGATTTCGGCCTCGACGGCGCGCAGGGCGTCGAGCACCTCGGGCGTCATGCGATTGGCCTCCATCACGGGCAAGCCAAGCCCGAGCGCGGCCTCCTTGACCGGCGACGGCTCGAGCTTCTTGCCGCGCGAGCGCACGGCGTCCGGACGCGTGAGCACCAAGGCGACATCGAGGGCGGCAGCGAGCTTGCGAAGCGAAGGCACGGCGAAGGCGGGCGTACCCATAAAGACGACGCGCATGGCTACTCCGTCTCGCCCGGCTTTGCGCCACGAGCAAGCGCCTCTTGATACTGCTTCATAGCATGCATGCGCTGCTTGGGGAGCAAGCGCTCGAACATCGTCTTGCCGTGCAGGTGATCGATCTCGTGCTGAAGGCACACACAGAACAGGTCGCCGGCGGCCTCGTAGCGAATGCACTCGCCCTCGAGGTTATAGGCCTCGACCACCACGTGATCGGGACGGCTGATCTCGCAATTAATGCCCGGTATGGACAGGCAGCCCTCGTTGTAAGGCACGAGGTTGTCGGACCGCTCCACGATCACCGGATTGATGAGGACGTAGGGGTCGTAATCCTTCTCGGAGGTATACTCGGTGTCCACGATGGCGAGCTGGATGGTCTCGCCCACCTGCGGGGCGGCCAGGCCGCAGCCGCCGTTCTCGAACATCTGGACCTTCATGCGCTCCACGAGGGCACGCAGGTCGGAGTTGATCTCCTCGACCTCGGCGCACTCCTGGCGCAGACGCGGGTCCGGCGACAGCACGATACCGTTGATCTCCATGGTCTTCCTTTCGTACGCGGGCGCAAACCCGCACGTATTCACCGTGTTCTATAGTACCCGCATTGCCTTGCGAGGTGATGGGCGATATGTGCGCGCGAAGCATCTCCACCGGCCCCGATGTCTCAATTTGCACCTGTCCCCAATTGAGACCCGCTACATAAGGTCGTAGGCATCGACGTCGACGGCGATGCTCACACCGGGACGCGTGCCGGCGCGCGAGACCGACGCACTCAGAGCTCCGGACAAATCACAGCCATGCGGCGCCTTGACGATGATATGGAAACGATACCGGTCCTTGGCCCGCTCGATCACACACGGTGTGGGTCCTAAGATCTCCGGGCGACCTAATAACTCGCGAGACGAAAACTCTCCGTTGGCGCTGCCGATCTCGACCGCCGGGTGCAACATGGGCGCTCGTCCAATCCGAACTCGGCGCGGAGCTCCTCCGCGATACGCACGACCAGGCCACGAGTGGCGCGTTCGTCCTTTCCCCACACCAGCACGTTGGCGAGCCGCACGTACGGCGGATACAGGGCCTCACGGCGCATGCCCAGGTCATGCTCGGTAAACAAGGACCGATTATGCAATTTGACAGCACGGATGACGGGTTCGTCGGGCAGGTAGGTCTGGATGACCACGCGGCCCGGGTCCTCACCGCGACCGGCGCGACCCGCGACCTGCTCGAGGAGGTCGAACGCGCGCTCCCCCGCGCGGAAGTCGGGCATCTTGAGGGCGTAGTCGGCATTGATCACACCCACGAGCGTCACCTCGGGGAAGTCCAGGCCCTTGGCGATCATCTGCGTGCCGAGCAGCACCGCGCATTCGGCTGCATCGAACTGCTCAAGTAGCTTTTGATGCGCGCCCTTGGTGCGCGTGGAATCGGCGTCCATGCGGATCACCGCCACATCCCCGGGCAGCAGCGCGCGCAGGACGTCCTCGACCTGCTGGGTGCCCAGCCCCATTTTGGCGAGGTAGCGGCTCCCACATTTGGGACAGGCGCTGCCGTACTCGGGGTACGGCCGCACGCGATAGGAGGAACCGCAGGTATGGCACTCGAGCGTGTGCGTGCGCTCATGATAGGTGAGCGCCGTGGAGCAGTGCTTGCACGTGGGAACGCACCCGCACTCACGGCACATGAGGAAGCTCGCGAACCCACGGCGGTTGTGGAGCAGCACGGCCTTCTGGCGCTTCTCCACAACCTCATCGAGCGCGTCGAGCAAAGGCTTTGAGAAGATGGAGCGGCTGCCGGAGGCGAATTCGCGGCGCAGGTCGGCAACGATGACCTCAGGCAGGCGTGCGGTGCCGGGGCGCTCGGGCATCTCGACCCGGGTCCAGCGGGCGCCTCCGAACGTGCCGCCTCGCATCGCGCAAGCGCCTCGGCCGACGGCGTGGCGGACCCAGCACCAGGCGCACCCGTGGAGCCGCGCCAACCTGGCGGCAACCTCGCGCGCATGGTAACGAGGGCTGCTCCCCTGCTTGTAGCTCTGCTCGTGCTCCTCGTCGATGACGATGAGTCCGAGGTCGGCAAGCGGGCAGAAGAGCGCCGAACGCGCGCCCACCACCCACACGGGCGCACCGGAGCGCACCATGTCCCATTGATCCAAGCGCTCTCCCGCAGAGAGGCGCGAGTGGAACACCGCGACCGCGTCGCCGAAACGTGAACGGAAGCGGCCCACGGTCTGGGCCGTGAGCGAGATCTCGGGCACGAGCACGCAGGCGGAGCGGCCCTGGGCGAGGACGCGCTCGATGGCGGCGAGGTAGACCTCAGTCTTACCCGAACCGGTGACGCCGTCCACCAGGACCACATCGCCGGATGCGGTCTCGGTCGCGAGTGTGATCGCATCGAGGGCGTTTTGCTGCCCCGCTGTGAGCTCTTTGGGCACCGCGGCGTTCGCGGAAGACAGCGTGGTCGAGCCCTCGCACCCGCGCCAGCTGCGGCGCTCCTCCACCGTCACCACACCGCGCTTCTCGAGCGCGCGGATCGTGGCGGACAGGTCGCCGTTCATGAGATTGAGTTCACGCGTAGTGACGGGTCCGCAGGAGAGTGCCTCGATGAGCTGGCGCTGACGCACGGCGCGCTCGGCGGGCTCGAACGAGCGACCCTCCTCGGTGAGGCTCACCCAGCGAGCCGTGACGGGCGTTACCGCCGGCGGTTCATACGCATACGATCCGTCCTCCCGACGCACGACCTTGCCGGCGCCACCCGGGGGCAGCAGCAGGCGCAGGCACTCGGAGAGCGGCGCCACGTATTCGCGGCTCATCCAAAACGCGAGCTCGGCGGAGGCGGTAGAGAACGCCGGAGCGGCAACGACGTCACGAACCGGCTTGATGCGCGCGGGGTCGAGGCCCTCCGCGCCCGGGAGCTCCCCCAGGGTGCCCGCGCGCGCAACCACATACCCCGCCTCAACGCGGCGCCCAAACGGCCACGAGCACCGTGGCGCCCACCCGGCAGCCCACCCATCCAGCGCCGGAAGGCACTGCGTGAGGCCGAAGGGCTCGGACGAGTGCTCGCGCCGGAATGTCGATCACCACGGAGACATAGCCCAACACGGGCTCCGAGGCCGCCCGCGCCACGTCTCCATCGGGCACGGCCCCTCCTAGGGGGCGAAGGCGCCCGCTTGCGCAGACGCCCCCTGATCGGCCGTATTCAATTCGGGAAAGAGCGACTCCTGACCCGCCATGCGAAGACCGCTACTCGGCCAGCCCGCACGCGGCGCGGAGCTCTGCCACGCGGTCGGTGCGCTCCCAGGTGAAGTCCTCGTCCTCGCGACCGAAGTGGCCGTAGGCGGCCGTCTTCTCGTAGATGGGACGACGCAGGTCCAGGTCGCGGATGATCGCACCAGGACGCAGATCGAACACATGCTTGACGGCCTCGGTGATGGTGACTTCGTCGACCGCACCCGTGCCGAACGTATCAACCATGATGGACAGCGGGTAACTCACGCCGATGGCGTAGGCGAGCTCGATCTCGCAGCGGTCGGCAAGACCCGCGGCAACCACGTTCTTGGCAACCCACGCGCGGCGTACGCGGCGGAGCGGTCGACCTTGGTGCAGTCCTTACCCGAGAAGGCACCGCCACCGTGACGACCCATGCCGCCGTAGGTATCGACGATGATCTTGCGGCCGGTGAGACCGGTGTCGCCCATGGGACCACCCACCACGAAGCGGCCAGTGGGGTTCACGTAGAGGGTCGCACCCTCCCACGGGATGCCCGCGGCTCCATAACGGGTGTGATCACGTGCTCGCGCATATCGGCCTCGATGACGGACATGTCCTCGATCTCGGGTGCATGCTGCGTGGAGATGACGATGGTCTCGACGGCGACGGGCTTGCCGCCCTCGTAGCGCACGGTGACCTGGGTCTTGCCGTCGGGGCGCAGATACGGCAGCGTGCCGTCGTGGCGCACCGCGGCGAGGCGCTCCGCCAGGCGGCTGGACAGATAATGCGGCATCGGCATGAGCGTAGGCGTCTCGTTGGACGCGTAGCCGAACATCATACCCTGGTCACCCGCGCCGATGAGGTCGAGCGGGTCGGTGGTGCGGCCGGCCTGGGCGTCGAAGGACTCGTCCACGCCCTGCGCGATGTCGGGGCTCTGCTCGTGGATAAGGTTAAGCACACCGCAGGTGTCGCAGTCGAAGCCGAACTTGGCGCGGTCGTACCCGATGCGGCGCACGACCTCACGCGCGATGTTCTGGACGTCGATGTAGGCCTCGGTGCGGATCTCGCCGGCGACGATGACGGTGCCGGTGGTGACGAAGGTCTCGCATGCGCAGCGGACGTTCTCGAGCTTGGCCGGCTGGCCGCTAGGCGCGACGTATCCCTTGGCCTCGAGCTCGGCCTCCTTCGCGAGGATGGCGTCGAGGATGGCGTCGGAGATCTGGTCCGCGATTTTGTCGGGGTGACCCTCAGTGACCGACTCTGAGGTGAAGACGGAGGAGTCTGCGCCGAAGTCGGCGGCGCGAGTCGGTTCCATGGTGGAACGATTCTCAGTTGGCATGGATGCCCCTTCATATAGACGCCCGGCGACCGTTACCATACCGCCGGGCATGTAGCTGAACGATTGTACCGCGCATGCGCTTTTCGCGCGCATCGTCAAGCGAACAACATGCGAACGCTATAATGGCTCTGTTTGAACGTATGCCTTCTGCAACCACAAGGAGCACGAGAATGAGCGATTCCGTCCGCGTCCGCTTTGCGCCCTCGCCCACCGGCAAGCTGCACATCGGCGGCGCCCGCACCGCCATCTATAACTGGGCCTTCGCCCGTGCCAACGGCGGCACCTTCATCCTGCGCATCGACGACACCGACCCAACCCGCTCCACCGACGAGAACACCCAGATCATCCTGCGCGCCATGCGCTGGCTGGGGCTCGACTGGGACGAGGGCCCCGAGGTCGGCGGCGATTTCGGCCCCTACTCCCAGACCGAGCGCCTGGACCTCTACAAGCAGACCGCCGAGCGCCTGCTCGCCGAGGGCAAGGCCTACCCCTGCTTCTGCACGCCCGAGCAGCTGGCCGCCGACCGCGAGGCCGCCCAGGCCCGCAAGGACCCCTTCCAGGGCTACCAGCGCCGCTGCCGCGACCTCTCGCCGGAGGAGGCCCAGGCCCGCATCGACGCCGGCGAGCCCTACGTCCTGCGCATCAAGGTACCCGAGGACCGCGGCAACGTCGTGATCAACGACGCCGTCCACGGCGAGGTCGCCTTCGACGCCAAGAAGCTCGATGACTTCGTGATCTTCCGCTCCGACGGCACGCCCACCTACAACTTCGCGACCGTCGTGGACGATGCGCTCATGGGCATCACCCACGTCATCCGCGGCGACGACCACCTCTCCAACACCCCGCGCCAGGTCATGGTCTACGAGGCTATGGGCGCCCCGGTACCCGTGTTCGCCCATATCTCCATGATCTTGGGTGCCGACGGCAAGAAGCTCTCCAAGCGCCACGGCGCCACCTCCGTGGAGGAGTACCGCGACGCCGGCTACCTGTCCGACGCCTTCGTGAACTACCTGGCGCTGCTCGGCTGGTCGCTCGACGGCGAGACCACAGTCATCCCGCGCGACGTGCTCGCAAGCCAGTTCAGCCTCGAGCGCATCTCCAGAACCCGGCGACCTTCGATCCCAAGAAGCTCGACTGGATGAACGCCGAGTACATCAACGCGATGTCCAACGCCGACTTCGCCGACCAGATCATGCTGCCGGAGCTGCTCAAGGCCGGGCTGATTAAGGAGGGTTTCGAAGCCGATGCGGCATGGCTCGGCGCCCTTGCCGAGATCGTTCGCCCGCGCACCAAGATGCCAGCCGACGCCGCGACCGTTGCCGCGCCCGTCTTCGCCACCGCCGAGACGCTCGCGTACGACGAGAAATCCGTGTCCAAGGGCCTCGCCAAGGAGGGCATGGGTGCGGTGCTCGACGCCGCCAAGGCCGCGCTCGAGGCGCTCGATGAGTGGACGCCCGCCAACATCGACGCCGCGCTCGAGCCTCTACCCGAGGTTCTCGATGTGAAGAAGCGCCTGGTATTCGGCGCCGTGCGCGTGGCAGAATGCGGCAACATGGTGAGCCCCCGCTCGGCGAGACCATGGCGCTCATCGGACGTGACGACTGCCTCGCCCGTATCGACCGCGCGCGCCCGATGGCGCTCTAGTCCGTCAACCTGTCCGGAACCCACATATCTTGCCTCTGCGCTCAGCTTCACGCTGCTCAGAAATCGCTTCGAGGCAAGATATGTGGGGTTCCTGCGTTTACCCACTCGAAGCCATCGGACGGGCGCGATCGCTCCGGTGCAGCTCGCCCCGACGATTCGCTACACTTATTTTATTGTTGCGTGATTTGAACGCTGGATGTTCGGATTCGTGATGGTCAGGGCGCGCATGGGGTTTACGCCCTGCGCGATTTCCGAGCGAAGCGAAGCTGAGCGCAAGGCGTAAACCCCATGCGCGCCCGTCGACAAGGAGAGACCATGCCCACCAAGCCGCTTTCGTTTGCGACCACCTCTGCGTTCGAGATCTTAGGGCCAATCATGGTGGGCCCCTCATCGTCGCACACGGCCGGTGCCCTGCGATGCGCTCGCGTTGCCGCGACCTTGCTCGAGGGCGAGCCCACACACGTCACCTTTACCCTGTGGAACAGCTTTGCCCATACGTACCGCGGTCACGGCACCGACCGCGCGCTCGTGGCAGGTGTCCTCGGGCTTGACACGGATGACGAGCGCATCCGTGACGCCTTCTCACTCGCAGAAGAAAGAGGGCTCGACTATAAGTTCGTCATAGGCGGAGACGACCCCTCGATCCATCCCAATACGGTTGACATTGCACTCGAAAGCTCGAAGGGATCGTCGTGCAATGTACGCGGCGAGAGCTCGGCGGAGGCAAGATGCGCATCAGTGCGATTAACGGCGTCCACGTTGAGATCTCGGGGCTGTACACGACGCTCTTCGTCGCCCACCTCGCGCCCCGGGAGCCCTCGCCGCACTCACCGGCGCCCTCGCGGAAGCCACATGAACATCGCCTTCTGCCGCACGTACCGCACGGAGCAGGGCGGGCATGCGTATTCGGTCTTTGAGACCGATGGCGCACCACAGCATGGCGTGCTCCCCATCGTCCGTTCGCTCGACCTGGTGACCTACGCGACCTTCATCGAGCTCCCCGGCTCGGTCACTACCCTAGGTCCCGGGATTTCCGTACCCGATCTATTCGATGACGCGGCGCAGCTGCTCCAAGCGTGCGCAGAGCACGATTTGAGCATCGGGCACGTCATGCGCATGCGCGAAGAGCGCATGGTTGGCGCTGATCGCGCGCGGCACTGCATGGAACGCGTGATCGAGGTCATGCACGAGGAAACGACCAAACCCCTCGTTGATCCGCAACGCTCCCTTGGGGGCTTCCTCAACGGCGAAGCACAGTGCGTCCATCACGGAAGCGCCCTGCATGCCCCGAGCCTCCTGGGCTCAACGCAGACCGAGGCGCTCGCACGTGCGATGGCGGTGCTCGAGCGCTCGGCAACCATGGGCGTCATCGTCGCAGCCCCCACCGCCGGCTCCGCGGGCGTCGTGCCGGGATGCGTGCTCGCAGTGGCGCCAAAGCTGGCACATGACCGGGATGCAATCGATGCGATGACCGAGGAAGCCCTGTATTGCGCAGCGGCAGTAGGGCTCATCCTCTCACGTCCGCCTGCGTGGCGGGTGCGGAGGGCGGCTGTCAGGCGGAAGTCGGATCTGCAGCGGCCATGGCGGCGGCGGCGTTGGTCCAAATGGCATGGGGAACGCCCGCACAGCGCTCGATGCGGCGTCGATCACCCTTTCCAACCTTCTCGGCCTTGTGTGCGACCCTGTGGGCGGGCTCGTCGAGGTGCCCTGTCAAACCGTAATGCCATCGGTGTCGCGGCAGCATTCACCTCGGCTCAGCTCGCGCTCTCGGGCGTGCACGCCCTCGTGCCGCTTGACGAGATGGCAAAGGTCATGCTCAATGTGGGGCACGCCCTCCCCTCGTCGCTACGTGAAACGGCCAAGGGAGGCATCGCCGTGGCTCCCTCCGCCCTGCGTGCCTGCGACCGGTGCGGCATGTGCATGGCCTAGCTGTGCACGATCACGCAATCGCCCACTTGAATGAGGTTGTAGAGCTCCCCCGCTTTATCCGTGGGAAGGTTAACGCAACCGTGGCTACCCGCCCATAGATATGCAGTCGGATTCGTGAACACGGAGGCCGACTGCCAACTCGCATCGTGCAGACCAATGAGATTGCCCACAAACGGCATCCAGTACGCGACAGGCGAGCGGTAGTCAGGCTCACCGTCTTTATCCATATCCATGCCGATGAGCGTCTCGTTTTGACGCTTGGCATTCAAGATGTACACACCGGTGGGCGTGGCGTCCCCCTCATTCGGGTTGCCCGTCACGCAGCCACTCTCCCACAGGATATTGCCCGACGCATCGTAATAGCGGCAATGTTGCTCGGTGAGGTCGATATCGCAGTAGGCGCCCCAGTCCTTCTCGCCCTTGGCCGTCCAAACGGCGGCATTCTGGAGCGTCGGGATATCGATCTCGCCCACCTGCTTATTCGCAACGGCCTCCTGCAGGAGCTTCACCAACTGCTGCTCATCGCTATTCCAACCATAGGTGCCGCCCGAGACCGTGACGACCTTGCCGTCTGGGCGCGCGTACGTCCTCTGGCAACCTATGGTATCGAGCTTGGTCTCCGCGAGATCACGTACCCACTGGGCAAGGGGTTCCGTACTCAATGTGGGCTTGAGGGACTCGTCGAACGTCATCCACTGGACAAAACGTGGCCCCGTCGAGCGTAGCGACCACCGATCCGCCCATCTTCAAATCGACATCGGTTCCGATGAGGCTATTGGCTTGATCGATCGCGGCCCGCAGCTCAGACTCCGATGCCCCGCCCGCGAGCGGAACAAAGCTCCCCTCATCGAGCGTCACGTTTTTACTCAGGGTCGAAATCGCCCGCAACGCGGCGACCTCAATGGCCTCCTTGTCGAGCCTTTGATTGGAACGCGCCTTTTCCAGCGTGAACTTGCCCGCATCGGCGTCATACGCTCCCGCGGCGTCGAACGTACCGGTGCGCGTCTCGTTGAACGCATCGAGAGCAGCATCCAGGTCGGCGAGGAAGGCGTCGCGGTCGAATCCTTGCGGCAGGTCGATCTGGTCGAGCGAGACCTCCTCGCCACCATCGGCACTCGATTCGACGGCATCATTGAAATCAGTATTGGAAAGCGCCTCAACCAGGCGGACCGGCCACTCAAACGGATCGTTCGCACCGATAGTGCGATCGACCGCGCCTCGGCGTCAATCACCTCACTGGCGGACTCCGGGTCGAAGGTCCAGGTAAAGCCATCACCCTCAACCGTGAGCCTATAGCCCTCCGCGGAGGAACGAACACGTGAAATCGCAGTGTCGCGGGTCATAAGCGACACATCGGTGTCGGCAATGACCGTGTTGGGGTAGCACACGTTGCCGAACAAAACGACACCACCACCATAGGCGATAACGAGCACGGCGAGAACGACGCCGAGCGCGATGAGAACACGGCGCCCGCGAGAGCCGTTCGGCGTGCTTGCGGGCTTGTCGCGCCAGTGACCCCCGCCGGCATGCGCTGGCCCGTGGCCACCCTCGAACGATCGTCCGTCCGCACCATGGGAAAGCGACACCGGTGACATGACGGTCGTCTTCTCTTGCATGGGCGATGGCGTGTTCTGCAGTGGCGTGTTCATCTTGAAGATCAGCTCTCATGGTAATCGTTGTCTGAACGCAGCCATTATAGCTTAGACGAGCACCGACAACAGGAGGCCAATCGCTCGCAAATGGCGAGGTATCGCTTGCGTAAACCCCACTTACAGAAGTGTCACCCCGCGTTGGCTCCACTCGATTTTACAATGGAGACACATGCCCGAAATCACCGGCACCGTTCGCATCAAACGCGATTTGGAGGCACATCTTGTCAACCCGCATCCTTCTGGTCGAAGACGACCCCCTCATCATCGAGGCTCTCACCGAGCTCCTCGTCGAGTCGGGCTATCACGTCGACACCGCGGACACGCAGCAGCGTGCCATCGAACTCGCCGTGCCCGCAGCGGGATTGCACCCCTATCAGCTCGTGCTCCTTGACGTCACGCTCAGGCAGGGCAACGGATTCGCAGTCTGCGCAGCCATCAAGGAGAACACTCCGGACGTCCCCGTGATCTTCCTCACCGCATCCGACGATGAGTTCAACACGGTCACCGGGCTTCAAATGGGTGCCGACGACTACGTTGCCAAGCCCTTTCGCCCACGCGAGCTGCTCGCCCGCATCGCCGCGACCATTAGGCGCTCGCAGCCAAGCAGACGCATCGTGGGCCTCGGGCCCATACGTATCGACACCGATCGTGCGTATGTCGAACGGGCGGGCAAGGAGCTCACGCTCTCGGCACTCGAATATCGCCTGCTGTTGCTCTTCGCTACCAATCCTGGCAAGCTCGTGACACGCGACAAGATACGCGACGCCCTTTGGGACAGCGCAGGGACCTACATCGAGGAGAACACCCTGTCCGTCTACATCAAGCGCCTGCGCGACAAGATTGAAGACGACCCCAGCCACCCCAGGCTCATCCAAACCGTCCGCGGCATGGGCTACAAGGCGGAAGGGTAACCGATGCTGTTGAGGAATCGAGAGGTCAGATGCACCCTCCTTGTCTGCCTCACCGTGACGATAGCGGGAAGCATTGCAGCGTATCTGGGAACGCTGCACCTGGTTAAACAGATTCAGAGTCAGTCTTATCTTGTCATGACGGGCATAGTGCAAGAGAGCACAACGAACGCAATCACGTTCACCTCATCTGCCGGAGCCATCGCCATGGTGGCGGGGCTTTGCACCCTCGCCACGGGGTCACTGGTCACCGGTGTCTTCATCATTACCACCCGTCATCGGTACCGTGAGCTCGCACGCATGGCGCAGAATCTGGACCGTGTTCTCGCCGGGAACGCGACATAAAACTACGCGACATGAACGAGGGAGAGCTCGCCATTCTCTCCAGCGAGATCGACAAGGTCATCGCACGCCTGCACCTCACCGTCGATGAGCTGCAGGCAGAAAAGCTCGCCCTCTCGGACGCGCTCGCCGGATATCTCGCATCAGCTCAAAACGCCCTTGACCTCCATCGCCATCAGCACCGAGCTCATCCGCGACCGTCTGGCCGAACGCGGGGACGCACGTGACATAGTCGAACGCCTGCGTCTGGTGCAAAGGCTCCAAGGGCGCGTTGAGGACCTGGTGTCCGCCCTGCTCAAGCTCGCGCGGATCGACGCCGGCGTCATCAAACTCGTGAGCGGCCCGGTCGACGCCTCCGAGCTTGTGCGCAAGAGCTTTGAGCCCCTCGCCATCGCCTTCGATATCGCTGGTGTGGATTTCTCCTCATCCGTTCAGGAGGGATCCGGATACGAGGGCGATTTGTCCTGGAGCATCGAGGCGCTCGGCAACATACTCAAGAACTGCATGGAGCACACGCCGGCAGGGGGACGCGTGACCCTGTGCGTCACGCAAGATGTCCTGGCGTGTCGCATACGCGTGGAGGACACCGGCCCGGGCATCGCCGAGGCCGACCTTCCCCACATCTTCGAGCGTTTCTACCGCGGGGAACGAGGTCGTGCCGAAGACGAGCCCTCGACCGAGGTGAATCCGGCGGGAGTCGGCATCGGACTTTCGCTCGCCAAAAGCCTCGTCACGGCCCAAGGAGGCACCCTCACCGCCGAGAACGTTCGAGATGAGGCAGGCGCGGTCACGGGGGCCGCATTCACCATCGTCTTCTTCAAGACAGTCGTGTAGGGGGCAACGAGCGATTGCGGATCCACACGCTTTGTGTCACGGACCGCTTCGCTCCAGAACCGCCCTTGCGACATGCAACACCGCCCAATGCCTGCTGCCACCGCCCCCCAACGCCACGGGATCATTGCGCACGTGACATATCTGTCACCCCGCGGTCATGGCATGGAAAGGACACTCGTCCAGTATCGTAGACAAGCATCCGCCAGGCGAAAGGACGGCCATGAACATACTCGAAGTCGAGCATCTCACCCGCGTATACGGATCGGGCGACACGGCCGTGACCGCCCTCGACGATGTGAGCTTCTCCGTCGAAGCAGGCGAGTTCATCGCGATCATCGGCAGCTCGGGGTCGGGCAAATCGACCCTCATGCACCTCATGGGCGGCGTCGACCGCCCACCTCCGGCACCGTCAAGCTGCAGGGGCAGGACATCTTCGCCCGTAGCGATGAGCAGCTGGCCGTATTCCGTCGTCGGGAGGTGGGACTGGTCTACCAGTTCTACAATCTCATTCCCGTACTCGATGTAGTCGAAAACATGACGCTTCCCGTCCTCATGGACGGACGCACCATCAACGAGCAGCGGCTTTCGGCGCTCATGCGCGCGCTCGGCCTCACCGGTCGCGAGCACTACCTTCCTAACCAGCTCTCCGGCGGCCAGCAGCAGCGCGTCGCGATCGGTCGAGCCCTCATGAACGCCCCCTCCGTTGTTCTCGCCGACGAGCCCACCGGCAATCTCGATTCGAGAAACTCCGCCGAGATCATGAACTTGTTGAGGGCCTCGAACAAACAATTCAAGCAGACCCTCATCGTCATCACCCACGACGAGGATGTCGCGCTTATGGCCGACCGCGTGATCGCCATCGAGGACGGCCGCGTCGTGAGTGATGAGCGGAGGATCTAACATGCTGACGAACCGCGCCCCTCACGCCGCATCGGACGCGGCGCGCACTTCCCCACTCGCCTCGCATACCGGCATCTTCTGGCACTTCGCCGCCCGCTCGCTCAGGCTCAACCGCACGCGCACCGTTGTCTCCATCATCGGCATCGCCCTGTCGTGCGCGCTCATCACGGCCATCTTCACGAGCGTCGTCACCCTGTACGGCGGCCTGCTCAAAGCTGAAATCGTCACTGACGGCACTTGGCAGGTCGAACTGGTGAACGTGCCCGAAGACGAGCTCGAAGCCGTGCATACCGACGCGCGCGTGGAGGAAAGCTATGATCGCATCTCATACGGCGATGCCCTCATGCCCAAGAGCTTTGAGGGGTACTGGGGCCGCTACCTGAGCGTACAGGAATGGCCCACGGCGGACGCCGTGGGAGATCTCAAGCCGCTCCCCACCATCCCCGAGGGCCGCGCGCCCGAGGCCGCCGACGAGATCGTCCTCGACCTCGACCTCAAGGGCATGACCGTCGAGAACGGCAGACAACTCTACGACGCCCCGCCCTCGACCGTTAAGGACGCTGACGCCCCGCGTGCCAGCTGGGACGGTGCCCTCGAGATCGGTAGCACCATTGAGCTTGCACTCGGCCAGCGTATGTTCGTGGACGCCGAGAGCGGCACGGAGATTCCCTGCCTCTACGACGAGTCGCTCTATACCACCACGACCGATAAGGGCGATGTGATCAGTGAGTACCTGGCCGACATCGAACCCGCTCGGACGTACAAGGTCGTGGGCTTCTATGCACCCAAGAACGCGCAAGCCATGGACGTGTGGGGCTACTCCCTGCCTGGATATTTGGGCTTCGTCTCCTCGTCAGACCTCCCGGTGCGTCAGACGAGCGTGTACCTCACCACCAACCTTACCAGTCGCGCCGCGATCGACAAGTTCATCGGGGATTACACCGGCCTCGACCACGCCCTCTTCAACGGCGGCAATCGGGGCGACCTCGAGAACATGACCGTAACTGGCCAGACCGTCGCGTATTCGCATGACTCCCTCCTGCGCTACCAGGGTATGACGGACGACCGCTCCATCTGGGGAACCCTCTACACGCTTGCCGCGATCCTCTCAACCGTGGTGATCGTCGCCTCCATATCGCTCATCTACAACTCCTTCGCCATCGCGGTGTCCGAGCGCACCCGTCAGTTCGGGCTGCTGTCCTCGCTCGGAGCCAGTAAGCGCCAGTTGCGCCGCACGGTCTACGCCGAGGCACTCATGCTCGCCGGCATTGGCATCCCCATAGGCCTGGCCGTCGGGCTCGCAGGCACCTTCGTGGGTGTTCAACGTCGCGGGCGAGGGCATAGGCATGCTCATCGACCAGGAGGCTTTCGCCGGCACGGGTCTCACCTCCATCACCGTGAACCCCATCGTGCTAGCCGTCTGCGCCCTGCTGGCACTCGTGACGGTGCTCGTCAGTGCCGCCATTCCGGCGTGGCGCGCGAGCCGCGTGTCCGCCGTGGACGCCATCCGCGCGAGCCGCGATGTGCGCCTCACCCGCCGTGAACGCCGCGGCATACGCGGCATGGGACGAGCCGCACGCACCGGAGCTAACGCACACCCCATCGCGCGCACCCTCGACGGCCTGCGCCTTCGCATGGGCGGCGTGCCGGCGCTGCTCTCCCATCGCAACCTCACGCGTGCCAGCTCCAAGGGACGCGTCGCCGTCGCCTCGCTCGCAGTCTCCGTCGCGCTCATCATCATTTCCGGTGGCATCTCGCACTACCTCGGCTTTCTCACCCAAGTGGTCGACAGCGGCGGTGGCGATATCGAGGTGAACCTCAGCCGCATGCTGACGGACGAAGAGACCACCGCTGACGGCGTCGCCGCGATAGACCAGGCGTATCGAGAGCTCGGCGGCGCGAAGACCGCTACCGGCAACGGCTACATGATCATGAGTTCGCTCTTCGCCAGCTTCGACGCCGGCATGATCGACTACGACGAGCTGTCCAGCCAAAGCGACCAATACGATATGCCCGACCGTGGGCAGACGGCGGACGGCACCGTGTACGCGCCCACCTCGGTCCTGTTCGTCGACGAGGACTCCTGGCGCGAGATCCTCGAGGCCAACGGGCTCGACGAGGCACGCTACGACGACCCCGACAGCCCCGTGGCCGTAGCGCTCAACGGTACGCAAACCAACGACGGCAGGCGCTATTCGGTGCGTGACCTGTTCGAGGGCACGGGCTCAGCGCGTATCTTCACGAACATCTCGACCGTGGAGGACACCTCGCTCGTCGAGGTTGGAGTCGAAGATAGTGCCCCCATCGTGCGCTACGAGGGCTACGGCAGCGGCGACGAGGCGCGCTACGACGAAGACGGCAACCCGATCTTCCGCAACGTGACCCGCCCGCTCGAAGAGGTTCTGCTCGATTCGTACGACCTGCCCGTAGGCGCGATCGTCAAGACCTTCCCCGACTCCATCAAGTCCTACGCGTCCATCTGGCCCACCCTCGTGCTGCCCGTGAGCGCCTGCCCGCGCTGGCAGCCAACACGGAGGACGTGAAGACCGACGTCGACACCGGCAGCCTCGCCGCGCCCTTCGCGTTCCACTCGGCGCAAGGGTCGTACGGCAATGCGATGTACGCCTACCTCTCCTACGACGCGGAGGACTCGCGCGCCGCCGAGACCGAGATGAACACGATGGTCGCCAGCGACTTAAGCGGATCCGAGTGGTACACCACGCACCTCACCAACAATGCCGAGAACGTGCGAACCTCCCGTCTCATGGCCGAGACCGTGCAGCTGTTCATCACCTGTTTCATCCTCATCACCAGCGCCATCGCCGTGGCCAACGTATTCAACACGCTCACGAACTCGATCATCCTGCGCCGACGCGAGTTCGCCATGCTCAAGAGCATCGGCATGGGCAACCGCGCATTCTGGCGCATGATCGCACTCGAGTGCCTGTCCTACGCATGGCGCGGGCTTGCCCTCGGGCTCGCACTCGGCGGCATCGTGACGTTCTTCATCTACCAGGCCATGATGATGAGCTTTGCGGGGCTTGACTTCGTGGTGCCCGCTGGCTGGGTATTCGCCGCCGTTGGCGTGGTCGTGCTCGTGCTCGCGCTCTCGACCATTTACGCTTTACGGAAGTCAAGTGTCGGGTCCATCGTGCAGACCCTGCGCGAGGACGCCATCTAATGAGCGAGGGATGCGCCGGGGGTGGGCGCGCCGAGCATTCCACGCGCATCCTCAAATGTGAGTGATGCGCAGGCTGCACCCGCCTCCTTCGCCCCACGACCGTATCAACACGACGAAAGGATCGACCGTGTCCGATTCCACGCCCGAGAACACCAACCCCACCGACGAGTTCCCGAGCACGCTCGAAGACGCTCCGCAGCCCACGCGGAAACTCAAGCTCCCCGAGGTCATACCGGTGATTCACCGCGGACCGAGCAGTGACGGCGGTACAACCGGTGCGCCGACGGGCGACGGTTCGCCCTACGCTGAGGACGCCGACGCGACGCCGCTTGAGGGCTCCGATGCAGAGGCATACGCGGCCCTCAAGGCCAAGCGCGCAGAGCGCCGCAAGAAGAAGCTCATCCACCGCGCCATCATCGCCGGCATAGCGGGTGCCTCGTCATCGGCGGCGTCGTTGCCGTGAACGTGCTCAACCAACAGCCCGAGCAGGTCATGGAAGCCGTGACCGACATCGCGACGCAGGGCACGTTCTCCACGGTCATCGATTCAAAGGGCACTCTGCAGCCCATGTCCTCGACGGTCATCACGCCCGAGGTGACCGGACAGATCGAGTCCATCAACGTCGTCGCCGGGCAGCACGTGAACGAGGGCGACGTCCTCATGGCCATCAAGAACCCGGACCTCGACCGCGCCGTCGCCGAGGCGGAGCGAAACCTCAAACAGGCGAAGTCCGACTTAAACCTTGCCCAACAGACGCTCAACCAGGCCAGCCAGATCGCCGCGGCACCCACAAATGATCCGAATGCGGCCTCCGTCGATGACACCTCGAGCACGCAGTCGGCCGTCAACAGCGCACGATCTGCCGTAGAGGCTGCGCAGGCAGCGTACGACGACGCGGTCTCCAAAGCCGCGCTGCGCACGGTGAAGGCACCCGCAGGCGGCTCCATCGTCGCGCTCAACGCACAGGTGGGAGCCGACGTCGCCGAGAGCCTGGGCGGGACGAACGGGACGAGCGGACCCCTCATGCAGATCGCCGACCTCTCCAAGATGAAGGTCACTATCCAGGTTGATGAGCAGGATATCGCGAGCGTCGCCGTGGACCAGACCGCGACCATCACCTGTCCTGCCTTCACCGACCTCACGCTCACCGGACGCGTCACGGCAATCGCCTCCATCGCCTCGGGCGACACATCGACGATGTCCTATGACATGGGCGGCTCCCCCACCTTCGCCGTCGATATCCTCATAGATGCTCCCGACGCGCGCCTCAAGCCGGGAATGACCGCCGAGGTCTCACTCACCACACAGCAACTCGACAACGTCGTGATGGTACCCGTGACGGCCCTTCTCACCGATGACGGGCAGAGCTACTACGTCAACGTCGAGACCGACCCCGAGACGCACGCCATGGAGCGTCTCGACGTCGATGTCATCGCCAAGAACGACGACTTCGCCGTGATCGGCAAACCCGCCGACGCGCCTGCAGACCAGAACCCCGACATGCCCGAATCTCCCCTTTCGGACAGTGATGTCCTCGTAATAGCAGGCGGGAGCATGCCCGAGGTCATGGCTGACGGGGTAGAGTCCGGCGGCGGAATGGCGGTGCTCTAATGGCCGTCCGCCCCGTCATTGATATACGCCATATCCACCGCATCTTCGAAAGCGACGCAGGGCTGGCTCACATCTTGCACGACATCTCGCTCTCCGTGATGCCCGGCGAGTTCGTGGCGATCACCGGCCCCTCGGGCTCCGGCAAGTCGACCCTCATGAACATCCTGGGCTGCCTTGATACACCCACCTCTGGACGCTATCTGCTCGAGGGCCTCAACGTGGCGGAGCTCACCGACGATGAGCTTGCTGAGGTCCGCGCACTGCGCATCGGGTTCGTGTTCCAGAGCTTCAACCTGCTGCCGCGCATGACCGTGCTCGACAACGTGATGCTACCGCTCTCCTATACCGATGTGCCGCGCCGCGAGCGTGAAATGCGCGCCGTGCATGCACTGCGCGCCGTGGGGCTGCCGGTGGACCATTACGACCATCGCACGAACGAGCTCTCAGGCGGCCAGATGCAACGCGTCGCCATTGCCCGCGCGCTCGTAAACGACCCGGCGATCATCCTTGCGGACGAGCCGACGGGAAACCTCGACTCCACCACCGGGCGGCAGGTCATGGACGCCTTTCACGCGCTCAAGCGCACCGGCAAGACCATCGTGCTCATCACGCACGACGCCGGCATCGCGGCCGAGGCGGACCGCGCCGTGCAAATCCGCGATGGACGCATCTTCAAGGGTGCCTATATCCCCTCGCCCAGCCCTTCCTCCCCCTCACTTCAGATCGGAGGTGCACGATGAGTTTCACCGACCTTGCGCGCGAGGCGTTACGCTCACTCGAAGCCAACCGCGGCCGCAGCCTGCTCACCATCCTCGGCATCGTCATCGGCATCGCCGCCGTCATCGCCATGACATCGCTCATCGGAGGCGTGCGTAACAGCCTCATAAGCGGCATGGGCCTCAACGCAGCGCGCATCGTCTACATCAATTGCGGCTATCCGCTCACGGACGACGACCTAGAGGACCTCAAGCGCCTTATGCCCGACTACGAGGCCATTGAGGGGACGTGCGACAGCTATACGCAGGTGCAGATGGGCGATAAAACCGTGAGCGCGGGCATCACGGGTGCCAGCCCCACATTCCTCGAGATGACCGGTGCTGCCTCCAAGCTCGCCGAGGGACGCATCTACACGTCCGCAGCGGCAGACGCGAGCAGCCGCGTGGCCCTCATTGGGCGCAACGGCGTCGAGGCGTTCTTCGGCAGCCCGGGTGCCGAAGCGGTTGGCAAGACCATCCAGCTCAACAACAAGAGCTACACGGTGCTCGGCATCCTCGACGACGGCACGACGGGCACGGACTACTGCAACATTTACATGCCCAAGGCCACCGTCTTACAGGATTTCTCCCAGGACTGGGAATATCTTTCGAGCGTCGTGGGCCTAGCACGCGAAGGTGTTGACATCGAGTCCATCCAAGCCCAGACGGTCGAGCAGATCGCTACGCTCAAGAACATCCCCGAGGAGGACCGCGAATCGATGGTCTCCGTATGGTCCATGAAATCATCGATCGACCAGCTTGATACGTTCATGATGTCCTTCCAACTCATGATGGGATCTGTAGCGGGGATCTCCCTGCTTGTGGGTGGCATCGGCATCATGAACATGATGCTCACCAACGTGACCGAGAGGATTCGCGAAATCGGCGTCCGCCGTGCACTCGCGCCCGCGGACGCGATATCACGCTGCAATTCTTGGCAGAGAGCGCGACGCTATGCGTTGCCGGCGGCATCTTGGGCACACTCGCCGGATACGGAATCGCCTGGGGACTTGCGATCGGTGCCGGCGCTGGCTTCGACCTGGGAAGCATGACGGGGATGGGTTCGACCGGAGCGGCGCTAACCCCCGCAGTGGAACCCGGTGCCATCGCACTTGCCGTCGGCATATCTATACTTATTGCCTGGTATTCGGCTACTACCCAGCGCGGCGCGCGGCCAAACTCGATCCCGTCGAGTGCCTGCGATATCAGTGACATCGCCCGGGAGTGTAGAACCCGCGGCAACTGAACCTTGATCAGCCCCTGTGTGGCCCAGAATGTGAGACATTCTGGGCCACACATACAATATCGACTATGTGTACCGTCTTCGTTTGATCCATGCGCGCCGGCGAACCTGTTCAAGGACATTTGTTCATTATTTTTCGATAATCAGCGTTGACATAGCCCGTCGGAGCAGAAGAATCGTGCTCCGAGCTGCAAGTTGACGGCGATTTTGGTACACATTGTCGTTTTTTGTAATCTGAGTTGGCGGGCAGCATCCCTGCACCGAAAAAGCGAACGATCTCATCGATAGCGGTCGTGATGAACGCTTGGACACGAGTTGTTGGAATAAAAATTTGGCGAACCAAAAGAATGGTTCGCCAAAAGAAAAGTTTGGTAGCCCGTACCGGATTCGAACCGGTGATCTCCGCCTTGAGAGGGCGCGTCCTGAACCGCTAGACGAACGGGCCAAAAGCGAGAAGCAAGCAGCGCATATGGCTGGGATGGAGGGAGTCGAACCCCCATTGACGGAACCAGAATCCGCTGTCCTGCCATTAGACGACATCCCAAGGTGATGCGCGTCACGCCTCAGCGCGAGGAAATACTATACGGAATCGTCTCTCTTCGCGCAAGCCCCAAACACAAAGTTTTTTGAGTTTGTGGACGTATTACGAACGCAGCAGCTCAGAATACGACCTTGTGGCTATCCGGCGAACGAGCGCGGGGTGATGCGAGACGAAAATCAAGCCGAACCTCATCTGAACTTGCAGATGCAGGATCTGACGCCACAGCTCCGCCTGCGTCACCAGATCGAGCATCGCCGTCGATTCGTCGCATATCAAAATCGCCGGGCGCGTCATGAAAGCGCGCACAAGGCAGAACCTCATGAGTTCCCCACCAGAGAGCTCATGAGGCAGACGGTCGAGCCAGCCCCTGTGAATTCCAAAGCGCTCAAGAAGCTCTTGCGTCCACGGAGCATCGAAATCACCCGCCTCGGCAAGTGATGCCTCCATGCGCATACGGGGATCGAAGGCCTTCTCGGGATGCTGGGAGATGAGCTGCACGCGCCGCGGCGAACGCCCCCTCTCCCCTGCAGATGCCCCCTCGACACGCACCGATCCAGCTGAGGGCTCCATATACCCCGCAAGCACGCGGCAGAGGGTCGTTTTCCCTGCACCAGATGCCCCCAGAAGCGCCACGCGCTCGTTGGCGCGAACCGTAAACTCAACGGCGGCAAAGAGCGGCTCCTTCGCAGCGTATGCGAAGGAGAGACCGTGAGCCTCCAGAAGCACCGGCTCTGCCGCATCGGGGCTCCCAGGTGGCAACGAAGCCCCCACGGCGTCATCCGGGTCACCAACTCCCCCACCTACCCCATGGAGGGCAATGAGCTCGCGACACAAGGCCTGCGAAAACGGATCCTCGAGCAAATGCGGGTTGGCGAAGCAGCGGGCCGCAGTCTCCTCAACCACGCGCCCATCCTTGAACACCGCAATGCGGTCCGCAACACGCACCGCCAGCTCAAGATCGTGCGTGATGAGGATGACGCCCGCACCGGTATCGGCAAATGCCCGAAGATCATCGACAGCCCGTACGGAAAGTTCGACGTCAAGTCCAGGCGTGGGTTCATCGGCAATCAAAAGGCGCGGCTCCTCCATAAGGGCGCACATGAGCAGTACGCGACGCGCATGCCGCCCGAGAGCTCATGGGGATACATTTGCTCGACCTCGGGTGCCAGGCCATACAGCTCGAACAGTTCCCGCTGACGAACCTCGCGGCGGCAACGGTCGCGCAGCCGCTCCGCACGCGTAACGCCTCGCGGAGCGCCCTGAACCTGCCTGCCCACCCGCATGAGCGGGTCGAGATGCGACACACTCTGAGGAACGAGGCTTACACCGCTGCCCCTCAAACGTGCAAGCGAGCGGGCATTCATTTGCTCGCCATCGAACCAGATGTCACCCGAGACCGTGGAATTTGGCTCATAGAGCCCCAGTAGCGCATCGGCGAGCACGGTTTTCCGAACCGCTTGCGCCCACGACCGCCACCATCTCCCCTCGTGAACGGAAAGCGTGAGACCATGAAGGACTTCGCCCCTCGAACGCTGAGAAAGATACGGCTCAGGCGGGACGAGGGCCCCGAGTTGCCGCGCGAGCCTCACCGCCG
>ENA-OPZN01000016-OPZN01000016.1-human-gut-metagenome-genome-assembly--contig:-NODE-16-length-83749-cov-4.969147_pt1 | contig 83749 bp, 77 predicted proteins | sample MGYA00242483_ERZ504503 | MGnify/ENA primary metagenome ERZ504503 (study PRJEB26092, sample SAMD00036285) | human gut metagenome | host: Homo sapiens | study: EMG produced TPA metagenomics assembly of... | reverse complement strand
TCATGCAATAACCAATGCAATAACCAACAACCAGCAGGACCGGCCAACGCCGAAACGGCCTGAAACCCGCCGCTCACATGGACTAAAAGAAACGCCGAAACGGCCTACTCCAACTTGACAAAACACAGCGGGTCCGTCAGGTTCGCGAGCTTCGCCTCGTCGGCCCGTGTCACGCCTACCTTCGTGCGAATACCGGCGCCGCTTGTTCTGAAACGTCCACCTCCATCTCCAACTGCCTGTTGCGCCTCCCCGGCTCGATCGGCTCGATCGGCTCGTTCCGCTCGGGCGTGCGGTTGTCCGCGGCCCGGGTGGAGCCGCTGCTGCGGATGCCCTGGACCCAGCGCCGCAGGATCGATCGCGCGATGTCGTACTCGGCCCTGATCTCCCGGGATGGCTTGCCGCTCCCGTTACGACTGCACGATCTGCCGTTTGAACGCCTCATCGTCGTGGCGGGGATGTTTCGGGTCGGCCATCGTCGGCCTCCAATCCCACGTCATTCGTCCCTCATCGGACTGTCTAATACATTGTAGCCAATCCATTCGGCGGCCCGCTTCTGCTGCATGCCGCCCAGCACCAGTTCGATCGCCTTGGTCCTCGTCTCCAGCGGGATGATGGGTTTCGCCATATGGCCGGCATACTGGGGATCCTTTGTCAGCCAGCGTTCCAGGCACTGTCTGGTCGGGTATCCTAGGTGCTTCATGACCTGGTCCGTGGTCATCGGTGTGGTGAAGTACAGGTCCACCGCGCGCTGTCGTTCCTCGGGGCTGAACATGTGATAATCCTTTCGTTCGGTCTCCAAGAAAACGTCCGCAGCCCCTTATCAATCGTATGTCTGATAGTCGTTGGAATTCTTGTAGTTGAAGTGCTTGCGTGCACGGGAGCCATACCTATCAAGCATTTTTTGGTTTCTGTCGACCGGAAATGAGATTTCTGGAATTGCTTGGAATCGGTCGGCACTATCGGAGCTACCTTTGTTGCTTTATTCGATTTTAATCTAAAGGAGATTAGAGAGAAACAATGGGCGGTGGCCAAAGTAGTGTCCACCTGGATCTCAGAAGAGAACAAACCAAATAAAGTGTGTGCTGGCCAGGTATAAAGGTGGCTTTGGCGATAAATCTTGTTTGCACGCATAGTATATGCACATGTACTACGCGTTTATTGATGAATCTGAGTCACCGCATGGGTCAGATGAGCCAGAGCCGGAGCCATTCGGCTATGGGATCTTTTACGTAGGCTGTATGCTTGTGGATGATCATCAGCTGGCATAAATTAACGCCGCTTTGAACGGGTACGTCAACGCGCTCATGAGCGCTTCAACATTCCCGAGGACGCCGAGTTTCACGGTCAGTGCATGTTCCAGTACAAAGATGATTGGATTGGCTTGAAAGGAAAGCATCGCGCTGCTATCGGTATCTATCGTTCTTTGATGAATGAGATAACCGCCAGTGGAGGCGTTCTCTTTGTACGCGGAGTCCATGAACGCCAGCTTAAGCGGCGGTACGGCGAGCATGCGCATGATCCTCATTCTTTGGCTTTGCAGTATTGTCTGGAGCGCGTCAACTTCTACGCGGAGTCAGAGGGCATCCGGAACATACAGATTGTGGCGGATAAGGTATCTGATCCAGCGGCTCACGAAGGCATGCTGAAACGGTATAAGCTACTCGGCTCGACGGAAGGATATGTAGGTTCGGATCTTGCACACATTGATTTCTCGTTCCGTTGGGAAGACTCACGCGAGTATTTTGGCCTTCAGGCTATTGATACGGCTCTTTTTCATATTGAACCGCGCGGTTCGATTAAACCGTGACGATATGAGTTCAAAAGGAGACCGCGAGGTCTTGAAAACTGCGCAGATTTTACTTCCACATCTTCATCGGTCATCTGGAATCTCATACCTGCAAAACCGCAAATCGTACTACTTGATGCCGGAACTGTATCCTGGATATCAAAAATAGCTTCGGGGGTTCAGAAGAACCCCCGAGCGGACAACGATCATAAGCATGCCTGCTTAAGCTCATCATCTTTACAGTATACGCTTCGATACCTTAAGAGTCAAAGAACCCGTTGTCTATTTGTAAGTGCAACGTCCTTGTTCTCGGCTGATTCTAGCAGTTCGTCGGCGAATGCCTCGGCGGGGGCGCGCTAGCCGAACACTCGCATGGGCCTGTTGTCGGTTTCGTCGACGATCTCCTGCAGTTCGCGTGCCATGGAGGGGGCGATGGGCGTGCGTTTGGGCAGGTAGCGGCGGATCATGCCGTCCCTCTTCCGACAGGTGCGAATACACCTGGCCCAAGGCGCAACACCCCTCCGTTTGGCTATCCGGACAATCTCCAATCTAACGGGTGCTGCACTTTCAATTAGACAACGGGCGTATGCGCACTCCTTATCGGCATGATAGAGAGTAGCGAATTGTGATTCTCGCAATCTAAAGGGAATTGATGTTGTTTTTTCCTCGATTCATTATTGTGCAGACAGCCCATATGAACAGTGGAATTGCATAGAATGCGTATGATTCAAACTGAATATATAGGTATGCGAGAAGAATGAACCAGCATATGTTCCGTCGGCTCCATCCATGATGGACCGCTACGTGTGCTAATACCAAGAGCAAGAAGGCCAAAAAGCAAAATAGACCAAATTCGGTAATGAAGCTGACATAGATGCTCATTGTGAAAGTATCCGCTGGGGGATTTGCTAGACCATCGATTTCGGTATTGGGCGCACCGCCATGGGCGTCATACCATTGGCGGGCGCGGCGTAACCAGTACGCACTGCATTAGAGATATTGCCTGCGCCCCATCCAAACATGAAGTGAGATAGATCATGTTTCCATGACCACATGGGAGCGAGCATATGGAAGATTCTTGCACTCATCGATCCGTCACCAGCAAGTAATCCATTGGTGGCTAAAGAGTTTAGACGCGGATTGATGATAATTGCGCTCAATCCACCTGCTCCAAGAAGTCCTAAAGCACCGACGAACCCAGCTGTTACCTTACGTGAGTGGAAGTTGATTGTCTCTATCAGCCAGATAAATGTAGCTACCACTGTATCCAGTATGATTCGGGTGCCGGAGCCCATCGCAATTGCTCCAGCGGCAAATATCGGTATCAATATGCCAATCTTGCGGTCGCGGGTCAGCCAGAAAACTGGCAGGAGTACGCCGAACAGATGCATGCCGATATAGCTAGGTTCTGCGAACATGAATTGAGGACGAACGCTCGCATAGTTTCTATACAGAGCACCCCAAAAATATGCTCGTACTGGCTGCCAGTTCAGATGTCGTTCTAAAGCGATATATTGCAGTATCCCAATGAGGAATGCCACTACATATGCGGTGAATAGCGTAGTTAACAATGTTCGTACAGGTACACGTTTAATGCGGATCGCGATGTCGAGCGAAGCCAAGCACGCCAGCCCTAACAATATGGAGATGAATGACTTTGCGGTTGCGCTGGCGTGTATTCCATATGACTGCCAGCCGTATACGGATGTGAGCACTAGTAGCAGGGGAAAGAGGAAGAACGGCAGGAAGCGGCGTGCGGTATCGCGCAAGTATCGCCAGTTGATGATTGTGTACAGGGTGAACAACCAGGGGGAGATTGGCGTCCAATAGGGGAGTGGAATGCCAATTTTTGTGCCATCAAATGGCAGCATGGCCACTGCGGCAAACATCAACATGTCTGATGGGGTGATGGTGATACGAGTCAGCGTCTCGGTCATTGCCCCACGCTGTAGCGCGGGGCAATGACCGGAGTTTCTGCGTTTTTCTTGAACTGACTTGTTGCCGAGCTGCGTATTGTTCGGTGTGGACATACTTGGTTCCCTCCCATATCCTCCGTGAGAACTGTACCAGTTGCATGTGTGGGTGAGGTGATGGGGGTTCGGTCAACCGTTCACTTTCATGAAGTACTTTTAAACTCCCACCAAGTAATTGGCAGTCGCTTACAAAAACTGAATAATCTATGGGCCAATCAGCCGTTTAGCTCCTCTCCGTGGGGCTGGTGCATGTATTGTTCAACCCAAGCCATGCTGGTTTTTGGGGAAATTAAAAGCCTGAATTATCATTAATTCGGAATCCAGGCTTTTATGGTATTCGTATAATCGCGAATTAAGCAGAAATCACTCAGCCTTCTTGCGGCCGCGGCGCTTCATGGTGCCGGCAGTGGCGTTTGCGACATCAAAAATCACGGTCTTGTCTTCCGGGTAAGCAGTGCCGTTGACGGAGGCGAAAGAGACCTCGCCTTCTGGAGCTTCGACAAGCGTGAAGTACTTGGAAATTGCTTCAACAAGCACAGCATTCTTGATACTTACAGACGTAGTCTGCTTGCCCTCACCCTTGCTGAATTTCACGGCATTATCCGCCTTAGCGGTAGTCGGCGTGACGGCAATTTGTCTGGTTTTATCGTTAATAAGGATCTTAATTTGTGCTGGAAAATTCAGCACTTCTGCGGTGGCCTTATTAAAACGTACAACGGAATCGGTAACAGTCATTACCGTTTTGCCAACGGGCTTAACTAGCTGAACTTCTTCGAATCCTTGAAGCAAGGATGCCATAATATACTCCTTCACACTGCATAAATATTACTGACAATTTTGATTGTAATGAATGATAATTTGAATTGCAATTTTATATATCACATTCTCAATTTCAATTCATAATATGGAATAGGGAAATAGTGCTGTCGCAAAATATTTAGTGAGAATACATTGTGATTGCGATTGTGTACAGTTATTCTGCAGTCGTATCAAGGGTTTTGGTCATTGTTCACAAGGATACAAAAGCTCGAGAAGTTCCCCGGTAGGTGCTAAATTATAGACCATCTGTGAAAATTTCCCGAAGAGGTAAGGAAGAACATTGAGCATCGCTGATTTGCTGCAGATTGTTCGCAAGCATCTCGCGTCTGCGATTATCTCGTTCGTGGTGGTGTTTGCTGCAGTCGCAGCTGTCACGTTCATCATGCCGCCGAAGTACACGGCTACGGCTGAAGTGTTCGCCACGTATGCCGGTCAGTCCGGCGAGACGCAGACCACCAACGATATGAGCTCGGGTGCCAATTATTTGAATACCCAGATCACGACGTATCCGGAACTGGTGAAGACCGAAGCCGTGCTCCAGCCCGTCATTAAGGACCTCGGTCTGGATATGACCACGACCGATCTTGCCGATGTGGTGACCGCTACGAACCCCCCGAACACATTCATGGTGGACATATCGGCGGAAGTCGGCGATCCGCAGCAAGCGGCCGACATCGCCAACAGCGTGGCGAAGAACCTCTCCGATCAGATTTCTTCCGACCTGTACAACAACTCCTCTTCCAGCGGCTCTCCCATCAAGCTCACGGTAGTGCAGAAGGCTCAGACTCCTACCGGGCAGAGCTCCCCGAACATTCCGCTGTATCTGGCCGCGGGCCTGATTCTCGGCCTCATCGTAGGCATTGGCGTTGCCCTGCTGAAGGACATCCTCAACACCAAGGTGGACTCCACCGATGATGTGCGTGAGCTGACCCACGCTTCTTCGCTGGGTACCGTGCCACAGGCTACGATTCTTGACGACAGCCGCCCGGTCGTAGTCGCTCAGCCGGCCGGTAGCGAGGCCGAGGAATTCCGTCGTATTCGTACGAACTGTCGTTCCTTACCACCACCGCCACGCAGGGTCATGGCCGACTGCTGGTCATCACCTCCACTGATCCGTCCGAAGGTAAGACCACGGTTTCCGCCAACGTTGCCGTGGCTCTCGCCGAGGAAGGCAAGAGTGTGCTGCTTATCGACGCGATCTGCGCCACCCGTCCGTGGCTCACAAGCTCGGCATTGAAGGTCACGTGGGCCTGTCTCACGTGCTGTCTCGCCAGGCGTCCCCGGCCGATGTCATTCAGAAGTATTGGAAGCCGAACCTGCACATCATGCCTGCCGGCAAGCGCCCGGCTAACGCCAGCATCTTGCTGAACTCCGATCTCATGAAGGAAATGGTCGAGCAGGCCCTCACCCAGTACGATTACGTGATTATCGATACTGCTCCGCTGTCCGTGGCCGGCGACGCCACCGTGTTCGGGCGTATGGCTGGCGGTCTGGTGCTTGTGACTGGTAAGGGCGTAGTGGAGAAGAAGGAGCTGGAGAACACCGCTACGGCTCTGCAGGCCGCCGAAGTGCCGATTCTCGGCTTCATCTTCAACTTCGCTGATCCGAAGAAGATACACTCGAAGAACTATTACTACTACTATTACGAGGACGGCAACAAGCGCAGCTCTCATAAGGGTGCCAAGAGCAAGGGCGAGAAGAAAGCCCGCAAGTAATAGTTTGGCGTTTGCCGATCGTCTTGCAATATGAACCGTGCGGTACTTCTGTGCCGCACGGTTTACTGTTATAAGACCGAGTTGTTGGATTTATGGTGCTGGCCGTATATCGAATAGTAAAGAATTGTGACATTCTTGAATACCAGCTGGCACGCTCGGCATAGGGCTGGATAAACTGATAGTTTGGAATGACTTCAATGATGCAAAGGAATGAGAAGAGCATGGGAACAGACGAACGCCCTGAACCGAACGCGGAATCTGGTTCCTCTGCGTCGCCGGCTCGCGGTGACATCGTCGATACCTTCTGGGATATACCGCCCATCTCGTTCGACGAGAACGACGGCGGTATTACGCAGGGTGACAATGGTACGGGGACTGTTGCGGGTGGCGTTCAGTCCGTCTTCCCCAGCTTTGACGAAGTATTGGAATGGCCTACTGCGAGTGCGGCGAATACTGCTGGCGATGCCTCTTCCCCTTCCGATGCTGTGGCTACTGCCCCGATGACTTTTGCGGCACCTGATACTGCGGAAAGTGCTCAGTCGCCTCAGCAGGATAATAATGCGACGCTGCCGCTTTTCGCGCCGATTTCTGATGACAAGCCGCAACGTGATAGTGCCATAGACGATTTGAACATCGACTTCAGTGCCATCGAACAGAATCCCGAGCCGGTGGAGGAGCCGGAAGAAGACCGTGTGGCAGAGACTCCTCGTGGCGGTAAGGGCGGCAAGAAGAGGACCAAGGGCATTATCATTTCGGTGATTGTTGCGCTGGTGGTGATTGCAGCGATCATTGGTGGTGTATGGTACTGGCGTTCCAGCGAGCAGCGTCAGGAAAGCCGTCAGCTGCATCAGGATGCGTTGACAGCATGCGCTGAGGCCGTGGACCTGAATTCCACCGCTCAGAAGGCACTGACCAAGGAGTTGGCTGATACCAAGAGCGCTCAAAGCATTACGGCTGATCAAGTGGCTGACGGTGCGACCGTGGATGCGCTGAAGAAGGCAGTTGCTGCGGTAAAGAACGTGGAAGCGGTGGAGTGCAAGACTTCAGCTTCTACGTCGGACCTCAAGGAATATGCCAAGACGGCCACTAGCCAGACCAAGACCGCCAAGAAGAACGCCACTGCGATTACTGCCGCGGCAAAGGCCGTGACGGACAGCAAGAACGCTAAGGATCAGGCTAACGTCCAGCAGGCGTTGCAAGGCAAGATCGCCGAGGCACAGACTTTGCTGGACAACAGCCTGTATGCTGTCGACGATAATTCAACGCGAGTGACGCTGGAAAGCGACATCGCCAACGCCAATACCGTGCTGTCCCAGCAGGGCACTGACGTAAAGGCCATGCAGGATGCCGTCAACACGCTGACTGCGTCCATGGATGCAGTAAACACGTCCATGGCCAACTACAGCGCAGCTGTTGAGGCTCAGCAAGAAGCAGCGCGGCAGAAAGCTCTGAATGATTATTATGCACGATTAAGGCAGCAGCAGTTGTTGCAGCAGCAACCAGACGATGAGGGGACAGGTGACCCGGTGGCTGGTCAGGAGACGAAACCGAAAGATGATCAGGGGACGGAACCGGAAGATGAGCCGAAGCCGTAAGTGATTGTGCTCTAGCCTAATTGTCAAAGGAACCGCGAATAACAGTAGTGCGCATTTCCACCATTTGCTGTTGCGAACCAGCTCAATATACGCGTGCTTTGTGCCGCTATGCCGTCACGGATTCGCATAATCAGTTGTGGAGGGCACTTCGTATGACACGGTAAAAGTGGCCTCTAGGGCGTTGCATAATGCAAGGATTCGGCTGATAAGGCGCAGAAATGCTGATGCCGGTCCCCGATGATTGGGAACCGGCATCATGTGCATGAGTTCGCTCGGCGTTTGGGCCGGGTTTCACTCAGCCTTCTTGCGGCGCGGAACCTGTTGTGTACGTGTTGATTTGGCTGGCTTAGTAGCTCTTGTGCGCCTGCCAATACGCGTACGCGCCGGAAATCGAACCATAGCGGCTGTTGCAATAATTCACAAACCACTTGAACTGGGTCTGGTAGTTGGTCTGCCAGTCTGCACCTGCGGAAGCCATCTTGCTGCCCGGCAGCGCCTGCGGCAGGCCATAAGCACCTGAAGACGGGTTCGTGGCGGTGGGGCTCCAGCCGGATTCGTGGCTGATGATGAAGTTGGCGGCGGTGAAGTCGGCCTCGGAGTAGCCGTTGGAAATCAGGTAGTCATGCGCCCAGGACTGAATCTCGCCGGCCGGCGTGGTGGTGCCGAGGCTGGCGGCGCTGGGCGAAGACACGGTGGAGGTGCCCACCAGAATCACCTTATCGACCGGAGCCTTCTTGACCCAGGAGGTGAACACGTTGGAGGAGACGACCTTATCACCGGAGCGGGTCACCAGAGACGTGGTCTCCAGCACACCCTTCTCACCCTCGGTCTCGACCTTCTCCTGGCCATTGGGCAGGCTCGAGGTCTCCTTGCGTACTTCATTGAAAGCGATATCGGTGTCAGTGGTCTCCACCGTGGTGTTGGCGCGGTTGATGGAAATGACTGTGGACTCGCTGACCTTGGAATCCAGGCTCGGAGTCACGCTGTCTTCCGGATCGAGGACGATATCGCCGGTTTCCAGCACATCCTTGACGGTGGTCATGTTGGCTTTTTCGCCGAGGACCACGCGGGACTTGCCGTTGACCTTGACGGTCACATAAGTGGTGCTCTTGAGCGCACCACGGGAGGCCGAGCGGGAAGCTGCGCCGTCGGTGGCGGAGAATGAGGTTGGGGTGATGGAAGGTGTAGCGGTGCTCGACTGATAGAAGTCGCGAGATATAACGCCTGCAGTGGCAATGAGACCCACTGCGGCCACGGCCGCCGCGATCTTCGCCCACTGGCCCCGAGACAGGGTTTTGACGAATGAGGTCCGCTCAGCGTGCTTCGACATTGCGCTCCTTGGTTGGGTACACACTGCTCTCCATCATAGGACGTTGAGTGGATGAATAAAAAATCCGTGGTGGGTGTTCGACCCGCCACGGATGGCATATGTAGTAGTTAGCAGTGCAAGGAAACGCTATATATGGGCTTTTCCACGCTTCCGTTGCCGCAGTGTGATAAGGCTTACTGCTGCTCCTGCGCTGCCTGCTGTGCTTTGGCGGCGGCCAGATCCAGCGCCTTGGCCTGGGCGATGAGGTCGTCCAGATCGGAGGCCTGCAGCGCGCCGGCCTGCTGGAAGATGACCTCGCCCTGCTTGGCAATCATCAGCGTAGGCACAGCTTGAATGCCGGCAGCCTGAGCCAGATCCTGATTGGCGTCGATGTCCACCTTGACGAAAGCGATGTTCGCATTCTCCGGCTCGTTGGACGCAGCTTCGAAAATCGGGCCGAATGCTCGGCACGGACCGCACCAAGTGGCCCAGAAGTCAACGAACACGATTTCGTTGTCAGTAATGGTCTTCTCAAACTCAGCTGAAGTGATGGCGGTGGCGGCCATTGAAGTTCCTTCCTCAAACACAGTGCTTGATGCTGTGTACCAGTTTCCCAGCACCACCCAACATTTCGGCAAAAGTTTGTGCCCCAAGCTGAATGGATTGCGGGCGCATGGAGGCGATGAGGCGCTTTGCTGAGAATTCACAGACATTTTTTCGGTGAATTGTGCCCATGTTCATCAATGCGCGCGATAATGAGACCATGCCAGTCATGAATGATGAAGTGCCCGACGAGGGCGATTATGATGCCGGCCGTGGCCGCGGCGAATTCGACAACATCACGCCCGAGGACTTCATCCACGGGGGCGGTTCCGGCCACGGCAACCCGCCGGGCTGGCTGGGACCGGCCGACATCAACCGGGCGCGTCATCAGATGCCCATCGCATACGTGGAGATCGTGCCCGTGCGCACCGATGAGATGGGCCGCATCTCCCAGGTGGGCTCGCTGCTGCGCGTATCCGAGGACGGGTCGATCGAACGCACGCTGATCACCGGCCGTGTGCTGTACCACGAGACGCTGCGCGAGGCCATCGCCCGCAATGTGGCCAAGGACCTGGGCGACATCGCCCTGCCGCTGCTGCCGGTCGGACTCCAGCCATTCACCGTGGCCGAATTCTTCCCCACGCCGGGACTGAGCGAATACTACGATCCGCGCCAGCACGCCATCGCCCTGTGCTACATGGTGCCCATCGCCGGCGACTGCAAGCCGCAGGACGAGACGCTGGACGTGGAATGGGTGGATCCCAAGAGCGACGTAATGAACACGTTTCGTGGCGCAGATGGTCAACGGCCACGGGCGCATCGTGCGGCAGGCGTTGGCCTGGGCCGGAATCTGACAGTTGTTTTGCTTCCCGCTGGCGGGACGTGAATGTGAAGGAGTAATTCATGGCAATCGAATTGGCCAATCATATCTATCGCGATGGCGAAGGCGTGCCGGTGGTGCTGATGAACGCCTACCCGGTGGACCACCGCATGTGGGACGTGTGCGCGAAGGCGCTCGCCGACTCCGCCGACCTGAACGATGTGCCGGACTTCCCGATTTGGGCGCCGGATATGGCCGGCTCCGGCGCATCCCCGGTGCCGAGCGATGCCGATTCTGGCCCCCGCATGGCGAACGGCGCGTACAGCGAGGCGCTGGATCGCCTGGCCGGAGCCTACGTGGACCTGATCAAGGCCGCCGGCTACGAGCAGGCGATCTGGGTCGGACTGTCGATGGGCGGCTACGTGGCGATGGACATCCAGCGCCTGTACCCCGAAACGGTGGCCGGACTGGCCTTGTGTGACACGATGGCCGCGTCCGACGGCGTGGGCGGAGAGAACCGACTGAAGATGGCGGACGCCGCCGAACAGACGAACTCGGTCGAACCGGTCATGCACTTCGCGCAACCGGCCGATGGCGATTCCACCGTCAAGAAGACTCCTGAATTCATCGCGACCATGACCGGCTGGATCAACGAACAGAACCCGGCTGGTCTGGCCTGGCGTCAGCGCATGACCTATGGCCGGCCCGAACTGGGGGCGGTGCCGGAAACGATCAGCGCACCGAGCCTGGTGGTGTCCGGCGAACTGGACCCCTCCAGCAATCCGAGTGTGATGCGTCCGCTCGCCGAGCGAATCGCCGGCGCCGAATTCATCGACATTCCGGACTGCGGCCATTTCAGTGCCGTCGAACATCCGGATACCGTGGCGCGAGCACTGCTCTCGCTCGTCAGGCGCGTGCAGAACGCGCAGAAGAACGCATAGGAGACCTCGATGGGCACTGACATTCATTTTTCGCCCCTGGCGCTGACCCATGCGCTGCCGTTCCTGCCGCTCGCGCAAGGTGACATCGACTATCAGGTGGACCGGCGCGGTGAACCCGGTCTGATCGACGAGCTGTTGGCCGAGCCGACCACCAAAGTCGTGCTTACGCGCGGCGGACTTGTCGCCGTACCGCGCGGCCAAGGCGAGCTCGTGGACTATGAGAACGTGAAAATGCGGCTCGCCACGTTGCCGGGCGCCTATGTGTCCGCCGAACTGGCACGCTACCCCGAAACGGTCGCCATGTTCCTCGGCTCCTATGTCGGGGCGCGCGGCGAATCCGTGGTCGCCGTGGATATCACGCGCGTGCCGGAAGCCGGCGTTCCCGGTGTTGGCGGGATTGCTGGTGTTTCCGGTGCTGCCGGCGGCGTGCTCGGCACCCAGGATTCCGGCACCGTGGACGGCGCGCTGGGCAAGAACGGCATCAGCGGAGGTGCTGCCGCCGGAATACGGCAGCCGGGAAACGCCAAGGGCAATGGCGGCGTAGCCGCAGCCAAAATCTCCGGGCCGCTCGGTGTACCGGATTCGGCAGGGCAAGGTGCGGACGATGCCTTCGATGATTCGGTCGGCGCGCCCGTACAGCCCTTGGCCCGAAGCCCACGCTGCTGCAACAGGCCGTGACCCGGTTCGACTGGGTGGACCTGCGCGGATTCGCCCCTCACTCCAACGCGCGCGAGGCTGGGCAAGCCACCAGTGCCATCACCTTAAGCATCTGGCACAGCCGCCAGCGGTTCTGCCCCACCTGTGGCGCGGCGGTCCGGCCGGCGCTCGCCGGATGGGCGCAGCGATGCACCAACGAGGCGGACGGCAACCGTGTGCTGTTCCCACGCGTGGAGCCGGCGGTCATCACCGCCATCGTGGACGGGCACGACCGTCTGCTGCTGCAACACAACGCGGCATGGAAGGATTCGAGGCTGTATTCGGTGTCCGCCGGATTTGTGGAGGCGGGGGAGAACCTTGAACACGCCTGCCGCCGCGAGGCCATGGAAGAGACCGGCATCAAGCTCGGCGAGGTGCGGTACCTGGGTTCGCAGCCGTGGCCGTTCCCGGCTTCGCTGATGATGGCGTTCAAGGCACATGCGATCACCACCGACGTGCGTGTGGACGGCGAGGAGACCATGACCGCGCGATGGGTCACACGCGACGAATACACGGCCGAGCTCATCGCCGGCCGTATGGCGGCGCCGGGCCGCGCCACCATCGCCCGCTACATGATTGAGGAATGGCTCGGTCGCGAGCTGTGACGGACCGCGAAGATAGGTTAGGCTTATGACTATGAGTGATGACAACGAAAACGAACAGCCGCTGAACCTCGACATTCCCGACCACCTCGAATACTCCGAGGAGCATGCTTGGGTGGACCGTTCGGTCGACCCCGCAATCATCGGCATAACCGAATACGCCGCCGACCAGCTTGGCGAACTTGTGTTCGTGGATCTGCCTGAGCCTGGCGCCCGTGTGGAGGCCGGCGACGAGATCGTGGAGCTTGAATCCTCCAAGGCCGTCCAGCCGCTGATCAGCCCCGTGGCGGGTACGGTCAAGTATGTGAACCGTGACGTGGCGGATGACCCGTCCGTGGTCAACGGCGATCCTTACGGCGAAGGCTGGCTGCTGAAGGTCGAGCTTGACGACGATGAGCCGGAGCTGCTGAGCGCCGACGAATACGCGAAGGTCGTGCGGTAGTTCCTTTTGAGCTCCCCTCTCTGAGGGGAGCCAAGAAAATGAGGCGTATGGCCTATATTGGTGTCTATGAGAAGCCCACGCGAGGATTTTGAGGCGGCAGGCAAGCGACTGCCTTGGGATGCTGCTGCTTGCAATGCAGCGCTGTCCGCCACCGCGCCAGTCTCTGACGTCAAGGCATCCGCCAATGGCGTCGACAATGCCAGCAATGCTGAGCATTCCGATGACATGCCCACCGTGCCGATTCCCGCACGCAAGGCTGCCACGACGTTCGACACCCCCTCCAAGCGTGAGCGCATCGAAGTCAAGCCGCCGATCACCCGATTCATACGTCGTGCCGTCACCCGCGTGTTCGGTGTATGGTCACGCATCTCCACTCAGGTGGTGCGCCAATGGGACTGGTATCCGCGAGTGGAACCCTATGTGGGTTATGGTACCGGCGATTACTCGCGTCTGATCTGCCGCACGGTATACGCCCCCAGGCACGCGCAATCCGGCGAACTGATCCGCGGCATCCGCGGCATGCTTGCCATACCCGCGCCGCGCACCCACGTGCAGGCCAGCATTGATGACATGCCGCTCAACACCGTGCAGATCGGCGTCTCCGAGGTCTATGACAAGGTGGACCGCACGCGCGATCTCGGCAGCGAATACGCCATCTCCGATTCCGCCGGATACCTCGACCTCGTGGCCGAGCATCGTCTGGTGCCCGGCATCCATCGCGTCTCCTACAGCGTGGCCAACCGCAAACCCGTGAGCGCCAACCTGTACACCATCCCCGCCAGTGCCAAAGTCGGCATCATCTCCGATGTGGACGACACCATCATGATCACGCAGGCCCCGGTGCCATGGAAGGCCGCGTACAACCTGCTGTTCCTCGACCCCAAGAAGAAAGCCTCCGTGCCGGGCATGAGCGTGCTGTTCACCCGCATCGCCGACCTGTTCCCCGGCGCACCGTTCTTCTATCTTTCGACATCGCCCTGGAATGTGGAGAGTTCGATTCGCAACTTCATCACTGACCATGGTTTTCCCGAAGGCCCGCTGCTGCTGCGCGACCTCGACCCGAGGCCCAAGACCTTCGTACCCACCGGCCCCCAGCACAAACTTGAGTTTGCCGAACAACTTATGGCCGACTTCCCAGACATGAAGTTCATTCTGGTGGGCGATGACGGGCAGAAAGACCCGACCACGTACGCCACCATCGCCCGCAGATATCCCGGACGTGTACTGGCGATCGTCATTCGTGAGTTGAGCCCGCGCGAATCAACCGGATTGGCGTCGGTGACGGGACTCACCTCGACCCAGCCGACTCCGGTAACCGATGTGCCAGTATTCACCGGCACCACCGGCTCGAACATTCTGAAGACCATGCTGCCGTATCTGAAGACGGTGTTGCGATAGGCGCGGCGTGATGAACACTGAATGCGTCCCCGGTGTGGTGCCTCGCCTATAATCGCGTGGTATGACTGACGAGAGCACAAACGCCGCGGCCGCGATGCCGCCTTACGCCAAGCGCGAGCCGAAGCGCCGCGAATTCCACGGTGACGTTTTCGAAGACGATTACGAGTGGATGCGAGACAAAGACTCCGATGATGTGCGCAGCTACGTAGCTGCCGAAAACCAGTACTGCGAGCGTCGCATGGCGCATCTGGCGGATTTCCGGCATACGTTGTTTGAAGAGCTGAAATCGCATGTGGAAGAGACTGATATGTCGGTTCCCACGCGCGTCAATGATTACTGGTACTTCACCCGCACGCAGCAGGGCAAACAGTATGGCGTGCAATGCCGCATCCCCGTGCGCGATGCCGATGACTGGGACCCGCCGGTCGTGGATCCGCAAGGCGCGCCCGGCTCCATGCCCGGTGAACAGGTCGTTTTTGATGCGAACAAGGAATCCGAGGGGCATGACTTCTTCCGGCTCGGCGGCTTGGATCTGAGCAAGGACGGCCGTTGGATGCTGTACGGCGTGGATGTTGCGGGAGACGAACGATATGATTTCCGCATTCGCGACCTTGCCGGGCTGGAGACCGGGGAGCCGGTCAGCGAACTGCCCGAACAGTTCACCGGCATTGGCAGCGCATGCTTCACGCCGGACGGCCAATGGGTGTTCTGGGTGGAATTGGACGATTCCTGGCGGCCGCTCGCTGTGTGGCGGCATCGTGTTGGCACGGCGGTCGAATCGGATGTGTGCGTGTACCGAGAAACCGATGAACGGTTCTGGGTGGGCGTTGGCATCAGTTTTGATGAGCGCAATATCGTGATCGGCACCGGTTCCAAAACCACCACCGAAGTGCTGATGCTGCCGGTGGCCACGCCTGAAGGCGAATTCCAAGCTTTCATTCCGCGTCAGAACGATATTGAATATGATGTGAGCTTTGCCTGTTTTGAAGGCGCGGGGGAGAACGGTGCGGATGTGCCACTCGCCGTGGTCTATCACAACGCTGCCAATCCGAATTTCGAAATCGACGTCATTGACATGCGCGGCCATGAGCCGCCGTACCGACTCGGCGAAGGCGTGTGCATTGCCGCCGGGTCGCCGTACGGCTGTGAACGATGGTGAGCCGGATAAGCCGATTACCGAGGCATACTTCACGCCGCCAATCCGGCGATATTGCAGGGTGCCCACGGTCTGGGCATCGAAGGCATCGCGTTGCATCGCAACTTTGTGTCCCTGAGCTACCGTGCCGACGGCCAGCCGCACGTGGCATACATGACCAAGAGCGCGGCTGCCGCCGACTTCCTGGCCGGACGGCCGTGGCGGTTTACGGAATTGCTGCCGCCTGCCCTGGAGGACGACTGGGACATGGTTGCCGACGATCGCGAAAACTTCACCGGCGATCATGGCGAAATCTTGTGGACCGAAGATGAGGCCCCCACGGATCACACGTCATCTTCCGATGGTGCTAGCGACGACCACCTGCCCGGTGAGACCCGGCGCTTGTACACCATCGGCGTCGGCGGCAACCCCTCGTATGAGCGCCGCGCATGCGCTACTCGTTCGCCAGCTACACCCGCCCGGGCGAGTTGCACGAAATCGATCCCGCCACCGGTGAAGATGCGCTGCTGAAGCGAGCCATCGTGTTGGGCAACTTCAATCCACGCGATTACATGGAACGCCGTGTGTGGATTACCGCGCGCGACGGCGAACGCATTCCTGTTTCCCTCGTCTGGCACCGCGATTGCCCGGCGCAGGATTCGCCGATGTTCATTACCGGATATGGTGCATACGAGATTTCCTCCGATCCGGGGTTCTCGGTCTCTCGTCTGAGCATGTTGGATCGCGGTGTGCTGTACGCCGTGCCGCATATTCGTGGCGGCGGCGAAATGGGACGCGCCTGGTATGAGCAGGGGCGCAGACTGAACAAGAAGCATTCCTTTGAGGACTTCGTGGACGCCACACGCGCGCTGCAGAAGGCGCATTTGGCTGATGCTTGGCGCACCGTGGCCAACGGCGGATCCGCTGGCGGCCTGCTGATGGGCGCGATTGCCAATATGGCGCCCGAATGCTACGCCGGTGTTGAGGCGGATGTGCCGTTCGTGGACGCGTTGACCTCCATTCTTGACCCGGACTTGCCGTTGACCGTCACCGAATGGGACGAATGGGGAGACCCGTTGCATGACCCTGAGGTGTATCAGTACATGAAGTCGTACACGCCATACGAGAATGTGCCGGTCGCCGTGCTCGAGGGCGGCAACGACGAGGCTGCCGGTGACGGCAGTGCTGATGGGGCTGCCACCGGCGCGGTCGCCGCCGCGCAATTCCCGAGAATCTTCATTACCACCTCGATGAACGACACCCGCGTGCTGTACGTCGAGCCGCTCAAATGGCTGGCCCGTCTGCAGTCCGCCGGCGTGGACGCGGTGGCCAAGATTGAGGTCGAGGCCGGTCACGGCGGTCTATCCGGGCGTACAAGCAATGGGAAGAGGTTTCCTATGAGAACGCTTGGTGCATGGATGTGATGGGGCTCGCTCATTAGGCCATGTCCACTAGCTGAGCGGGTTCGGGCCGGCAGGTGATAGCGCGAGTAGGCTCCTTGAACTATGGCAAAGACATATAAAATCGCCGTTATTCCCGGCGACGGTATTGGCAAGGAAGTCACTCCGTGGGCTCAGAAGGCTTTGGAAAAGGCCGCTGAAGGCGTAGCTGACTTCGAGTACGAGAACTTCGACTTGGGTGCCGAGCGTTATCTGCGCGATGGTGCGATTCTGCCCGAGGACGAAGAGGAGCGCATCAAGGCCAACGACGCGATTCTGCTCGGTGCCGTGGGCGATCCGCGCATCAAGGCCGGCATTCTGGAACGCGGCCTGCTGCTCAAGCTGCGCTTCGACCTCGACCAGTACGTGAACCTGCGCCCCTCCAAGCTGTACAAGGGCGTCACCTCGCCGCTCGCCAACCCCGGCGACATCGACTTCGTGGTGGTGCGTGAAGGCACCGAAGGTCTGTACTGCGGTGCCGGCGGCGCGGTGCGCCGCAACACCCCGCAGGAGGTGGCCACCGAGGTGTCCATCAACACCGCATACGGTGTGGAGCGTGTGGTGCGTTACGCCTTCAAGCTCGCTATGAAGCGCAAGAAGCACGTCACCCTGGTGCACAAGAAGAACGTGCTCGTCAACGCCGGTGATATGTGGCAGCGCATCGTCGACAAGGTCGGCGAGGAATACCCTGAGGTCACCCACGACTACCAGCACATTGATGCGGCCACCATCTTCCTGGTCTCCGACCCGAGCCGTTTCGATGTGATTCTCACCGACAACCTCTTTGGCGACATTCTGACCGATGAGGCCGGCTCCGTGGTGGGCGGCGTGGGCTACTCCGCCTCCGGCTGCATCAACGCCTCCGACGAGTTCCCGTCCATGTTCGAGCCGATTCACGGTTCCGCTCCGGACATCGCCGGTCAGAACAAGGCCAACCCGACCGCCGCCATCCTCTCCGCCGCCATGCTGCTCGAGCATCTCGGCTTTGATGATGCGGCCAAGAAGATCCATACCGCCGTCGAAGCGGACATCGAGGAGCTCGGCTCCACCGTGCGCTCCACCGACCAGGTCGGCAAGGACATTCTGGCCCGCATGTGACCTCAAACCTGGCTCCCCTCGCTGAGGGGAGCCAGAAAACTCTCTATACTGAGTTGCATGCAAATGCGACATGGGGAATGCAAAACCGTTGGCAGCAAACTAGTCGCCGTGACCGTATCCGTCGATGATGACGGCACCGCACAGTCATGCCATATCAGCGGTGATTTCTTTATTGAATCAGTTTCGGATGCCGAATCTCATGCTTTGTTGCATGACCTGGAACGAGCTCTAATTAGCGATGATTCATTGCGGTCCGTATTGGACGCCCATCCTAGTTGCCAAATTATCGGCACAGATGAAATTGCCATCAAAACCGCATACAGCCGAGCCGTAAGCAGCAACTTACCCCCGCTGGCGGGGGCTCCAGCGCAGCGGGTGGGGGTGGGCAGCCCCGATGCGCCGAACATCCCAGCATCCATCAATACACAAACCAAGCAGCCCGACAAAAGCTCTGAATACCGGGAGCGCTGGAACGCCCTCAAGCCTCAACTCACCGTGATCCACGGCCATCCGCGTACTCCGGACGAGCAAATGGCCATTGACGAGACCTGGGCGCGTGAAGTCGCAGCAGGAACACGACAGCCGACCATCCGATTATGGGAGTGGGCGGGCCCGGCTGTGGTCATCGGCCGTTTCCAATCGGCCCAGGACGAGGTGAATCTGGACATTGCCAAGCAGCTCGGCTTCGACGTGGTACGCCGTTGCACGGGCGGCGGAGCGATGTTTATCGAACCGGGCAACACCATTACCTATTCTCTGTATGCGCCGCTCGATTTCGTTCAGGGCGTAAGCATCGAAGAATCCTACCGGCTCTGTGACTGGTGGCTGGTCGAAGCGCTGCGCGAACTTGGTTTAGATGTGCGGTTCGCGGGCCTCAATGATATCGCCTCGCAGTACGGCAAGATCGGGGGAGCGGCGCAGCGGCGCTTCCCCGTAGGCTCAGGCGGCGCGGTGCTGCACCATGTGACCATGGCATATGACATCGATGCGGCCAAGATGAGCCGTGTGCTCAACACCAGTCGCGAGAAGATGTCAGACAAAGCGGTGAAATCAGCGGTCAAACGCGTGGACCCGATGAAAAGCCAGACGGGTCTCAGCCGCGAACACATCGTCGAGCACCTTATTGACTGGTTTGCGGCGTGATTTCACCGATGGCCGTATACGATTTTGCCGCTGGCCGTGCGCGGTTTTGTCATGGGCGAGCGCGGTAGCCGCGACAGTGCCGTTTTTCGCGGTAACGCATTCGTCAGCATGTCGTACGGCTATCGGATCGTGCCACACATGAAGTGACGAATGAGGGCATGCTCCTGACGAAACCTGTGGGGCGCGTTACAATATGACGGATGGGCGACGACGGTCATAGGACAATAAGGATGGTGCGATGAGCTTGGAAACGCCAAACGCTTTTGCTGACGAGGAAAACATCCTGTTGCATACGGCATTGTTCAAGCAGGTATCGCCAGCCGAAGCCGAGGAGCTGTTGCCGCATTTGAAGCATGCGACGTTCGATAAAGGCGACTATATCTTCTCCGAAGGCGATACCGATCAGCGCATGTATTTACTGGAGCAGGGGCGCGTCAAGCTGATTCGCACTTCTTCCGATGACCGCGTGCAGCTGCTGTCCATCCACGCGCCGGGCGAAGTGCTTGGCGAGATTCCGGTATTCGACCCTCATGGTGGCCCGCGCACCGCGTCCGCGGTGTCCATGAGCCATGGCACGCGCGTGGTCTGGCTGGAGCATGATGCCCTGTTCGCATGGCTTGATGAGCATCCGCGTGTGGCCATCGACATGTTGCAGGTCATGGCCAGCCGCCAGCGCGGCAACAACGAACGCATCTCCGACTTGGTATTCATGGATGTGCCGGCGCGTCTGGCCAAGACATTGCTCAACTTGGGCTCACGTTTCGGCGAGCCGGTGGAACAGGGCCTCAAAGTGCCGCATGACCTGACTCAGGAAGAGCTGGCCCAACTGGTGGGCTCCAGTCGTGAGACCGTGAACAAGGCGTTGATGGACTTTTCCAACCGCGGATGGATCGCACGTGACGGCCGATCGATCATCATCTTCCAGCCCGGTATGCTGATTCGACGCTCGCGGCGCTGACCGTTCGGCTGACTTCCAGCCAATGTTACGCTAGTGCGATTCTTGTGATGATATGTTCACGGGAGCTGACCGTAAGCCCGGTTGGTAGGGCACCCCATTTAGAATGGGGCCCATGCCCAAAAAGAAGTCCCTCACTCTCCAACGTGTGCTTGTTCTCCTCTTGGCCTATATCATGCTTGCCGTCTGCGGCGGCGTGGCGGCCAGCGTGTTGTTTGTACCGGGTGTGATCGGTGCCAATAAAGCCGCCAAAGCGGTGATTCCGTCGCTCAAGGTAGAAAACGTGGACTTCGACGTGACTAGTCTGCCCCAGAAGTCGACGATGTACGCGCGAGATGGTTCCACCGTTATCGCGACGTTCTACAACCAAAACCGTATCGTCGTGCCGCTGAAGAAGATTTCCAAAACCATGCAGCAGGCAGTGGTGGCGCGCGAAGACCGTCGATTCTGGACTCACGCCGGCGTCGACGTGCAAGGCGTGATGCGTGCGTTCGTGCAGACCTACCTCGTCAAAGGCTCCCAGCAGGGTGGTTCGTCGCTGACCCAGCAGTACGTCAAGAACGTGCTGCTGATGCAGGCGATCGAGGATGACGATTCGATCGCCCAGTACCATGCCACTGAAGACACCATCGCCCGTAAGATTCGCGAGATGCTGATTTCCGTGCAGATGGAAAAGAAGTATTCCAAGGCCGAGATTCTGCAGGGCTATTTGAACATCGCCCAGTTCGGCAACAACCTGTATGGCGTGGAAACCGCGGCCCAGCGCTACTTCAGCGTGTCCGCCGCCGATTTGAACGTGGTGCAGTCCGCCACCATCGCGGCTATCACCAAGAACCCAAGCCTGTATGATCCGCTGGTCGAAGAGAACCAGAAGGAAAGCGAAAACCAACGCAATATCGTGCTCAAGCTGATGCTGCAGGAAGGATACATCACCCAGAAGCAGTACACCGAAGCTGTGAACACGCCGTTGAAGGACACGCTGAAAGCACAGGACGTGAATGTCGGCTGTCAGGACACCGGCGATTACGCGTACTTCTGCGATTTTGTGGTGCATCGCATCCAGAACTCCGAAGAATTCGGCAAGACTCGTGCCGAGCGTAACAAGCTGCTGCAGGAGGGTGGCCTGAAAATCGTCACCACGCTGGATGTGGAAGCGAATTCCACGATGATGGAGACCGCGCGTAATACCATTCCACCGGACGATCCCAGCGGCATGGAGATAGCCATGGCCGCAGTCAAACCGGGAACCGGCGAAGTGCTGAGCTTTGGCCTGAATCGTTACTATGACGCCACTCCGGCAGCCGCGAACGATCCCACCAAGACGAGCCAGAACTATGCCGTCGATTTGGCGGATGGCGGTGGTTCTGGTTGGACCATCGGTTCGTCCTGGAAGCCGATCAACCTGATTGCGTGGATGGAAGCGGGCCATTCCATCAACGACAACCTCCAGACCTCGACGTCATACCCCACTACGGACTTCGCCTGCAGTAACTATTCGGGCGGTGCCGATTCGTGGAACGTGTCGAACGCCATGGGCGCAGGTACAGTGAACCCAGAAAGCCCATTCCTCGGTCTGGTCCGTTCGCATAACACTACTCAGGCTTCCATGGGTGCCATCCTCAAACTGTGCAAGGTGGCGGACACCGCGACTGAACTGGGATACCATGACGCCGCCACGGGTGAGACCATCGACAAAACCCAGGTGTATACACCATCCATGATGATCGGCTCGGTGAATGTGTCCCCGCTGACCATGGCGAGCATCTTCGCCGTATACGCCTCGAATGGTGTGCAATGCAACCCGATTGCCATCAGCAAGGTGACCGATAAGGACGGCAACGATCTCAAGGTTCCATCCGCGAACTGCCATCAGGCGGTGGATAAGGACATCATCCAAACACTCGCTTATACCCTGAACCAAGGTACGGTGCGGCCGGATGGTGCCGGTTGGTCATTCAGATTGGCTGACGGGCGTAAGTCGTTTGGTAAGACCGGTACCAGTGAGGATCTTGCGGTGTCCGGTGGATCGTTCATTCCTAATCAGATTGCGGCGTTCGCTGTGGTCGGCGATGCACAGAACCCGTACACCAACCGTATTTCCAACATTGCCATCAACGGCCGGTACAACAGCTATTGGGATGGTTCGACAATCGCGGCTCCGGCCGTTACCAACTTCTTCAATAGCTACATTTCCAAGAAGAAAATACCGATTGACAACGATTACGGCCAGCCCGTCTCGAAGTACACCACGACTGGCAAGTATCTGGGCATTGGCGGACGAACGTTCAGCGTGCCGCAGACCACTACGAATGGCAACAGCCAATCGCAGAGCAGCAACAATCAGTCTCAGTCGCAGAACACTGGGCAAAACAACACCCAAACCCAGGGCACCAATTCAGAGCAGTCGAATGATGGCCAGTGATTGGTGATTGGCGTTTGACATTTGGTGATTGCATGCCGGCTGAGTCTGCGTAACATGGCCGACTGCGATACCCAAATTACGTAGTTTGCGGGCGTTACCTGTTTCAGGTGACGCCCGTTTTACAATACTTAATGACAACGCCATCGCGTTCATCGAATATTTGCCATGAACGTGCATCGGAAAGGGGAACGATGAGCAACGACGATCTGACGCATGAGAATTTTGATTTTCGTGGATTCGACGTGCCGGATCTCAAAGCGGTGACGCTGGCTTCGTCTTCGGACGGCGATCAGTCCAAGCAGCCGAAGACCAAGCACGAGGATGCATCGAAGAACCGTAAGCACGGTAAGAAGAAGTCAAAATCCGATGCACGGTCCAAGAAGCGGGCCGGCGCGGGCAAGACGAGCGAATCGTTCGATGATTATGAGGATTATGAGGAAAGGGAAGCTGTGAGCAAGGCAGATAAGAAAGTCAGCAAGGACCGTCCGGGGCTGTTTGCGCCAATGACGCTGCGCGAGGTGACCGTGCGTAATCGTATTTGGTTGCCGCCGATGTGCACGTATTCGTCGTTCGCCCGCGATGGTAGGCCCACGCCGTTCCACTACCAGCATTACGTGTCTCGCGCGTTCGGCGGATTCGGCATGGTGATTGTCGAATCCACCGCCGTGGCTCCTGAGGGGCGTATCACGCCGTGCGATCTGGGCCTGTGGGAAGACGGGCAGATTGATGCTTGGCGCTGGATCGTGGACGGTATTCGCGAGGCGGGTGCGGTGCCTGCCATCCAGCTCAACCATGCGGGGCGTAAGGCTTCGACTGGTTGCTTTGCCGTTGGTTACGACGGTCAGAACGTGCCGGAGGAGGCGGGCGGCTGGCCTACCATGGCACCGTCTGAAATCGCGTTCGGTGGGTTGCGTACGCCGCGCGCGCTGTCCGTGGATGAGATTCATGGTCTGGTCGGCGCGTTCGCCGTGGCGGCGGGCCGTGCGGTGGCCGCCGGCTTCCAAGCGATTCAGATTCATGCCGCGCATGGCTATCTGATTTCTCAGTTCCTTGACCCGCTGAGCAATGAGCGTGATGACGAATATGGTGGCGATTTGACCGGTCGCTCTCGTTTCCTGGTCGAGGTTGTGGATGCCGTGCGTGGGGCCGTCCCTGAGGGCGTGCCGGTTCTGGTGCGCATTTCGGCCACGGATTGGGCCGCCGGCGGTTGGGATTTGGACCAGACCATCGCACTATCCAAGGTGCTGAAGGAGCATGGCGTCGATGTGATGGACGTGTCTACCGGCGGCATCATGTCGGGAGTGTCGATTCCGGTCAAGCCGAACTATCAGGTGCCGTTCTCCGAGCAGGTCAAGGCCAAGGCCGATATTCCGGTGACCGCGGTGGGTCTTATCACCAAGCCGAAGCAGGCGGCCAAGATTTTGGCCCATGGCGAAGCCGATGCCGTGGAAATTGGCCGCGCCGCATTGCGCGATCCGTACTGGCCGTTGCGTGCGGCCAACAAGCTGGGCATACCGTCCACAGAGGTCCCCTACGCCCCGCAATACGTGGCCGGTGCGTACTGAATCCTCATGGGGCGGTGACTTTCCCATGGGGCGGTAAAACCCTCATGGGGCGGTAACCCAAAACGGCGGTATTCTGCGGAATGTGAAATTTGGCTAACCGCCCCATGGGACAATCACCGCCCCATGAGGGTTTTACCGCCCCATGGGTAATAGGGCAATATGTGAGTTCACTCCACGTCCACGCCGACGGCGTCGGAGACGTGCTCGAATCCGTCGCGGCGCAGCAGCTGGGCCAGACCGCGCTTCAACACGGTGATCTGCTGCGGGCCTCGGTACATCAGCGAACTGATGAACATGACCAAGCTGGAGCCGGAACGAATCTTCGCATAGGCTTGCTCGGGGGTAAAGACGCCACCGATGCCGGCGATAGCGAACCGGTCGCCATACTCTTTATACACCTTGCGAATCAGCTCGGTGCTGGCGTTGGTGCACGGGCCGCCGGACAGGCCGCCCTCCCAATCGCGCGGAATCTCGAGGCCGGTGCGGTCCTTCTGCAGATTGGCGATGGACAGCCCCTGCACATTGTGCTCGGCCAGCACATCGAGCAGTTCCTTGTACTCGCCCCACGGCTTGTTCAACGGCATCTTGACCAGCGTGGGCTGCGGGCGGTCGATCTTGTCGAGCGCCGTAAACAGACGGTCGAGCGCTTCCGGAGTCGCGGTGAACGGTTCGCCGACGTGCGTGTTCGGGCAGGAGACGTTGACCTCCACCATCGCGGTGCGGCCGGCGGCGCGGCGCATTGAAATGCAGTAATCCTCAATGCCTTCGTCCAAATCGCCGCACTGGTCGTCGTTGGTGCGGGCGATCGACACGGACAGCTGCATCTGGCGGGCCTGAGTCCAAGCCTTCTCGGCGCGCTCGATGACCTTGTCCGAACCGATGTTGGCGAGGCCGACGTGCACCATCATCGAATCGTATTCAGGCAGACGGTGGAACCACGGCTTGGCGTTGCCCGGGCAGGGACGCGAGGTGGTGGAGCCTACGGTTTCAAAACCGAAGCCGGCATGGTCCAGCACCACGGGCATGTCGCAGTTCTTGTCGAGGCCGGCGGACAGGCCGAACGGTTGGTGAAATCGACGCCCATCACATTCGTTTCCAGAATGGGGTCGGTGTAGTCGAGCATCAGCTGCTCGGCGAGCAGCAGCGGCGGGACGTTCTTGACGACGTGGCAGAACTCGATCATCTGATCGTGTGCCTCATCGGGGCGGTGGTTGAACACGAAGTTCGGTTTGATGATGTGCTTGTAGCCGAAGGTGAACAGATCGGTGGTGGCTTTGTTGACGGCGTCGTGCCAGAAGCTTTCAGAAACGTAAGTCATACCGCCTATTGTCTCACGCTTGGGCCGGTGCGGCTAGGTGATTCCGACCTAGGCGAATTGGGGAAGGGGGCTACCGCTGTGAGAATATCGGTTCGCGCAATGTGCGATTTTGCGCGGTTTTGTGGAAATGACACCTGAATTGCTCGGAATTTTCGAGAAATTGTCCCCAAAACGCTCAAGCCGGTTTGGTTTGTGAGCTTTTGCGTGCGATAATGTTCGCATGATTTCGTCACAACGTCAGCACCTCATCTTGAGCAGGTTGCGCACACGCGGGGCAGTGCGCATTACGGCGCTATCGAAGGAACTGGGTGTGTCGGCGATGACCATCCGCCGCGATATCGCCGAACTTGCCGACAAGGGACTGTTGAAGCGCGTCCATGGCGGCGCGGTGACTACCAGTACCTTGCTCAGCGAACCCCTGTTCTCTGTCAAGTCTCAGATGGATATCGGCCTGAAGGACGCCATCGCCCAGGAAGCCATCAAATATGTGGCTCCCGGCGATGTAATCGCCATCGGCGGCGGCACCACGGCCTATGTCTTCGCCCAGCATCTGCTCGAATCGCAGCAGTCCAGCGGCATCACCATCCTCACCAATTCGATTCCCGTGGCCGAGCTGGTCCAGGCCCTCGAATCCAAGGATGTGGAGGTGATCGTCACCGGCGGCGTGATCACCCGATCGAACTCGCTTGTCGGCCCGATCGCGGACAAGGTCGTCGCTTCGCTGCGTGTCAACACCGTATTCCTCGGCACCCACTCGGTGTCGATTCCCCGTGGCTTCCTGATGCCGAATTCGCTGGAAGCCGCAACCGATATGGCGATGATGGACATCGCCGATCGCACCATAGTTTTGACCGATCACACCAAGTGGAGCTGCACGTCGCTGTCGCTGTTTGCGCGCTTCGACCAAGTGGACACGGTCATTACTGACGACGGGCTCGACCCCGACTCCGCCGCCAAAACCAAGGATTTGGTAAAGGAACTCGTGCTGGCCCACCAGAGCGAGATCATTGAGGAAAGTGAGTAAACCCATGGCTGATTTCGCCAACTACACCCCCGGGGAGTATGCGAAGGAGCACATCCGCATCACGCCGACGACGCTTGCCGACGGCCGTGACTTCTTCTACCTGGACGACGACCCCGAGTTCGTCTCCGGTGCCAAGACCCGCGAGCTCAAGGACCCGCGCCCGCTGGACTACCGTTTCGCCCCGCACCTGGACGCCGACGGCAACGAAGTGCCGTACGCCGCCCCGCAGATGCGCCGCGACCCGCTGACCGGCGACTGGATCCCGATGGCCACCGCCCGTATGAACCGCCCGATCACCGCCGGCCCCGGCGCTACCGCCAAGGGCAACCCGCTGGCCGCCCGCAAGCCCGGTGACCCGTACCAGGACGGCGAAGTGCCGGACACCGACTACAACGTCGTGGTGTTCGAGAACCGCTTCCCCTCCATGGTGCGCGTGCCCGGTGTCTCCGAGGACGTGACCTACGTTGACGGCAACCCGCTGTGGGAGAAGAAGCTCGCCGCCGGCCGCTGCGAAGTCATCTGCTTCGACCCGAACGAGGACGGCCTGCCGGCCGATTTGCCGGTCTCCCGCCTGCGCACCGTGGTTGAGGCTTGGGCCTTCCGTACCGCCGAAATCTCCAAGATGGAAGGCATCGAGCAGATCTTCCCGTTCGAGAACCACGGCCAGGAAATCGGCGTCTCCCTCGCCCACCCGCACGGCCAGGTCTACTGCTACCCGTTCATCGCCCCGAAGATGGAGAAGGAACTCCAGCACACCGAGGCCTACCACGAGAAGACCGGTGGCAACCTGCTTAAGGACATCATGAACGCCGAGCTCGAAGCCGGCGAACGCATCGTGATGCGCAACCACAGCTGGGTCGCCTACGTGCCGGCCGCCGCCCGTTGGCCCCTTGAAGTCCACGTGGCCCCGGTGCGCGACGTGCTCACCCTCGACCAGCTCAACGACGAAGAGCGCTGGGACCTTGCCTCCATGTACTCGCACCTCCTGAAGCGCGGCAACGCCTTCTTCGACAAGGGCGACGGCAAGGGCATGGACCTGCCGTACATCGCTGCCTGGCACCAGGCCCCGATCCACGACAAGCGCCGCGAGAACTACCGCCTGAACCTGCAGTTCTTCTCCTTCCGCCGTGCCGCCAACAAGATCAAGTACCTCGCCGCTCCGAATCCGGCATGGCCGCCTGGATCTCCGACACCACGCCGGAACTCATCGCCAAGCGCTTCCACGAGCTCGGCTCCATCGACATCGCCGACTGATAGAAAGAAAACATCAATGACTGCTGTTGAATTCATTGAGCCGCTGACCCATGAGGAAGGCGTTTCGCAAGCTACCAAGCTGTTCGTCGACACCTACGGCGCTGCGCCCGAGGGCGTGTGGGCTGCTCCGGGCCGCGTGAACCTGATCGGTGAGCACACCGATTACAACGCCGGTCTGTGCCTGCCGATTGCTCTGCCGCACCGCACCTTCATCGCTCTGAAGCCGCGCGAAGACACCAAGGTTCGCGTCGTCTCCGACGTGGCTCCCGACAAGGTTGCCGAAGCTGATCTCGATGGCCTCAAGGCCCGTGGCGTGGACGGCTGGTCCGCCTACCCGACCGGTGTGGCCTGGGCGCTGCGTCAGGCTGGTTTCGACAAGGTCAAGGGCTTTGATGCCGCCTTCGTCTCCTGCGTGCCGCTGGGCTCCGGCCTGAGCTCCTCCGCCGCCATGACCTGCTCCACTGCTCTGGCTCTGGACGACGTGTACGGCCTTGGTTACGGCGATTCCGACGCCGGCCGTGTGACCCTCATCAACGCCGCCATCAAGTCCGAGAACGAGATGGCCGGTGCCTCCACCGGCGGTCTTGACCAGAACGCTTCCATGCGTTGCACCGCCGGCCATGCGCTGCTGCTTGACTGCCGCCCGGAGTTGACCCCGCTGGAGAACGTCTCCCAGCAGGAGTTCGACCTCGACAAGTACAACCTCGAGCTGCTTGTGGTCGATACCCAGGCTCCGCACCAGCTCAACGATGGCCAGTACGCTCAGCGTCGCGCCACCTGCGAGGAAGCCGCCAAGATTCTCGGTGTGGCCAACCTGCGCGTTACCGCCGACGGCATCTCCAAGGCCGATGACCAGTTCCAGGCCCTCAAGGAGACGCTGGACGCGCTGCCGGACGAGACGATGAAGAAGCGCGTGCGCCATGTGGTCACCGAGATCGAGCGCGTGCGCTCCTTCGTGCGCGCCTTCGCCAACGGCGACATCGAGGCCGCGGGCCGCCTGTTCAACGCCTCCCATGATTCGCTGGCCGCGGACTACGAGGTCACTGTGCCCGAGCTCGACGTGGCCGTGGACGTGGCCCGCAAGAACGGCGCATACGCGCCCGCATGACCGGCGGCGGCTTCGGTGGCTCCATCATCGCGTTGGTGGACAAGGGTCGTTCCCAGGAAGTCGCTCAGAAGATCGCCGACGAATTCGAAAAGCAAGGCTTCCACGCACCGCGCGCGCTTGCCGCGTACGCGGCGAAATCCGCTTCACGCGAGGCATGATAATAAATCACAATGCTAAATGGCGGGTGTCTTCCCTATACTTGGGTAGTCACCCGCTTTTTGTATACGACCAGGGAGAGCCATGAACAAGGCAATCATCACCGTCGTCGGTCAGGACACCGTCGGCATCATCGCGCGAGTCTGCACCTACCTGTCCCAGCACAACGTCAACGTGCTCGACATCTCGCAGACCATCATCGACGGTTACTTCAACATGATGATGATTGTCGACTACGCCAACGCGGACAAGGACTTCGGCGCGATGGTCGGCAACCTTGAGGACCTCGGCGACGACATCGGCGTGCGCATCCGCTGCCAGCGTGAGGAAATCTTCACCAAGATGCACCGTATTTGAGGCGGCCCGCTCAGCAGGCCGCCTCACGCGAGGAGGTGGAAAGCCCGGTGGGCTTTCCACTGACGGAGCCATCCTTATCCCTCTGATGAGGGTGACCGCCAAACTAGTCTTTAAATATCCTGTAAGGAACAAACCATGCTGAACATCATGGAGGTCCACGAGACCAATCAGATGATCGAGCAGGAGAAGCTCGCGTCCGCACCATCACCATGGGCATCTCGTTGCTCGACTGCGCCTCGGACGATGTCGACAAGACCTGCGACAACATCTACCGCAAGATCACCACCTATGCCAAGGACCTCGTTTCCACCGGCAAGGCCATCGAACGCGACTACGGCATCCCGATCGTCAACAAGCGCATCACCGTCACCCCGATCTCACTGGTCGGTGCCAGCTCCTGCAAGACGAGCGAGGATTTCGTCAAGATCGCCCACGCGCTTGACAAGGCGGCCAAGGAAGTCGGCGTCGACCTGATCGGCGGCTACTCCGCACTCGTTTCCAAGTCCATGACCCCGGCCGAGGAGCTGCTCATCCGCTCCCTGCCGCAGGCTCTCTCCGAGACCGACATCGTCTGCTCGTCCGTGAACGTCGGCTCCACCAAGACCGGCATCGACATGAACGCGGTCGAACTGCTCGGCCATATCATCAAGGACGTTGCCGAGCGTACCGCCGACAACGACTCCTACGGCTGCGTCAAGTTCGTGGCCTTCTGCAACGTGCCTGACGACAACCCGTTTATGGCCGGAGGCTTCCACGGCGTCACCGAGGGCGACGCGGTCATCAACGTCGGTGTCTCCGGCCCCGGCGTGGTCTCCCGCGCACTCGATGCGGCCAAGGGCAAGGACTTCGAGTTCCTGTGCGAGACCATCAAGCGCACCGCGTTCAAGATCACGCGCGTCGGCCAGCTTGTGGCCCAGGAAGCATCCCGCCGCCTCGGCATTCCGTTCGGCATCATCGACCTGTCGCTCGCCCCGACCCCGGCTGTGGGCGACTCCGTGGGCGAAGTGCTAGAGAAGATCGGCCTCGAACAGGTCGGCGCTCCCGGCACCACGGCGGCGCTCGCCATGCTCAACGACCAGGTCAAGAAGGGCGGCATCATGGCGTCCTCCTACGTGGGCGGCCTGTCCGGCGCGTTCATCCCGGTCTCCGAAGACAAGAACATGATCGACGCGGCTTCTTCCGATTGCCTGACCATCGAGAAGCTCGAAGCCATGACCTGCGTGTGCTCGGTGGGCCTCGACATGATCGCCATTCCGGGCGATACCTCTGCTTCCACCATCTCCGGCCTGATCGCCGACGAGGCCGCCATCGGCATGGTCAACCAGAAGACTACCGCCGTGCGCGTGATCCCGGTTGCCGGCAAGGGCGTGGGCGAGATGGCGAACTTCGGCGGCCTGATGGGCTACGCGCCCATCATGCCGGTCAACCAGACCAGCTGCGAGGCCTTTGTGACCCGTGGCGGTCGTATTCCCGCTCCGATTCACAGCTTCAAGAACTGATTCAGTAGGGTATCTGCCTTCAAAGAGGTACATTTGCGCAGATAGGTATCTGCTTTCAGAGGGGTACCTCAATCAAGAAACCCCGAGTACAAGCGTTGATATTTCAACGCCTATACTCGGGGTTTCGTCCTTTAACAGCCCCTCGAAGCGGCAATAGACCTCCGGCAGATGCCAAATCAGCCCCTCGAAGCGCCGATAGATCCATTTTCTGCGATGATGGTCGTGCTGCGAGGCTCAGGGTTTCCTCTCTCACGCCTGTCGGCGTTCGTTCGGCGTCGCTACTCGAAGGCCCACCGGGCCTTCTCCTCAGCGCCCTCCAGCGAAGTTGAGTTGGCGCCAGGCTTCGTAGATGGCGATGGACGCGCAATTGGTGAGGTTCAGGGAACGCAAGGACGGGCGCATGGGCAGTCGCACTTGTTCGGCCACATGAGGGCCCTCCATGATGTCCATCGGGTCGGGGATGTCGCCGGGCTCGGGGCCGAACAGCAGGATGTCGGTCGGCTTGTATTCCACCTCGGTGTACAGCTTGGTAGCATGTGCGGTGAACGCGATGATGCGCGAATTGGGCATGGACTCCACCAGGTTGTCGAAATTCGGGTGCAGCACCACGTGGGCCATGTCGTGGTAGTCGAGGCCTGCTCGGCGCAGCTTGGTGTCGCGCAGGTTGAAACCCAACGGCTCCACCAAATGCAGGATGGTGCCGGTCACCGCGCACAGGCGGATGGCCGAGCCGGTGTTGCCGGGAATGCGCGGTGAGTAGTAGCACAGATGCGGTGTTACGGTTTCGGTGGTGGCGGCCTTTTCAGCCGAGAGCATCGCGTCCACCACGGAGATGGGGTTGCCATGCGCGTCGGTTACGAGTTCGTCCGGTCCGTAATTCGATTTACGGTACCCGTACTCGAACATCTTCTCGACTTTTGTTTCGGGATTCTGTGCGTTCTGCGAATTCTGTTCTGCCTCGTTCGTCATAGCTGCTAAGAATAAGAACGATGAACGACACAGCAATTTCTTTGCGATTGGGCGCATGGTGGGAGGCCAATGCGCGCGATTTGCCATGGCGCTTCGGCCGGGCCACGCCGTGGGGCGTGCTGGTATCCGAAGTCATGAGCCAGCAGACGCAGATGAGCCGTGTAGTGCCGTACTGGACCGACTGGATGGAACGTTGGCCCGACGCCCGCGCCCTCGCCGAGGCCCCCAAGGCCGAGTGATCACCGCATGGGGGCGGCTCGGCTATCCACGCCGCGCATTGCGGTTACAGGAATGCGCCCGCGTGGTGGCTGAAGATTACGCCGACAAACTGCCGCGCACGTATGACGAACTCACTGCATTGCCCGGCATCGGCGATTACACCGCCTCCGCGGTGATGAGCTTTGCGTTCGGCGAACGAATTGCCGTGATCGATACCAACATTCGCCGCGTGCTGAGCCGCGTGTTCCTGGGCGTCGAATCGCGCGGGGGAGCGACCAGCCCGGCCGAACGCGCGCTGGCGAACCGCATGCTGCCCAAAGACGAGATTCTCGGGTGCGATGCTGACGTCGCCGATAATGCCGGTAGCGCCGAACATGTCGTGAACAGCACTATCCGTGGCGGCAAACGCTCTCGACTGCATCGTGGCGAGCGCCCATCGGTCACGTGGAACCAGTCGGTGATGGAACTGGGCGCGGTGATCGTGCACGGCCAAGTCGCCGCTGTGCGACACCTGCCCGATTGCGGACGACTGTGCATTTCTCAAGGCCGGCCGCCCCGGACTGGGGGAGCGCCGCACCCGCCCACGCCAACGATTCCAAGGCACGGATCGACAGGTGCGCGGTCTGGTGCTCGCCGCGCTGCGCGAGCTTCCCGCTGGAGCCACGTTGCCCAGGGAAGATGCCGACAAGCTTTGGAAGGACCAGATTCAGCTTGCCGCCTGCATCGCCAGCCTTGACGATGACGGCCTGATAGAGATTCTGGACGGCGGCCTGCGACTACCCAGCTGACATTGTGAAAAATGGTGGGCTCCCCAAGCGTGTATGGGCGTGGTGACCGTAGACTGGAAGAGTTATGGCAGTGCAGAGGAACACATCAGGCGCGAGAACGGCACGCGGAGCCGGCACCGGGGCCAATGGGCCATCCGGCGGGCCCTCCCAAAACAACCGTTCCGGCAAGCCGCGCAAGCGCAGGATCAGCAAAAAGCAGCAGGCCATCTATCGTCGTCGGCGTATCGTGGCCGGTACGGTGCTGCTGCTGATAATCGCGCTGATTGTATTCTGCGTGTATAGCCTTGGCCGGGGTATCGGTGCCGTGAACTCGATGATCCACCATGACGAGGTGTATGCGATTTCCCGCGACGCCACGCCGGCGCCGAAGAAAGTCAGCAACGTCAAGGATTGCTCGGCCAGTGATGTGACATTGCAGCTTTCCGCGGCCTCCCAATCCGTGCCGGTAGGAGGATCGCTTGATTTCACCGCGACCATCGTGCACGAGGGGTCAGGCAACTGTTTAGTGGACGGGTCCGATTCCGGCCGTGTGCTCACCATTACTTCCGGTCAGGAAACGATTTACAAGTCCGATGTGTGCCCGGCGGATTCACGTCTGCTGCTGATGGCTAAGGGCGATAAGGACGTTCAGAAGGTCACGTGGAATACCAATGCGAACGCCACGCTCGCCAAATGCACGGATGAGTCAGGTTGGGCCAAAGTCAATGCGGGAACGTACGTGGCGCAGCTGAGTTTGAAGGATCATCCGAAGGTGAAGAGCGATCCGGTGACGTTTACGGTGCAGTAAAAGTCTTGCCTTAGCGCTATTCTTTTGACTTTGCATGAGGTGTGTCATATTGCGGGCATGCCGTCGACAATGAAGCGTCCGCATAGGCATATGGTGGCCATGCCGGCGCTCCCAGGGGAATTACCACATATTAGCGAGCGATAAGGAACGTCCATTGGCTACTGATCTACGACGAACACCACCACCATCATCGCACGCGCCGACCAGCATGATATTGACCTGCACAAGGCGTCGGATCGCGTGAACTTCGGTTCCATCAAGGAACCCATCGATGTGCCCTACCTGCTGGGCGTGCAGACCGACAGCTTCGATTGGCTGATCGGCTCCGACCGCTGGAAGAAGCGCGTCGAAGAGGATGAGGCTAACGGCACCAACACCGTGGCCCACACCTCCGGTCTCGACGAGGTCTTCAACGAGATTTCCCCGATCGAGAACTTTGCACAGACCATGTCTCTGACCTTCTCGGACCCGTACTTCGAGGAGCCGCGCCACACCGTGCAGGAGTGCAAGGAGAAGGATTACACCTACTCCGCTCCGCTGTACGTGAACGCCGAATTCGAGAACGGCGACACCGGCGAGATCAAGTCCCAGACCGTGTTCATGGGCGACTTCCCGCTGCAGACCCCGCACGGCACCTTCATCATCGGCGGCACCGAGCGAGTCATCGTCTCCCAGCTCGTGCGTTCCCCGGGCGTCTACTTCGACCGCCAGCAGGATCGCACTTCCGATAAGGAGTCTTCGGCGCGAAGATCATCCCGAGCCGTGGTGCATGGCTCGAGTTCGAAATCGACAAGAAGGACCAGCCGCAGGTGCGCGTGGACCGCAAGCGCAAGCAGTCCGCCATCGTGTTCCTCATGGCCATCGGCATGACCAAGTCCGAGATCGCCCAGGCATTCAAGGACTACCCGCTGGTGCTCGACGCACTGGAGAAGGAAACCCTCGAGACCCAGGACGAGGCCCTCGTTGACCTCTACCGCAAGATTCGTCCGGCCGACACCCCGACCCCCGAGGCCGGCAAGAACCTGCTGGACTCCTTCTACTTCAACACCAAGCGCTACGATCTGGCCCGCGTCGGCCGCTACAAGATCAACCGCAAGCTGGGTGTCGAGGCCGATTTCAACGATCGTTCCCTCCACCAGGAAGACATCATCGCCACAATCAAGTACCTGGTGGCCCTGCACGACGGTGCGGCGACCTTCCCGGGCAAGCGCAACGGCGAAGACGTTGACCTGCGCGTGGACGTCGACGATATCGATCACTTCGGCAACCGTCGTATCCGCCAGGTCGGCGAGCTGATTCAGAACCAGCTGCGTACCGGTCTGAGCCGTATGGAGCGCGTGGTGCGCGAGCGTATGACCACTCAGGACGCCGAGGCCATCACCCCGCAGTCCCTGATCAACATCCGCCCGGTGAACGCCACCATCAAGGAGTTCTTCGGCACTTCCCAGCTCTCCCAGTTCATGGATCAGAACAACCCGCTGTCCGGTGTGACGAACAAGCGTCGTCTTTCCGCACTGGGCCCCGGCGGTCTGTCCCGCGACCGCGCCTCCATGGAGGTGCGCGACGTGCACCCGTCCCACTTCGGCCGTATGTGCCCGATCGAGTCTCCTGAGGCCCGAACATCGGTCTGATCGGCTCCCTGGCAACCTTCGGCCGCGTCAACCCGTTCGGCTTCATTGAGACCCCGTACCGCAAGGTCGTCAACGGCCACGTGACCGACGAGGTCGAGTACATGACCGCTGACCGCGATCTTGACCACGTCATCGCCCAGGCCAACCAGGAGCTCGACGAGAACGGCAACTTCGTGCAGAAGTCCGCCCTTGCCCGAGTCGGCGAAGAAGAGGCGGTCGATGTGCCGGTGAGCTCCGTGGACTACATGGACGTCTCCCCGCGCCAGATGGTCTCCCTCGGCGCCTCCCTGATCCCGTTCCTGGAGCACGATGAGGGCCACCGTGCACTGATGGGTACCAACATGCAGCGTCAGGCCGTGCCGCTGATCGAATCCGAGCGCCCGCTGGTGGGCACCGGCTCCGAATGGCGCGCCGCCAACGACTCCGGCGACGTCATCAAGTCCGAGAAGGACGGTGTGGTCACCTACGTGTCCGCCGACCTGATCCGCGTGATGAACGACGACGGCACCACCAGTTCCTACAAGCTGGCTAAGTTCCAGCGCTCCAACCAGACCACCTGCTACAACCAGCGCCCGATCGTCCACGACGGCGAGCGTGTGGAAGCCGGCTCGGTTATGGCCGACGGCCCCGCCATCCAGAACGGCGACCTGGCCCTGGGCAAGAACCTGCTCATCGCCTTCATGCCTTGGAACGGCTACAACTACGAGGATGCTGTGATCATCTCCCAGCGCCTCGTGCAGGACGACACCCTCTCCTCCATCCACATCGAGGAGTACGAGATCGACGCCCGCGAAACCAAGCTGGGCGCCGAAGAGATCACCCGCGACCTGCCGAACGTCGGCGAGGACGCCGTGGCCAACCTCGACGAGCGCGGCATCATCCGCATTGGCGCCGAGGTCGAGGCCGGCGACATCCTGGTCGGTAAGGTCACCCCGAAGGGCGAGACCGAGCTGACCCCGGAGGAGCGCCTGCTGCGCGCCATCTTCGGCGAGAAGTCCCGCGAGGTGCGTGACACCTCCCTGCGCGTGCCCCACGGCGAGACCGGTACCGTCATCGGCGTCAAGGAAATCACCCGTGAGGATGCCGAGGAGGACGGCGACGAGCTGCCCAACGGCGTCAACCAGATGATCCGCGTCTACATCGCCCAGCACCGTAAGATCACGGTGGGCGACAAGCTCTCCGGCCGCCACGGCAACAAGGGCTGCATCTCCCGCATCCTGCCGGAAGAGGACATGCCGTTCCTGGCTGACGGTACTCCGGTCGACATCATGCTGAACCCGCTGGGTGTGCCTTCCCGAATGAACCTTGGCCAGGTGCTCGAACTGCACCTCGGCTGGATTGCTCACTCCGGTTGGGACATCTCTTTGGATCCGAATCTGGAAGCCGAGTGGAAGAAGCTGATTCCGTCCGGTGCCGAGAAGGCCGAGCCGAACACCCCGGTCGCCACCCCGGTGTTCGACGGTGTCAAGCCTGAGGTCCTGAAGGGCCTGCTGTCCACCACGCTGCCGAACCGCGACGGCGACCGTCTGGTCGGCCCCGACGGCAAGGCCACCCTGTTCGATGGCCGTACCGGTGAGCCGTACACCAAGCCGATTTCCGTTGGCTACATGTACATGCTGAAGCTGCACCACCTGGTCGACGACAAGATTCATGCTCGTTCCACCGGCCCGTACTCCATGATCACCCAGCAGCCGCTCGGTGGTAAGGCCCAGTTCGGTGGCCAGCGCTTCGGCGAGATGGAGGTGTGGGCCCTTGAGGCCTACGGCGCCGCCTACACGCTGCACGAGATGATGACCACCAAGTCCGATGACGTCGACGGCCGTGTGCGTGTCTATGGTGCCATCGTCAAGGGCGATAACCTGCCGCCGGCAGGCATCCCCGAGTCGTTCAAGGTGCTCCTGAAGGAAATGCAGTCCCTGTCCCTGAACGTCGAAGTGCTCAACGCCGAAGGCGTGGCCATCGACATGAAGGATGAGGATGACGATCCGGCCAGCTCCGCTGACGACCTCGGCTTCAACATCGGCGCCCGCCCCGACGCGGCCGCCAAGGAAGACCAGAAGGCCGAAGAGCCCGAATACCAGTGATCCCTCGGGCTGCATGCGGTCAATACGCCGCGTGTAGCTCCGCCAACGTGAAATAAATAACGTACAGAGACCTTTCCGGTTTGCACTACCCCTCAGTCAGCCTTGGCTGACAGCTCCCCTGACAAGGGGAGCTTGGGAAGGTCTCAAGAACAGAAACGGATTAACAAGTGCTGGACGTCAACGCATTTGACAAGATTCGCATCGGCCTTGCCACCGCCGATGACATCCGTGGTTGGAGCCACGGTGAGGTCAAGAAGCCTGAAACCATCAACTACCGTACGCTGAAGCCTGAGAAGGACGGTCTGTTCGGCGAACAGATCTTCGGCCCGACCCGTGACTGGGAGTGCGCCTGCGGCAAGTACAAGCGCGTGCGCTTCAAGGGCATCGTCTGCGAGCGATGCGGCGTCGAAGTGACCCGCAGCCGCGTGCGCCGTGAGCGCATGGGCCACATCGAGCTCGCCGCCCCGGTGACGCACATCTGGTTCTTCAAGGGTGTGCCTTCCCGCCTCGGCTACCTGCTGAACGTCACCCCGAAGGACCTGGAGCGCGTGATTTACTTCGCCTCCTACATGGTCACCGAGGTGAACGAAGACGAGCGTCACAACGATCTGCCCGGCCTGCAGGACGAGTTCGATTCCGAGATCAAGCGCCTTGAGCAGCGCCGTGACTCCGACATCGAAGCCCGCGCCAAGAAGGTCGAAGAGGATCTCGCCGCCCTTGAGGAGGCCGGCGAGGCCAAGGGCCCGGCCCGCACCAAGTTGCGTAACGGTGCCGAGCGTGATATGGCTGCCATCCGCACCCGCTACAACGACCAGATCGCCCGTGTGGACGCCGTCTTCGACAAGTTCAAGAAGCTCAAGCCCGGCGACATGGTCGACGACGTGGACCTGTGGCGCGAGATGCAGGACCGCTACGGCGATTACTTCGACGGCTGCATGGGCGCCGAAGCCATCAAGAAGCGCCTGCAGTCCCTCGACCTGGAGACCATCTCCAAGGAACTGCGCGAGGAGATCAAGGACGCTTCCGAGCAGCGTAAGACCAAGGCTCTGAAGCGCCTCAAGGTCGTCAACGCCTTCCTGACCACCGGCAACAAGCCGGAGGCCATGGTGCTCGACGTGATCCCGGTCATCCCGCCGGACCTGCGCCCGATGGTCCAGCTCGACGGTGGCCGCTTCGCCACCTCCGACCTCAACGACCTGTACCGCCGTGTGATCAACCGTAACAACCGTCTGAAGCGACTGATCGAGCTCGGCGCCCCTGAAATCATGCTCAACAACGAGAAGCGCATGCTCCAGGAAGCCGTCGACTCCCTGTTCGACAACGGCCGTCGTGGTCGCCCGGTCACCGGTGCCTCCAACCGTCCGCTGAAGTCTCTGTCCGACATGCTCAAGGGTAAGCAGGGTCGTTTCCGTCAGAACCTGCTCGGTAAGCGAGTCGACTACTCCGGCCGTTCCGTGATCGTGGTCGGCCCGTCCCTGCGCATGCACCAGTGCGGTCTGCCGAAGCCGATGGCCCTCGAGCTGTTCAAGCCGTTCGTCATCAAGCGCCTCGTGGACCTGAACTATGCGCAGAACATGAAGTCCGCCAAGCGTCTTGTGGACCGCGGCGACGCCGAAGTATGGGGCGTGCTCGAGGAGGTCATCTCCGAGCACCCCGTGCTGCTTAACCGTGCACCTACGCTGCACCGTCTGGGTATTCAGGCATTCGAGCCGATCCTGGTGGAAGGCAAGGCCATCCACCTGCCGCCGCTGGCCTGCGCCGCCTTCAACGCCGACTTCGATGGTGACCAGATGGCAGTCCACCTGCCGCTCTCCGCCGAAGCCCAGGCCGAGGCCCGCTCGCTGATGATGGCTTCCGACAACATCCTGAAGCCGGCCGACGGCCACACCGTGACCATGCCGAGCCAGGATATGATCCTCGGTCTGTACTACCTGTCCACCGTGCTGGAAGGCGTCAAGGGCCAGGGCCGCGTGTTCTCCTCGCTGGAAGAGGCCGAAATGGCCCTCGACCGCCACGAGATCGACATGCAGGCCAAGGTGCTCATCCGCCTGCCCGAGAGCTTCGTGCTGCCGAAGAACTGGGAGCCCGGCGAGGTCAAGGTGCTCGACCCGCGCGAAGGTGAGGACGAGGTCGTCAAGGAAGAACGCTTCCACGACGGCACCGTGCTGTTCGCCACCTCCTACGGCCGCATCCTGTTCAACGAGACCCTGCCGACCGACTACCCGTTCGTCAACGAGCAGGTGGCCAAGGCCGTCTGTCCAAGATCGTCGATGACATCGCCATGCGTTACTCCACCCAGCAGGTGGCCGCCACGCTGGATGCCCTGAAGGATCTCGGCTTCACCCGCGCACCGTGGTCCGGTGTGTCCTTCGCGTTCTCCGACGTGAACGAGCCGCCCGAGCGCGACGAGAAGATCGCCGAGTACGAGGCCAAGGCCGACAAGGTCAACGCCAACTACGAGATGGGTCTGTTGACCGAGGAAGCTCGTCGTCAGGAACTCATCGACCTGTGGACCGAGTGCACCGCCGAGGTGTCCAAGGAAGTCGAGGAGAAGTTCGACCCGACCTCCAACCTGGCCATCATCGTGCAGTCTGGTGCACGAGGCAACATGATGCAGATCAACCAGATCGCAGGCATGCGAGGCCTCGTGGCTAACCCGAAGGGTGAGATCATTCCTCGTCCTGTGAAGTCCAACTACCGCGACGGCCTGTCCGTGCTGGAGTACTTCATCTCCCAGCACGGTGCACGTAAGGGTCTGGCCGATACCGCACTGCGTACCGCAGAATCCGGTTACCTGACCCGTCGTCTGGTCGACGTCTCCCAGGACGTCATCGTGCGCGAAGAGGACTGCGGCACCAAGGCCGGTCTGCCCATCCGCGTCGCCGAGCGCGACAACGACGGCAACCTGGTGCTCGTCAAGGCCGCCGACGGTGGCCCGTACTCCCGTCTGCTCGCCGCCGACGTCATCGACCCGGCCGACGGACAGACCGTGCTGTACAAGCGCGACGACGCCCTGTCCATGGACGTGCTCAACGACCTCGTGGCCCACGGCGTCGAGGAAGTCAAGTGCCGTTCCGTGCTGACCTGCGAGTCCAAGCGCGGCGTGTGCGCCAAGTGCTACGGCTGGTCCCTGGCCACCAACAAGCTGGTCGATGTCGGCGAGACCGTCGGTATCGTCGCCGCCCAGTCCATCGGTGAGCCTGGTACCCAGCTGACGCTGCGTTCCTTCCACTCCGGTGGTGTGGCCGCGGCCTCCGATATCACCCAGGGTCTTCCCCGTGTCACCGAGCTTTTCGAGGCCCGCACCCCGAAGGGTGAGGCCCCGATCACCGAGTTCGCCGGCAGCATCAAGATCGTGGAGAACGATCGCGGTCGCCAGATCATCCTGACCCCGGACGCCGATTCCGGCGCACCGAAGGAAGACGGCGTGATCAAGCCGATCACCTACCAGGTCTCCAAGCGCGTGCCGCTCAAGGTTGCCGACGGCGACCACATCAAGGTCGGCACCCAGCTGGTCGAAGGTTCTGTGGACCCCAAGAAGATCCTCACCATCCTCGGCAAGCGCGCCGCCCAGGTCAACATCGTGGAGGAAGTGCACACCGTGTACCGCTCCCAGGGTGTGGATATCCACGACAAGCACATCGAGGTCATCGTGCACCAGATGACCCGTCGCGTGACCATCATCGACTCCGGCGACACCGACCTGCTGCCGGGTGAGCTGGTGGACAACGCCCGCTTCCGCGAGATCAACCGCAACATCGTCAAGAACGGTGGCCGTCCGGCCGTCGGTCGTCCGGCGCTTATGGGTATCACCAAGGCGTCGCTGGCCACCGACTCCTGGCTGTCCGCCGCATCCTTCCAGGAGACCACCCGCGTGCTCACCGAAGCCGCCCTCTCCGAGAAGGTCGACGACCTCAAGGGCCTCAAGGAGAACGTCATCATCGGTAAGCTCATCCCGGCCGGTACGGGCCTCGCGCGCTACCGCAACGCCGTGGTCGAGCCTGACAAGGCCATCCGCGACACCATCTACCCGAACTTCGGTCTGGGCGGCGATGGCGATCTCGGCGACGCGAGCTTCTCCGACGCCGACCTGTCTGACCTGAACTTCTCGAACCTCGAGTTCGGCGATCTGAAGCTCGGCGACGACTTCAACCCGGATGATTTCTACTCCGATCAGGGCGGTCAGCCTGACATCGAGGAGTAAGTGAGAAGGTCCTAGAAAGGATGCCCCTTCTAGGACTCAGATCTTGCGTTAATCGCAATAAGATGGCCTGGAACTATATCAGTTCCGGGCCATCCGTATATTTGCCATTGTGATTTTCCTGTTGAACAAGAGCAGGCAGCCGCTCGTTGCTTGATTACTCAAGCCTGTTTTCGGTGAACTGGAAGAACTGGTCTCCGATACGCACCGTGGCAGGCGCGCTGAGCTTGAGCGGTGTGCCCTTGGTGACTTGTGTCTCTTGGCCATTGGTGATGATGTAGGTGCCGTTCAACGAGCCGTAGTCCTCGATCCACAGCGCGCCATCGGTGTCGATGCTGATGGCGGCATGGTTGCGGGATGTGGTGCGGGTCGGGTCTACGATACGCACCGCCTTGGCACCCTGCGGCACATCCATGGAAGGCTTGCGGCCCAGCAACGTGCTCTTATCGATCACGATGGTCTGGCCGGTGACATCGTTATGCAGCAGGTACGTCTTCTTCGGTGCCTTGGACGTGAACGAGGAGGAGAGCACGGTGCTGTCCCAATCCTCGATGTCGTTTTCGGCGGCGTGCGGTGTGGTGTCTGCCGGAGCGGTGGCAGCGGGCTCAGCGGCGGCGGCCGTGGCGGCAGGCTCTGCGGTAAAAGCGGTATTGGTTGCCGCTTCCGCGGTACTGGGCTGCCCGTAGTCGTTCTGCGGTTCGGCTGTGCCAACTGCGGAATCCGGGGTGCCTTCCACCGGATCGTCAGAATACCAACCCAGTTCAGGTGCTGGAGGGTAGGGAAGTTTGGCCATGATGATGCCGTCCTTTCACTGACGGGAAGCCAGAGCGGCGTTGATTGCCGGGTCGCCGAGCTGGCCCAGCCATTCGATCAGTGCCGGATAGGTGTTGGGATTACGTGCGATGCAGGCGCGTAGTTCAGGCGCGTACTGGGCAATCTGGGCGATTTGCATCTGGTCGGTGGTGGTCAGGGCCTGTTCGGCGGTGAAACCGTAAGGATTGGTGGCCACAGGCTCCTCGAATGCCGCCTGAGCCGCGGGCTGCTGAGCCTGTTCGGCGGCGGGCTGCTGGGCCGCCTGTGCCGTGGCTTTCTGATCCTGAACCGGGCCGCCGAATGCCTCGGCAGTGAACCCGTATTGCGCCAGGGTCTCGCGGGCGCGATCGTCACCGAACTCGGCGATCCAACGCTTCAAGCCGGGATAACAGCGCGGATTCACGGCGACATTGGCACCGAATTCCGGATTCTCGTAGGCGATTTTTGCCAGCAGAATCGGATCCGCGTTCGGATCCTGAACGGCAGCGACCGCAGCATCATAATCAACCATGGGATTACCTCCTTATGTTCGCTCGGTTATGCCGAACGTATGGTCCGTAGTGTTTGTAGTGTTGCGTCTTCAATGGCGCCGATATCCTCACCTTCGTCCAGCCTGAATGCGCTGAACGCATGATGTTCGGGTTCGGTCAATGGCATATCGGCCACAATCACAGTGATATTGTCGGTTCCGCCCGCATCAAGAGCGGCCGCCACCAAGGCGTCCACGGCCTCCTGCGGACTGGAATGCGCCGCGGCGATGGCCGCGATCTGTTCGTCCGGCACCTCGCCATGCAATCCATCCGAACAGATGATGAAGCGGCCGGTCAGATCGGCGACATATACGTCGGGCATGATGCCATCCGGATCACCCAGACATTGGGTGATGATGTTGCGTGGAATGGTCGCCTCCGCCTCTTCCGGCAACATCTGCCCGGAATCGATGGCTTCCTGACGTTGCGAATGGTCTCGCGTGATGCGGGTCAGCGAAGCGGCGTCCCACACGGGAATGATATCCGTGGCGGGAGCATCGGCATGCGCCAACGGACTGAGATGGTAGGTGCGGGAATCGCCGACATTGACCACATAGGTCTGGTCCGAGAAGTCCTGATCATCGGCGTCACTGAACAAAGCAGCGCTGCGGGCGCTGGCGGAATCCGCATGATCTTGGGGCAGTACCAAACCGGAGCAGGTTGTGCCGGCCACGCCGCCAAGGCGGTCTCCCAGATCAAGAATGTCGTGCTGGGCCCGTGCCAAGGTGTCGTCGATATCCTGACGGGTGCGTGAAGGCATGGCGGCCAATTGTGCGAAATGCTGGGCAGCCAACTGGCTTGCCTGCTCGCCGCCTTTGCCGCCGCCCATGCCGTCACAGACCATGAACACGCCTTGTTGCGCGAATCCGGTGTCTTGGTTGTTTTTGCGCCTAAGACCCACGTCACTGGTCATCGCGATACGGATGGAGCCTGTGGTCATGACGCCTTCCCCTTCTTACGCGTGCGCTTGACATGCGTCGTGTGCGGCTTTGCTGCGTGCCCATTTGACAGTATAGCCACGCTTTTCAGGGAAAGTCGTGTACGTATCCTCCTGAAACGCGGCAAAGAAGCGAGCATTGCCTTGCGCAATTGGTCGACTCCTGTCCAATATGTGGTGGCTTGGCCCGATTCAATGTCTTGCCCCGAGAACGTGGCGTAGTCGGCTTCCCGGCCAAGCTGGATCAAAGCCTGGTCATCTGTGCCGAGTTGACGGGCGATGGCACCGGCCTGATCTCGACGAGTGCCCTTGGCTGTGATGCCGCTTTGCTCGGCAAGCATGCGTATGGCATTCCAACCTGCTGCCACACGGGTTTTCGGACTGCCGTGTCGCCGCGCTCGTGCCAGCAGTATGGCCTTGAACATCAGAATCAGACCGCAGGCGATGAGTAGGGTCCACAATGGGCTGCCGTACAGGGCCACCTTGCGGGTCACTCGCCAGAACCGCGCCCAGAACAGGTTGGTCGGCGAATCATCGGCGTCGGCGCCGGCCAATGAGCTTTGGCCCTTGGCTTGCGTCTGATCGCGCAGCGGATCGGTCAACGGCACTGGTGGTTGCCGGACCAGCGTCTGCGGATTCGGCGGCGTCAGGTTCTGGTTTTCATCAGGCATCTTGGTCTCCTTGGGCGTCGGATAGAACGCCACCCATCCCAGGCCCTGCAATTTGATTTCCACCCAAGCGGTGACATCGTTGCCGGTGAATTCGATTTTGGTGCCATTGCCTGAGGTCTTCTCCGTGCGGGCATCGGTGATTTCGCCATCCTCGTTTTTCGGCAGGAAGCCCAGGACCACACGGGAGGCAGTCCCAGATCACGAGCATCAGTGCCATGGCGGAGGCATATTGCTCGGAGTCGCCCACCATGGCCGTGCCTGCCAGCAGCTTGTTGATGCGGTAGTTGCCATGGCCGGCATCGGAGGGATAGTCGCCTTCAAGTCCATGAGAGAACCATCCGGAGTCTTTCAATGTGTCGGCCAACGCCGTGGCTGCGGCACCGCCCGAGGACTGCCCGCCGGCAATGGACGTGGCCAGTTTGCTGGCCGAATCGGGAACATCCTGGGCTTCTGGTTGGGTGATGCGGGCCGCAGCCGCACTGCTGATCTGCTTATCGGTGGGATTACGGGCGATAATGCCGGATTCGGTATAGGTGAGGCCTTTACGCGTGCCGGCGGGAATAATGGCGGAATCGGTATCCGTGTTGTAGTAAAACGTGTCATTGCCGTTGTCGGCATCGTTGGCGAAGCTCACGCCAGTGGCCGCTCCCGCCAGCGGCAGCCAGGTGTCGGTCAGTCCCTGATCGACGGTGAAGGTCGCAGTGAAGGATTTACCCTGCTCATCCGCCTTGATCGTGGTGCCCACGCGATGATAATTCGAGGAGTCCGTGGCTTCGGAAGAATCGGACAGGTTCCATACTGTGCCATCGAATCGATCCATCACCGCAAGTTTGACCGGTGTTCCGGCCGGCAGATTATGAACGGTCAGCAACACGTCTTTTTTGTGGTCCTTGATATAGGATCGCATGCCGCTGAGCGGGCTGGTGTAATCGTAGGGGCTTAACGGCGGATCGTAGCGGTCACGCAGCACGAAACGGTCCTGTGGCACCAGCAACGTGCCCCCGAAAGCAAGGCCGGCAGCGAGCACGACGATGATCAGCGCGGATATCCAGCGCCCCCATTCCAGCAGTTCAAGACGCCAAGACAGCCAGATAATCAGCAGCAAGGCAAAGGCAATACCGCAGATGGCGCGTTGCCAGCCGCTGTCTGTGCCCAGCAGGGCACATACGGCCACGGCCGCCGCAAGGGGCAGCACTCCCACCAGAGACAACCATGCGTTGGCATTAATGGCAAACACGCCGGTGAAGAACGTAAGCCACAGGCCGATGGTCCATACCGCCATCAGCACGCCGTCTTGCGTGCCCAGAGGCGGATCGACGGAAATAATGTACTTGAACGAGCCAAACGTCATTTCCCAACCTGAACTCAAGGTCTTCAAGGTGGGAATCACGTAATGGGACGTAGTGGAACTCAGCGTTACCACCGGGCCGATGATGAATTGGGCAAACGCCAGAAACACGATTTGCCACCACAGTCGCAACGCCGGCAACATGCCCGCCAGAGCGATGATCGCGCCCAGCAAGGTGGCCGGTACAGCGGCAATCGCCCAAGTGGCCACGCCGCCGTACACGTCGATGAGATTGGCTTGCGCCAGCAACATCATCGCCGCTATGAGTACGAGGCTGGCGATTCGTTTGCCCCACGGCTGGCGACTGAGGCCCATGCCGCGAAGCACATTGCCTCTGGTCATCCAGATAACCGAATGTGTGGAGTCGGCCCAGGAGCCGGTGGTGGTGGAGGTCCCGGTGTACGTGCCGGAGGAAGTGCCGGTGTATGTGCCGCTCGATCCGGCGTACGCAGCGGTATTGGTATTGGTGATACTGGACTGGTCGAAGGTCATGCGAGCACCCCCATGATCAGCGGGAGATCATCGAGGTCGCCGATGGTGGCCAATGTGAAGTTGGCGAATCTTCTGATGCCGCGATTGGCGCCGGCGCTGGCCTGCAATACCACGCAGCTGGCCGATCGGGGCAAGGCCAAGGTCATGCGCTTGATTTGCTCGATGTCTTTCAGCGATCCAACAGTGAAAAATAGAACGAAGCATCAGGACTGTGCTTCAGCGTGCCCTCGGCGAGATTCGGATTATCCTCACGATCAGGCTCTATGGCACTGGCGTTGTCGAGGAACTCCATGGCGTTGCGCGGCTGGCCGTGCGCGTTGCCCGCGTGGCAGAACAATGGACGATCCTGCAGCAGGCATTTGACGCCGATGGAGGAGTGGATGGACACCGCCATCTCGAATTCCTCGCCGTTGACGTATTCGTCCGGGTTCACGCTGATGGTCACCGAGGTGTCGGTGCGGCGCGTGGCCTCATATTGGCGAATCATCAACGTGCCGGTTTTCGCGGAGCTCAGCCAGTGGACGTTACGCACGTCGTCGCCCGGCTCGTATTCGCGCAATCCGTAGAAGTCGAGATCATCATCCACGATCTGGCCGGATGGTTGGCCTTCCAGGTCGCGGGCACGCCGGCATTCAGAGTATCGAGACGCACGGTACGAGGGTGGATGAATACGGTGATGCGGTCGGCCAGCTCCTTTTCGTGACGCACCAGACCGAACGGGTCTCCCTTGCGGATGCGCAATGGGCCGATGGGCAGTATTGCGCGCGATACGGTACGGAACTCCACATCGGTTTGCTTGGATTGCCCGGGAGCCAGCATGGGGATGTTGAATCGTTCATGCGCATCGCCGATTGGCAGATATCCGCGTGCCGTGGTCGTCGGCGTTCTGCCGGTGTTGTCGATGCCGACGATAACGGATACGGTGTCTCCCACGGTCACGCGATGATTGGATACGACGATGGACGCGTGGAAGCGTGTGTTGCCGAGGGAAAGCACGATTGCCGCGAGCATCATCACCATCGCCACGATGCCGAATACGAGCAGCTCATACCAGCCCAGAAACGGGAACGCAATAAGGCATGCGATGCCTGCGCCCGTTACCGCCCAGCCCAAGGGCGAGACGTAGGATGCGAAGAACCGTCTGATGCGTCTTACCGCGCGCTTGAACATGCGTTCAGCGCGCCGGCGACGGCGTAATGCGGCGGATGTAGATGCCATGGTCGGATACCTTTCCAGGCCCTATCAGGAACCGATGGTGGGGGAGGGAACGTCTTCGAGCACCTGTGCGATCAGGCTTTCCGGAGTCGCGCCATCGAAGGTGGCTTCCGGAGTCAGCGTGATACGGTGTGCGAGCACGGCCACTGCAAGGTCCTTGACGTCATCCGGCACCACGTAGGCACGGCCATCGGCCGCGGCCCAGATACGGGCGCATCGGGTCAGTGCCAAAGCGCCACGCATGGAGGAGCCGACCGTGATCTTCTCGTTGTGGCGGGTCGCCTCGACGAGCCTGACGATGTATTCACGAATCGCATCATCCACATAGATTTCGGTGGCCACCTGACGCAGCCGCATGACATCGTCACCGCTCAGCACCGGGGAAATGGTCTGCGCACGGTCGGTGATATCGACCTGCTTGAGGATATCGACGGACACATCATGGCCCGGGTAGCCGATTGACGTCTTGATAAGGAATCGGTCCATCTGCGCCTCAGGCAGCTTATAGGTACCGAGCTGCTCGATGGGGTTCTGGGTTGCGATCACGATAAACGGCTGCGGCACATCATGTGTGACGCCGTCAACGGTGACTTTCTGCTCTTCCATAACCTCCAGAAGTGCGGACTGCGTCTTCGGCGATGCACGGTTGATCTCATCGGCCAGCACGATGGAGGCGAAAATCGGGCCTTCGCGGAACTCAAATTCTCCGCGCTTCTGATCGTAGAAAGTCACACCCACCACATCCGAAGGCAGCAGATCGGGCGTGAACTGAACACGCTTGAAACCGGTGGAAATGGAATTGGCCAAGCCTCGGGCCAACTGGGTCTTACCGGTGCCGGGGTTGTCTTCAAGCAGAATATGGCCACCGACCATCAGTGCGGTGACGCATTGCTTGATAGGGATGGTCTTGCCGATAACCACCTTGGAGACATTTTCGACCAGCGCATTGAAGGACTGCTGGAAATCCCGGACCTGAGCCGTGGGCTGGGGCAGTAGTCCGGAATTGATGCTGGCGGGCAGTGCCGATGCGGCGTGCTTGCGCGGCTTTGCTCGACTGACGCTGCGGCTGTGATTGCGGCTGGGATTGTGCGGTGGCCTGCTGCGGGATGGCTGGCGTCGATCCCTTGCGCGGCTTGAGCACGGTGCTGTCATCGCCCGCAGGAATGGAGGCGGCATCAGTAGTAGGAGACGGCTTTTCTGACGGCGCTTGTGACGGCCGCTGCGGCAGGTTAGGCAGCGCAACGGACTGCGGCGCCGACTCGGTGCTTGGGGTCGTGCCGGTGTGTGGTGCGGATGCCAGGTGCGTGGCGTCGGACAAGTGCGTGCTGTCGGATAGCTGCGTGCTGTCGGACAGACGGGTCGTGTCAGACAACTGCGTCGCGTCATCGATGTTCTCGCTCATGGATGTTCTCCTACTGCTTGTGAATGGTGGTTGACGATATTGGGGTATTGCCGAAACCAAGAATCCAGGGGTTCTTGGCCAAAGTGGTGACATCGGTACCGGATTTGAGCGACTTGGTCCCCTCCGAGGAGTCAGAGGGACGTGTGCCCGCGACGCTGCCTCCGTCCGCAGTGTTGTCGAGACCGGAGTATCCCGGCCCGCCGGTGACTTTGACGCTCCACGCGTAGTTGCCATCGGCGGCCACGGCCAAGTCGGTGACATCCAATGGCTGGCCGGAGTTCCACGTGAACGGTTGGCCATTGATGATGATTTGTACAGTGGCCGACTTGCCATAGACATCAACCGAACCGCCGGTGACGTTAATGACGTGAGCGTTGTCTGACCAGCGCAGCTCCTGCGGTTTGTTGATTACAGCCTTCTTCTCATAGGTGTAAGGAGCGCCATTGTGCGGGCCTCCGGTGACGGCGTCGCTGGTAGCGCCGTTGAACACCTGTTGCACCGATGCGGTGTTGCATTTGGCCCAAGGACTCATTCGGAAGTCGAGTGAGTTCCGGTTAGTAGCTGTACCGGAATCGATGCCATCGGCAGTCACGCTGTAGGACTGCGCATGTCCCTGCTTGGTCCAATGCACGGTGCATGTACTGCCGGATCCGGTGGTGTAGACGTCAGTGGGCGGCTGGACCTTGTACTGCGGGACAAAGCTGCTCTTGCCCGTGCCGGAGGAAGCATCGCGCTGCGGCACCACGGTGGCCGTTACGGTGATTTCCCGGGTGTTCAAATCGTTCTCATTGATATCGAACGTAGCGCCACTGTCACTGCAATCGATGGTGTCCTTGACGTCTCCTCCCAAGGAAATTCGCCGGCAGCCGGCATTGCGGTTATTGCCGAGAGTGACTTTCGCCGTTACCGTGGTGTCGTCGTTCGACAACGCAATGTTCGGCGCATCCGGGTCTCCCCAGATCTTCTCTGACGGCGATGCGGCGGACTCGGCACTCCAATTGATTTTGTTATGGGCTTTGACGGTCGCCGTAATGGCGGTGCCATCGGAAATGTCGTTGTTGTTGAACGTAAACGACAGCTCGGTGGCCGTATTGCCGGTTTCCTTGGTCTGCGGAGCACCTGCACCGGTGACGGTCACTGAATAGTTGTCGACGGCGCTGAAATCACCGCTCGGCGCTTTCCACGTCACCTTGGCGGTTTTATTGCCACCTGTGACCGTAACATCGGTGGGAGCGGACGGCACCTTGTCCGGTGTGGCTTCGACGGCGGTGGACGGCTTGGACCAGCCGACGTCATTTCGCGCGGCGACGGTGAAGGAATAGGTTTTGCCGTTCTTCAGACCAGTGACCTGGCATGAGGTGACGGTACCGCAATCCTTCTCTCCGGTGACGGCACCGGTCCAACTGACCTTGTAGTTGGTGATCGGGCTGCCATTGGCGGCACCGGGCGTCCATGTGAGGCTGACCGCGCTGTCCTGCGGTTCCCCGGCTACGGGGGAGAGCAGTGGCGGCTCGGGCTTGTCGATCACGGACACGGTAATCGATGCGGTGACTTCACGATCCTTGGACTTGGTGCCGTCTTGCACGGTGACGAGCACGGTGTTCGTGGAAGCACCTACATCGGATGCGACGGCGATGGTGATGTTTCCGGAGGCATCGCATCCGGCGATGGTGAGTTTGGCGGCGTCATCCGCCTTGCAGCTGATGACGGTCAGCGAGGAATCGGGGAACGGATTGTACGCGCCGGTAAGCACGTTCACGGCATCGCTGGCACCGGCCTTGATCTTCAACGTCTTGTTGCCGACGCGTGTCAGCGGACGGGTCGAAGACACTACGCGCACGGTCACACCGGCATTCACGGTGCCCGCGCCGTATGCGATTTGCACGGGAATGGACGCGGTGGTGCCAGGAGCGGCATCCTTGGTGGCGGAAACCTGCAAGCTACCGGAACGGGACAGGTTTGCGGTGATTTGCCTGGATGATGAGCTTCCACCGGAATACGTGTATTGCTTTTCGTCGTCATACACGCCGGACGGTGCATGGGTGAGCGCCGTCAGATCAACGGTCTTGGGGTCCGCGCCCGCCTCGACATCAATAGTGGAGGACGAGAACGTGGGCGGCGGCACATCGCGGCCTATCACCGTGATCTGGAGAGTGATCACTGCGGAATTGATGATCTTGGTCTTATCCGATCCCTGCTTGCCATCCACAGCGGTAAAGGTAATGGAGGCGGGGCCTGCGTAGTCTTTTGCCGCAGTGAACTTCAGGGTCTTGTCGTTCACGTAGAAATCGGAGTTGGAAGCCTTGGTGGCGCTGACGGAATCAGCGCTTTCGATATACGGTTCCTTGCCGGCGCCGACGCGAACATAGTCATTGATGTTGATTTCAATGGTCTCGCGCGAGTTGACCTTCAATTCCGGTGCCTTGGGACGCAACGTGGGCGGAAAGACACCATAGGCCGGTACCTGGATGAACGCGGTGGAGGTGATGTTGTATTTCGTATTGGTCACCGTGTAAGGCACGGCTCGCGCCTGTGACGTCAGGTCGACGGTGATGGTGGTCGAATGCTCGCCGCCCTTGACGTGAGCGTGAGCGCTGGCGGAGGGATGCACGCCGACCTTGAGCTCATTGGCTGTGCCGGAAGGATTGGCGATCCACTGGGAAACATCCACATCCACGGACTTCTTATCGATGGTGGCGGCGGACGGCACACGATAGTCGTAGGCGGTAGGCGGCTCGATGGCGGCATTCGGATCCACGTTTACCGTGAGGGTGGCCGTATCGGACAAGCCGGCCTTGTCTTTGACCGTGTAGGCGATATAGGCGGTGGTGGCGCTGCCGGGCGTGGTGAAGGAGATCATATTGTCTTTCACGCTCACCCCGTCGAGACCTTGGACCTCGACATGCTTGTCGACGGTCAGATTGGTGTTGTCGCCGGAGATGTCGTTCTGCGCGACCGGCACGGTTGCGGCCGTATTGGGCCTCAACGTGATTTCGTCGTCCCTGGCGTATACGCCGGAGTCGGACGATCCTTGGAATACGCCCACGCGGATCTGCGCCTGTGCGCGCTGACCGGTCCAATCCTCCACGGCATAGGAGAAGGTGTCGGTGCCGGACGAATCCGGATACGCTTCATAGACCAAGTAGTCGGAACCGACTTCGGATATGCGGCCCAGCGTGGGTGCCTTGTTGCCCAGACCCAACAGCTGATCGTCGTCGCCATCCGTGTCTATGCCGGTCAGTGTGATGGGGATGCGGACCTTCTGCCCGGCGGCAACCTGCGCTTCGGCGTCATGCGGGGTTGGCGCGGCCTTGCTCGCTGCGTCGCTCTTATGCACGGTAATGGTGATATTGGCGGAAGCCACATTACCCAGATTGTCTTCAACCGTATAGGTGATGGGGAAGTTGCCGGTCTCGCTGGATGCTTGGTAGCGGACCGTGTCTCCAGAGACGAAGGCCAGACCCTTGAACGTCCCCTTGTCGTATTGCAGGTTGTTCTTGAGTTTGACCGTGGTGCCATCCGAGTAGGCCACATGGTCAAGCACATCCACGGACACGATGCCGTCGGTACGCACCTGGGCATTGATATTGCTGCCTTGGGCACTGAATTCGAGGTGGTCAGAGCCGGCGGCTGCAACACGATGGTGCCCTTGGCGGTTCCGGAGGCGTTGGCCACGGTGTAGGTAAGGGCGACGGGCTTCGTGGGCACCTGACGCGCGGTGATATACACGCGCTTATGGCTGACGAGACCAACCTTGATGCCGGAGTCGGCCGGTGCGCTCACCGTGGTGACGGACAGCACACCGCCCATCGGATCGACGTCATTGGTGAGCGGCTCCACAATGGCGGTATTATCCGCGCCAAGCAGGGCGACATCGTTGGCGGCAACCGGTTTGGCGGCCTCGCCGGTGGCAGGCTGCACCTCGACTCGAGCCAATCCGGTGGCCGGAATCGAACCTTGAGTAATGATGTAGGGCACATAATAGGTGCCGGGATTGGTGGCCTTGAACGTCAACGACATATCCGCCGCATTGGTGGTCGTCGAAGCGCCGTTGGGCGTATCCACCTGAGTCAGTTGTGCCGGCTGCAAGGAAGTGCCATGCACATAAGAGGACAGCTTGACGACGGTATCCGTGTTGGGAACGGTGGTTTTCGCTACCGGGTCGATGACCGCGGCCAAGGTGTTCGCGGGCTTGACCGAGAAATACACCATGCCGGTGCCGGTTGCCGTGCCGTCGGAGACGGTGACCTCGACGCCCACACGTCCCGACGCCAGCGCACCGGTGTTGAACGTAAGCTGGCCGTCGGCTCGGGTGGACACCTGCACCTGGTCGGTGTTCTGGGCCACAGCGGAGACCAGAGTGAGCGGGTCTCCATCCGGATCGTTGAAGCTGCTCAGCGCATTGGCGGTATAACTGGCTCCCTGCTCCACATCGATCTCGGGAGGAGTGTCGAACTGTACGGGAGCGTGGTTGCCTCCATCATTCAGGGTTACGGTCACCGTGGCGGAAGAGGTCTGGCCGCGACCATCGGAAATATCGTAAGTAAAGGTAACGGTGCCTGCGGATGCGGCGGAGGCATCGAGTTGCAGATACCGGCCGTCGTAAATCGGCGAAATGGTGACGTCTTTGTTGTTTGGTGCGCCAACCTTGGTGATTTTCAGTACGGAACAATCGGTCTGCTCGTCATTGCGCAGCGCGTCGAGAATCTGTTCCGAACCGGCTCGTGCGCCGATTTCATCATCCTCGGCTTTGATTTGGCCGGATTGTGCGGAACAGGTCTTGGAGAAGTCGTGGTGGTTGTTGGCCGAGTCGTTGTTCTGCTGTTCTTTCTCGGTCTGCTCGGTCTGTATTTTGTTCCACTGTATTTTGATGACTTTGGTGGAATCCTCAGGGTTCCACACATTGCCGTTAACCGTGTCGTTGAGCACCACAAGGCGATGGTTGGTGCGGAACACCAATTCGGAAGTAGTATTGACGGATTCGAGGGTTTGCGGCTTGACGCTGGTATCCGTGGGGGAGCAGGCGCGAATGTAGTTGCTGGCCTTCTGGCTCCAAGCCGAGTACACGCAGCCCTTGGACGATACCGGTCGTGCTGGATTCGCCTTGCCCCCGTTGGCTATGAAATTCGCCTTGGCATTGGACTTCAACGGGATAAGCGCAAGGCCTCTCGGTGATGCCGCGGCCACCCAATCGGACTGTATGTCATCGGTGGGAGGCTCCTGAAGGGTGAGGGTGCCGGTCGTGTCGACATCGACGCGGCCGCCCTTGAATATGACGGTTTTGCCGGTTGCGATTACCGGCGTGCTCCCGATGACGGTAAAGCTTTCAACGGTCTGCTGCTTGCCGTCGGTCAGCGATTCGAGGGTTTTGGCCTTGGCGCTGCTGGGATTGTCAAGACGCAGCACCATACCGTCGGATGGACGGTATCCGTAGACCTTGCCATCGTGGGTTACTGCGATGCGCCCGCCCTCGCCCAGCTTTATTTTCGGATCGGAAGTGGTGGGGGTCACGGAATCAAGGTTTTCCGACAAGCCGGTCCACACATTGCCGGTCTTCTCGTTGATCAGGGCTGCGGTATCCCCGCCGACCACAGTGGTGGTGTTGGCTTTGATGTCGGTCTTGACACCGGTGCTGACCGTGGATGCCTTGATGGTGGAGGCTTTGGTCGTTTCGGTCAGGATGGTGTCGCCATTATGCTGTGCGATGTCGAATCGTGGGGGCGGAGGAGGAGACGCCGGCGTCGGCCTCCTTGTTCTTTACGTTGAATCGTGCGGCCTTCTGGTTTTTCAGCGAAGTGACCCATACGGTGCCATCGTCCAGTTGCACATGGCGGCGCGTGACGGTGCTCATGATCACCGCGCCGGCAACAAGTCCCAGAAGCAGCAGGAGCGTGATTACGGGGAACCGTCACGTATCCTCCGGAGGCATAAGGCGGCGGCGAAAGCCAGCCGGCTGATGCGTCGGGCGACGATCGTATGACTGGGACGATGTGGCCATCTGAACTCCCTGACCCCCTGTTTTTCTCTGGTTGCTGGTGTAATGACAACGCTTTACGGTTCCAATACCTGCCGTTCCTGTTGTCCATTTGGTGAATTCGCCGCTGCTGGGCGCACGTCTGATGCGATACGCAATGCCAGGGTGGCATGCCCGGCAGTGGCGAGCGGATCATTCTTGCGGCTTGGCCGCACAGGCGATGGCGGGGCTGACGGACATCTGGCGGTTCTTGCGCACAATGGACACCTGAATGCAGGTCTGCGAGCCTTCCTGCGCGTTGACGGTCACCGTGGGATCTGACGTTGTGACGGTTTGCGCGCTCTGGTCGGTATTGCTGCCCTGCACTATGGCCCACGCATAGGTATCACCGCTTTGCGGGTCTGGATTCGTCCAGGTGAACGTCACGGATGACCCATCCGCCGCATAGGTGCCGTTCAGATTCTCCGGGGAAGGAATCTGGGCGTTCGCGGTATCGGTGATCACGTCATCCTGATTATTGCGGTTGTTGTCATCATCCTTGGTGCCGGGCGTCGCCACCTGTTTGGTATCTGATCCGGTGGCGCTGTCCATGCGGGGAACGACCACGAAGGCGAATATCAGTGCCGCTGCGGTGATCGCCGCAAGTATACCGACGGTAATACCCACCGGTTTGACCCATCGCCGTGACGAACGGGTGATCTGATCTCGCTGGTCCGTGGCCCGGCGCCGACGCTCGATGTCTTTGGGATAGGCCGGCATCCCTTCCACGGTAACGGGAGTGGCATGCCCGAAATATGCGAATTGCACACGCTGCATGGCACGTGCGAACTCCAACGCGGAGTAGTACCGCTGGTCGGGGTCCTTGTTCAGGGCCCGGCGCAGCACCGCTTCCACATCGGCCGGCACGTCGGGGCGGTTGAGGCGAGGCAATGGCTGGTTGACGATCAGCGAAATCAGTTCCGATTGCGAACGCGGGTGATAATCGTGCTGGAATGGCGAGCAGCCGACGAACATGGCGTACAGGGTGGCCGCCAGTGAATAGATGTCGGCGGCTTCCGAACCATTGGTCAGATGCTGAAGCACCTCAGGCGGTGCCCACGGCGGCGAGAATCCGGTTTCGGTGCGGTCATACACATCGGTGGAGATACCGAAATCACCCAGAACAGGCAAGCCCTGCGAGGTGATGAGAATGTTGCTGGGCTTGATGTCGTGATGGATGATATTGCTGCGATGCGCGGTGAACAGCGCGCTTGACAGCTTGATGCCGAGGTCGAGTACCTGCTCGCAGGTCATGGACCGGGCCTCATGATGCTGTTGTAGGTGCCGCCCGGCGCATATTCGATGACGATGTAGCCATGGCCATCGGAGGTGACGCCGGCACCATATACCGGCAGAATGTACGGGTGGGATGACAGCTTGGCCATGAAGTTGGCCTCGCGGTTGAACAGGGCAGCGGCCCGTGGGTCAAGGGTCTTGGCGCTGGCCTTTACCGCCACCGGGCGTGCGGGCATACGCTGGTTATATAGGTACACCGTGGCGGTGGCACCGCTTCCCAACATCTGGACGAAATCATATCCGGGCAGCTTCGGCGGTCTCATCGGAATGTTGTCCATCTGTTCCCTCCCTCCTTGGAAAATGCGCTCTCCCTGCATTCGTTCTACAGGATACCGTCAAGGGTACGATTCTTCGTCGGGTTCGGTAAAATTTTTCCCTCTGTGACGGTCGGGTTTAGGCTGGAGCCATGATGACGAGACTTGAACCTGGAACAGTGCTGGACGGCATCGACCGTGATGGAGCGGCGAGGCTGATTGTCGGCACGCCTGGAAGCGGCAAAACTGAATTCGCCTTATCGGTGTTGATGGCGGGGCTGCGCCGCTACGGTGGCACGCAGGCGGTGATGGCCGTATCCGGCCGTGTGGCCGCCGACGCATTGGGCAATCGGGTGATTCGTGAGCTCGGGTTTTCCGTGCAGGCCAGGCCGGTTACCACGCTGGGTGCCGTGGCATTCCGGGCCATATCGGCTTCGCGCGAGGGAACTGGATTGCCGTCGCCTCGATTGCTGAACGGTGCGGAACAGGATGCTTTGCTGCGTCAAGTCATGGCCGTGCATCTGCGCCATGCCGTAGCGGGAGATGATTGCGGCACCTGTGATTTGCTACGCGTCTACTTTGCCCAGGATGACTGGGCGAGACTCATACGCGATGCCGGTGCCGGCGAGATGCCCGGCTCGGCCGCTTCCGCACAATCAAGCCTCTCGCAACAAGGGTCGGATTCGCCGTCTCCGACGTCGGCAGGCGGCTCGACCAGCGCGGATAGGTTCACGCGAGGTATTTCAGATGCGTTTATCAGCCAGTTGCGCGATATGCTGGCCCGATTGGATGAGCTCGGTGTAGGCGTTCACGAAGAGCCACGTCTCTTGGACGCCGTGACGGAGGACGCGCGATTGTCGGTGCAATGGCGTTTGGCTTTCGCGTTGCGCCGTGAATATATTGCAGCCCAAAGCGCGGTATATCCGGGGCAATACCGTTTGGATGCCTCGTATTTGCTGGTGGCAGGCGCTCGTGTGGTGCGTGAGGCATTCGCCGCCGATCACGCGGATGATTCCGACCGGCCTATGTGTGTGGAGGCGTTGGGCTTGCCCCGGCTGCTGGTTGTGGATGATGTTCAAGACACTACGCTGGCCGGCATGCGCTTCTTGGAGGAGTTGGGGAATGCCGGCGCAAGTTGGTGCTGGTCGGCAACCCGGATGAATCGGTGCAGACCTTCCGCGGATCGTATCCGGAATATCTGATGCGCCGTGCCGTGGAAGGGCGGCTGAAGGCCAAGGAAGAACAGCTGGTTGGCGGCAGTGCCGTCGCTGATCAGTCGCACATGACGATGGCTGATGTGATCGCGTCTCGTATTTCGCTGTCGATTCCCTCGCCGGAAGACGAGCCGCTGCCTCCGGCCGAGCGTCCCGGCAAGCTGACCGCCATACTGGGCGGAGTCGATGCAGCGAATTATCAGGCGGACGGCACGGTGACCGCCGGCCTGTACCGATCCTCACGTGAGGAGCTGGATGATGTGGTCTGGCGCATCAAGCGGGCGCATCTTGACCGGCATATTCGGTGGAACGACATGGCGGTCATCACCCACGACAATGCCGCCGTGCGGCTGTTCGGCGAACGACTGCGCCGAGATGGTGTACCGGTGCGGTATTCGTCGGTCACCCGTCCTTTGAAGGACGAGACTTTCGTGCAGGGATTGTTCGCGCTTGTGGAGCTTGCCCGATTGCGTGCCGAGGGGATGGCGGAATGCCAGATGACGTTGGCTTCCTGCGCGGCATATATAAGGACTAGAGTGGCCACGTTGATGAACGGCCCGTTGGTGAGTGCCGGGGCCAAACCCGGTCAGGGGCGTCCCGCAAGGCTTGCGCCGATCGAATCGGCCATGGGGTCGTTGGAGTCGCTGGCGCATCTCGCCACGGATGATGCCATGCTGACCTCTCTGACGACGGCATGGGAAACATTGCGTGAAACATACCATGAAACACGGCGTGAAACAGGTCGTGAAACATCCTCGTCAGTGGTTTCGACGTCAGCGGTTTCGTCGTCAGTGACTTCGTTGCCAGTGTCTGTCGAAATACTCGGTGAACCGTCCGGCGATGACTTGGCCTTTGGCGTTGACGCGCTGTACGTGATGCTTGCCATTGATGATGCCGCCGCGCCGGCGCAGGCTGCGCTCGCATCCATCCACGCGGTGCTCGGCAACGACCCTCAGGCCCGCGCTTTTGCGAACCTGTGGCATCTGGTGGGCAGCGTTGCTTCCGGCTTGGAGCGGCTGCCGGCAAGCCAGCGCGTACAGCCGCGCTATGCGCTGTCTGTTGCGTGGAACGCCACCGGTCTGGCACCGGTCTGGCAGCGTGCGGCATTATTCAACACGGCAGAGGGGCGTACGGCCAATGACCGGCTGGACGCGGCAATGCGCCTGTTCCAGTTCGCCGATGATTCCACCGCCAGTCGAGACATCACGTCATTCATGGCACAGGTTCGGGGCATGGAAGTGCAGGCCGATTCCTTGGCCCACATAGGACCGGTGGAAGACGCGGTGACATTGACTACGCCGGCAGGCGCGGCCGGACGCCACTGGGAATATGCGTGGATACCGGTGGTCCAGCAAGACGTGTGGCCGAACCTCGCCGGGCGCAACACCATGTTCGGTGGTGAAGACCTTGCCGAGCTCGTGCTGAGGGGAGCGCTTGAAGAAAGCGACAAAACCGGGCATGATCCGCGGTTCGCGGCTGTATTGTCGGGCGAGAAGAAGAGTTTCCTGGTCGCGCTGACCCGTGCACGGCGAATCATGATCAGCGCGGTATGGAACGACAGCATGAGCCCCTCGGACTTTCTCTTCGGGTATCTGCCGGAATACTATCCGCGCAACCGGCAACAGGCGCCTTTCACCACAGTGGGGGCACATGCGGGATTCGCCGAATATGATCTGGCCGGATTGGACGCCGACCCACGTGGGTTGGTCAGCGCCGCCCGCGCGGTTCTGGCCACTGCTCAACCGCAGCAGGCTGCCGCAAAGGACGCCGCGATTGCGTTGACACTCCTGTTAGAGCATGGTGTGCGCGCCGCAAATCCGCAGAGCTGGGCGTTGTGGAATCGCCGGCCCAATCGGATAGCGCGTCATCTGGCGGTGCGTCATCTGGCGGTGCGTCATCTGGCGATACCTCATCTGACAGTGCCTCATCCGACAGCGCGTCATCTGGTGGTGTACAGCCTGACGGTATCCAAACAGGGAAAGGCAAGACGGATGCGCAGGCCGCGCCCATGGTCACCTTATCTCCATCGGCGGTCGACAGCCTATGGGCGTGCCCGGTGTGCTGGATGCTGGAGAACCGGTTCGCCGGTCCTCGCCCCAGCTCCGTGGCCACCAGTTTCGGAACCCTCATCCATGCGGTTGCGCAGCAAGGCAGCGAGGAAGGGCTGGACCATCTTTCCCACAATGCCCAGGCGTTGGCCGCACTGGGCTTGGACTCCACGGCCGGCGCGGAACGTCGCATCGAGGCTGTCTCGGCACGGCTTAATGCCATCTATCAGAGCAAACGTCCTGATCCGAATGCCATAGCCGACACCCGGAACCGCTATGAGGCCACCCGTAAGGACGAGTCCGCGGCGGATACCCTGCGCAACATCGCCGATTACTTTGTGCGCAGCGACGCCGATCCGGAAACGTATCTTGGCAAGAACTCCAGCAACTTCAGCATTGGCGCATTGGCCGGTGCCGAATGCGAACGGGAGTTTGCCGCACGATTCGATGTGCGTGACATACTCGACGCATACAATGCCGTGCCCGGCCTGCACCCAATCGGTCGGAACACGCTGGTCCGTCTGATGGGAGCACTGGTCGGAGGGTGGCCGGAAGGCATGGACGAGCATCTGACCGTGAGACTGTCCGGGCGCATCGACCGTATGGAAACCCGCGTACTCGCAGACGGCGGCGAATGCATTCGCCTCATTGACTACAAAACAGGCAGAACGCCCACGGTCAAACAGATTTTCAATGATTTGCAGCTCGTGTGCTATCAGCTTGGCCTCGTGTTCCCCGAAGACGGGCCGCGCGGTGCCAAGGCACTTGCCGCAATGCCGCATATCAGCCAAAGCGTGCTATTCCATGTCGGGCAGAATGCGGCACCAGCCAGAAGCTACGCTCCGGAAGGTGCCTTCCAGCCGCCGCTGTTCACTGATGGCTCGTTGAATGCCGAACCGTTCACGCCCCGATACTGGTATAAAGACCCCAACCGTTTCTTCGACATACCCGCCATAGATCCGGCTACTCCTCCCGAAGGTGTGAGTGCCGAAGCGTGGGCGCAATTCGCCGCGCTCGCCGGTACGCAGACGTTATGGTCGCTGACCATGATCGCCCGCGTATTCTATGCCGCGGCGGCCAGCAGATCAGCCATCATCGAGGCCCATCCGCAAGACACCCATATCGGATTCTGCCGTATGAAGAACGTCTGCCCTGCCTGTGCAGGCCAGATCGACACGATTTTCGAAACGAGGCAAGCATGAGCACGTTCACTCCCAGTGCGGAACAGGCCGCCATCATCGATGCGCCAGTCGATGCTGACGTATTGGTGGTTGCCGGTGCCGGTTCCGGCAAAACCTTTACGATGACCCAACGCATCATCGCGCTTATCAATCGAGGTGTGGCACCTGAACGCATCCTGGGCCTGACCTTCACACGCAAGGCCGCAGGCGAACTGCTGGAACGCGTCTCCGCCGCAGTGGCCGGTGATATGGCGGGCTCTACGACCGCCACGGTGTCTGATCGGGCATTCCTCAAGCCGGCCATTTTCACGTATGACGCCTTCTTCCAGACCATCGTGCGCCAATATGGACTGCTTGTCGGATTCGATCAGAACACGCAACCATTGAGCGCAGCCGGAGCGCTTCAACTGGCCACCGAAGTCATCGACAGTCACATGGATCTGGCGTTCAGTGAGGATTTTGGCGCCTTCTCCAGTTTGGCGAACCGTGTTCTGGCGTTGTCGGATGCCATTGGCAGTGCCATGATCGGTGCCGGCTGCACCAGCTTCGATGATGCGATCAATCGAGTACGGCAATGGGATTCGGCATTCATCAATCGATTGCAACAAGCCGTTGCAGATGAACCCATGCCCGAGGACGAGCCGAAAATCCCCAAGATCAAACGACTGAAGAAAGATACCGACGCCAGCTGGCAAGCCAAGCTCGATGACCGTGCCGAACATTTGCACGCCCGCTGCACCTATCATTGCGGTGCGCTGCTGGAGACCACACGCAAACGCGATATTCTGCTCCAGCTGGTGGAGGCCTATGCCCAAGCCAAGCGGGAACGCAATATGGCCGAATTCTCCGACTTCACCATTGCCGCGTATCAGCTTATCGAGCGCTTCCCCTCCATCGGAGAGCGTACGCGCCGCAGGTACAGCCACGTGCTGCTCGACGAATATCAGGACACCTCCACCACGCAGGCCGCTCTGCTGGCAGCACTGTTCCACGTGGATGCGTCACAGAGGTCCGCCGTCAACGCGGTGGGTGATCCGTTCCAGTCGATTTACGCATGGCGTGGTGCCAGCCCTGGTGCATTCCGTATGTTCCAGCAAGATTTCCACCTGTCTGCCGGATACAAGCCATTCCCGCTGTCCGTCACCAGGCGAAACAGCCGTATAGTGCTCGAAGCCGCCAATAATCTCACGCTGCCGTTGCGCTCCAATCCGTCGCGTCCTTCCAGCTCATTGATGCGTGAGGTCGATGTCTCATCGCTCGACCCCATGCCTGATGCCCCCGAAGGAACATTGGGAGTACTGGGCTTCGCCACGGCCGGGCAGGAGATCGACGCCGTAGTGCGTTTCTGCAAGACGGCCATCGCACGGCACCGTTCCGCAGCCGAACAACAGGAACAGATGCCGGGCGAACAGAAAGCGCCGGTCGCCGTGCTGTTTCGGTCCAAATCACATATGCCCGAATATCAGGCGGCATTGGAACAGGCCGGATTGACCACATTCGTGGTCGGCTATTCCGCGCTGTTGGAACGTCCGGAAATCCGCGATCTGATGGCGTTGCTGCACGTGGCCGCCGACCACACCGATACGGGATCGCTGATGCGCTTGCTGGCCACGCCACGATTCACCATGTCCGCAGCGGATTTGACCATGTTGGCCCGTTTTGCTGAAGAACAGAACACGGAACAACGCTTCCAAGCATTGGTGCAGGCCGGCCTTGCCCAACCGGATACACCAGCGAATGAATGGGCGGCTGTGGTGCGTGAGTACCGCGATCAGGTGGCCAATGCGGTATTCCTGCCAGACGTATTGCTACGCGGCGACCTGGTAAAACTGCTTGAACGGTTGAGCGCACACGGGCGCAACGCCATAACCCGGGCCGCGGTGATGCTCCGTCAGGTGCATGATGCCGTCGGGCGGCCACTGGGCGACGTGATTCGCGCCGGCATAGAAGCGTTGGATCTTGACATCGACACCGTATTGGCCGGTGTGCTGCATAATCCGCAGCACCGCGCCAATCCCGCTTTGGCGCATATGCCTATGGATGCGATTGTGGATTTGGTGGATACGTACACGCAAGAGATTGCCGCTGAGCAAACTCCCTCGTTGCATGGGTTCATCACATGGGTGGATCATCTGGCTTCGGTGGAGGATGAAGCCGCCAGTCTCCCCGACGCTCCGGTGGATGTGGAACTGATGACCGTACACCAGTCCAAAGGGTTGGAATGGGATGCCGTTGCGGTAGTGGGGCTTACCGCCGTCGGATTCCCCAGCAATCAGGGCGACCATCTCAAGATCGTGCTGGACGAGCACCATACGGGAGGCACCGAGCAAGGTCACTGGACCGCACCCGAATATCATGAGACCGCCGACTCCTGGCTCACCAACCCCACCGCCGTACCCGTGCCTATGCGTGCCGATGCCGGCATTCTGCCGCGATTCCCCCATGATGCCGATGTGGAAGCCGACCCCATCGCATCGTTGGCGGCTTTGGATGATGTGGAGCTTATTGATGATGAAGTGTTCGGCTCCATGCGCGAATTCGGCGATGGCGTGGAAGAAGTGGATGCATCCGGCTGGTATTTGACGCAGGCGGAGGAATATGGGCGCCGGCTGCATGCCGACGAACGTCGATTGATGTATGTGGCGCTTACCCGTGCGCGAGAAGATGCCCTGATGACCTATTGCGCCTATACGGGCGAATCCGGGCGGGACCCGTCAGTGGTGCCCAAAGGCTCTCGCGCCGCTCAGCCATCCAATTTCTGGCTTGAAGTGCATGACGCGCTCCAAGCCCGTGAACATGCGATATCGGCTCAGGACTGTGTGGAACGGCTGCAAGCCGCCAATGCCGGGAAGCCCATGCTGATCTCGGCGCAAGGCGAAGCGATTGCCACTCCCGAAGGGTTCTTTATCGGAGAGCATGCCGCGGCATACGGTGACGCCGTGGTGGGGGAGGCATGGCAGACGCCGATTACGCAGACGGATGCCGCTGTCGAATTGCCGTGGCCGGCTACCCTCAGCGACGCAGTGCATGAACAGCTGTCACGTGGCATCGATGTTATCGCCGCAGATTCCTCGTCACTTGAGCAGCACCAAGACGCCGGTCCACTGCTGCAACGGGCGCAATTGCTGGTGGACGACGCCGATTTGATGGCCGATGCCGCCAGCGGCCAGTCGCTTGATGAGGCAGTCAAAGCCAAGGCGCAACGCATTCTGGCCGCCGGACGCCAGAACGTGACAAGCCTGCAAGCCCGCGTAGGTGGCATGAACGAACGGGAGGAGCGCCTCTACTGGCGTAGCATTATCCGCCCGATTCCACGAATATCGTCTCCGGCGGCCGAAGCCGGCACGCAGTTCCATGCGTGGGCTGAGCAATTCATCAATGCCGGTAAGCCGGATGAAGCGGTACTGGCATATGAAGCCGAATCAAGTATGCCGCATACAGGTCAGGATGCGGGATTCGTTTCCCGGGAAGCCATGTTGGCCGATTTGGCCGAACGGGAGCGGCAATGCCGCAAGCCATCCACACGGCAGCCCGCTGTCCCACAGCCCACGGCTCAACAATCCGCATCCGCCGTATCCGCCGCCTCCGCCACTTCCATAAGTAGCGACAATGCCACCGAGTCCAAGCTGGTGGCGTGGCAGCGCAGACTGGCCGAATCATCGTGGGCCAAGCGCATCCCGGCGTGGACGGAGCGTGCCATCGTCGTGGACGTGCCGGGCGTGGGCCTGGTCAATGGCAAACTCGATGCGGTATTCATCGGTGGACTTGACCCGTCCAGCACCACCGCACGCTTTACCGTGGTCGACTGGAAAACCGGTCGTCGGCCCACCAAGCCAGACGACATCACCCGCAAACTCGCCCAGCTCGACATGTACCGACTGCTGCTGGCAGCGGTCGAAGGTGTGGAATTGGACAGTATCGACGCCACTCTCTACTATGTCAGTGAGCCCGACGAGGGCTTGCGCGAGCTTCACGCCCGCGCGAAAACCAAACAGGAAATCCTTACCGAGTTGAGCTCCGGCATTCCCGAACAATCTGACAACGACTGAGCCCAAAGGCTCATGACCTGTACAGCATCGGACGGCCTTCACCGGCGGAGAGACCTTATGCATCGCAAGGCATCTCCGACGATGAAGACGACTGGCCACGTACCGGTCCGCGGTTGAAACGCGCCGCGTGACGTTGCTTGGGAACCGCTACCCCTCGGATGGCACGTGTGGGCGGGCGCACGTGCCGGACAACGCACCAGTAAGGAGTTATTGTGTCCACGACTCGCGCGGTTTCGAAGTCGTCCGCTGCCCACTCGCCCTATCGGCGCCTGTTCATGCTGCCCGGAGCCAAGGCGTTCTGCCTGTCCGGTGCGGTGGCACGATTGCCGATCTCCATGATGAGTCTCGGCATCGTTCTGGCGCTCAACCATCTCTACGACAATTGGACCATCGCCGGCACCATGAGCGCCGCCTATGTGCTGGCCATGAGCTGCGTCACCCCGTTCTACGCCCGCGCCTTCGACCGTTTCGGCCAAGCCCGCGTGGGCCGGCTTGCGCTCGCCGTGCAGATCGTGGCCATGCTCGCCTTCGCCTTCGCGGCGTTGGTGCGCGTGCCGATTCCGCTGCTGTTCGCTTTGGCCATCATCATGGGTCTGACGCAGTTCTCATTCGGCGCATTGGTCCGAACCCGTTGGTCCTATGCGTTGCGCGGTGTGGAAGATGGCGAACAGCTGCTCAACACGGCCTACGCCATGGAAGCCGCCATTGACGAGATCGTCTTTATTCTGGGGCCGATTCTGGCGGCTTGGCTGGCCACCTCCGTGCATCCGGTATCCCAACTGTTCGTGCCCACCGTGGCATGCGGCATCGGCGGCACCATATTCTTCTCGCTGAAATCCACCCAGCCGCCGGTCATCGTGGAACAGGTCAGCGTGGCCGCGCACGATGACGGCAGCCCCGCTGCAAGCGAAGATGCCGACCAGCTGACCCTGCGCCAACTCAAACGCAGCGGTGCCAAGCCCAAGAGTGTATTGCTCTATGCCGGCGTACTGCCGTTGCTCGCCGTGTTCATCGTGTTCAATATGAGCTTCACGTCCTTCGACGTGTCCATTACCGCCACCATGAAATCCATGGGACTTGAGCCCTTCCTCGGTCTGCAATTGGCGATGTTCGCGGTCGGCTCGTGCATCGGCGCGCTGGTGTTCGGCTCTTGCCAACTCAAAGGCTCCCATTGGGCGCATATGGTGATGTTCCTGTCGCTGCTGACCGTCGGCTACGTGTTCTTCCGGTTGTCAATGGACAATCTCATCCTGCTGGGCGTCTTCGAAATCCTCGCCGGCCTGACCGTCTCGCCGACGTTCGCCACCGGCAACCTCATCGTCAAGGATCTGGTGCCGGCGGAATCCCTGACCGAAGGACTGAGCTGGGTAGCCACCGCAGGCACGGTCGGCACGTCGATCGGCTCGTCCGTGGCCGGCATTGTGCTTGACGCCTCCAACCCTCATGTGGGCATGATGCTGCCATTCATCTTCACGCTGGCGTCCGTGCCATTGGCGTTGGCCGGATGGGCCTTGGCCAAGCGGCGTGGGTGAAACGGGATCGGGCTACGCCCGATGGATGGTTGGCGGCTTCGCCGGGGTCTCTCCCTCAGTCCGCTTCGCGTCCAGCTCGAACGCAATTAATGATGGCTTTCAGCCAACTGAATTATTGCTCACTGTCGTTCGCCCTCACCTAAAAACGCCTCCGGCGTTTTCTTCACGGTTCGGCTCATCAGAGGGAGCTCGACTTCACGGTTCGGCTCGTCAGAGGGAGCTTGATTCTGTGGACGGGGTATTGGCGTGAGGGGCCTGCGGTGATAGGCTGATTGCCGATTGGAAAACGTCCCGGGTACATTGCCGGGCAGGTACGGGTAGACAGGGAAGAAGACATGATCAAGGTTTCGGTGGTCGGAGCAAAGGGCCGCATGGGCTCGCACGTGGTCGAAGCGGTGAACAACGCCGAGGATACGCAGCTGGCGCTCGCATTGGATGCCGGCGACGACCTGACCCAGATCACCACCGACAACACCGATGTGGTCGTCGAATTCACCGTGCCGTCCGTCAGCCTGAACAACGTGCTGACCCTGATCGGCCAAGGCGTGGACGTGGTGGTCGGCACCACCGGCTGGACCGACGAGAAACTCGCCCAGGTCAAATCCGCCATCGCCAACGGTCCGAAGCCCGAAACCCAGAAGGTCTTCATCGCACCTAACTTCGCGATCTCCGCCGTACTGGCCGACTACTTTGCCACCAAGGCCGCGAAATACTTCGAATCCGCCGAAGTCATCGAACTGCACCACCCCACCAAGGTGGACGCCCCCTCCGGCACTGCCATCCACACCGCCCACGGCATCGCCGAAGCGCGCAAGGCCGCAGGACTCGCCCCCGTGCCGGACGCCACCGAAACCGATGGCGGCTCACGCGGCCAGGTGGTCGACGGCATCCACGTGCACGCCGTGCGTCTGCGCGGCCTCAACGCCCACGAGGAAGTGCTCTTCGGCAACGCCGGCGAGCAGCTGACCATTCGGGCCGACAGCTTCGACCGCACCAGCTTCATGCCCGGCGTCCTGCTTGCCGTGCGCAAGCTCGCCGGCGACGCTCCGGCTGGCCTGACCATCGGCCTCGACCACTTCCTCGACCTGTAATCGACCCGCAGTCGACCAGTAGTTGCCCCCGCATTTCAGGCAGGGAAGCGCGCCGGGACGCGCATCACGGCATTGCCACCGGCTCCGGCCATAATGCCACGCATTCAGCAACAATCAAGGTACGTAGTATAAGAGTCCACAATGGGAAGTACGGTAAACACTATGAGCGAGCATGACATGCACCTTCTTGATTCAGCACCTTTCGGCCGCATTCTGCCGGCTATGGTCACCCCGATGAAATCCGACGGCAGCGTCGATTTCGCCGCCGCGCAGAAGCTCGCCAAATACCTCGTCGCCGATGGCGCGGATGGCTGGTGGTCAATGGCACCACCGGTGAATCGCCCGTCACCCATATGGATGAGAAGGTCGAGCTGGTCAGGGCCGTCAAGGAGGTCGTCGACGTTCCGGTGATTTCCGGCGCCGGCTCCAACGACACCGCACACACCGTGCGTATGGTCGAACAGACTCAGGAAGCGGGCGCCGACGCGGTGCTCGTCGTCATGCCTTACTATTCCCGCCCCTCGCAGGACGGTATCGTCGGCCACTACAAGGCCGTCGACGAATCCGCCGAAAAGCCGATCATCGTCTACGATGTTCCCGGCCGTACCGGCTTGAAGGTCAAGGTCGAAACCTACGACCGACTGGCCGAACTTGAACACGTCAAGGCTGTCAAGGACGCCACCGGCGATCTTGCAGCCGCAGTGGAGAAGCAGCAGCGCACCGGCCTCGCCTGGTATTCCGGCGATGACGGCCTGTTCCTGCCGTTCCTCTCCATCGGCGCCGTCGGCATCATTTCGGTGATTGCCCACGTCGCCTCCAACCCCATGCAGCAGCTTGTCCAGGCATTCGATCGCGGCGATATCACCACCGCCCGTCGCCTCGCCAACCAGCTCGCCCCCCTTGTCCATGCGTTGAATGGCGACGGCTATCAGGCCGTCATGGCCAAGGCTGCGCTCAAGGTCAAGGGCGTTATCCCCTCCACCACCATGCGTCTGCCGAACATCGGTCCCGACGCACTCAGCTTGACAAGGCTGAAGAGGGCATGCGCGCTGCCGGACTGCTGTAAGCCCGAAACGCTGCATACGGGTTGCCAGCCCGCCGCCCCTGCATGACAGAGCAGAGGCACCACAACAGAAATCCCAAAAAGGTTATGGCACAAGAACAAAAGAAAACAAGCAAGAACACGAATTCTCGCCGTCGCGGTTCCGCGCGCGGCCGCAACGCCAACGGATCCAACAGCCGTACGCCGTCCCGTAAGATCAACGCCACCCGGCAGGCCACCGCACCCCAGCAGGATGCCGTGCTGATCGCCCCGCCGAAGTACCGCAAGGGCTCCATGCGCATCACGCCGCTCGGCGGCTTGGGCGAAATCGGCCGCAACATGAACGTGATCGAATACAACGGTCACCTGCTGCTCATCGACTGCGGCGTGCTCTTCCCCGAGGAGGAGCAGCCGGGCGTGGATCTCATCCTGCCCGATTTCAGCTACATCAAGAACCGTCTCGACAAGGTCGACGCCCTGGTGCTCACCCACGGCCACGAGGACCACATCGGCGGCGTGCCCTACCTGCTCAAGCTGCGTCCGGACATCCCGCTGATCGGCTCCAAGCTGACCCTCGCCTTCGTGGACGCCAAGTGCAAGGAACACCACCAGAACCCCACCAAGGTTGAGGTTGCCGGCCGTGAGAAGCTCAAGGTGGGCCCCTTCGACCTCGAATTCGTCAACGTCACCCACTCCATCCCGGACGCCCTGGCCGTCTACGTCAAGACCCCGGCCGGCTCCCTGATCGACACGGGCGATATCAAGCTCGACCAGCTGCCGCTCGACCACCGCATCACCGACCTCGTCGAATTCGGCAAGATCGGCGAAAAGGGCGTGGACCTGCTGATGATGGACTCCACCAACGCCGAGGTGCCGGCTTCGTCAAGCCCGAGACCTCCATCGGCCCGGCCCTTGACCAAGCGTTCGCCCAGGCCACCCGCAAGATCATCGTCGCCAGCTTCTCCTCCCACGTGCACCGTGTGCAGCAGGTGGTGGACGCCGCCCACAAGTACGGCCGCAAGGTCGTGTTCGTCGGCCGTTCGATGGTGCGCAACATGTCCATCGCCGCCGACCTCGGCTACCTGCACATCCCCGAAGGCACCGTCGTGGACCTGAAGCAGGCCAACGACATTCAGGACGACAAGCTCGTCTTCATGTGCACCGGTTCCCAGGGCGAACCGATGGCCGCACTCGGCCGCATCGCCGACGGCAACCACCGCGACATCCACATCAACGAGTTCGACACCGTGATTCTCGCCAGCTCCCTGATTCCAGGCAATGAGCACGGCGTCTACAAGGTGATCAACAAGCTCGTGCAGCTCGGCGCCAAGGTCGTCAACCGCGACAACGCCGCCGTGCATGTGTCCGGCCACTGCAACGAGGGCGAGCTGCTGTACATGTACAACATCGTCAAGCCCAAGTGCGCCATGCCGATCCACGGCGAGAACCGTCACCTGGTGGCCAACGGCCTGATCGCCGTCAAGACCGGCGTGGACCCGCAGAACGTGGTCTTGGCCGAAGACGGCGACGTGGTCGACCTGTATCACGGCAAGGCCGCGGTCGTCGGCTCCGTGCCGTGCGGTTACGTGTACGTCGATGGCGATTCCGTCGGCGAGCTGACCGATGACGAGCTGGAAAAGCGCCGCATTCTCGGCACCGAGGGCTTCGTATCCGCGTTCGTGGTGGTCGACACCGACAACCACGAGGTCGTCACCGGCCCGAAGATCTACCTGAACGCCGTGGCCGAGGACGAAAGCGAGTTCGACAAGGTGCGTCACCAGATCGTCGAACAGCTCAACGACCAGATGATGCAGGGCACGCGTGACACCTACAAGCTGCAGCAGACCATGCGCCGCACGCTCGGCAGCTGGGTTGCGCGCCAGCTGCACCGCAAGCCGATGATCGTGCCCGTCGTGGCCGACATCGCCCAGGACGTCGAAACCGTAGAAACCAAGTAGTCCGGATTATCCAGGGACGACCGTAAGGAGTAATTGAAGTCATGCCCGGTTCTAATCTCACTCGTATTGAAGCCGAAGAACGTAAGGCCGTTATCGAAGCGCCGATTCACTATCACGTCGACCTTGACCTGACGGTCGGCGCGAAGAACTTCGGTTCCAAGTCGCTCATCTGCTTCAACGCGAAGCCTGGTTCGTCGACCTTCCTCGACCTGATTGCCGACGAAGTGACATCCATCGACCTCAACGGCAAGTCCCTGGACCCAGCCGTGGCCTTCCAGGACAACCGCATCGAACTGACCGACCTCAAGGAGAAGAACGAGGTCACCGTCGAAGCCAAGTGCCGTTACTCCAACACCGGCGAGGGCCTGCACCGCTCGGTCGACCCGTCCGATGGCAACATCTACCTGTACTCCCAGTTCGAGGTGCCGGACGCGCGCCGCGTCTACGCCGTGTTCGACCAGCCTGACCTGAAGGCCACCTTCGATTTCAAGGTGCTCGCTCCCGCCAGCTGGATCGTCACCTCCAACATGCCGGTTGCCACCATCGAGGACGATCCGCGCGAAACCCTCGACGGCACCCTCGGCGACAAGCCGAACGAAAGCACCCGTCTGTGGGACTTCGAGCCGACCCCGGTGATGAGCTCCTACCTGACCGCCATCTGCGCCGGCCCGTACGCCGAATGGCACACCGAATACCTGAACGAAGACGGTCGCACCGTGCCGATGGCCCAGTACTGCCGACAGTCGTTGGCCAAGGCCTTCGCGAAGGACGTCGACTACCTGTTCGACATCACCAAGAAGGGCTTCGCGTTCTACGCCAAGACCTGGGGCGTGCCCTACCCGTACGCCAAGTTCGACCAGATCTACGTTCCCGAATACAACGCGGGCGCATGGAGAACATCGGCATGGTCACCATCCGTGACTCCTACGTGTTCGAGTCCAAGGTGACCGACGCGCTGGCCGAGCGCCGCGTGGTGACCGTGCTGCACGAGCTGGCCCACATGTGGTTCGGCGACTATGTGACCATGAGGTGGTGGAACGACCTGTGGCTCAACGAGTCCTTCGCCGAATTCACCTCCACGCTGGCCACTGCCGAAGCCACCGAATGGCATGACGCCTGGGCCACCTTCTGCTCCGGTGAGAAGAGCTGGGCGTTGCGCCAGGATCAGCTGCCCACCACGCACCCGATCGTCGCCCCGATCAACGACCTCAACGACACCTACGTCAACTTCGACGGCATCACCTACGCCAAGGGCGCCTCCGTGCTGAAGCAGCTGGCATTCTACGTGGGCCGCACGCAGTTCTTCGAAGGTATCCACAACTACCTGAACCGCCACGCCTACTCCAACGCCACCCTGGCCGACCTGCTGAGCGAACTGGAGAAGACCTCCGGCCGCGATCTCAAGGCCTGGAGCGCCAAGTGGCTGGAGGAATCCGGCATCAACACGATCGCCACCGGCCTGACCGTAAACGCGGACGGCACCATCGCCGAATTGAAGCTCACCCAGAGCGCGCCGGCCGAACACCCGGTGCTGCGTCCGCATCGCCTGGCCGTCGGCTTCTACAACGAAGACGCCGAAACCGGCAAGATCGTGCGCACCGAGCAGTTCGAACTCGACGTGGATGGCGAAACCACCATCGTCGAGGCCGCGGCAGGCAAGCCGCGCCCGGCATTCGTGCTGGTCAACGACGATGACCTGACCTACACCAAGATTCGTTTCGACGCCGAATCCCAGGCATTCGCCGAAGCCAACCTGCATCGTTTCGACGATGCCCTGGCCCGCGCCGTGACCTGGCTCGCCTTCTGGGATATGACCCGTGACGGCGAATTCCCGGCCGAACGCTTCGTGGACATGACCCTGCGTCTTCTGGCCACGGAAACCGAATCCACCACCTTCCGTTACGCGCTGGCCTGCATGAGCACCACCGCCCACCACTACGTGGCGCCAGCCCGCCGCGACGATGTGCTGCGCCACGTGGCCGCCGAGCTGTGGACCCTGGCCAACGCCGCCGGAGCCGGCTCGGACACCCAGTTCCAGCTCGCCACCGCCTACCTGGGCTATGGCGAGGAGGGCGATGCCGCATTCGCCGCCAACGCACACGGTCTGCTGGACGGCACCGTGCGTCTTGAAGGCTCGAATCGACAACAACTTCACGTGGACCATCGTCCAAGCGCTCACCTCCGTCAACGAGATGACCAACGACGACGTGGACGCGCAGCTCGCCAAGAAGGAGACCACGGAAAACCGCGAGTTCGCCTACGCGCCCGCGCCTCCATGGCCACGACGCAAGCCAAGGAATGGGCCTGGGATCAGCACTCCACAACGACGAGCTGGCCAACTCCCAGCTCGAAGCCCGTGGCCCGTGGCTTCTCCGCCACCCCGCGCCACGACCTGGCCGAGCCGTTCGCCGCCCGGTATTTCGAGGCCGTCGACTGGATCTGGGCGAACAAGACCTACCACATGGCCGAGGCCCTGCTCAACGGCCTGTACCCGGGTTACGCCGATCCCGCCACGCTGGTCAAGCTCGGTGACGCCTGGCTGGACGAGCACATTGCCGCCGACAACGCCCTGAAGCGTCTGATCGTCGAAAACGTGGCATCCTCCCACCGCACCCTCAAGGTTCGCGAATACAACGAAGCGCTCTGATTTCCTTCTGGCTCCCCTCGGGTGCGAGGGGAGTTGTCGCCTCAGGCGACTGAGGGAATCGCTTCCGCGAGGAGCTACGTCCACATTCCAACATAAACCCGCAACCAATCCTCAACAGCGTATTCTCGCTCAAGGCCGGCAATGTGCCGGTCGATGAGCGACAAGGATACGGGGAATGATTGCGGGCTTTTCCATAACTTCATTACTACTGATTCTGTTGGCCGGAATCGGCGCAGGATTCGTGGGCTATGCGGTAGGCGCATCGTCACTGGTCTCATACCCGGCCTTGCTCGCGTTCGGCATTCCGCCTGTATTGGCAAACGCTTCTAACACCGTTGGCGTGGTCGGCACGGGCATCGGTGGCGTGATGGGCGCGCGCAAAGAACTCAAAGGCCAAGCGGTACGCTCCATTACGTATGTGGTCATTGGCGCGTTCGGCGGGGTGGCCGGTGCGTTTCTGTTGCTCAAACTCGACCCGAGTGTCTTTGAATTCGCCGCACCAGTGCTGATTTTGCTGAGCTCGCTGATCATCGCCATCAATCCGCGCGGCCGCATGCAGGCCAAGCAGGCCGCCGCGGATGCCACCGCGCAACTCAAGCACATCGAAGCCACTGAAGCCACCGATGCCACTGATGCCGCCAAGCGCGCAACCACCCCTACCGCACCTCACCGCCCGCCGGAACAACTCGTGCAGCCCATGAGCCAGGATTCCTGGTGGGTATGGCTTGGGCGTGGTGGCAGTCGCCATCTACTCCGGCTACTTCGGCGCGGGCGCCGGCACCCTGGCTCTCGCCATGCTTGATGCCGCCAAAATCGGCCCATTCCACAAGATCAATGCATTGAAACCCTGATCGGCACAGGCGCGAACATCAGCGCCTCAGTGGTATTCATCATCCAAGGCGCGGTCGATTGGCCGGCCGCCATCATGCTGTGCATCGGCTGCTTCATCGGCGGGTACATCGCCCCGCCCATCACCCGCAAGATTCCCGCAAACATCATGCGCGCCGCCGCCGTAATCGCCGGCATCATTCTCACCATCGATCTGGGGCTCAAAACCTATTGATTCATGCCTTACACTGATGCAGTGAAGCATACAGCATGGCCGCCAACCGCAGCGTGGCCGCAGACCCCGATAAGGTGGCCAATGTCTGGCATTTGGCGACTGCGGAACCTGAGCGCCTAGAAACCAACGCGGTAGGCAAAGAGGTGAGTGACTTCCTCGATCCGCCAGACACGTCGCAGATTCACGGCGTTGCGTGCCATGCTGATTGGCGGTTCGCGGCGCGAGCAGGTGCTGTTCGCCGGCGTTATGAAGGAGCTACTCGCGCCCATCAACAATCCGCGATATGTCATCATCGGTAAGGATGGGGCGTGCGCGCTTACTGCGTGAGCTTCCCCTGCCCGTCCGTATTTGCCCGCCGCCAGCAGGACGCCGAGATACTGAGCCGGCAGTTGGACCGCTGCCTGACGCATTGCACCATGGTATACGCCCGCACTGAGGAAGGTCGGCATACGCTACTTCGCTGCCAAACGCGTTCTTTCCTCAACCGCGACGAGCAACTGCCGCACATACTGACCACAACATCGGAGTAATAGATCGTTGCATTCATGGCCGAGACCACCCCGGTAGAGGAGATGCCGTTGGGCATGTTCATCGCATGGCTCAGCGTGTTCCTCGCCGTCGTTCTGTTTGGTGTTGCTTTGCCGGTTATCGATGTACGCTGGGTAGTTCCGTTCGTCGTATTTGCCGCTGTATTGTTTACAGGCGCGTTTGCCGGCCCGTTCTTACTAGTGCGATGGCTTCGTTCCCGTGCCGGAGTGCATCGGTCCGCCCGGCATGCCCGCTAACGAATGTATCTCATCATTCATCCGCCGAACAAGATGAATATGCGGGTTTGTGGGTGATGCCATTGCGGCTGTTGAATGCTGATTTCCGGTTCTGGAGCAGATTCCGTGGCGGTTTTTGCCGAGTCGGGTCCTAGGGTGGAGCACAACGACTACGATGGTGCGGGTAACGCGATACAAGGAGTGGAACTTCATATGCCGAAGATGTTTGGAACCGATGGTGTTCGAGGACTGGCCAATAGGGATTTGACCGCACGTCTGGCGTTGGATTTGGGCGATGCCGCCGTGCGTGTGCTCGGCGACGCCGGCACCCAAGACGATCAGCCTGAGGGCGCCGCCGCGCGCTCGTGGGTCGTGACACCCGTGTGTCCGGCGATTTTCTGGCTTCCGCCCTGTCTGCGGGCATGGCCGCCGGCGGATTCGACGTGATCGACGCAGGCATCATCCCGACCCCGGGCATCGCGTTCCTGACCAGCGTGCTCAACGTTGAGATGGGTGCCGTGATCTCCGCCTCCCACAACCCGATGCCCGACAACGGCATCAAGTTCTTCGCACGCGGCGGCTTCAAGCTGCCCGACCAGAAGGAAGACGACATCGAGGCCGTGCTCGGCCAGGACTGGGACCGCCCGACCGGTGCCGGCGTGGGCCGCGTGAGCCACGACCAGACCACCGCCACCAACCTGTACATCGATCATCTGGTGGCCACCATGCTCCGCTGGACGATGACAAAACCCAGCCCAAGCCGCTCAAGGGACTGAAGATCGTGGCCGACTGCGCCAACGGCGCCACTTCCGTGGTGGCTCCCGAAGCCCTGCGCCGTGCCGGTGCGGATGTAATCGTGATCAACGCCTCGCCGGACGGCTACAACATCAACAAGAACGCCGGTTCCACCCACCCCGAGCAGCTGCAGGCCATGGTCAAGGCCACCGATGCCGTGATGGGCGTGGCCTTCGACGGCGACGCCGACCGTTGTCTCGCCGTGGACGAAGACGGCAACATGATCAACGGCGACCAGATCATGGGCATTCTGGCCCGCGCCAAGCAGCGCGAAGGCAAGCTCAACCACGACACCCTCGTGGTCACCGTGATGAGCAACCTCGGTCTGAAGCTCGCCCTGAAAGATATGGGCATCAAGACCGTGGAAACCGCCGTGGGCGATCGTTACGTGCTTGAGGAAATGCTCAAGGGCGATTACTCGCTCGGCGGCGAGCAGTCCGGCCACGTGATCAACCGCGAATTCGCCACCACCGGCGACGGCACCCTGACCGCACTGACCCTGTGCAACGAGGTCGTCAAGTCCGGCAAGAGCCTGAAGGAGCTCGCCGCCGACTTCCCGCAGCTGCCGCAGACCCTCATCAACGTGCCGAACGTGGACAAGAAGGCCGCCTCCACCAACAAGCGCATCCAGGATGCCGTGGCCCGTGAGGAGGAACTGCTGGGAGACACCGGCCGTGTGCTGCTGCGCCCCTCCGGCACCGAACCGCTCGTACGCGTGATGGCCGAGGCCGCCACCCAAGCCTACGCCGACGAAGTCTGCACCCGCCTCGCCAAGATCGTCGCCGAAGAACTCGCGCTGTAGCACCCTTCCCTAAGGAAAAAACAATGTTTGGAAAGAACGCCAAAGTCGACCTCGAACTCAACCGTGATGTCGAACAACTCATCAAAACCGGCGGCAAGGAGAAGCTCCTGCCCATCGTGCAGGCCGGCGAACCGGTGTTGCGCCAACGGACAGTGGCCTATAATGGCCAGCTTTCCAAGCGTACGCTCGCCAAACTCATCGATACGATGCACACCACCATGCTGGAGGCACCCGGCGTGGGGCTCGCCGCCACCCAGATCGGCTTGGGGCTCGCGCTCGCCGTGGTCGAAGACACGTGCGCGACGACGAGGATGATCCGCGCGAAATCGCGGAATTCCCCTTCCACGTGATCATCAACCCGAGCTACAAACCCACCAGCGACAAAACCGCCTCGTTCTACGAGGGCTGCCTGAGCTTCGACGGATACCAAGCTGTGCGCAAGCGTTGGCTCGACATCACCGCCGAATGGGATGATGAAGACGGCAAACACCACAGCAAGCCGCTGCACGGCTGGCCCGCACGCATCTTCCAGCACGAAACCGATCATTTGAGCGGCGAGTTGTATATCGATCGCGCCGAAATCCGTTCGCTGACCACCAACGAGAACCTCGAGGACTACTGGTGCGAAGACCCGGTGCCCACCGAGGCCGCCGAAGAACTCGGCTTCGCACTATGATCGACCGCACATGGCTGGACGCCGCCAAGGGAGACATTCCCCAATGGGCGGCGTCCATGCCCAAGGACGCCGATGGCACCACCATCGACTGGGACTGGGTGCGTTCTCTGGACCTGGCGCATGGCGTCGGCACAATACCGGAATCCACCCCACAGTCCATCCACGACGCATTGAAGGCCGACTACGCCACACGCGAGCGTCTGGAATCGATCATCGCCCAATGCAACAGCGCATTCATGACCGATTTCGACCGGTTCATCGGCTCCTATCGTCTGCCTCGCGCGCTCGCCTACGCCAATCGTCGGCTCAACGACAACATCAACACGCTGTTGCATCTGGGCGAACAGCAACACCTATGGGCGGTCAGTCGCGAACGGCGGGGGAGGGCCACCATTGCCGTGCTCAAGCCGTACTCCGGCAGCGGCCCGTCGAACGATGACCAAGGCATGCTGGATCTGAGCGGCGAAGCCGGTGGCACATCTGCCGGAAACACTGCCGCCGAAAACAGCGATGTCAAGTTCCCCACAACAGTCGCCTTGGACGATATCCAAGACCGTACGGCGGCGATTCTTGACGCACGCGCCGAACGACGTAAGGCCCAGCGCTTCCAGAAGCGTGCGGGCGATGCGGCGATGGCCCGCGCCAATCTCTCCGGCGCGACTTCGCCGGGTGGTGCCGCCTCGTCTGGCAACGCTACCGGCCACCATCCCAAGCCCGACTGGCGCGACGCCTATCTGCCCGGCCGCGACGTGGACGCGGTGATGGGCATCGACATCGAAACCACCGGCATCGATCCGGCGCGTGACTACATCATCGACGTCGGCTTCGAGTTCATGAACATGGCCAGTCCGCGCCCGGCCGGCGAACCTGAGACATACGCCTATGAGCAGGGCTATTACGCCGCCGGCGACGCCTACGGCCAGTCCCGTCTCGCTTTTGGCGTGCCGCCGGAAAACGCGGCGCTCGGCAACGCCTCATCGCCAAACTCACCGGCATCGATGTACGCGGCCGCAGCAGCGAGGCCGGGTACCGACTCTTCGACGAATGGCCCCAAGCCCAGGCCGGCCTGCTCGCGCGGCTTACCCAGCAGCCGTACGTGGCGCATAACGCCACCTTCGAACATAGCTGGTTCATGCTGAACGTCGCCGGATACGCGGAAAGCTACCGCGCCGGGCGCATCACCATCATCGATACCCTGCCGATGAGCCGGCAGTGGGACCCTGGCGCGGTACCCACCAACGAGCATCCTTACGGAGACAACACGCTCGACGCCTACGCCAAACGTCAGGGCGCGCTTGATTCCGTCCACAACGAACGCCACTTGGGCCTTGAGGATTCGCACATCATGCTGGTGGCCATGAAACACCATCTGGCGGCGCTGAAAGCGCAAAGGAAAGGGCCGTGGGGATCCACCGGCAGGGCGGGCGTCGGCGGCAAGTCCTGCGGTCGTAAGCGGTGAGTACACTATTGGTCTCGTGAGTAACTATCAGGACAGCCGACAGCAGCGTGAGAACCGCCGCCGCACCATCGTGCGTGTGGTGTGCGTGGTCATAGCTGTGGCCATGCTCGGCTCCCTGGTCATCCCGGCGATTTACGCGGGGCTTTGACGTTGCCTTCGCATATTCGTGCCCGCAGTTGAACACGTCTGATGCGAGGGATTCGTGAGGTCGCCCGGCCGGCTATCGGCAAGGCAGGCCCGGAACCTTCTGACAGCATGGATTGCAGGCGGATGCGCGTGTGGCGCGGCAATGCCCGCCAACGCCAGAGGAATGTGCGAAGGCTGTCAACAAGGACGTGACTTCCCAAGGAATCTCAAAGAATCAACAGTAAGGTAAACCACGATGGCAGAATTTGACTTTACCCAGGCGATCGGCGAAGCCCGCGCCAAATACGAATCCATCGCCAAGGCGCTGGACGTCGACCGACTCAAGGCCGATATCAAGGATCTCGAAACGCAGGCCGCGGCCCCGGGCCTGTGGGATGACCCGGAAAACGCCCAGAAGATCACCAGCCGGCTGTCCGCCGCGGAATCGCAGCTGAAGCGTCTGAACTCCGCCTCCCAGCGCATCGACGATGTGGAAACGCTCGTTGAACTCGGCCACGAGGAGGGCGACCAGGACTCTCTGGACGAGGCGCAAAGCGAAATCGGCGAGATTCAGAAGGATCTCGACCAGATGGAGATTCAGACCCTGCTCGATGGCGAATACGACGAACGTTCCGCCGTGGTGACCATCCGCTCCGGTGCCGGCGGCGTCGACGCGGCCGACTTCGCGCAGATGCTGTTGCGCATGTACCTGCGCTACTGCGAGCGTAACGGCTTCAAGGCCAAGGTCATGGACACCTCCTACGCCGAAGAGGCCGGCATCAAGTCCGCCACCTTCCAGGTGGACGCCCCCTACGCTTACGGCCGTCTGTCCGTGGAGGGCGGCACCCACCGTCTGGTACGTATCTCCCCGTTCGACAACCAGGGCCGCCGCCAGACCAGCTTCGCCGCCGTGGAAGTGGTGCCGCTGGTCGAGGCCACCGACCATATCGACATTCCGGATACGGACATCCGCGTGGACACCTACTGTTCCTCCGGCCCCGGCGGCCAGGGCGTGAACACCACGTACTCGGCCGTGCGCATCACCCACCTTCCCACCGGCATCGTGGTGACCATGCAGGATGAGCGTTCGCAGATTCAGAACCGTGCCTCCGCCATGGCCGTGCTCCAGTCCCGACTGCTCGTGCTGCGCCACGAGGAGGAGGCCAAGAAGAAGAAGGAGCTCGCCGGCGACATCAAGGCCAGCTGGGGCGATCAGATGCGCTCCTACGTGCTGCACCCCTACCAGATGGTCAAGGACCTGCGCACCGGCTACGAAACCAGCCAGACTCAGGCCGTGTTCGACGGCGACATCAACGCGTTCATCGAGGCCGGCATCCGCTGGCGCCATGAACAGCGCCGCGCCGCCGAAACCGAGGAGTAAACAGCATTATGGCACTGATCTCACTGGACAATGTGTCCAAGATCTATCCCAAAGGCACCCGACCGGCGCTTGACGACATCAACCTCGATATCGAACGCGGTGATTTCGTGTTCCTTGTGGGTGCGTCCGGCTCCGGCAAGACCACGCTCTTGAGCCTGCTGTTGCGCGAGGAGGAGGCCACCAGCGGCGAGATTCGCGTGGCCGGCAACGATCTGCGGCGCATCACCAACCGTCAAGTGCCGCAGTACCGCCGTTCGCTGGGCTTCGTGTTCCAGGATTACAAGCTGCTCAATAACAAAACCGTATGGGAGAACGTGGCGTTCGCCCTTGAGGTGATCGGCACGCGGCGGTCCACCATCAAATCGCTGGTGCCCAAGGTGCTGAATACCGTGGGACTCACCGGCAAGGAAAAGAACTATCCGCATGAGCTCTCCGGTGGCGAGCAGCAGCGTGTGGCCATCGCCCGCGCCTACGTGAATCACCCGCAGATTCTGCTGGCCGACGAGCCCACCGGCAACCTCGACCCGACCACTTCGCTGGGCATCATGGAAGTGCTGGACGCCATCAACCGCACCGGCACCACCATCGTCATGGCCACGCATAACGAAGAGATCGTCAACTCGATGCGCAAGCGCGTGGTCGAACTGCACAACGGCAAGATCGTGCGTGACGAGGCTCATGGCTCCTACGATTCCGCCCTGTTCTTCCCGGATGCCGAAGTCGAAGCCAAGTCCGACACCGCCCATCATGTGCTGGCGGCGGCGACCAAGGCCATCGAGGGCAGTGACGAGCCGTCTGAAGGCATCGCCCGTTTGGCCAATTCCGTGCATTCCGGCCGCACCGGCCGCTATGGCGAGACGTTTGCGCCGCTGGAAGACACGCTGACCTGGGGCAAGGGCATTCCGTTGGATGAGCAGGCCGCCGCCCTGGAAAGCACCCAGGCGTTCGACCCGTTCAAGGACGAGTCCGCCGCGACCGCCGCGGTTGCCGATGCGTCCGTGTCATCCGCCGCCGAGCCGCCGGCCCCGCCGGAACCGCCCGTACCGCCTGTCGGCGAGCAGTCCGCCGCAGACCAAACATCCGACGATCAACCCGCTGAGGGCGCGAAGGAGTAAGGGGGATCATATGCGAGCACGATTCATTCTGTCCGAAACGTGGGCCAACCTCACCCGTAACCTGTCGATGCTGCTGTCGCTGACGCTGGTCACCTTCATCTCATTCCTGTTCATCGGCGCTTCGGTGCTTACTCAGGCGCAGATCACCAAAGCCAAGGGCGACTGGTACGACAAGGTCGAGGTCGTGGTGTGGCTATGCCCCGACGGCACCAGCCAGTCCGCGAACTGCGCTTCCGGCAAATCGCCCTCAGCCAATGAGATCACGGCACTGCAGAAAACCATTCGCGATGAACTCAACGACGTGGTCTCCAACATCGACTATGTCAGCAAGCAGGATTTCTACGACAACACCTTCACCAAGCAGTACCCGAACGGTGAATTCCAAGGCCGTACGCTGACCGCGGACGATATGCAGGACTCCCTCTGGCTCAAGCTCAAGGACCCCACCAAATATCAGGTGGTCTCCGAAGTGCTCTCTGGCAAGGAGGGTGTGGAAGACGTTACCGATCAGCGCCAGATCTTCGACCCGGTGTTCGCCGTGCTCAACCGAGCCACGGCGGTTACGGCTGTGCTCGCCGGCGTGATGGTGGTGGTCGCCATCCTGCTGACCGGAACCACCATTCGTATGTCCGCCGCATCCAGACGAACCGAAACCGAAATCATGAGGTACGTGGGTGCCTCGAACTGGACGATTCGTCTGCCGTTCATTCTGGAGGGCGCCATCGCCTCGCTGATCGGCTCGGTGCTCTCGTGCCTGATGCTTTCGGCTATCGTCAACGTGTTCGTCACCGGCTGGCTGGCGAAATCCGTTACATGGATTCCTTATGTGAATCAGCTCACGGTACTGGTGATATCGCCGTTCCTGGTTGTGGGCGCGATACTGCTGTCCATCATCGCTTCAACCATCTCGTTGCGGCGTTATTTGAGGGCGTAACGCGACCGGCTTACCCGCGAGAAATGTGATGACATCATGTGCAAGCCTCTCAGGTTCGCATGTTATGGTATTGGCTTAAGTGAGCGAAAGGACTATTCACATATGACGAACGTACGTGTGATCAAGCCCGCACTGGCGGCACTGGTGGCCGCCGCAGCCTGTGTGGGAGGTCTGGCGTTCAGCTCGGCACAGCCTGCCCAGGCAGACACCTATTCCGACCTGATCAATGCGCAGAACCAGCACGCCGCGTCGGTACAGCGCGAGGCCGAACTCAAGCAGCAGCTGGCCGGTGCCAGCCAGGACCTGGCGAATAAGGTACTTGAGCTGGACGATCTGACCAACAACAAGATTGTCGCCGCGCAGGCCAAGGTCACACAGGCCAACGAGGATGCCGCCACCGCTCAGGACGAGGCCGATGCCGCATCCGGACGCTTTCCGCCGCGCAGAAAGACAAGGAGACGCTTGAGGAGCAGATCAAGCAGACCGGCAAGGACTACGATGACGCGCACGCCGCCGTGGCCCAGCTGGCCCGTGACGAGATGCACGGCTCGAATGCTTCCGACGTGATGAGCGTGGTGACGGGTGCCACCAGCACACAGGACTTCGTCAACTCCATGCAGTCCCGGGACGCGTTGTCCCGCAACGAGGCGAATGCGGCTTCCTCCGCCGCGACCTCACTGAGCACGTCGAAGAACCGTGGCGAGCGCTTGGCGGCCATCGAAAAGCAGATCGCTGTGCTCAAGACCCAGTCCGATGAGAAGGCCGCTTCCGCACAGACCGCCGCCGAAACCGCGCAAAGCGAACGTGACGCTTTGGACAAGCTACGCCAGGAGGGTGAGACGCGGCGCAACGAACTGTCCTCCATGGTCGACAGTCTGGATTCCCAATCCGCCAAGCAGGCGGCCCAGACCGTACTGATCGCCTCCCAGGTCGATTCCTACAATCGTCAGTTCCAGAAGGAGCAGCAGGACGCCGCCAACCGGGTGGATACCGGTAACCAGGGCGGTACGCCGTCTACTCCGGTGACTCCTACTCCCGCTCCCACACCGACGCCGCCCCCCACTCCGACGGTTCCCGGCGGTGGCGGCAGTAGCAGCGGCGGCCAAGGCA